>Ga0160431_100425_pt1 | contig 19163 bp, 23 predicted proteins | sample HID1971K_E0MG_FD_108212 | JGI IMG/M metagenome (GOLD analysis project Ga0160431, IMG submission 108212) | Enriched millipede-associated microbial communities from UW Madison campus, WI, USA - HID1971K_E0 MG | ecosystem: Host-associated > Arthropoda: Insects > Digestive system > Unclassified ...
CGGCATGGTGCCCAGCGAGCGGCCCATGCCGAAGTCGCGGTAGAACGCCGCGCCCTTGGCCAGGATGGTCGGCACCGAGGCCAGGGTGAGCACGTTGTGCACCAGCGTCGGCAGGCCGAACAGGCCCTGCAGGGCGGGAAGCGGCGGTTTGGCACGGACGATGCCGCGCTTGCCTTCGATCGACTCCAGCAGCGCGGTTTCCTCGCCGCAGATATAAGCACCAGCGCCCACCCGCACTTCCAGGTCGAAGGCCCGGCCACTGCCGGCCACGTCGGCGCCGAGGTAGCCGGCGCTGCGGGCGATGACGAACGCCTGGTCGAGCACGCGGATGGCATCGGGGTACTCCGAGCGCACGTAGATGTAGCCCTTGTCGGCCCCTACGGCGAGGCCGGCGATGATCATGCCTTCGATCAGCAGGAACGGGTCGCCTTCCATGAGCATGCGGTCGGCGAAGGTGCCGGAGTCGCCTTCGTCGGCGTTGCACACCACGTACTTCTGCCCTGCCCCGGCGTCACGCACGGTGCGCCATTTGATGCCGGCCGGAAACGCCGCGCCACCGCGGCCGCGCAGGCCGGAATCGAGCACGGCGGCCACCACTTCGGCGCCGCCCAGCGCAACGGCCTGCTCCAGGCCGGTGAAGCCACCGTGGGCGCGGTAGTCCTCCAGCGACAATGGGCGGGTGATGCCGGCGCGGGCGAACAACAGGCGTTGTTGGGTTTTCAGGTAAGGGATCTGTTCGATCGGGCCCAGCGCCAGGGAATGGCCACCGGGTTCACCGACCAGGGCGTCGAGCAGCGACGGTACCTCTTCCGGGGTCACCGGGCCAAAGCCCTGGCGCCCTTGCGGGGTCTCGCACTCCAGCAGCGGCTCCAGCCAGTACAGGCCGCGCGAGCTGGTGCGCTGGATATCGATGGGCAGCTGGCGGCGCTCGGCCTCGCGCTGCAAGGCAGCGGCGACCTGGTCGGCACCTACGGCACGCGCGACCGAGTCGCAGGGAATCAACAGCTTCAGCATGCTGCGTCCTCCAGGCAACCGTTCACCAGCGCGCGCAGGCGTTCGGGCGTGAGCCGCGCATGCACCTGGCCATCCAGCTCCAGGGCCGGCGAGCAGGCGCAGGCACCCAGGCAGTACACGGGGCGCAGGCTGATCGCACCGTCGGCGCTGGTGCCATGGTCGTCCAGCGCCAGCTGTTCGCGCAGTTGCGCGGCCAGGGCTTCGCTGCCCCGGCTCTGGCACGACTCGGCGCGGCACAGGCGCAGGGTGTGGCGGGCGGGCGGCGTGGTGCGGAAATCGTGATAGAAGCTGATCACCCCGCGCACTTCGGCGAGGCTGAGGTTGAGGGCGTGGGCAATCTCCGGCACGGCGGCATCGGGAATGAAGCCGATGGCGTTCTGGATGGCGTGGAGGATCGGCAACAAAGCGCCGGGAGCGTCCTTCTGGCGACTCAGGATGCTGTGGATCACAGGCAGGTGAAGCAGTTCATCAGGCATACAGCGGACCTCGGCATCACGGACCCTGCCTGAATGATTGTGGGTGGCAGGTATCCGGCGTGTTCTGCTGCGGCATACCGGCCACGTCACGGTTGCGTGGCTGTCGGTCGCCTCCTTGCCGATGGCCGTGCGTCTGCGCGCACTGGGCTCATGGGCATCCCACAAGCATGGCACTTGTGGCGCCGCAGGGTTGCATGCGAGCGACCAGGCGCATTCTGAAACCGACCTTAGGGTTGGAGCAGCTACTGTGCAGATTCGCCCCAGCCTTACAACTGACTGAATGCATGGCAGCATCCAGATAAACGGCAGGGAAGCGCGCCTCGATGGATTTCAGTTGCGCGCCTCGCGGATGGCGGATGTGGACTGCGAAGGAATGGCCATTACGACATCGCACTGGTTGCAGACGCCCACCAAAATATCCTTGGCAGCACCCTGGCCATCACTAAACGGTACGTCCCGGCGAGCATAGTGCATGCTCACCACGGCCTGGCAGTGCTCGCACAGCGCCTTGCCAGTATCCCCTTCCAACAGGATTTTCATGATCGGATTACTCATTGATGAACTAGGTGGGCAAACTATGGGTTTTTTGACCGAGCGACGTCGTACAGCAATGTAACCGCCGCTTTCGCGACTTTTCCCAATGTGTCGAACGTCGCTCGCACGGAGCTTCACTTGGCCTTGAGCATCCCCATGTGCGCATCATCCATCAGTGCCTTGGCCATCTCGCACAGATAGTGCGAGGCCCAGACCAGTACGGGTTCGTCGTCCATCACACCGATGAAGGAGGCGCGCCGTGAGCAGTCCATCAGCACCGAGGCCTGCTCCATTGCATGGTCGCAGCAGTTGCCGGGCTCGACCCGGAACAGGCGCTTGCCCTCGACCACGCCGTCTACACAACTGGCGGAGCCTACGGTGAAGCCGAGACGGCCGGTTTCTTCAGGGAGTTCCTTGTCCATTTTCAACCCTCATTTTTCATCTGTGCGTCAATGCAAGGTGTGCACCTGCCGGGGACCCTTCAGCTGCACCTGCGCAATCGCCGATTCCAGCAACGTGCGTACGGCTTCCATCTCATGCATCACCGCGAGGGTCATGAGGGTGGCGGGCGACTTGGGGAGCGTGGTGATCGCGTGCTGGGCCAATGTCAGGCCACAGAGCACATATTCGGTAGCCTCGATCAACGTGTCTTCGAGGTAGTGGGAGGCATCGGGGGAATAAGGTGGATCGGGGACTATCTTGAGCATGGCGGCCTCGTGGTAATTAATCAGTCAGGACCGTCGCCAGATCACTTGCAGATGAAAGGGTGGCGGCTACGTGCGGGCCTGCAAGACCGGGACTTGGAGGCCTATTGCCCGGCTGGTCCGAAAACCACCCGCACGCAGCCACCATTGCTCAAAGCAATCGATAACTGAGGCCAAACCAAGTTCGGGCTTGCAGACCCGGTCGTTGAATTTGCAACGACCCAGCGAGACTAGGGGGCTCAGTTTTCCACCGCAATGCCCCAAAGCTTGATTCAGAAAAGGACTACAAAACAGAGGGAAAATCTGATTCTTAATGTGTAGGAACCCTCAAAATCCACCCTCTTCGCAAAGAATTGTTAAGACTGTTCACTTGCCACGTTGACGTAATTTTCACACTTGCCCCTTTAGCGTCACTGCCTCTCGGCAGCCGCCCGATCCTGACGGCCGCCATATGGATTACTGGTTTTACGAGGCAAACGTGTCAAACACCGCATCCCCATCCTCGCCAGCGCGCGTGGACTGGGCCGGCCTGGGCTGGCTCCTGCTGTTCTTCTGGTACTTTTCCGGCGTCACCCAGGCGCTTCTGCTGTTCAGTGGTACCACCGGTTTTGCAGGGTTTCGCAACTCCCTCTTCCTCAGCACCCTCTGGCTAGTGCCGGTGCTGTTGGCGCCCCGCTTCACCCGCGCCACTGCAGCCGTCATAGGCCTGGTGCTGTGGGCTGCCTCGCTGGTGGGCCTGAGCTACTTCGGTATCTATCGCCAGGAGTTCTCGCAAAGCGTGATCTTCGTGATGTTCGAATCGAACACCGCCGAAGCAGGTGAGTACTTCAGCCAGTACTTCAATATCTGGCTGATGCTGGGGTTGCTGCTGTACACCGTGGGCGCCGTGCTGCTGTGGAAACGCGTGCGCCCGGTCACCCTGCCCCTGCGCAGCCGCCTGCCGGTGGTCGTGCTGTTGCTGGCCGCCACCCTGGTGTTCCCGTTCTACAAGCAGATGGTCAAGCAGGAACGCAACTTCGCCGATGCCTTGGACAAGGTCCAGCAACGCATGGAGCCGGCGGTGCCCTGGCAGCTGCTGGTCGGCTACAAGCAGTACCGCCAGCAGTTGGACAACATGCAGGCCTTGCTGGCCCAGAACGCCGCCCTGCCGCCCCTGCAGCAGTTGCAGGACAGCAGCGGTGACGCGCCCCGCACCCTGGTGCTCGTCCTCGGCGAGTCGACCACCCGCGAGCATATGCACCTGTACGGCTACAACCGCGACACCACACCCAACCTCGACGCCCTGGCCGCCAGCGACAAGAGCCTGACCGTGTTCCGCAACGTGGTTTCGCCGCGCCCCTACACCATCGAGGTCATGCAGCAGATCCTCACCTTCGGCGACCAGCAGAACCCCGACCGCTTCCTCACCGACCCGTCGCTGATCAACCTGATGAAGCAGGCAGGCTACAAGACCTTCTGGATCACCAACCAGCAGACCATGACCAAGCGCAACACCATGCTCACCAACTTCTCGCAGCAGACGGACGAGCCGGTGTACCTGAACAACCAGCGCAGCCAGAACGCCCGTCAGTATGACGACGTGGTGCTCGCGCCCTTCGAAAAGGCCCTGCAGGACCCGGCGAAGAACAAGTTCATCATCATCCATCTGCTCGGCACGCACATGGACTACCGCTATCGCTATCCGAAGGACTACGCGCACTTCAACGACCGTCAGGGCGTGCCGGCCGCGCTGAGCGACAGCCAGGCTGAGACCTACAACTTCTATGACAACGCCGTGCGCTACAACGACTACGTGGTGTCGAACCTGATCAAGCGCTATGCGGCCAGCACGCCCAATGGCTTCCTGATGTTCCTGTCGGACCATGGCGAGGATGTCTACAGCTCCGGCAACCATGACCGCCTGGGCCGTAACGAAGGTGCGCCGACCCGGCCGATGTACACCATCCCGTTCATGGTGTGGACCTCCCCGAGCTGGCAGGCGGCTCACCCGCGTGATCTGCAGGCCATGGTCAACCGGCCCTACAGCAGTTCGCACCTGATTCACACGCTGTCGGACCTGGCCGGGTTGAGCTATGACCGCTACGAGCCAGCGAAAAGCCTGGTGAGCTCGCAGTTCGTCGTTGCGCCGCGGTGGATCGGTAATCCGTATGGCAAGTTGGTCGAATTCGACAAGTTGCCGATGGACAAGAACGAGCGGGTACAGGACACCGCCGCTATCAAGAACTGATCCGTTATCGCCTGCTCAGTGCCAGCCGTGCGGCAAACAGGACAAACACCAGGCCTGTCGCACGGTCCATCCACTGGATGACCTTTTCCCGGCGCAACACACCCGCAAGCGACTGCGTTGCGCCGATCAGGACTATCGACCAGAGCAACCCCAGGGCCACGTGGATACCGACCAGGCCGAACGTCCAGGCCACCAGCGGCTGGCCTTGCGGGATGAACTGGGGCAGGAAAGAGACGTAGAAAATACCGACTTTCGGGTTCAGCAAGTTACCCAGCATCCCTTTCAGGAACCAGTTGGCTTCTGATCGCCCCTGCGCTGCAACGGCGCCCAGCGATTGCCGGGGCCGTACCAGCATGTTCATCCCCAGCCACGCCAGATAGGCAGCGCCGCAGTACTTGAGGATGTCGTAGGCCAGCTGCGACACCGCTATCAATGCCCCCAGGCCGAAAGCAACCGCAGCGCCCCAGAGCAGGCAACCGGCATTGATGCCAAGCGCGGCGCGCAGCCCCTGCTTGCGGCCCTCTACGGTCGAGGTGCGCAAGATCAACGCGGTATCGAGACCTGGGGTCAGGGTCAACAACGTGGCCGCGAGGGTAAAGGCAATCAGATTGTCGGCAATGGACATGGGCGTTCGAGCCTGGGCGTGAAGTGCCATCAGGTTAGCATGGGTCCCCTGCCCCACCGCGCGTCACAAACGCCTTGCTCTTTACATATGGAAATCCGTATATTCGATTATCCATATGTAAAAGGCCCTGCCATGATTACCCCTCCCGAGGTCTTCAAATGCTTGTCCGACGAGACCCGTGCCCGTGCCACGCTGCTCATCGTCCGCTTGGGCGAGCTGTGCGTCTGTGAGCTGATGTGCGCCCTGGACGACAGCCAGCCGAAGATCAGCCGCCATCTGGCGCAACTGCGTAGCAGCGGCCTGCTGCTCGATCGCCGTCAGGGGCAGTGGGTCTACTACCGCCTCAACCCGGAACTGCCCGCCTGGGTGCACGAGATGCTCCAGGTGACCTTGCAGGCCAATGCCCAATGGCTGCAAGAAAACGCCTCACGCTTGCAGAACATGGACGACCGCCCGGTACGCGCCGCCGCCTGTTGCTGACCCATCGAACGAGTTTCCCATGCTGATTGCAGTCGCTGTCTTCGTCTTCACCCTGATTCTGGTCATCTGGCAACCCAAAGGCCTTGGCGTCGGCTGGAGCGCCGCGTTGGGCGCAATCATCGCGCTGGCAGTGGGCGCCGTTTCCCTGCAAGACATCCCAACCGTCTGGGCCATTGTCTGGAATGCCACGGCGACCTTCATCGCGGTCATCATCATCAGCCTGTTGCTGGACGAGGCCGGTTTCTTCGAATGGGCCGCGCTGCACGTGGCCCGTTGGGCAAAAGGCAGTGGCTACCGACTGTTCGCCTTCTGCGTGCTGCTGGGCGCCGCCGTATCGGCGCTGTTCGCCAACGATGGTGCGGCGCTGATTCTTACGCCCATCGTCATGTCGATGCTGGTCGCGTTGCGATTTTCACCGGCTGCGACGCTGGCGTTCGTCATGGCAGCAGGCTTCATCGCCGACACGGCGAGCTTGCCACTGGTGGTTTCCAACCTGGTAAACATCGTCTCGGCCGACTACTTCGAGCTGGGGTTCGCTGAGTACGCCTCGGTGATGGTCCCGGTAAACCTGGCCAGCGTGGCAGCGACCTTGCTGGTGCTGTTCCTGTTTTTCCGTCGCGACCTGCCACGGCGCTACGCCGTTGAAGCGCTGCAGGAGCCCAATACCGTCATCCGTGACCGCGCCACGTTTGTCGTGGGGTGGTGGACCCTGCTGTTGCTGTTGGTCGGCCTGTTTGCGCTGGAGCCGCTGGGCATCCCGATCAGCGCAGTGGCTGGCGTATGTGCCGCCATCCTCTTTGCGGTCGCAGCCCGCGGCCACAAGATCTCTACCCGGCGCGTCCTGCGCGAAGCCCCCTGGCAAGTCGTGATCTTTTCCCTCGGCATGTACCTGGTGGTGTACGGCCTGAAGAATGCCGGGCTCACGGATTTCCTCACGCAGTGGCTCGACCGACTGGCCGAGCATGGCTTGTGGAGCGCCGCCCTGGGTACCGGCCTGCTTTCGGCACTGTTGTCGTCGGTGATGAACAACATGCCCAGCGTGCTGATCGGCGCCTTGTCGATCCAGGCGAGCGGCGCAGACGGCCTGGTACGTGAGGCGATGATCTACGCCAATGTCATCGGCTGCGACCTGGGCCCCAAGATCACCCCCATCGGCAGCCTCGCCACGCTGCTCTGGCTGCACGTACTGGAACGCAAAGGCGTGCGTATCACGTGGGGGTACTACTTCAAGGTCGGCATTTTCCTGACCCTGCCCGTTCTGCTGATCACACTTTCGGCCCTGGCACTGCGCCTGAGCCTCTGAAATCCGCCCTGAAGCGAGGAGCCTTCCATGCGAGTCCTGTTCATGTGCACGGCCAACAGCTGCCGCAGCATCCTTTCCGAAGCCATGTTCAACCACATGGCAGCACCTGGGTTCGAGGCGATCAGCTCCGGCAGCTTCCCCAAGGGCCAAGTGCTGCCACGCAGCCTCACTACCCTGCGACAGGCCGGCATCGCCACCGAAGGCCTCAGCAGCAAGGGCAACGACGCCTTCGAGGGCAACCCGCCCGATATCGTCATCACCGTCTGTGACAAGGCCGCTGGCGAAACCTGCCCGGTGTACTTCGGCCCCGCGCTGAAAGCCCACTGGGGGCTGGAGGACCCGTCCGATGTCACGGGTGACGAAGCCTCGATCGACGCCGCCTTCAGCGCCACCCTCGCCCATATCGAAAAACGCTTCCAAGCCTTCTTTGCACTGCCTTTCGACGCACTCGACCGTGACCAGCTCAAGCGCGAGCTGGACCGGATCGGCGCGCTTTGAGCAGGAGGAATCCCATGTCAGAACAACTGCCCAACCTCGACCTTTCGCTTTTCGACACGCCGCCTGCCGCGACGCGCAGCAGCGACCACAAGCCCCGTATCCTGCTGCTCTACGGATCGACCCGCGAACGCTCCTTCAGCCGCTTGCTGGTGGAAGAAGCCGCGCGCCTGCTGGAACACTTCGGTGCCGAGGCGCGCATCTTCGACCCTTCCGGCCTGCCCTTGCCTGACGATGTGCCTGTCGAACATCCCAAGGTGCAGGAGCTGCGTGATTTGGTGCAGTGGTCCGAAGGCCAGGTCTGGTGTTCGCCGGAGCGCCATGGCGCGCTGTCGGCCGTGTTCAAGGCACAGATCGACTGGATACCGCTGGCACTCGGCGCAGTACGGCCCACTCAAGGCAAGACGCTGGCGGTGATGCAGGTGTGCGGTGGGTCGCAGTCGTTCAACGTAGTCAACCAGCTGCGTGTGCTGGGGCGATGGATGCGTATGTTCACCATTCCTAACCAGTCATCGGTGCCCAAGGCCTATATGGAGTTCGACGATGCTGGACGGATGAAGCCTTCGGCGTACTACGACCGGGTGGTTGATGTGATGGAGGAGTTGGTGAAGTTCACCCTGTTGCTGCGCGATCGCCAGGATTACCTGGTGGATCGGTATTCGGAGCGTAAGGAGAGTGCTGAGCAGTTATCTGCGCGGGTTAATCAGCGGGCGATCTGATCGGGGTTCTTGCTTCCCCGATTGTTTGCGGGTGAACACTGGGCGCAGTGGGTGAACTAGCGCCCTGTGCGATCAATCCGAATGGGGACGGTGCAAATGCTTGCGCCGACCCACAGGGAGAAAGCCACCACTACCCCATCCTTGAACGACCGCGCGGTAGCGAACGACCAAAACCAGGCATCCAGTTGTGCCTATGGAAGTTTAGGTCGTTCATTCCCGATCTTTATCAGGTATGACAGACTCTTCTTTTTTGCGAACGCCTTGTGAGAAAACCATGGAGATTCGACGCTTCAGAATCGGGGATGAGACTGCCCTGTTCGACGTCTTTTACTCTGCCATTCATGAAATCGCGTCACGCGATTACGCTCACGATCAAGTCGAGGCCTGGGCTCCTGCTGATCTTGATCAAACGCTATGGGCGGAGCACCTTCGAAACCTCCGCCCGTTCGTGGCTGAGGTAGACGGGAAAATTGTGGGCTATGCCGACATTCAACCGAACGGTTACATCGACCATTTCTTTGTGTCGGGTACTCATCCTCGGCAAGGAATAGGCACTTTACTCATGAACCGTATCCATGAAGAAGCCAGGCTACTTGGCATCGATGAACTTACTTCAGACGTCAGCAAGACGGCTGAAACGTTCTTTGAACTGCACGGTTTTCATGTCGTGCGGCGAGGATTTCCGATCCGCCGGGGCGTAACGCTTCAGAATGCATTGATGCAGAAAAACCTAAAATGCAGGACATTTTCTGCACCTACCGAGTGCAAATGAAAATGTTATGGAGAGCGCGATATTGAATGAATCCATATTCAATCAATACCTGAAACGATGGGCGCTGACGATCGACGGTGACGCATTCGTCTCTCTGAATGGCAATCTACTCCCCGTTCGCCAGGGCAATGTACTCGCCATGCTTAAAGTCTCAAAGGTGCAGGAGGAGCAAGCGGGCAACCAGCTCATGGCTTGGTGGGAGGGCGATGGTGCGGCGCCCGTACTAGCCCACGAGGGTGAAGCTTTACTGATGAAGCGCGCGCAAGGCTCGGCCACGCTCATCCAGATGGCCAATAGTGGCCGGGATGACGAAGCCACTCGCATCCTCTGTGCAGTAGTAGCCCGTCTTCATACACCACGCCCCAACCCCATTCCTAAGTTGGTTCCACTCGCCCAGTGGTTCGAATCGCTATGGGGTGCGGCAGCTACTCATGGCGGAATTCTCGAACACTGTGCGAGGGCTGCACGCGAGCTTTTGGCTGCTCCATGCGATGTCACAGTACTTCACGGCGATATCCATCACGGTAATGTGCTTGATTTCGGCCAGGCTGGATGGCTTGCCATTGATCCCAAGGGGCTATACGGCGAGCGTGGCTTTGATTATGCCAATATTCTCTGCAATCCCGACGACGCAAGCGCGCTGGCACCGGAATACTTCGCACGTCGGATAGCACTCATCGCAGATGCTTCCGGGATTGATCGCCGAAGGTTGTTGCAATGGGTGCTCGCATGGACAGGGTTGTCGGCAACCTGGATGCTGGAAGACGATGCCGAGCCAAGCAGCAGGCTTGAGTTGGCGAAACTGGCAGCTTTGGCACTAACCTCAAATGCACGTTTATAGAGCTCCCTACGCTTCTCCATGGCATTGGTACTGCGACTGATTGTGATCGTGAGCAGGTTACCGTTCGCGCTCTGGCCTTTGACGCGATGGGTGACTAGCAACGGGCCGTTGGCAACCTTGGCATCGCAGTCGTACCACGCGAGTTGAAGCCGGATCCACTGCACTGGTCGACGCTGGGAAACCTTGCGATCGCACTGTGTAAACCAACTCAGTCTCTCGTCGCTTCGCCCAGGCTTGAGCCACCTGCTTTCAGGCGAACATCTGGTCTTCTTGGTAGACTAAGGCACCTTTTTCTTGAGGCGGATATGGACGGTATTGATGACCGTACCAACGGCCTCTTCCTTTGCTCTGACCATTGCCATGATTTTCGGTGACACAGGCGTGAATGGCGGTAATGACTGTCACACCAAAAACGCCTGAAACCCCGGTAAATGGTACAAACATGCGTAGACCAGAATGTCCCTAGATACAGCCTGTAAACCACAAACCACGCGCCCTGAGCCATCCCGCCGCTTCAGCGTTGCCCCCATGATGGATTGGGCCGGTGTTCTCAGCAGGCCTGTATTACCATGGCCTCTATCGAACTGAAAAGTAACCCGTACCATTTTTGTACCAACCACTGCATTAAAAATGGCTGACAAGCCAAGCTGTCGACTGAAATTCTCCACGTCAAGCTCTCCGCTTCGCTGGCGGCCTTGCGGGCTCGATACGAGCCCCCATACAAAGTATTCATTGTCTCTCCTGGTCTGTTGTCCAATAGCTCCATGCCCTCCATGGCAAATACGATCCTCCAAAATTAGGTGCTCCGGTTATGCCATCACACAGCGGCAATAGGCTGTACCACACAGGTAAAGCAGCCCTTTTGTCCTCGATAGGGGGTTGAACTTGTCAGAATCTCTCAAACACTGCAGCAGGGATGGTATCCGGATACTACGCAGTTAGCGGAAAGCCCCTATAGGCCAAAGCGCCCTAAGATTTGAACTAAATTTGCCTTCAGCATTTTCATAGCAGGAGCATACAGATGGATGAACAAGCTTCGACCACAGCTGACACGCTTGAATTGTTGCTTCTGAACCAGCACGCAATCAGAGCAGCGCTAGAGGAGCTCTCACTCTGGGTCAGCCAACGTGGCTCAGTCGTCACCTACGAAAATGTAATGGCCGCGTTGGCGACCCTCGACACCCACGCTGAGGCGATCTCATGCGGGATAGAACGCCTCCGCTCCTAATCATGTGCTTGAGGCTTGCCTATGCTCTTGCAGAAGTGGCTCGATGCCATCAAACTTAGCGTAGGAAAAATCATCTGCTTAGCCAAGCACTTTTGGACCCATGTTCATCAGCCAAAAGTGCAGATTGAAAGGGGACTTCGAAGTGAATAATGACTTAAAAAAAGCGATTGAAACAGGAGAGCTGATTCTTTTTCTAGGTGCCGGCGCATCTAAAGGCTGCAAGGACAATAAAGATGATGCAGTTCTAGATGGATGGAAACTCGCAGAAAATCTTGCTGCGCAGGCAGGATACGCATTCTCTGATGATCCTCTTGATGAGGTTTATGCAGCAGCACGCGCCAAACTAGGCTCTAGATTAGACTCTCATTTAGAAACTCTATTCAGGGACCTGAAACCCTCAAAGGAGTATCTTGAGCTCACCTCATTTGCTTGGCGACGTATTTACACACTTAACATCGACGACGCGCTTGAAGCTGCAATTCGTCGAAACGGAGTTCAACATGTGCGCGTCCGTCTAGCGTCAGATGCCATCGAAGAACAAGATAGCTTCTTCAAAAAAATTGACCTGATCAAACTAAACGGAAGCGTAGATAGACTGCAAGCAGGGGTTATATTTTCTGCAAGCGATTATGCTAAGGCCACTTCAAAATCTCTTCCCTGGTACGAGCAGTGTGGTTCCGACTTCGTAAGGTCGCCAGTATTATTTATCGGAACGAAGCTAAATGAACCACTCTTAAAATTCCACATTGAACGCTACAAGTCTATCAGCGGCAAGATACCTGGAAGAAGTTTCGTAATCACCCCCAGCGCGACAGAGTTCCAAAAAGCAGCTCTTGCAGAATACAACATTCAGCATATTTCTGGCACACTGGAAACATTTGTCGAATGGTTGAAGTCAGAATTCGCACCACCGTTATCCCCAATGAATCTAGCTCTCAAAAGCCTACCTCACCTCGCAGAACTTCTACGAATTCAAGATTCGACCCGCTACATATCACTATTTGATCATGTCATACCAGTAAAGAGAAACACAATTTCAAAGTATATTAATAAGGATTCTAGGCCAACCTCAGCCATATCTAACTTCTACAAAGGATTTAAGCCTTCCTGGCAAGATATTGTAGATGAAATCCCTGCTACTCTTGACATCTTCGATGAGTCACTACGCCGCCTGAACTCCGGTCATAAAAATAATTGCTTACTACCAATAATAGGCCCAGCTGGCTCAGGCAAAACCACCCTCCTTATGCAGCTCTGCTATGTGACGTCAACCACTACAAACTGGGACGTTTACTTTATTGAGCAACCGATAAGCAAGCTAAGCGAAACTCTTGAGGCGATTGAGAACTCATCGAGCGCAGATCTAGTACTTATAGCCTTAGACAACCTAGACTTTTTCGCAGACGATTTAAAGGAAATTTTTGCATCGAAACGCCTGCAAAAGACTATGCTGATTGGCACGGAGCGGGAAAGCATTTGGAAGAAGAAAACAGTAAAGGCTCTCAGAGAAAGCAGCCAGAAGCCGATACACGTTGACAAATTCTCAGACGCGGACGCACTGAAGCTACTTGATAAACTTGAAAAACATGGATCGTGGACACGCCTCGGCCAGCTCCCAATAAAAAAACGTGTAGCTGAGTTAGTTGATAGAGCTCAAAAACAGCTTCTAATCGCCCTTATTGAAGCAACGTTTGGCTTAGGCTACGGTCAAATTATCGCTAACGAATTCTCAACCCTAACAACTGAGGACGAAAAACTTTGTTTCTTGGTTGTAGGTTTAATAACAGACAGGAAACAAGAGGCCCCTGTAGGGTTAGTAGACAGAGCTCTGTCCACGGTAGGAATAATTCAGTCTAGCGAGATATTTAGTACGAGCCTAGCGGGCATCGTGATTGAACGATCGCATAAACTTAGTGTTCGACACGCTGTCTACGTGCGATATGTGCTAGACCACTTAATTGACCCTTTAATGACAGTCAAGGCCTTAGCAGCACTACTAGATGCGTTCGCGCAATATGAATCCCCTGTAATTAAGCACGTCGATAAAGTACAGGCAATTATCTACAAAGGCTTAATAAACCATGCATTCCTTCGAGAAGTCCTTAAGGGAAGGAAGGAACTAGTCACATCACTATACAAATCATTAGAGAAAAAGTTCGAACAAGACGGCTTATTCTGGCTTCAGTATGGCCTTTCCATGAGAGACTTTGGAGAGCACACAGAGTCTCTCGAAAAGCTCCGGATAGCGACGCAAGCATATTCAATGCCACATACTCTTCACGCCCTCGCACAGCAATTGCTAATTGTAGCGCAGCGACATGGAGACAAGAGAACCGCATTAACATATGCTGATGAAGCGAAAGATATTCTGGAAAACTTGGACGGCACATTAGAAAGCGATGACACCTTCCCTGTTGTCACTTTGACAGAAGGCTATACAAACGTACTGAGGATTCATGAATCCGAACAAGTCGCGCGAGAACAGGCACGCAAATTTTCAGAGCGCCTAAAATGGCGCAAAGATTTGCTATCAGAAGACCAACGCCTTCAAATGGCGTACGAAAAAATGTTCAGGTACTCAGCGACTGGCACGTGGGTTGATAACGAAGTTATATAGCAATTATTGTTAATATCCTCACACCCCGATTGTGCGCAGTAAGAACAGAAAAAGGCGCCCAAGCCTCACAGTATCAGGGCTTGGGCGCCTTTTTTCATTCTGGCATTAGTCTCTGCATGAGCATAGATTGGCATTGAACGGCATATGGCTTGCCCCTTTTTTGCCCCAAACAGAGACGCTATCTCGGCCATAGAGCCGGAGCTGCTCCTTACACCGATCCGGCATCGACCAGGGATAGGGATTTGAACCCGCCCGCCTACCGCCGCAGGCCGCAGCAGGCTAGTAAATACTGCCGTGCAAGGCTGCTCACATGGTCAGGTGCGAGCTAACGCGGCCTGGAATTTGCCCTAAAATTGCCCTAGAAATCGTCTCTCCCAAAAATCTCATGGTGCCCTCACGTGGACGAATACAACGATCAAGAAACTCATAACCCCTACGCTCCTCCCGAACACATCGGTCAGATGGAAATCTTTAAGGCTTTGAGCAGTCTTTCTTTTTTTTCGAGCAGTCTTGATTTCACAAACCAAGCGACCTGCCTCTCAATTGTTGACGAGTTCATAACAGATCTTGAGTACAACTACCTACGCAGTAAGTTCGAAGAAACACACACCACCTACCAGGCAGCCTTTTTATCCGCACAGTCGCAAATGTGGATTTTCTCAGCTTACGAATTAATGCGCACATGGCGAGCCAGGATCCGTGAATATATAAAACTTTTCGAAACTGATAAATTACCCTCCGAGCTTAAGAAACTTCAAAAGCCGCTAGAATACGTAAACCCCACAATCCAGCGCAAAGTAAATGAGATAACCACCCTCATCCAAAAGCCAGAAAAAATTACAAACCTCAGCAATGATCTTAAGCGCACCAAGATGATATTCACTCGGCTTGAGCTAGTACGAATGCCACTGGCGAAGCACGAATTCAGGGGGAATTCTAAGGATCATACCGTACTACCAACTATCGGGCACATGAACAGATGGTGTGGATCATTAGAATTCCAGATCAATAGAGGCCAAACCACCATCTGCAATATAAGCCGTAGAGACATCGCAGATGATATCCGTACAATACCGAGCCTAGCATTACCTACGGAAGATGAGTTGAGCTCTTTCGAGGACGCGATGCGCGGCATTAGCGACTGACTCGCAGATACTTACTAGACGAGCCTACCCAACTCTAGACGGCGTAAACCTTACTCAGTTGGTCAGTCCTACATGACTAAGTTCTCCCGGAGCATCTCCCAAGCGGGGTTGCAGGGACATGCTCCCTGCTGGAAATGCTCCCCAGCCATACTGGCTTAAGATATCCCTATATTTGTCCCATCATCTTATCTAATTCGGTGCGAGAACCTTACGTGATGAGTACATCGGTAGTGGCTCATCGTAGGCCGACTTATAATCTAGCTCGAGCACGAGATGACCAGCCAAGAAACTATCAATATCTGTAATCTCTGCACCAAACTTAACAGTGCAAACTTCTACGAAATGCCCTGCTGGGATCACGTAATCTAGGAAAAAAAACTCATGAGCCAACAACTCACAACCAGGCACCCTATCGAAGGCTTTAACAACTAGAGACGGCCCTTCACCCTCAACAAGCACGCCGCTGCGATAAACTCTTGCGCCGGTGATTATCGCTGGACCAAGTCCATCATTGCGCAGCTGTAGCGTGTAAACACGGTCTTCGGTCCATGTACTATGACCGGCCAGATACGGGCGTACGCTTAATTTATTGTGAGCTCGTGCAAGGTGGGACTGCCAGACAGTAACTCCAAGCGCAAGAAACGATATGAAGATAGCCACCCACGGTGCTAGGTCCACCTTGAAGTCAGATAATAATCCCACGTATTCAAGAACCACTAGCACCGCCCACCCCAAGACGCCAAGGGCCAAGAAACCCCAGAGCACCCATGCCGTCGCCACCTTCATCCTGTCGGACATTAGAATTTCACCTGCGCCACTCATCTGGAAAAATACGCAGCTTGAAGTGGATTGATCAGTCGGTCTAGCACCATATCAAATCATCTGGCGTGGGAACAAAAACCCTCTCACCCCTAGACGGGCACGACAGCCTGGAAGTGGAACGGGCATTGGCTCGCCCCGACATTGAGTACGTGGTCGACAACGTCGCCTACCAGCGATTGGCCCGAGCTAGCCGACGATGTGCAGCTGTAACTGATCAGGTTAATCCAGGCAGCCCAATGGGCTCAAAAAAGCCCTCCCAGCGAGGACAGCTCCCAGTTCGTGATCACCAACTCGCCAGTCACTTCCGCCTTGCCCTGCCGTTGGTTCGTATTGCTGTAGCGGATATCCAAGCACTCGAAATGGAAGCCATCGAAGGCACGCCTGATGTCTGGATGGTCGTTGATGCTGACCATCACCTTGCCCTTACACCGGCGCATGAACTCGGCCATGCGCTCGTACTCCTCGAACGGGAAGTCCACGCCGTAGCCGGCGGTCTGCCAGTAAGGCGGGTCCATATAGAAGAACGTATGTGCCCGATCGTAGCGCTCGGCGCAGGCAAGCCAGGACAGGTTTTCGACGTAGGTGCCAGCGAGGCGCTGCCACGCGGCGGACAGGTTCTCCTCGATGCGCAGCAGATTGATTGCCGGCCCAGTAGTCGCAGTACCGAATGTCTGCCCAGTGACTTTGCCGCCGAACGCATGTTGCTGCAGGTAGAAGAATCGCGCCGCACGCTGGATGTCGGTCAAGGTTTCAGGACGCGTCATCTTCTGCCACTCGAAGATCTGCCGGGAACTGAGCGCCCATTTAAACTGGCGCACAAACTCCTCCAAGTGGTTCTGCACAACGCGGTATAGGGTGACCAGGTCACCGTTGAGATCGTTCAGCACCTCCACTGGGGCGGGCTGGGGACGCATGAAGAACAACGCGGCACCGCCGGCGAAGACTTCGACATAGCATTCATGAGGGGGAAAGAGGGGGATCAAGCGGTCGGCCAGGCGGCGTTTGCCACCCATCCAGGGAATAATTGGAGAGGTCATATGTATGCAAGTCTTTACTGTATGGATAAACAGGTGTTAGGCTCGCCGCGCTTTGTGCACAAGGCAGAGGCCACGGCTGGACTTGCAGGAAGGGTCTGCGGGTTCGGCGGGCCGGGCTAGATGTTGGCGCATCTACCCGGCTCGCCTCTTTTCATTTGGTGACTTCGCGGACGTAGGCCTGGCAGGCCTGCAGTGCGATCAGTCCTCGGTCACCGTCGTCGGTGATGCCGATAATTCGTTGAGCATGCGCTGGGTCAAGTCGGGCGCGAACGGTTGCATGAACCACGCCTCCGGTGTCGGCGGCTTCTCGCACCCCACTGTCACAACCCGGGGCGGCAAAGGCTCCGGCGTCGACAAGGACTGACAGCCGCAAGGCAGCAGTAGCCAGCCTGTCACGCAGGCGAGCTTGAGTCTGTTGGGCATCGTTCATCTCCTTCCAATGTGTTTTGCCCTGCTCCTGCAGGCGATCCTCCAGGTCTTTTCGCTGACTTTTCTGTTCAGCCAACTGCTCCAGGGCTGCAGTTGCAGCTGCCTCACGCTCACGACCGTGAGCCCGATCTTTATCTGCCAGCTGCTGGACATAACCTGCAGCCTGTTCAGCCAACTGCTTACCGTAATCACTGGCCTGCCACACCCAAGCCCCACGCCCGCCGGCATAGAGCCCGACCGCCACGGCCAAAAGTGCGATACGCCAATTCAGCACCATTACTGCAGCACCTCAAGCGCACGCTTGTAGAGCGCCTGGCGATCCTTCAACCCATTCAGGCCACCATTGATACGGCGGGTGATCAGCTCGAACACCGAGTCATCGGCCCTCAGCACCTTGTCCGCGAGGCTATTGAGTCCTGCCCGCTGCCAGTACCAGCCGGCCGACAGCGACGCATAGACAGGCTGCTCAAGCAGGTCGGGTGTGTTGAGCAAGCGGCTGTCACCGAACAGCGCTTCGCTGCAGGCCTCGTAGTTGTCGCGGCCAGTGACCTGAATAAGCCCACGGCCACGGTACCGCTGACCATCGCCGTCAGCTGCCGGGGTGTTGCCGAGGCGCTCCGCCAGGCGCCCGGTGTCGTACTTGGCCAGGTAGGCATCGTTACCGAGCTCGCGTACATACAGCAGCTGCCCAGACTCATGGCCGACTTGTGCAAGGAACGCAGCCATACGCCGAGGGGTGATGATCGAGTACTTGCCCATTGTTGCGTTCAGGCCGGGAACAAAAACGCCGGCTATTCGGCCGGCGCTGGGGAGGATCTGTTGCAACTGTTGAACTGAGATAGCCATTGGTCTCTCCAGTGATGGCCGTACGCGGCCATAGGGGTTAGAGCTGCTCAACCTTGAGCGGCTTGTCGTCTTTCTTTTTCTTTCCCGAGGCCTTGGCCTTGCCCTTCTTGCCGCCGTTGCACTCCACGGTCGTGGTCCACCCCCTGGCCGTGAAAACTTGCTCCACGCTTTCCACCAGGTACTCGCCATCGAGCCCGACCTTGAACCCCTGGGCATTCACCGAGCACTCCGCGAACAGGTCGTGCCGGCCCGCCATCTCCAGGCGCACGCCGGCTGTGCTGCGGTTGAACGCGGCCAGCCGCGCCTTGGCAGCCTGTCTGGCAGCAGTCTCGTTGGGGTAGATATGCCGGTCGGTGTGAACAGGGGGAAGGCCATCCGGCGATTCGTCGTTGTCGAGCTGGACCACCTTCAAAGCGCCGGTCTTCTGATCCTGGTGCTGGGCTTTCACTGCTTTCTGCGTGCTGCGGTCGCTCAGCCGGAACTGATAGCGGGAGACAAGCCAGAAGAGCGCCCGAGGGATTCATATTGCCGATCTGGCGCAATACCTGGATCAGCAGCGGGAGGCTGCCCGTAAGGAGTGTGCGCAATTGAACAAGGCGCTTCGGGCCGGCTAACTGGGAGATTGCACCTCGCCTGGCCAGGTGTCGGTGCCCGTCGACATCGTCGATGATCAACCCGGACCGGCATTTGGCGAGGGCAGCTAACGACCCAGGCTGTGTGAAAACCCCTGCGATTGTCTAACCTTCTGATCGTCGAGATCGTGGCGGGGACGATCATGAAACGGTTCATTGAAGGTGAGGCCCGGACGCAAGTCACGCTGCTGCCGGAGTGCCTGGATGATTACATCAC
>Ga0160431_100426_pt1 | contig 19065 bp, 15 predicted proteins | sample HID1971K_E0MG_FD_108212 | JGI IMG/M metagenome (GOLD analysis project Ga0160431, IMG submission 108212) | Enriched millipede-associated microbial communities from UW Madison campus, WI, USA - HID1971K_E0 MG | ecosystem: Host-associated > Arthropoda: Insects > Digestive system > Unclassified ...
ATGGCGCACCGTGACGCGGTTGTCGAAGACGAAGCAGTCGCCGTCCCAGAGGCTTTCTTCCTGAGGCACTTCCTCGAAGTATTTCAGGATGCCGCCCTTAAGATGATAGACCGCCTCGAAGCCCTCACCGAGCATGTAGCTGGAAGCTTTTTCGCAACGGATGCCGCCGGTGCAGAACATCGCCACCTTCTTGTGCTTGCTCGGGTCGAAGTTGGCCTTGATGTACTCGGGGAACTCCCGGAAGGTCTCGGTCTTCGGGTCGATGGCGCCCTTGAAGGTACCGATGGCCACCTCGTAGTCGTTGCGGGTGTCGATCAACAGCACTTCGGGGTCGCTGATCAGGGCGTTCCAGTCCTTGGGATCGACATAGGTGCCGACCGCCTGGTTGGGGTCGACGCCGGCCACGCCGAGGGTGACGATCTCTTTCTTTAGCTTGACCTTGGTGCGGTAGAACGGCTGTTCGTCGCAGTAGGATTCCTTGTGGTCGACATCCACCAGGCGCGCATCGCTGCGCAGCCAGGCGAGCAGGCCGTCGATGCCTTCACGGGTGGCCGAGACGGTGCCGTTGATGCCCTCGTGGGCGATCAGCAGAGTGCCTTTGACGCCGTTGTCGAGCATGGCCTTGAGCAGCGGCTCGCGCAGTTCGACGTAGTCTTCCAGGGTGACGAACTTGTACAGCGCCGCCACGACGATCGGTTGAGACATTTGCGGTGTATCTCCAGGTAGGTGCCCTCGTAAGGGGCGGACCGGGTTTGACAAAAAACAGGGGGCTGCTGTGCAGCCCATCGCTGGCAAGCCGGCTCTCACTGGTAGTTGTGAGAGCTGGCTTGCCAGCGATGGGCCGCGCAGCGGCCCCCTTTGGGATGTTGCGGATTGTACCAGAACGACGGAAAGGATTCAGTGCCCGCCGCCAGCACACACCGGCGAGGCCGGTGCGGCGCCGACCTGGGCCCACTCCTCGGCGGTGTAGGTGTGGATCGCCAGGGCATGGATCTGCTGCATCAGCTCGCCCATGGTGGCGTAGACCTTCTGGTGACGCTTGACGCTGTTGAGCCCGGCGAACTGCTCGCTGACGATCACCGTCTTGTAGTGGGTTTCCTGGCCACGGCTGTGCATGTGGCTTTCGTCGAGCACTTCAAGGTGCTGCGGCGCCAGCGCGGCCAGCTGCTGCTCGATGCGTTGCTGCATGCTCATCGCTCGTCACTCACTTCTTGGCCGGAGCGGCCTTGCCAGCGTTGGGGTCGAGTTCCTTGGTCATGTCCTCAAGCAGCTTGTTGACCACCGGTACCGCAGGTTCCAGGCTCTGCTGGGTCAGCTGGGCCGACTGCTGGGTGACCTTGGGCATCTGAGTCAGGACTTTCTTGCCCAGCGGCGACTCGTAGAACTTGACCAGGTCCTTGAGCTCCTGCTCGGTGAAGGTCTGGGTGTACAGGTCGACCATCTTCGGCTTCAGCTTGTTCCAGCCGATGGCGCTGTCCAGCGCAGCGTTGGCCTTGGCCTGGTAGCTCTGCAGCACGGGCTGCTTGGACGCCGGGGCCTTGGTCTGGGCGAAGCGCTGGGCGAACATCTGCTGGACCTGCATGTACACCGGAGTGCCCAGCTTGTCGGCATTGGCCAGGGTCAGGAACTTCTCGGCGGCAGCGTTGTGGCTTGGGGTGGCAGCGAGTACCTGGCCGCTGGCACAGGCCAGCGCGACGGCGGCACAGAGGACACGGAGACGGGTCATTGCATTTCCTTCAGGGAGGGGAGGCGAAACCTCAGAGTAGAGCATTCTGCTCCCGCGAGGGCGCAGCGCTCAAGTGGCACGACGAGCGATTGAACCGCACGTTCGCATGAGGGCCTAAACTGCTGATTCTGACTGACAAGGAGTGAACGCAGCATGAGCCGTATCGAGACAGACAGCCTGGGTCCGGTCGAAGTTCCGGAGGACGCCTACTGGGGCGCGCAGACCCAGCGCTCGCTGATCAACTTCGCCATTGGCAAGGAACGCATGCCGCTCGCGGTGCTGCACGCCCTGGCGTTGATCAAGAAAGCCGCGGCGCGGGTCAACGACCGCAATGGCGACCTGCCGGCCGACATCGCCCGCTTGATCGAACAGGCGGCCGACGAAGTGCTCGACGGCAAGCACGACGACCAGTTCCCGCTGGTGGTATGGCAGACCGGCAGCGGCACCCAGAGCAACATGAACGTCAACGAGGTGATCGCCGGGCGCGCCAACGAGCTGGCCGGCAAGGGCCGCGGCGGCAAGGCGCCGGTGCACCCGAACGACCACGTCAACCGTTCGCAGAGCTCCAACGACTGCTTCCCCACCGCCATGCACATAGCCGCGGTACAGGCGGTGCAAAACAAACTGCTGCCGGCGATTGCCGAGCTGTCTTCAGGCCTGGCCGAACTGTCGGCACGCCACCACAAGCTGGTCAAGACCGGCCGCACGCACATGATGGACGCCACGCCAATCACCTTCGGCCAGGAGGTGTCCGCCTTTGTCGCCCAGCTCGACTATGCCCAGCGCGCCATCCGTGCCACCTTGCCGGCGGTGTGCGAGCTGGCCCAGGGGGGGACAGCGGTGGGGACCGGGCTGAATGCACCGCACGGTTTCGCCGAAGCCATCGCCGCCGAGCTGGCTGCCCTGTCCGGTTTGCCGTTCGTCACCGCGCCGAACAAGTTCGCCGCCCTCGCCGGCCACGAGCCGCTGACCAGCCTGGCCGGTGCCCTGAAGACCCTGGCGGTGGCCTTGATGAAGATTGCCAACGACCTGCGCCTGCTCGGCTCCGGCCCGCGCGCGGGGCTGGCCGAAGTGCGCCTGCCGGCCAACGAGCCGGGCAGTTCGATCATGCCCGGCAAGGTCAACCCGACCCAGTGCGAAGCCCTGTCGATGCTGGCCTGCCAGGTGCTGGGCAACGACGCGGCGATCGGCTTTGCCGCAAGCCAGGGGCACCTGCAGCTGAACGTGTTCAAGCCGGTGATCATCCACAACCTGCTGCAGTCGATCGAGTTGCTGAGCGATGGCTGTCGCAACTTCCAGCTGCATTGCGTGGCCGGGATCGAGCCGGATGCCGAACAGATGGCGGCGCATCTGGAGCGGGGGTTGATGCTGGTGACGGCGCTGAACCCGCATATCGGTTATGACAAGGCGGCGGAGATTGCCAAGAAGGCCTATGGCGAAGGCAAGACCTTGCGCGAGGCGGCGCTGGAGCTGAAGTACCTGACCAACGAGCAGTTCGATCAGTGGGTCAGGCCGGAGAACATGCTGGCGCCCGGTGGCAAGGGCTGAGCTGTACTGGCCCTATCGCCGGCAAGCCGGCGATAGGGCCAGTAGCGTCAACCCGCAACCCTGGCCATGCGCGCCCGCCACCCTGCCACCAGCGAAGGCCCTACCGCCACCAGCGTCGACCCCAGCACGACAGTCACCGCCCCCACATACCCCAGGGCATTGATGTCCTCGGCATGCACATGGTCAGGCCACAGCCAGGCCGCCAGCGCCACCGCAACGAATGTCACCAGCGGCGTTATCGCTAGCGTGGCGCTCACCCGCGACGCCTCCCAGTGCGCCAGCGCCTCGGCAAACGCGCCATAGGCCACCAGGGTGTTGAGGCAGCAGGCGAGCAGCAGCCAGCCTTGAACCGGCGACAACTGCAACGCCTGCAGCGGGTGCGCCCAAGGTGTCAGCAGCGCGGCGCAGCCCAGGTAGATCACCACCATCACCTGCTGCGAATGCCACACCGTCAGCAGCTGCTTCTGGCTGAGCGCATAGAACACCCAGACGCTGGTGGCCAGCAGAACGGTCAACACCCCAGTGGTATACGTGCCCAGTGAGGTCAGCAGTTCCTCGAGGCGCTGGTTGAAGAACAGGCCGAAACCGCCCAGCAGAATCAATAGGCCGAGCCCCTGCCCCAGGCTGAACCGCTCCCTGAACACGAACACGCTGGCCACCAGCAATAGCACCGGCCCCATCTGCACCACCAGCTGCGTGGTACCAGGGCTGAGCATTTTCAAACCGATGAGGTACAGCACATAGTTGCCCAGCAAGCCGAACACGGCGACCACCAGCAGGCCTTTACCCTTGCACGGCAGCTTGCCCACGGCCGGCAGGCGCCGCTTCATCGCCAACCAGCAGAACAGCAGACCACCGGATACCAGCAGGCGGTACCAGGTGACGGTCACCGGGTCCATCACCTGCAACACCTGCTTGAGCTTGATGGGCAGAATGCCCCAGAGCAGCGCGGTAAGCAGTGCCAGGAACAGGCCATAGACCCAGCGGCCGGAAGTTTTGTGCATAAAGTCCTCGATCAAGCCCGTAGTGGGGGTAGCATGATTCTGAAGGTCTTCATGGAAAAATGCCGGGAAAAGAATTCATCTGTTCATTCCCGCAAGGCATGGCCGCACTATTTCTTGTGCCTGGCGAACGCCGCCTCCAGTGCGTCGTTGATGGTGCGCAACACCTTCACCCGCGCCCAGCGCTTGTCATTGGCCTCCACCAGCGTCCACGGGGCAATCTCGCTGCTGGTGCGGTCGACCATGTCGCCGACAGCCTGGGTGTACTCGTCCCACTTGTCGCGATTGCGCCAGTCGTCCTCGGTGATCTTGTAGCGCTTGAACGGGATCTGCTCACGCTCCTCGAAACGCTCCAGCTGGGTCTGCTGGTCGATCGCCAGCCAGAACTTGACCAGCACCACCCCGGCATTGACCAACTGCTCCTCGAAATCGTTGATCTCGCTGTAGGCGCGCATCCAGTCGCTGGGCGTGCAGAAACCTTCGACCCGTTCCACCAGCACCCGCCCGTACCATGACCGGTCGAAGATGGTGAACTTGCCGCGCGCCGGGATATGCCGCCAGAAGCGCCACAGGTACGGCTGTGCGCGCTCTTCCTCGGTGGGTGCGGCGATCGGCACGATACGGTACTGGCGCGGGTCGAGCGCCGCTGCCACGCGGCGGATCGCACCGCCCTTGCCGGCGGCATCGTTACCTTCGAAGGCAGCCACCAGGGCATGCCGGCGCATGTGCTTGTGCCGCAGCAGGCCGGCCAGGCGGGCCTGCTCGGTCATCAGTTGCTCCTGGTAGTCCTGCTTGTCCAGGCGCAAGGTCATGTCCAGTGCGCCAAGCAGGTTGCGCTGGTCGATGCTGCGGCCCAGCGGTGCGATATTGCCCTGGTGCTTGCCCTTGGGGTTGACGGCCAGCGCGGCCTGCAGGCTCTCCAGCAGGATGCGCCCGACCGCCAGGCTGCGGTAGTTCGGGTCGACGCCTTCGACGATGTGCCAGGGCGCATAGTCGCGGCTGGTACGGCGCAGCACGCGCTCGCCGAACCGCACGATACGGTCGTAGGTCTGCGATTGCTGCCAGTCCAACGGGCTGATCCGCCAGCTGTGCAGCGGGTCGTCCTTGAGCGACTTGAGGCGGGCTTTCATCTGCTTCTTGGACAAGTGGAACCAGAACTTGATGATCAACGCGCCTTCGTCGCAGAGCATCTGCTCCAGGCGCTCGGCCCCGGCGATGGCCTGGTCGAGCACGGCATCCTTGAACACCCCGTGCACTCGGCCCTGGAGCATCTGGCTGTACCAGTTGCCGAAGAACACGCCCATTCGCCCCTTCGGTGGCAAGGCCCGCCAGTAGCGCCAGGCCGGTGGCCGGGCCAGTTCCTCGTCGGTCTGTTGGTCGAAGGTGAGCACATCGATCATGCGCGGATCCATCCACTCGTTCAACAGCTTGACCGTCTCGCCCTTGCCGGCGCCTTCGATGCCGTTGATCAGCACGATCACCGGGAAGCGCGCCTTCTGCTTCAGCTCGTACTGGGCTTCGAGCAGCGCCTCGCGCAGCGCGGGCACTTCGGCGTCGTAGGTTTCCTTGTCGATGCTGTGACCGATTTCCGCAGATTCGAACATGCTTGGCTCCTTCATTGGATAAGAAAGACTAGCGGATTTTTGTGCAGGCCTGTAATGGCCTAATCGCCGGCAAGCCGGCTCCCACAGGGTTCGGCGGGGTATCTGTGGGAGCCGGCTTGCCGGCGATAGGGCCTTTGCAACCAGCGCAAATCCGGCGGATGGCATAAAATCCGCCCATCCGCTGCAACCGAGCCAACCATGTCCACCCTCCTCCAGCACGCCCAGATCGACTGGGACGACCAGGGCCGCCCCCATTCGCGGCAATACGACGACGTCTACTTCTCGAAAAACGAAGGCACCGACGAAACCCGTTACGTGTTCCTCGAGCAGACCCGCCTGCGCCAGCGCATCGCTGAACTGCCAGCGCACGACTGCCTGGTGATCGGCGAAACCGGCTTTGGCACCGGCATGAACTTCTTCTGTGCCTGGCAGCTGTTCGCCGAACACGCCCCAGGCGACGCCCGCCTGCATTTCGTCAGCGTCGAGAAGTACCCGCTGGCTGCCGATGACATGGCCCGCGCGGTGCGCCTCTGGCCGGAGATGGCGGCGTTCACCGAACCTTTCCTCGCCCAGTACGTGGCGGTGCACCCGGGCTTCCAGCAGTTCACCTTCGACCACGGCCGGGTCACCCTGACCTTGCTGATTGGCGATGTGCTGGACCAGTTGCCGCAACTGGACGCCCGCATCGACGTGTGGTTCCTCGATGGTTTCGCCCCGGCCAAGAACCCCGACATGTGGACGCCTGCGCTGTTCGCGCAACTGGCGCGGCTCGCCCATGCCGGCACCGTTCTGGCCACCTTCACCACCACAGGCTGGGTAAGGCGCGGGCTGATCGAGGCCGGCTTCACCATGAAAAAGATCCCCGGCATCGGCAAGAAATGGGAAGTGATGAGCGGTGAATACACCGACCAGCCATCACCGGCCATGGCCGCACCTTGGTACGCCCGCCCTGCCCCGGTCCAAGGCCCACGTCAGGCACTGGTGATCGGCGCCGGGCTGGCCGGCAGTGCCAGCGCCGCCAGCCTGGCCGCGCGCGGCTGGCAGGTGACGGTACTGGAGCGTCACGATGCACCGGCACGGGAAGCCTCGGGCAACCCGCAGGGTGTGCTGTACCTGAAGCTGTCCGCCCATGGCACAGCCCTGTCGCAGATGATCCTGTCCGGTTTCGGCTACACCCGCCGCCAGCTCGAACGGTTGCAGAAAGGTCAGGACTGGGACGCCTGCGGTGTGTTGCAACTGGCCTTCGACAGCAAGGAGGCCGAGCGTCAGGCCAAGCTCGCCGAGGCCTTCGACAGCAGCCTGCTGCGCACGCTGGGGCAGGCCGAGGCCGAGGCGATCGCCGGCGTGGCACTGCCTGCAGGCGGCCTGTTCTATCCCGAAGGTGGCTGGGTGCACCCGCCCGCGTTGTGCCAGGCGCAACTGCAGCACCCGAACATCCAGGTGCAGGTCCATCGCCACGTGATCGAACTGCGCAAGTCCGACGGGCTGTGGCAGGCCTGGGAGGGCGAACAGTTGCTGGCCAGTGCAGCGCTGGTGGTACTGGCCGGCGCCGCCGATGTGCGCCGTTTCGAGCCCTGTGCGCAGTTGCCGCTCAAGCGGATCCGCGGGCAGATCACCCGCCTGCCGGCCACCGAAACCAGCCGTGAACTGCAAACCGTGGTGTGCGCCGAGGGCTATGTGGCACCGCCACGGGGCGACGAGCATACCTTGGGGGCCAGCTTCGATTTCCACAACGATGACCTGACGCCCACCGTCGCCGAGCACCAGGGCAACCTGGCGTTGCTGCATGAGATCTCCCCTGATCTGGCCGAGCGCCTGGGCACGGCGGCACTCGACCCTGAACAACTCCAGGGGCGTGCGGCGTTCCGCTGCACCAGCCCGGATTACCTGCCGATCGTCGGACCGGTTGCCGACCCTGAGGCCTTCGCCGAGGCCTATGCCGTGCTGGGCAAGGATGCGCGGCAGGTGCCGGAAGTGCCCTGCCCTTGGCTGCAGGGCTTGTATGTGAACAGTGGGCATGGCTCGCGGGGATTGATCACCGCACCGCTTTCAGGCGAGCTGATTGCGGCGTGGGCCAGTGGTGAGCCATTGCCGTTGCCGCGGGCGGTGGCCGAGGCCAGTCATCCGAACCGCTTTGGCTTGCGCAAGCTGATTCGCGGGAAATGAGCAGGGCTGCTTTGCAGCCCGATCGCCGGCAAGCCGGCTCCCAAAAGGGCCTTGCAGCGCGGCCTCGGCCCTTATAACAGATCGATCTAAAACTCTCGCAATTCACCCAGGTCAGTTCCTTACAGGTGCCCTAATCCGGGGCACTGATTCCCCAACGGAAAAACCGGTAAGGACCTATGTGCGGATTAGCAGGAGAGTTGCGTTTCACCCCCATCGACCAAGCCCCTCGCCCGGCGGACCTCGCCGCGGTAGAGCGCATCACCCATCACTTGGCGCCCCGCGGCCCGGACGCCTGGGGCTTCCATAGCCAGGGCCCGATCGCCCTCGGTCATCGGCGCCTGAAGATCATGGACTTGTCCGACGGCTCGGCCCAGCCGATGGTCGACAACCCCTTGGGCCTGGCGCTGGCCTTCAACGGTGCCATCTACAATTTCCCCGAACTGCGCCAGGAGCTGCAGGACCTGGGCTACACCTTCTGTTCCGACGGCGACACCGAGGTGCTGCTCAAGGGCTACCACGCCTGGGGCGCGGCATTGCTGCCCAAGCTCAACGGCATGTTCGCCCTGGCCATCTGGGAGCGCGACAACCAGCGCCTGTTCCTGGCCCGCGACCGCCTGGGCGTCAAACCCCTGTACCTGTCGCGCAACGGTGAGCGGCTGCGCTTTGCCTCGACCCTGCCGGCGTTGCTCAAGGGCGGCGACATCGACCCGATGATCGACCCGGTGGCACTCAATCACTACCTCAACTTCCACGCCGTGGTGCCCGCCCCACGCACCCTGCTGGCCAACGTGCAGAAGCTCGAACCCGGCACCTGGATGCGCATCGACCGCCACGGTGAAGTCGAGCGCCAGACCTGGTGGCAACTGCACTACGGGCCCGACCCGGACGAGCGCGACCTCGACCTGGAAGGCTGGACCACCCGTGTGCTCGATGCCACCCGCGATGCCGTGGCGATCCGCCAGCGCGCAGCGGTGGACGTCGGCGTGCTGCTGTCCGGCGGTGTCGACTCCAGCCTGCTGGTCGGCCTGCTGCGTGAGGTGGGCGTGGATGACCTGTCGACCTTCTCCATCGGCTTCGAAGATGCCGGCGGCGAGCGCGGCGACGAGTTCCAGTACTCCGACCTGATCGCCCGCCACTACGGCACCCGCCACCACAAGCTGCGCATCGCCGAAAACGAGATCATCGAACAGCTGCCGGCCGCCTTCCGCGCCATGAGCGAGCCGATGGTCAGCCACGACTGCATTGCCTTCTACCTGCTCTCGCGGGAAGTGGCCAAGCACTGCAAGGGCGTGCAGAGCGGCCAGGGCGCCGACGAGCTGTTCGCCGGCTACCACTGGTACCCGCAGGTAAACGGCGCCGAGGATGCCTTCGGCGCCTACCGCGAGGCGTTCTTCGACCGCAGCCACGACGAGTACCGCGACACGGTGCAGGCGCCGTGGCTGCTGGAAACCGACGCAGCCGGCGATTTCGTCCGCGAGCACTTCGCCCGCCCCGGTGCACCAGAGGCGGTGGACAAGGCGCTGCGCCTGGACAGCACGGTGATGCTGGTCGACGACCCGGTCAAGCGAGTCGACAACATGACCATGGCCTGGGGCCTGGAGGCGCGCACCCCGTTCCTCGACTACCGCCTGGTCGAGCTGTCGGCGCGCATTCCGGCACGCTTCAAGCTGCCCGATGGCGGCAAGCAGGTGCTCAAGCAGGCGGCACGGCGGGTGATCCCCCACGAGGTGATCGACCGCAAGAAGGGCTACTTCCCGGTCCCCGGCCTCAAGCACCTGCAAGGCGCCACACTGGACTGGGTGCGCGAGCTGCTGACCGACCCCAGCCAGGACCGCGGCCTTTTCAACCCGGCGATGCTCGACCGCCTGCTGAGCAACCCGCACGGCCAGCTCACCCCGCTGCGCGGCTCCAAGCTGTGGCAGCTGGCGGCGCTGAACCTGTGGCTCAGCGAACAAGGAATCTGACCGATGAAAGCCCACGAAATCGCCTACGGCCAGCGCCTGCTGCGGGGCCAGGCGCCTTCCTACGAGCGCCTGCAGGCGCGTCTGGCCGGCGACGGCAGCGAGCCCCACGACCAGCCGCGCGCCCTGCACTGCGGGTGGGGCCGCCTGCTCATCGGCCATACCTACCCAGACGCAGAAAGCCTGGCCGAGGCGCTGCAGCAAGAACAACCCGGCGAGCGCGACATCGCCCTGTACGTGGCGGCCCCCCAGCAATTGCTCGCCCAGGCGCCGCACCAACTGTTCCTCGACCCGTCCGACACCCTGCGCCTGTGGTTCACCGATTACCGCCAGGCGCAACGGGTGTTCCGCGGCTTTCGCATCCGCCGCGCGCAGACCGACGCCGACTGGCAGGCGATCAACGGCCTGTACCAGGCCCGCGGCATGTTGCCGGTGCAGCCCGAGCGGCTCACCCCGCGCCACCTCGGCGGCCCGGTGTACTGGCTGGCCGAGGACGAAGACAGCGGTGCGGTGATCGGCAGCGTCATGGGCCTGAACCACAGCAAGGCCTTCGACGACCCGGAACACGGCAGCAGCCTGTGGTGCCTGGCCGTGGACCCGCAGTGCACCCGCCCCGGTGTCGGCGAAGTGCTGGTGCGCCACCTGATCGAGCATTTCATGAGCCGGGGGCTGGCCTACCTTGACCTGTCGGTGCTGCATGACAACCGCCAGGCCAAGCGGCTGTACAAGAAGCTCGGCTTTCGCAACCTGCCGACCTTCGCCGTCAAGCGCAAGAACGGCATCAACCAGCAACTGTTCCTCGGCCCGGGCCCCGAAGCCGGGCTGAACCCTTATGCGCGGATCATCGTCGATGAAGCCTACCGGCGCGGCATCGAGGTGCAGGTGGACGACGCCGCTGGCGGGCTGTTCACCCTCAGCCTCGGCGGGCGCCGGGTGCGTTGCCGCGAATCGCTCAGCGACCTGACCAGCGCCATCAGCATGACCCTCTGCCAGGACAAGCGCTTGACCCAACAGGCCCTGCACAACGCCGGCCTGCAGGTGCCGGTGCAGCAACTGGCCGGCAATGCCGACGACAACCTGGCGTTTCTCGACGACCACGGCGCGGTGGTGGTCAAGCCGGTGGACGGCGAACAAGGCCAGGGCGTGGCGGTCAACCTGACCACCTACGAAGCCGTCAGCCAGGCCGTCGACCAGGCCCGGCGCTTCGACAGCCGGGTGCTGCTGGAAAGTTTCCACCCAGGCCAGGACCTGCGCATTCTGGTGATCGGCTACGAGGTGGTGGCTGCCGCCATTCGTCACCCGGCCCAGGTGGTGGGCGACGGCAAGCACTGCGTCAAGGCGCTGATCGAAGCCCAGAGCCGCCGCCGACAGGCCGCCACCGGCGGCGAAAGCCGCATTCCGCTGGACGAGGAGACCGAGCGCACCCTGCGCGATGCCGGAGTCGACTACGCCAGCGTGCTGCCTGCCGGCCAGCGTCTGGCCGTGCGCCGTACCGCCAACCTGCATACCGGCGGCACCCTGGAAGATGTGACCGAGCGCTTGCATCCGGTGCTGGTCGACGCCGCCGTGCGGGCGGCGCGGGCGCTGGATATTCCGGTGGTGGGACTGGACCTGATGGTGCGCGATGCCGAAAGCCCGGAATACGTGATCATCGAAGCCAATGAACGGGCCGGCCTGGCCAACCATGAACCGCAGCCGACTGCCGAGCGTTTTGTCGACCTGCTGTTTCCGCATAGCCGGCCTTTGCCGTGACATCGATGGCCCTATCGCCGGCAAGCCGGCTCCCACAGCTTCGCCACAGTACTTGAGGTTTGTGGGCTACCTGTGGGAGCCGGCTTGCCGGCGATAGGGCCATCGAGGACACAGCCAGAACCAAGGAGTACCCCATGTCCGAACGACACCCCGAACCCGACCTCGACTACCTCAAGCGCGTGCTCCTGGAAATGCTCGCGATCCCCAGCCCGACCGGCTTCACCGACACCATCGTGCGCTACGTGGCCGAACGCCTGGACGAGTTGGGCATTCCCTTCGAATTGACCCGCCGCGGCACCATCCGCGCCACCCTCAAGGGCCGGCAAAGCTCACCCGACCGCGCCGTCTCGGCCCACCTCGACACCATCGGCGCCTGCGTGCGCCAGGTCCAGGACAATGGCCGCCTGGCCCTGGCCGCCGTCGGCTGCTGGTCGAGCCGCTTTGCCGAAGGCAGCCGGGTCAGCGTGTTCACCGACACCGGCGTGTACCGCGGCAGCGTGCTGCCGCTGATGGCCAGCGGGCATGCCTTCAATACCGCCATCGACCAGATGCCGATCAGCTGGGAACACGTGGAAGTGCGCCTGGATGCCTACTGCACCACCCGCGCCGACTGCGAAGCCTTGGGGATAGCCGTCGGCGACTTCGTCGCTTTCGACCCGCTGCCGGAGTTCACCGAAAGCGGCCACATCAGCGCCCGTCACCTGGACGACAAGGCTGGGGTCGCCGCACTGCTCGCCGCGCTCAAGGCCGTGGTCGAGAGCGGTCGCCAGCCGCTGATCGATTGCCATCCGCTGTTCACCATCACCGAGGAAACCGGCTCCGGCGCCGCGGCAGCCCTGCCTTGGGACGTCAGCGAGTTCGTCGGCATCGACATTGCCCCGGTAGCTCCGGGCCAGGCCTCCAGCGAACATGCGGTCAGCGTGGCCATGCAGGATTCCTCCGGCCCATACGACTATCACCTGTCGCGCCACCTGCTGAAGCTTGCCAGCGACCAGGACCTGCCGGTGCGCCGCGACGTGTTCCGCTACTACTTCAGCGACGCCCATTCGGCGGTTACCGCCGGGCACGACATCCGCACCGCACTGGTGGCATTCGGCTGCGATGCCACCCACGGCTACGAGCGTACCCACATCGACAGCCTGGCCGCGCTCAGCCGCCTGCTATCGGGTTACCTGTTGAGCCCGCCGGTGTTCGCCAGCGATTCGAACCCGGCCAATGCCTCGCTCGAGCGCTTCAGTCACCAGCTGGAGCACGATGCGCAGATGGAGAGCGACACGCGGGTGCCGGCGGTGGACAGCCTGGTGGGGAACAAGGGGTGAGCCAGGGGGCCATGTTTGGCGTAGCATTGGCTGATTCTTCTGCCAAGCCGAACGCTGCCATGCTGATTCCCTACGACCAACTGCAAGCCGAGACCCTGACCCGCCTGATCGAGGACTTCGTGACCCGCGACGGCACCGACAATGGCGACGACACCCCCCTGGAAACCCGTGTACTGCGGGTGCGCCAGGCGTTGGCCAAGGGCCAGGCGTTCATCCTGTTCGACCTGGAAAGCCAGCAGTGCCAATTGCTGGCCAGACATGATGTGCCGCGCGAATTGCTCGACTGATATCAGCGGCCTCATCGCCGGCAAGCCGGCTCCCACCACTGCCCCTCAGCCCCTCAGAGCTGTGGCGTACCTGTGGCAGCCGGCTTGCCGGCGATAGAGGCCCTACTGACCTCCCCCGCCTTGATGCGCTTGTACACCTCGGCTCGATGCACCGGCACATCCCGGGGTGCACTCACGCCAAAACGCACCGAGCCATCCCGCATTTCCACGACCTTGATCTGGATATGGTCATCAATGACGATGACCTCCCCGACTTCGCGCCCTATGACCAACATGCTTCGCTCTCCGACAACAGGAAAACCCGGAGAGTGCATGGGGTTTTTCAACAACTCAACGCTTCCACTGAAAAACAGAATCACCCTACATATGCAGGTAAAAATCCCTACAGACGATTCCTACAATCAGCGCGTTTGCGCCTTGGCGCGCATCTTCACGGCCATGTTCGCCATCTCGTCATACAGCTGCTCCGGCGCCTGCCGCTTGAGCAGCCAAGCCTGACGACCGGCCTCGTGCGGGAGGATCAGGAATTCGCCGGCGGCGACCTGCTGGTAGATGTAATCGGCGATATCCGACGCGCTGATGGGCGATCCTTCCAGCAATTTGCCGACCTGAGCCTTCATTGCAGGATTGGGCCCCCGGAACGAATCGAGCAGGTTGGTCTGGAAGAACGACGGACAGACCACATGCACCGCCACCTCCACCTGGCGCAGCTCGACCAGCAGGCTTTCCGACAGCGCCAACACCCCGGCCTTGGCGACGTTGTAGTTGCTCATCCCAGGCCCCTGCATCAATGCGGCCATGGACGCCACGTTGACGATGCGCCCCTTGCTGCGTTCGAGCAGCGGCAGGAACGCCTTGCAGCCTTTGACCACGCCCATCAGGTTGATCGCGATCTGCCAGTCCCAGTCCTCCAGCGACAGCTCGGCGAAGAACCCGCCCGAGGCAACCCCGGCGTTGTTGACGATCACATCGATGCCGCCGAACCTTTCCTCGCAGGCCTGGGCCAGGGCGGTGAGTTGGCTGTAGTCGCGCACGTCGCAACGCTGCACGAAGCCTTCGCCGCCTGCTGCACGTACTTGATCGAGGGTTTCCCGCAGGCCGGGCTCGTTGACATCGGCCAGCGCCAGGCGCCAGCCCTCGCGCGCCCAGCGCAGGGCGATCTCGCGGCCGAGCCCCGATCCTGCGCCGGTGATCATGATGCGGTTGTGCATGGTGGCAGGCCTTGTGTTGACTGAAGTTCAGGCGAGTCTAATCAAGGCCACGGTGGCTGGCAGGGTCGATCAGGTTAGTGAATGGGAGGGCATGATTCTGTCCTGGCCCAATCGAATGGAATCTTTCACAAGCGGCATCGGTCCCAATCTACAAGAGGCCAGCAGTCCGAGGCCCTTGACCCTCAACCACGCAAGGACTCCGTCATGACCACGATCCTCATCATCATCCTGATCCTGCTGTTGATTGGTGGCTTACCGGTCTTCCCTCACTCGCGCAGCTGGGGCTACGGCCCTTCCGGTATCGTCGGCGTGGTGCTGGTGATTCTGTTGGTGCTGTTGTTGCTCGGCATGATATGACCCAACGCGTTCTGCCCGGCCTGGCGCTCCAGCTGCCGCTCAAGGCGACGCATGCCGTCGCCCATGGCACGGACCGCCAGGCTGAGCGCCAACCGCTCCCGCGGCTCGGCCTGGCAGCAACGTTCGACCTGCTCGCACAAGGCTACCAGCGCCTCGGCGCGGGCGATGCGTGCGCCGCCTTTTACCCGGTGCGCCAGCTCGCCGATGGCAGCGGTGTCATCACCCAGCCCTTCCAGACGCTGCAGGTCTTCCCGGTTGCTGGTGCGCAAGTCCGCCAGCAATGCCTTGAGCGCCGCCTCGTCGTTGCCCACCAGGTGCCTGAGGTGTGACAGGCAAAGCATCGCTCCTTCTTCCTCCTGCGCCTGAGTGGGCTGGGCACTCATCAGCGCCCGGATCAGACTTTCGAGGTCCAACGGCTTGAACAGGCAGTCATCCATGCCTGCCTCGCAACTGCGTCGACGCTCGCTTTCCTGGGCACTGGCGGTAAGCCCGATCAGTCGGCAGCGAGGGCGTCCGCTGCGGCGTTCGTGCTGACGGATGGCGCGGGCCAGGCCGTGGCCGTCGAGGCGCGGCATATTGCAATCGCTGATGACTACATCGAAGTGTTCCTTGAGCCAAAGGCGCAAGGCCTGGGCGCCGTCCTCCGCCACCCGCGCCTGATGCCCCAGGTAGTCCAGCTGCTGCGCCAGCAAGAGCCGGTTGGCCGGATAATCATCGACTACCAGCACCCGCAACCGCGGCCCGCCTTGAACTGGCAACAAGGGCGTTTCAGGCGCAGGTGCCGCGGCCGGCAACAACGGCAAGGTGAGCTGCACATGCGCTTCGGTGCCCTGCCCAAGGGTACTGCGCAGACACAGCTCGCCGCCCATCAGCTGGCACAGGCTGCGGCTGATGCTCAAGCCCAGCCCGGCACTGGCACGGGGTGATTGCCTATGGTTGCTGGCCTGGCGAAATCTTTGACCGAGACTGGCCAGTTCACTGGCGGCAATACCCACGCCGCTGTCCTTGACCTGCAGCGTCACGTCCAGCAGCCCGCCGTCGGGCATGGCCTGCAGGCTGACCACGATCCGCCCGCGCTCGGTGAACTTGATGGCGTTGCTCAGCAGGTTGGCCAGCACCTGCTTGAAGCGCAGCGGGTCGAGCATCACCTCGATATCCACTGCGCCACTCATCTGCATCTGCAGGTTGAGCCCCTTGCCACGAGCCTGTTGCTCGAACAGCTGGACCACCCGCTCCACCAGTTCGCGCAAGCGCACGCGCTGCGGCGCCAACTGCAGGTGGCCGGTCTCGATGCGGGTAATGTCGAGGATGTCCCCGATCAGTTCTTTCAGCCCGAGTGCAGCATCGGTGGCCACCTCCAGGGCCAGCCGGTCGAGAATGCCCTGGGCGGCCTTGCGCTGGGCCAGTTCCAGCATGCCCAGCACTGCATGCAGTGGCGTGCGGATTTCGTGGCTGATGGTGGCGAGGAACTCGGTCTTGGCCTGGTTGGCCGCATCGGCCGCACGTTTGGCCCGTCGCAACCGCACCTGCAGGCGGCGCAGGTAGCGGATCCACAGCAGGGCGAGCAGCAACAGCGCGAACGCGATGCCGAAGCCGAGCAGAATCTTGCCGCGGTGCCGCGACCAGACGCCGTCGGGGACGATCATCGGGTTTCGCCAGCGGCGCACCAGGGCGTCGGTCTCACGCGGGGTCAGGCTCAGCAGCGCGCTATCGATGATGCCTAGGAGCTCGCTGGCGCCGCGGGCACCGGCCACAGCGAAGTGCACCGGTGGCAATGCCAGGCTGGCGCTGATCTGCAATGTCCCGGGATACCAGCGCGCGACCAAGGGGCGGGCATCGTCGAGGGTCAGCAGGGCAGCATCCACCTTGCCATCGGCGACCGCATGCAAGGCTTGCACCGGGCCGGTCACCAGACGTTGGCGCACCTGCGGATAACGATGTTGCAACACCTCGACCATGGCGCTGCCCCAGACCAGTGCCACACGCCGTCCGTCCAGTTGTTCAAGATTCTCCGGCGCCTTTGCACCCTGGCGGCTGACCAGCACACGCGAGGCGCTCAGGTAGGCCCGACTGAAGCCCAGGCGCTGCTCCAGGCGGGCGTTGTAGGGCAAGCCTGCGATCAACTGCGCCTTGCCATGAGTGACCTGCTCGATCATCTGCTCGACGCCCGCGCCGGCCTGCACGTCGAATTCCAGCCCGGTGCGCCGGGTGATCAGTTGCAGCACATCCAGCGTCAGGCCACGTAACTCGCCCTTGCTGTCTCGGTAGCTCAAGGGCAGCAACTGGTCATCCACCAGCACTCGCACGCGGGGGTTGTCGTTCAACCAGCGCTGCTGGGCATCGCTCAACTGCACCGCCTGGGTCGCTCGCGCGCTTTCTGCCAGTGGGCGCCAGCGCTCGCTGATGCGAGTACGCTCGACGTCGCTGATACCATCGAGGGCAGCGTCTACCAGACGCGACAGTGGCGAGCCGTTGTCGAGCATGGCAAAACCGATGCCCTGGCGCGGCAAGGCCGCGTGGCCGATCTCCTGCACCCCGCTCAGCTGGCTGCGCCCTTGTAGATAGCGCGCGATCAGCGCGTTGCCCAAGTACAGGTCGGCTTGGCCCAGGGTCAGGGCGGCCAGGGCGCTGAAGGCCGTCGGGTGCACCCGGACCTGGGCCTGCGGGTAGAAATGGTCGACCTGATCCACAGGGCGATAGCCGTCCACCATCACCAGGCGCAACGATGTGCCACGCTGAATGCTGCTTTTCAGGCCCTGGGCGAGCAGCAGCGGGTGGTCCTCGGCGTACGCCGGCGACAAGCGCAAGCCTGCTTGCAGCGCTTGCTGGGTGGTCACCGAGCCGAGCAGGTCGACCGTCCCTTCACGCAATGCCGCGACCGCCGTTTCGAAGCCGTCGAACACCTGAACCTGCATGTCCAGATTCAGGTATTCGGCCACCAGGCCCGCATAGTCGGCGGTAATGCCTTCGTAGGCGCGGCCGGTGCCGAGGATATCGAGCGGCGGCTGGTCAGTACCGAGCACGCCCATGCGCAGCACGCGATGGCGCCACAGCCAGCGCAGATCGACGTTGTCAGGCTCGGCACGCGGCCCCTCGAACGCCGCACGACCGTGGAACGCGGGTGTCGCCACGCCAGGCAAGGGAAACAGACAGCACAGCAACATCAGCCAGAGTGCACGCACGGGTCAGATCAATTGGTTGCGACGAGCGAAATCCGCCATGTCGATGAGCGAATTGAGTCGCAGCTTCTCCAGCAAGCGCCCTTTGTAGGTGCTGACGGTCTTGTTGCTCAGCAACATGGCCTCGCCGATGGCCTTGTTGCTCAAGCCTCGGGACAGCTGTTGCAGGATCATCAGCTCACGGTGGCTCAGGCTGGCAATGCGCTGTGCGTCGGTGGCATGCAGCTCCTGGCTGTACACCGAGCTCAGCGCCACCTCGGGGAAGTAGGTGAACCCCGACAGCACCGCGCGCACCGCCTTGTTCAGCTCGCCCAGGTCGTTGGTCTTGGACACGAAGCCGGCCGCCCCTGCCTGCATGCAGCGCAGGGAATAGGCTTCGGCCAGGTGCGACGTCAGCACCAGGGTCTTGGGCGGATGCTCATGGCGCTTGACCCGGTCGATTACCTCCATGCCATCGAGCCCGGGCAGGCTGATGTCGAGGATGATGATGTCAGGCGCCAGTTCACGCGCCATGCGCACCGCTTCGATGCCGTTGTCGGTCTCGCCGACGATCTGCAGATGCTCCCGGCGCAGCAGCATGCACACCGTGGAACGGATGAAAGGGTGGTCGTCGACCACCAGTGCCCTGTGCATGATCCACCTCGCTGATAGCCAACCAATATCATCCGCTTGATGATGGTCTTTTGCGCGCACACAAAAAGCAGGAAATTTCCCTATGACTTGAGGAAATTTCCTAAAGACAACTTTTTGTGATTACTGCCGGCGATAGGGCCAGTAGAAACGAAAACGCCCCGACAGGCGGGGCGTTGTGTTCAAGCTACAGGTGCAGGCTTAGTGCGACACCGCCCCGCTGGCACCCAGGCCAGTCTGCGAACGGACGAACTGCGGGTAGAACAGCGCACGCTCGTCATCGGCCGCCTTGGACTTGTCGGTGACCGAGAAGAACCAGATACC
>Ga0160431_100428_pt1 | contig 18901 bp, 19 predicted proteins | sample HID1971K_E0MG_FD_108212 | JGI IMG/M metagenome (GOLD analysis project Ga0160431, IMG submission 108212) | Enriched millipede-associated microbial communities from UW Madison campus, WI, USA - HID1971K_E0 MG | ecosystem: Host-associated > Arthropoda: Insects > Digestive system > Unclassified ...
CGGTTGAGGGTGAGGTGGCCAATCTGGTTGCGGACCTCGGCCAGTACATGAGCCGTTGCCGAGGTATGAGCGTGCGCGGTCATCGCGTTCTCCCTGCTTTGTTATTGATTTTCCAAGTGAAGTTTGGAGGGCGCTGGAGTATCGCGAGATCGTGGCATGCGAATTTACCTTGCACAATTGGCAAAAGTGCAGGGGTAGCCTGCATTTTTGCCATGGTGCATGGGTTGAGTTCTTCAGCGCAGTCAAGATCGAGCGCCGCCCGCGCGGCGCATCGCGAGCAAGCTCGCTCCTACATTTGTTGAAACGTACCACGGTCTGTCAGGCCATGGTTGCCCGCCTTGGGTGCCCGTCGAAAAAACGCGTCGTGCAAACAAGGCTGACAACCATGGCCTATCAGACATAGGCACGTTGCAACAGATGTAGGAGCGAGCTTGCTCGCGATGCGCCGCGCGGGCGGCGCTCGATCTCAAACGCCCCGCCGAACCTCAGGCGGTCGCCAGCCCTGCAGGCACGTGCTCACGGCGAACGCTCGCCAAGGGGATGGCCACCAGCATCAACGTCAGCACCACGGTAACGCCAATGCCCCAGGCCGCCAGACTAAACCCGCCCAGCGAGATCAACCCTCCGGAAATCGCCGGCCCTACCGCCAGCCCCAGGCTCAGGAAGCTGCTCGCTGCAGCCACCACACGCCCTTCGCGGTCCAGAGCCGCTGCAAGCCCGGTCAGGTAGCTCAGGGCATAGAAGTAGGTAATGCAGATGGTCATCACGCCGATGGTGTACATGCTCCTGGAGTGCTCGCCCAGCACGTAGCACAGGCTGGTCGCGCCGGTCAGCAGAATGGCCAGGATCACCGGGGTGCTCAGGCCGAAGCGCTTGCCGATCATCGCCGCCAGCAGCGGACCGATCAGGCCGACGAACGACTGGAACGACAGCAACACGCCCAGTTCGTCACCGTTGTAGCCGACCAGGGTGCCGATGCGCTCGACGAACGCCCAGCCCATGGTGTCGCGGGCCTGGAACACGAACATCGCCAGCATCATGCAGATGGCCGGCAGGCTCAGCAGCACATTGCCAGGGCCTTTGTGCGTCGCCACCGTCGCTTCGAGCACCGGGGCACGCTGCTCCATCACCGGGATCGCCAGCAGCATGACCGCCATGGTCGCGGCCATGGCGTTGTACAGCCCGGCCAGGCCGTACAGCGCCATGACCTTGGCATAGCCGAGCATGACCACGATCATCAGCAGCACCGAGAGGATGTTCATGTGCCCGGCGATACGGTCGGGCTGCTTGGCGCTGGCCACGCAGGCGTTGCCGCACGCCAGCGCAAGGCCCGCGCCGACCCCGGCCACGCAGCGCACGGCGCCCAGGGCATAAAGGTCGGTCATGTGCGCACTGACCAGGTTGGCGGCGATCGCCAGCAGGGTGCCACCCAACGCCAGGGTGCGGCGCGGGGCGCGGCCCATGAGCGGCGCTACCAGCAGGGAGGCGAGCATGGTGAAGATGAATTCGGCCGACATCAGCAACCCGGCCTGGGCCTCGTTGAGCTTGAGGTCATTGATGATCGCGCTGATCAGGAACGGTAGCGCCCAAAGGCCGAGCAGGCCCACACCATAAGCGGAGGCGGCGGCGGAGAACACCAGGCTCCAGCTCTCGGGCAAGGCATTGCGTATTGTTGTTTTCATCGGGGTAATCCCTGGTTGGCATGCACAGCGTTACTAAAAAGCGCGCCAGTATGGCGCGCTCGTGGGAAAAAAACTTACTGCTGCAGACTTTCGTCGACAGGCGTACCGTCGTCGTACTGCGACAGCCAGGTGACCATGGCGTCGCGGTAACGGGTGAAGCCCTTGTAGTCGACCAGTTCCTGGTCCAGGTCGCGGATCACCCGGTGCATGCGCTTGGCCCACTGCGGCGCGGCCTCGGCCAGCTCCTTGAGGCTGACCAGGTAGGTGCGCACCGGGAACAGCACGGCGTTGCTGCGCGGCAGGCGGTGCAGCGGTTGCAGTTCGATGCGCAGGTTGACCAGCTCGCCGGCGTTTTCCGCGGTCACGGTGGTGCGGTCCGGGGCCCAGTCCGGCAAGGTCTCGGCCGAGGTTTCCAGGCGCGGGTTGACGGTGATCGACCAGTTGGTGCGGCGCACCGGATGGCCTGGGCGCAGGCGCAGCAGGAACTTCAGGGCGCGCTGCAGGATGCCCATCTCGTGCAGTTTCGGCACCGGGCCGTGGAACTCCATGAAGCTCATGCCCAGGTTGAAGCGCAGCGAATAGTCGGCGCGCTGGGTGGCCATGCCGGCGCCCATCACCAGGGTCTCGTCACGCTCTTCGAGGAGGATGAATTCGCCCTGGGCCTGGCGGGTGATGTATTCCATCGGTTCCATCGGCAGGGTGCTGGCGTCGCCGAAGGTGAAGGTCTGGTCGATCTGCAGCGGGCGGTTGATCCAGTGCCACTGGCTGCCGTTCTTCTCCAGGGTGAAGTGCTCGGGGAAGTCCCGCGAGTAGGACTCCATCAGCAGCTCCAGCAAGTCCCACTGCGCTTCCATCATGTGCGGCAGCGCGGCGTAGTGCACGCCCGGCTGGCTGTCGAGGGTCTGCGCCCGGTGGTGGCACTCGGAGATGTAGTGCTCGTCGATGTCGAACTGGGCGCGCAGGGCGCCGACGCCGAACGGCACATGCGGCTCGACGTTCATCGAGTACATGTACTGGTCTTCCGGGTAAGGGAAGGGCAGGCGCAGGATGGCGTCGCGGCTGTTGCTGTAGGAGTAGTCGTCGGAATAGGTTTCGATCGGCTTGAACACGGTCATGGTTTCTTGTTCTCGTCTCAGAGGTCTACGACCAGGCGGCTGCAGGAGGCCCGGGATACGCACGGCATGAATTTGCGTTGGCTCAGCTTGTCTTCGTCGCTCAGCCAGTCGTCGCGGTGATCCAGCTCACCGTCGAGGTCCAGCACTTCGGTTTCGCAGTAACCGCAGGCACCGCCACGGCACAGGTAGGGCACCTTGTAGCCAGCCTGTTCGGCGGCTTCGAGCAGCGACTGGTCTGGCGGCACGTCGAGGGTCACGCCCTGGCGGGCCAGGGTGACGCTGAACGGCTGGCCGGTGGAGCCTTGCTCGGTGAAGCGCTCGAAGTGGATGTGGCTGTCGGTCCAGCCCAGGGCGTGAGCGCTGTCGACGGTGTCGTCGATCATGCTGTCCGGGCCGCAGACGTAGACGTGGCTGCCCAGCGGACGCTCGGCGAGGATGCCGCGGATGTCCATGCGCTCATCCTCGCCTTGCACATAGAGATGCACACGGGCGCCATAACGGGCTTGCAGTTCCAGGCCCAGCGCGGCGTGCTCCGGGCCGCGCACGGCCAGGTGCAGCTCGAAGCTGGCCTGCTTGGTGTGCAGCTCTTCCATCTGCGAATACACCGGGGTGATCCCCACGCCACCGGCGATGAACACGTGCTGGCGGGCATGCTTGGCCAGCGGGAACAGGTTGGCCGGCTGCAGAATCTGCAGCAGCGCACCTTCTGTCACGGCTTCGTGCAGGTGACGCGAGCCGCCGCGGCCGTCTTCGACCCGGCGCACGGCGATCTGGTAGGCGCTGGAATCGTAAGGCGAGCCCATCAGCGAATAGGCATTGCGGTGGGTCTTGTCACCGTCCTGCATCACCACCACCACATGGCTGCCGCCAGAGAACGCCGGCAGGTGCTTGCCGTCCGGGTCGACGAACGTGAAGCGCTTGATTTCCGGGGTGAGCGTCTCGATGCGGGTGACCCGCACGCTGAGGGTTCCGTTGTGGGTGTTCATGTGTCGAGCTCCTCGGCAGCTGGCATTTCGCCCGGGACTTCACCGTCGGCCTTGATGCCCTGGAACGCAGCCAGGCGGCGGGAGTAGTGGTCGCGTACCACGAGGTCCAGCTTGCAGCCGGGGCAGGTGAAGACGCGGTGAGTGACGTTCTCGGTGTAGGTGTCGCAGTGTGCGCACCAGACGCGGCGAACCAGGGTGCCGCTGTGTTCGCGCAGCACTTCGTCACGGTTCAGGTCCACCGCGTTGGCGGCCTGCATGGTGGTGCCGATGAAGCTTTCCGAACCGCTCAGGTACAGGCGGGTGCCCATGTGCGCGCTTTCCAGCAGGCGCCGCAGGCCGTCGATCAGCGCCTGGTTGCTGTCGAACACCTGCAGGTCGCCCACCTGGGCCTGGCGCAGTTCTGCCAGGTGGTTGTGCCCGGAAAACGACTCGGTCGAGTAGAGCAGGGTGCTGGCCTGGCGCTGGCCGGGGGTCATGTCGCCGATCAGGCGCAGCATGGCCGCGCCGCCGCTGCCCTGGCCGGCGACCAGGTGGCGCAGGCCACCTGTCATCGGTTGCAGGCGGTCATAGACCGGGCGGCTCTTGATGCCGGTGATAAGCATGGATGTCACACCTCGTTCAGGTGATGGCAGGGCGCACGGTCAGCGCTTAAAGCCATATTACCTATTGTGTTATATGTTTTATGACGAAAGCGAAGCTGTCTCAGTGCTTGAACATCACGTGGCGCACGCAGGTGTAGTCTTCCAGCCCGTACATGGACATGTCCTTGCCGTAGCCGGACTGCTTCATGCCGCCGTGGGGCATTTCGCTGACCAGCATGAAGTGCGTGTTGACCCAGGTGCAGCCGTACTGCAGGCGCGCGGCCAGGCGGTTGGCGCGGCCCACGTCACGGGTCCAGACCGACGAGGCGAGGCCGTAGTCGGAGTCGTTGGCAAAGGCCAGGGCCTGGGCTTCGTCGCTGAACGGGGTGACGCTGACCACCGGGCCGAAGACTTCGCGCTGGACGATCTCGTCGTCCTGGCGGGCATCGGCCAGCACGGTCGGCTCGAAGAAGTAGCCGGGGCCCGGTACACGGTTGCCGCCGGTGATGACGCGAATGTGCGGCTGCGCCTTGGCGCGCTCGACAAAGCCTGCCACGCGCTCCAGGTGGTCGCGGGTGATCAGCGGGCCCAGCTCGGTTTGCGGGTCGTCCTGCAGGCCATGGCGAATGCTGCCGACCGCTTCGCCAAGCTTCTGCACGAAGGTCTCGTAGACGCCTTGCTGCACATACAGGCGGCAGGCGGCAGTGCAGTCCTGGCCGGCGTTGTAGAAGCCGAAGGCGCGGATGCCTTCGACCGCGGCGTCGATGTCGGCGTCGTCGAAGATCAGCACTGGGGCCTTCCCGCCCAGTTCCATGTGGGTGCGCTTCACGCTGCTGGCGGTGTTGGCGACGATGCGCGCGCCGGTGGCCACGGAGCCGGTCAGCGACACCAGGCGCACTTTCGGGTGGGTCACCAGCGGCTCGCCCACGCTCGGGCCTTTGCCGAAGAGGATGTTGACCACCCCGGCCGGGAACAGCTCGTTGATGATCTCGGCCAGCTTCAGTGCGGTCAGCGGGGTCTGCTCGGAAGGCTTGAGCACCACGCAGTTACCGGCGGCCAGGGCAGGGGCGAGCTTCCAGGCGACCATCATCAGTGGGTAGTTCCACGGCGCGATGGAGGCGATCACGCCCAGCGGGTCGCGGCGAATCATTGAGGTGTGGCCGGGCAGGTACTCGCCACCGGCCGAGCCGTTCATGCAGCGGCTGGCACCGGCAAAGAAGCGGAACACATCGGCAACGGCGGGAATTTCGTCGTTGAGCGCGGCCTGGTAGGGCTTGCCGCAGTTCTGCGACTCCAGGTAGGCAAACACCTCGGCCTGCGCTTCGATCCGGTCGGCAAGCTTGAGCAGCAGGGCGGCGCGGTCCTTGGGCGGGGTTTGCGACCAGGCATCGAACGCCTGATCGGCCGCCTGCACGGCGGCATCCACCTGTGCACTGCTGGCTTCGTTGATTGTGACCATGACTTCACCCAGGGAGGGGTTGTACACAGCATGGCTGGTGCCGTCACCTGCGATCAGCTGGCCGTTGATCAGTAGTTTCGTTTGCATGGCGGTTCCCTTGAGGGGTTTTATCGTTGTGGTAAACCGTAAACATATGAAAACATATCTTAATGTTTGAAGTTTGCCAACTCCCCTGGCGATAATAGGTCGTGCGCCGCATTCAAGCGGTTGCAGCGGCGTTGCAGCGACCGTATCAGCCACCGCCCATTCGCTATAAGATACGGAACTGAACGTTTAACCCGTTGCCCCAGGGCCTGGTCGAACACACTGAATAGGGAGAGTCAATGAGTGCCCTGAATACTGCCCGCAGCACCGCGTTCATTCGCCTGCGCCAGGAAGGCCGTACCGATGAAGTGGCGCGGCGGCTGGTGGAGGCCATCGAACTGGGGCTGTTCACCGAAGGCCAGCAACTGCCCAGCGAAAGCGAACTGGCGCTGCAGTTGGGGGTGGCCACCGTGACCTTGCGCGAAGCGTTGGTGGTCCTGCGCCAGCGCGGGCTGATCGAAACCCGTCGCGGACGCAACGGCGGCAGCTTCGTCTGCGCGCCGGTGGAACTGCCCGAGCCGCTGTTGCTGAGCCGCCTGCGCGAAATGAGCGGCCCCGACCTGCGCGACCTGGGCGATGAGCAGATGGCGATTTCCGGCACCGCCGCGCGCCTGGCCGCCCAGCGCAGCTCCCGCGAGCAACAGGCGCGCATCGCCCAGCACATCGAGTCGCTGAAGCAGGCCACCACCCGCCTGGCCCGGCATCGCGCCGATGCACGGTTCCATATCGAGGTGGCGGCAGCGGCCCAGTCGTTGCGCCTGACCCATGCCGAGATGCGCCTGCAGTCGGAAGTCGGCGAGCTGCTGTGGATGGAAGCCGCCGGCGGCGGCGAAGTCAGCGTGATCGAACACGAGCACCGGGCGATTCTCGACGCCCTGGTCAACGGTGACGCGGTGCTGGCCGGCGCGCTGGCCGAGGCCCATGTCAGCCGCGGCATCAAGCGCCTGATGGCGCTGCGCCTGGAGTTGCTGGCCGGCAGCGAAAGCCCGGCCTGACCCCTTGACCACAACACCCTACAAGAATAACTGCGTGAGGAAATCCCATGTCTACCGCAATCGATAGCGACCCTCTGCTGCTGTGTGCCCAGCAGCTCAACAGCACGGTGGGCACCGTCTTTGGCCAGGTGCGGCAGTTGGTGGATGTGGCGGTCGAGCAGTGGACGCGGGTGCTCGCCGAAGGGCGCCAGCCGGCCTCCAAGGACCTGGCCTTGCTGCGCCCGGCCATCGACGAGCAGCTGCTGGCCACCGGCGCGTTCGGTTGCGGGGGCGGGGTGATCGTCGAACCCGGCTGCCTGGCGGACCGCGAAATGCACCTGGAATGGTGGTACCTGGCCGATGGTGGCAAGACCCTGCCGCTGCGTCCGAACTTCGACCGGCGCCGGGAAAACTTCTACGACTACACCAACATGCCCTGGTACGCGCGCCCGCGCGACTCGCGCAACAGCAGCGTCGAAGGCCCCTACGTGGACCTTTACGGCACCAACATGTACGTGCTGACCTTCACCATGCCGATCCTCGTCGAGGGGCACTTCATTGGTGTCGCGGGGCTCGACCTGTCGCTGCACAACCTGGAGAAGATGCTGGTGTGCAGCCTCATGCGTCTTGAGCACGAAGCCGTATTGATCAGTGCCGATGGACGCATCATCGCCGCCAACACCGCCAACTGGATGGTTGGCGACCTGGCGCCCAAACTGCTCGATCCCACCCCGCTTGGCGGCGTGCGCCTGGTCCTGGAAGAACCCGAGGCCGGCTGGTCGCTGATTCGCTTGCCATCCCCTCGGCGCTGAAAACCGCGCGATCGTTAACCTGATCGTAACGATCGCGCACCCGGCTTGATTGATCGGGTTGGCTAGCCCGTCCTACTGTGCCTCCACGACAGCGAACCCGTGGAGTCACAAATGACCATAACGAAGAATCCACCGCCGCAATGGTCCAGGCGGCGCGCCGAGAAGCAGCGCCGCCTGGAACGCGTCCGCCACCTCGCCGACGGCGTGGTGCTGCCGACCGAGCGCATCGTCGAAGCCCTGGAACTGCTGATCGCACCCGGCGACCGGGTGGTGCTCGAAGGCAACAACCAGAAGCAGGCCGACTTCCTCTCGCGTTCCCTGGCCAAGGCCGACCCCGAACGCCTGCACGACCTGCACATGATCATGCCCAGCGTCAGCCGCGCCGAGCACCTGGACCTGTTCGAGCGGGGCATCGCACGCAAGCTCGACTTTTCCTTCGCCGGCCCGCAGAGCCTGCGCATCGGCCAGTTGCTGGAAGACGGCCTGCTCGAAGTCGGCGCCATCCATACCTATATCGAGCTGTACTCGCGGCTGCTGGTCGACCTGATCCCCAACGTCACCCTGGTCGCCGGTTTCATGGCCGACCGCGACGGCAACCTGTACACCGGCCCCAGCACCGAAGACACCCCGGCGCTGGTGGAGCCGGCCGCGTTCAGCGACGGCCTGGTGATTGCCCAGGTCAACCAGCTGGTGGACCGGGTCGACGACCTGCCACGGGTCGATATCCCGGCCTCGTGGGTGGATTTCGTGGTGGTCGCCGACCAGCCGTTCTACATCGAGCCGTTGTTCACCCGCGACCCGCGCCACATCAAGCCCGTGCACGTGCTGATGGCGATGATGGCGATCCGCGGCATCTACGAAAAACACCAGGTGCAGTCGCTGAACCACGGCATCGGCTTCAACACCGCCGCCATCGAGCTGATCCTGCCGACCTACGGCGAATCGCTGGGCCTGAAGGGCAAGATCTGCCGCAACTGGACCCTCAACCCGCACCCGACGCTGATTCCGGCCATCGAGACCGGCTGGGTCGAAAGCGTGCACTGCTTCGGCACCGAGCTGGGCATGGAAGACTACATCGCCCAGCGCCCGGATGTGTTCTTCACCGGCCGCGACGGTTCGTTGCGCTCCAACCGCATGATGTGCCAGCTGGCCGGGCAGTACGCGGTCGACCTGTTCATCGGCGCCACCTTGCAGGTCGATGGCGATGGCCATTCCTCCACCGTCACCCGTGGCCGCCTGGCCGGTTTCGGCGGGGCCCCGAACATGGGCCACGACCCGCGCGGCCGCCGCCACGCGACCCCGGCCTGGCTGGACATGACCGTGCCCGACACGATGCTCGAACGCGGCCGCAAGCTGGTGGTGCAGATGGTCGAGACCTACCAGGAAGGCGGCAAGCCCACCTTCGTCGAGACCCTCGACGCGGTCGAGGTGGCGAAGAAGGCGGGCATGCCGCTGGCGCCGGTGATGATCTACGGCGACGACGTCACCCACCTGCTCACCGAAGAGGGCATCGCCTACCTGTACAAGGCCCGCAGCCTGGAGGAGCGCCAGCAGATGATCGCCGCCGTGGCCGGCGTCACCGCCATCGGCCTGCGGCACGACCCCAAGGACACCCTGCGCCTGCGCCAGCAAGGCCTGGTGGCCTTGCCTGAAGACCTCGGCATCCGCCGCACCGACGCCAGCCGCGAACTGCTCGCCGCGCGCAGCATCGCCGACCTGGTCGAGTGGTCCGGCGGCCTCTACAACCCGCCCGCACGGTTCAGGAGCTGGTAATGAAAGCCCTCAACCTGCAACCTCATCAACCCAACACGATCCCTGTGGGAGCCGGCTTGCCGGCGATAGGGCCAGCAAAAACAACCGCAATCCCGCTGGTCGATCACCTGGCCGACCTCGCCGTCGAATCCCTGATCGACGAAGCCGAGCTCTCCCCCAAACCCGGCCTGGTCGACCGCCGCAGCAGCGGCGCCCACAGCGACATGACCCTGGCCCTGATGCACGCCTCGGCCCTGTCCCTGTGGCCCTGCCTGCGGCAGATGGCCGAGGCCGCCGAGCAGCATGGCCAGATCGGCGTCCCCCTGCGCGCCGCCTTGGGCCGCATCGGCCGCGACGGCGAGGCGGTCATGCTGGCCACCACCGGCGGCGTCAACACCCACCGCGGCGCAATCTGGGCCCTGGGCCTGCTGGTGGCAGCCCGCGCCCTGGCCCCCCGCGCCGATGCCGCCACGGTGGCAGCCCGCGCCGGCCGTATCGCCCTGATCGACGACCCGCAAGCCATTGCCCCCGACAGCCACGGCAACCAGGTACGCCGCCGTTACGGCGCCAGCGGTGCTCGCGAACAGGCCCAGCAAGGCTTCCCGGCGGTCATCGAACACGGCCTGCCGCAACTGCGCCGCAGCCGCGCCGCCGGTGCCAGCGAAAACCACGCCCGGCTCGATGCCCTGCTGGCGATCATGGCCGCCCTGAGCGACACCTGCGTGCTCTGGCGCGCAGGCCCGCAAGGCCTGCAAGCGCTGCAGCAGGGCGCCCGCGCCGTGCTCGCCGCCGGCGGTTGCGCCAGCCTTGACGGGCGCCGCCAGCTGCGCCTGCTCGACACCCAGTTGCTGCACATGAATGCCTCGCCAGGGGGCGCCGCCGATTTGCTGGCCGCCTGCCTGTTCCTCGACAAGACCGGGAGCCTGTGACATGGAAACCCTGACCTTTCAATTCCCCGCCGCCGAACCTGGCCGTGGCCGCACCCTGGTCGGTTGCGTCAGCTCCGGCGACCTTGAAGTGCTGATCGAACCCGGCACCCCCGGCCAACTGGACATCCAGGTGGTGACCTCGGTCAACGGCAGCAGCGCCCGCTGGAGCCAGCTGTTCCAGCGCCTGTTCGACGGCCGCAGCGTGCCGGCCGTGAAGATCGACATCCATGATTTCGGCGCCACCCCCGGCGTGGTACGCCTGCGCCTGGAGCAAGGTTTCGAGGAGATCGGCCATGACTGACATCGCACGCCTGCTGCAGAGCCGCAGCTTCGTCGAACTGGGTGCACGCCAGCGCGCCCGTGCCTTGCTCGACCCCGGCAGCTTCCGTGAACTGCTCGGCCCGTTCGAACGGCTGATGTCGCCCTGGTTGCCGCGCCAGGGCATCGTGCCCCAGGCCGACGACGGCGTGGTCATCGCCAAGGGCCTGCTCGACGGCCGCAACACTGTCATCGCCGCCATCGAAGGCGCCTTCCAGGGCGGCAGCATGGGGGAGGTGGGCGGGGCCAAGATTGCCGGCGCCCTTGAGCTGGCCATCGAAGACAACCGCAACGGCATCCCCACCTGCGCCGTGCTGCTGCTGGAAACCGGCGGTGTGCGCCTGCAGGAGGCCAACCTGGGCCTGGCGGCGATTGCCGAGATCCAGGCAGCCATCGTCGAACTGCGCGCCTATCAACCAGTGGTCGGTCTGGTCGCAGGTTCGGTCGGCTGCTTCGGTGGCATGTCCATCGCCGCGGGTCTGTGCAGCCACCTGCTGGTCACCCGCGAAGCGCGCCTGGGCCTTAACGGCCCGCAAGTGATCGAACAGGAAGCCGGCATCGCCGAGTACGACGCCAAGGACCGTCCGTTCATCTGGAGCCTGACCGGCGGCGAGCAGCGCCATGCCAGCGGCCTGGTGGACGGCTACGTGGCCGACGACGTCGACAGCATTCGCCAGCAGTTGTTGCAGCTGCTGGACACCGCACCCGCCGACCGCGCCGGTCAGCACGCCTGGTACCTGGAGCGCCTGGCAAGCCTGGGCGACGACTGCCCGCAACTGGATGCCGCCGCCGTGCGCGCCCTTTACCAAGGAGATGCCCCATGAACCGTGCCTTGAACTGGCTGCCGGGCCTGGCCGGTGGCGAAGCCCTGCCGGGCTATCCCGCCTCGGTGAAGGTCATCGACGGCGAACTGGACCACCGCCTGGCGCGCTTCATCGCCGTGGTGCCGGATGCGCACAACCCGTTTCCCCGCGCCCGCTCAGGCGAGGTCGGCCTGCTCGAAGGCTGGGGCCTGGCCAAGGCGGTGAGCGAGGCGGTCGAACTGGACCGTGATGGTGAGAAACGCGCCATCGTCGCGGTCATCGATGTGCCGAGCCAGGCCTATGGCCGCCGCGAGGAAGCCCTGGGTATCCACCAGGCCCTGGCCGCAGCCGTGCAGGCCTATGCCCAGGCGCGACTGGCCGGGCACCCGGTCATCGGCCTGCTGGTGGGCAAGGCCATGTCTGGTGCCTTCCTTGCGCATGGTTATCAGGCACAGCGGCTGATCGCCCTGGATGACAGTGGGGTGATGGTGCACGCGATGGGCAAGGCGGCAGCGGCGCGCATCACCTTGCGCAGCGTCGAACAGCTCGAAGCCCTGGCCGCCGAAGTGCCGCCCATGGCCTATGACTTGGCCAGCTATGCCTCGCTGGGCCTGCTGTGGCGGCGCCTTGGCGTTGATAACGCCGACGCGCCGAGTGCGGCCGACCTGGCGCAGGTGCGCGCGTGCCTGGCCGAGGCGGTGCGCGATATCGGCCGTTCGACCGACCTGTCTTCACGCCTGGCCGGTGAGCATCGCAGCGCCTCCCGCGAGGTGCGTGCACGCCTGCGCAGCCAATGGCAGGAGGCCTGAGATGAATGCCCCGCAGCCCCATGACCTGCTTTGGGGGATGACCCCGACGGCGTTGCCTGCCGATGCCCCGGCCTGGGCCGCGCAGGTGCTCGCGGCCGGGCAGCCCGTGGTGGTGCGGCGTGCCCTGTGCGCCGCAGGCTGGGTGGCAGTGGGCGTGCGTGGGCAGGGGCGGGCGCAGCGCCTGGGCGCAGAGATGCGGCTGGCCGATATTCGTCGCCAGCTGAGCCCCGAAGCGCTGCGCTGGCAGGGCGCCAGCCATTGGCCTGCGTTGCAGGCACTGGCAAGCGTGGCGCCTGTACTCGATGCCTTCGGGCTGGAGTGGGGGCCAACGGGCGGGGTGGGTTATCAGCTGGCGACCGGGGTCGACGTGCTGCACGCGGCCAGCGACCTCGACCTGGTGATCCGCACTGCCAAGCCCCTGGCGCGATCCAAGGCACGCGAGCTGCTGGATATTCTCGACTGCGGCCCGTGCCGCATCGATGTGCAACTGGAAACCCCGGCCGGTGCCGTCGCCCTGCGCGAATGGGCCGGGGTGGCGCGGCGCGTGCTGCTCAAGTCGGCGCTGGGTGCACGGCTGGTGGCCGACCCGTGGAACCTGCTGGAGTGCGCAGCGTGAGCAGCCTGTTCGCCTTCCCTGGCCAGGGCGCCCAGCAGGCGGGGATGCTGCAGCGCCTGCCCGAGGGCAGCGCAGCGCTGCTGCAGGAGGCCAGCGATGTGCTGGGCGAGCAGGTGCTCACGCTGGACAGCCCGCAGGCCCTGCAGGGCACCCGGGCCGTGCAGCTGTGCTTGCTGCTGACCGGGGTGGCCTGGGCGCGCTGGCTGATGCAGCGCAGCCCGGCGCCCGACTATGTGGCGGGGTTGTCGATTGGCGCCTATCCCGCTGCCGTCGTCGCCGGCGCCCTGGCGCTGCCGGACGCCGTGCGCCTGGTGGCGCTGCGGGGTGAGCTGATGCAGCGCGCCTACCCCCAGGGTTACGGCATGACGGCCCTGAGCGGTCTCGACGAGACCTGCGTGGAGCGCTTGCTGGCAGAGGTGGGCGGCGAGGTCTACCTGGCCAACCTCAACAGCGACATCCAGTTCGTCATCGCCGGCAGCGACACCGCCATGGCCGAGGTCGCCGCCCGGGCGCGCAGCCGTGGCCAGGGTGTGGCTCGGCGCCTGGCGGTCAGCGTGCCGTCCCACTGCGCCTTGCTCGACGGCCCGGCCGCCGAGCTGGCGGCGGCCTTTGCCGACGTCGAACTGCGCCGCCCGCGCATCAGCTACCTGAGCGGCAGCAGTGCACGACCGATCCACGACCCGCAGCGCCTGCGCGATGACCTCGCCGGCAACATGGCGCGGCGGGTGAATTGGCGTGCTACGGTGCGCAACGCTTATGAGCGCGGTGTGCGCCTGCACCTGGAGATACCGCCCGGCAGCGTACTCAGCGGCCTGGCCCGCCCGGTGTTCGAACAGGGCAGGGTGGTGGCCATCGAAGCCACCCGGCCAGACACCGTCGACGCGCTGCTGCGCCAGGAGGTGGCCGACAACCGATGACGGCGTTGCAACTCGAAGGACAACAACAAACAACTTCGATACAAGCTGAGGACAACAACAATGATCATCTACGGTGTGGCTCTGCTGGCGGTATGCACCCTGGCCGGCGTTATCGTCGGCGACTTCCTGGGCGTGCTGCTGGGCGTCAAATCCAATGTGGGCGGGGTGGGCATCGCCATGATCCTGCTGATCTGCGCACGGCTGTACATGCACCGCAAGGGTGGCATGAGCAAGGAGTGCGAGTTCGGTGTCGGCTTCTGGGGCGCCATGTACATTCCGGTGGTGGTGGCCATGGCCGCCCAGCAGAACGTGGTCACCGCCCTGCACGGCGGGCCGGTGGCGCTGTTGGCGGCGATTGGCGCGGTGCTGGTGTGTGGCCTGACCATTGCCGTGATCAGCCGCAGCCATCGCGGCGAACCCTTGCCCGCGCTCGACGCGCCCCCGGCCAGCAACGCGCAGGTAGCACCTGCGGGAGGTCGCTGACATGTGGCCGCTGATTGACAATGCCCTGGAACACAACGGCCTGATCACCGCGTTCGCGGTAGTGGGCGGGATCATGTGGTTGTCGGTGCTGCTGTCCAAGTACCTGACTTTTGGCCGCGTGCATGGCTCGGCCATTGCTATCGTCATCGGCCTGGTGCTGGCCTGGGTCGGCGGCACTGTAACCGGCGGGCAGAAGGGGTTGGCCGACATGGCGCTGTTCTCGGGGATCGGCCTGATGGGTGGGGCGATGCTGCGCGATTTCGCCATCGTCGCCACGGCGTTCGAAGTGCAGGCCACCGAGGCGCGCAAGGCGGGCATGATCGGTGCGATCGCGCTGCTGCTGGGCACTGTGCTGCCGTTCATCGTCGGTGCTGGCGTGGCCTATGCGTTCGGTTACCGGGATGCGGTGAGCATGACCACCATCGGCGCCGGTGCGGTGACCTATATCGTCGGGCCGGTGACCGGGGCGGCCTTGGGCGCGAGTTCGGATGTCATGGCGCTGTCGATTGCCACCGGGTTGATCAAGGCGATTCTGGTGATGGTGTTCACACCGGTGTCGGCGCGGTTGCTGGCGCTGGACAACCCGCGTTCGGCGATGGTGTTTGGCGGTTTGGCCGGGACCGTGTCGGGGGTGACGGCGGGGCTGGCGGCGACGGATCGGCGGTTGGTGCCGTATGGCGCATTGACCGCAACTTTCCATACCGGGTTGGGCTGTTTGATGGGGCCTTCGATCTTGTATTTCTGTGTGCGGGGTCTGGTCGGCTAACGATCGTCAGGACCGTCGACCTATCAAAACTGCCAGTAGTCATTCTTCGTTGAGCCTGTTGCTATAGCCGGGGCGTGGTGGCGGATTAAAAGCCGCCACCTGACGGGCAGCTGATCGGAGATAAATTGTATGCAACAGCATTCATCTGATAATGCAGGCGGCGACAGTGAATTCGCAGTTAAATGCAGGCTGGTCCAGTCCTATTTCAATCAGGGTTGGAACAGCGCCTACGGAAAGATAGGGACGCAGTCTTCAGGCGATAACCCCAGAGTCTGGCAGCAGCGAAAGCTTGTCGAGGGGCGTTGGGAAGGGCTGTTCCTGGAATTGGGCTACCCCAAGTTAACTTATGTCGGAAACGGCACGAACGATCAACTGCAAGTGCAACGGCAAGTGCTAGGAGGGCGTGTTCGGATCGAGTCATCCGAACGTTCCGACATGGCGGGTCGGCAGATCAAAAAAGTGGCGATCGAAGCGGGCAGTGGTGATCAGGTTTTTGTAATGAAAGTGCGCGCCGGTTTGAAAGCGCATCTTGAGTATCATGCGTTGGATGGTTTTCTGCGATTGCTGTGGGACGAATCGGCGAGCTTTGAATTCTCTGGCGGCCTGAGGGATGTGGAGGATTTGTTGACGGAGCATTACAACAAAGAGAAAGTCATGCTGCTCCGTCAACTGCAAGCGCCCTACAGTGATCAAATGCGCGCTGTGCGCATCAATTTGCAAGGGCTGCCGGACAATAATGCTCAGTACATGATGATTGGCGTGCTGCCGGCAGGCGCGGGTTCAGCTATTCCGCAGCGCTATCCACTCTCTATCGCCTATACCGTTAATCTCGGGTTCAACGAGGATGTTTTTTCAAACTTGAAAATCGGACAGGCACCTGTCGACAAGAATTGGGTGGTGAGTCTTTTTTTACCCAAGGATAGTTGGCGAGCCTCGGGCCCTACGGAAAAATATGAAGACAAGTTTTATCGTTGTGGTTACATGTCGAGTAATACGCTCGATCGCAAGCTTGACGCTCCCCAGGCTCAAAGGCAACTCAACCCCAGCTCGGAAATTTTTGCAGTGGGTGCTTCCCGTATCTTATTGACGCTTTCACCTGCGGCAGCCACAGCTGACTGGGTGCTTGAAGAGGGTGCGCTGGGGACGCTTGAGAAGGAGGGCGCCGACTATTACTACAAACCGCCCGTCAAAATAAGTCCTGCTGCTGTCTTCAACGAAAACACGGAACTGCTGATTGCGCCGGCCTATCGAGCCTCGTTGCCAAGCCCGGTAAGGCTCGACAAAGTAAAGGTGACCGTGGGCAATGAGGTAGCGTATTCCACGTTCGTTACCCACATTGTGCCCCCACCTCTCATGATCAGGGCTGCCAAAGTTGGAGATCAGTTGAAGCTGACGCTCTGGTCCTTTAACGGTTTCGAGCACAAGGAAGTACAAGTGCCTGAAGACGAGGTTATCTGGGATGTCGTGGCCGGTGATGGTGTTGTGACAAAGGAGGGCTTCTTCACGCCGGGGGCGCGATCCAGTAGTACGATCACGGGCATTGACAGGCGCAATCAAGAAGAGTGGCGCTGGGGCGGGACGATTGTGCCGTGCCCGCTGCTTAGCGTGGATAACGTCGTGAGTTTGATTCAGGGCGAAGACAGTAACTGACGGTAGCCACGTAGGCACTGCCATCTATCGAGTTATCGACTGCTGTCCAGCCCATCGCCGACAAGCCGGCTCCCTCAGGTACCGCACAGCTCATGAAACCTGTAGCGTTCCTGTGGGAGGCGGCTTGCCGGCGATGGCCACACCTCAATTCTCCCTGCTGTACATCCTGCATTCAGCCAGCAACGCCAACAGGTTCGGCTCCCGCTCCCGCGCCTTCAAGAACACCACCCCAATATGCTGCTGCAACCGATACCGCGCCTGCAGCGCAATCAACTTCACCCGGTTCTCGTACACCGCCGCAATCCGTCCTGGCAGCAAGGCAAACCCCACCCCCGAACTGACCATGCTGAGCAGGGTGAAGATATCGTTCACCTGCATCGCCACCTTCGGCTCGAACCCCGCCTGCTGGAACACCCGCGCACCGTCACGGTGGGTGGCGAACCCCTGTGTCAGGGTGATGAAGGTGGAGTCGGCCAGGTCTGCCAGGTCCACTTCCTGCTGCTCGGCGAACGGCGAGTCGGTGGGTACGGCCAGGAAGATGTCGTCGGAAAACAGCGGCAACTGCTCGCAGGCAGGGTCGGCCACGCTTTCGTCCAGCGACACCAGGATCGCCTCCAGTTCGTGGTTTTTCAGGCGTTGCAGCAAGTCGATGTTCGAGCCCAGGGTCAGGTCGATGTTCAGCTCGCTGCGCCGCAGCTTCAGGCCCATCACCAGCTTCGGTACGGTTTTCACGGTGAGCGAGTACAGCGCCCCCAGGCGGAAACGCTCGGCGTAGAACCCGGCGGCCTCGCGGGTCTGGCGCACCATCTGTTCGGCATCCTGGATCAGCTGGCGGGCTTTTTTCTCCAGTACGTAGGCGCTTTCCAGCGGGATCAGCTGCCGGCCTTCGTGCTTGAACAGCGGGCAACGCAGGGCGCTTTCCAGGGAATGGATGGCCCGGTGCACGCTGACCGCACTGGTGGACAGCTCGGCGGCGGCGCGACCGAGGTTGCCGCTGCGCATGAAGGCGAGGAAGGTTTCGAGCTTTTTCAGGGTCAGTTCTTCGTCGATAAGCATGGCAGGGCCCTGAATTGGAGGTGGCGCAGATCATGCCATAACAAAGGTCTGCGGGGGCCTCTTCGCGGGACAAGTCCGCTCCCACAGGTTCTGCACCGCATTTCAACTCAGCGGTGGCCTGTGGGAGCGGGCTTGTCCCGCGAAGGGCCCAGCACAGAATCCGGCTCACCCCGAAGGGTGATGGCCGCCCCCCTCAACCCATGCAAGAATTCCAACCACAACAACCCCGACATGGGACCACGACAATGAGCAAAGACCGGCTGAAATCGCCCGACTGGTACGCGCAGATGGCGCGTGTCATCGACGCCCAGGGCACGCCGGGCTTCGTCGAGTCACTGTTCGCAGCGCTCAAGTTGCTCGCCCCGTGCCAGGCCATCACGGTGTTCCTCTACCCGCGCAAGGGCCTGCCCTCGGCGCTGTTCGTCAAGGACGAGGAGGGCCCGTGGCTGCCCGAAGGCAACGTGCAGCGTTACCTCGAAGGCTACTACTTGCTGTGCCCGTTCTACCGCGCCTGCATGGACGGCGTGGCGCCCGGTTGCTACCGCCTGAGCGATGTCGCGCCCGACCACTTCAAGCGCAGCGAGTACTACCTGGCGTTCTACCAGCACGCGCACCTGGAGGACGAGTTGAACTTCATCGTCCCGCTGGATGAACACCTGACCATCGCCGTGGCCCTGGCCAGCACCCAGCGCCTGGACCGCCAGCAGGTCAACGACCTCAAGTGCGTGGCGCCGTGGGTGGTGGCCGTGGTGCGCCGGCAATGGGGCCACCTGGACATCGACGCCCTCGGCGGTCGCTTCGAGAGTGCCCTGGGCCGGCAGATCAACGCGGCGCTGAACAACTTCGGCTCCTCCCTGCTCACCGAACGCGAATGCCGCATCGCCCAGTACCTGCTGCGCGGCCACTCGACCCGTTCGCTGGCCGAGCGCCTGGGGATCAGCGAAGACACGGTCAAGACCCACCGCAAGAACCTCTACACCAAGCTCGACATCGCCAAGCAGTCCGAACTGTTCTCGCTGTTCATCGACTCCTTGGCCCAGGCCCAGGAAGGCCTGAGCAAGGACCCGCTGGAAAGCTACCTGCGAAGGCGCTGACGCCCGCGCGACACC
>Ga0160431_100429_pt1 | contig 18900 bp, 18 predicted proteins | sample HID1971K_E0MG_FD_108212 | JGI IMG/M metagenome (GOLD analysis project Ga0160431, IMG submission 108212) | Enriched millipede-associated microbial communities from UW Madison campus, WI, USA - HID1971K_E0 MG | ecosystem: Host-associated > Arthropoda: Insects > Digestive system > Unclassified ...
ACACCGAAACGGGGCTGGTCCCTCCGATCCAGGAATCGACAGCCTCCAGTAGCGGGTCGGGCCCTTCGACCGTGCCCGCTGGTTCGCGCATGAAGGCAAGACGCGGATCAAGAAGTCCAAGCCGGAGCAAATCGGGGATGTTGCCGTGCACCCCAAAGGACGGGTTCTGCATGGGTGGCTGCCCGCCCGGCCCGTGAGGCTTGTAAACGGTCTGTTTGAGCTCGCTGGCGTTCCCCACAACGTCGACGCAAGCCGTCGTCGGATCAGTCTTGTTCGTTCGTGTTTCTCGGTTCTCGCAATCCAAGCGAAACCAGACGTCTCGGATATCAAAGGGGACAGGCGTGTCTGACGTAATCGCTTGCGGATCGAGTTGCAACCACTTCGCATCCGCAGCGAAACTACGCCGAGCATCGGCCACGAAGTTCGCCCAGGTCTTTTGAGTCGTCGGTCCGCCAGATGAACCTGCAAACGCTCTCAGTATGTCTTCGGCAGGAAGAGCCCAGTAGGGAACGTGCAGCCGTTCAGACTCTTTCCCGAGGACCGACTTCACCGAGGAGCATCCCTGCAAGGCGCTTGAATATTCACCGTGACTGTCGATCACAATGATGTTTGCAGACGGCCACTGACCGTTTGCAAACGCCTGAAGCAGCGATGCGACCGCGCTAGTCTTGCCCGCGCCGGTAGATCCGACAACGGCGGAATGTCGCACCACTAGCTTGTCGACATTCAGCGCAACCGGAACCCGCTCGGCAGCGGCGAGCCGACCGACCCGAACGTGCGACTCTGACGCGCCTGGGTAAACCGCCTCGAGTTCTTCCTCCCTAGCAAAGTGGACGGGGTCGTCTAGCCCCGGATACGATCCGACGCCTCGACTGAACTGCTTGGTCCCTCGATCTACCTCGCCGAGGAGCTGCACCTGAAGCCATCGCTCGCCGCTCGACGATGAACGCTGCAAGGTCGGCCCAGTCGTTAGTTCGGATATGCCGACCAAAGTAACAGTCGCAATGAGGTCGACCATGCCTTGCGGCAGTCGCACCAAAGACCCAATCTGACCAATCTGTTGAATCTGTCCACGGTAGATAGGAGAGACCCCCGCTAGCGCAGGGTCAAGCTCAACTGTGACTTGGGATCCGAGGACGTGCCGGACGCGTCCGACATAGGTTTCGTCTTTAGCGGACATCGTCGCCGCCTTGAACACCGGCATCATGCCCGACCGTGCCGGCCGATGAGCTTCGCGCCAGGAATGTTGCCAGCTGTTCAAAGTCTCCGAGTCGGCAATTAGCTCCGTCCCAAATATCGTCGGGCAACGTTACGTCATTGGGGGGTCCTTGCCATCGACCGCGCACCCCGCCGATGATTGCCTCTGCTTGCGTGATCACCTGAAGATTCGGGGTGCGCATGGCGCGGTCAGCCAGGTTCGACGGAATTTCTGAATAACAGAACGCAATGTACTCCGAGCGCGGGCGGCGCGCTGCCGCTTCGAAAAGAAGCTCGTTGAGGTGGTCATCGGCCCAGGAGTAACCAGACACAAGGAAAAGGGTTTCGGGTTCGTGTAGAGCACGTCTCAGGCGATCCTGAAGAACAACAAACGGCATACGCCGGGACTCCTCGTACTTCGCGTCAGATGGGAAGATAGCCGCGATCTTGTCGTCCGGTACCGGCCCGCCCAGCCTGACGACTTCACCAGTTGCTCCGCCCTGGTCCCAGCCCCAGTTCACAGAACCATGAAGTTTCCAGATTCGGGCAAAGAACCGCGGGATCATGACGTCTGATTCCACGTGCGTCGCTTCTACCAGATCCGTGCGGAACCGTCCCTGCAAGGACCCCACAAACCCATCGAAGTACGGGACAGCTAGCTCCTCCAGAGCCGTTTCGAGCAGAAGGTCGTAGTTGACTGTGAACAGCTCTACTGGCCGAGCGTAGTCCGCTCGAGCAACCCACGACGTCAATTTTCTGACCGCTTCCAGGCGTGTGTCAGCAGTCGTAAGTTCACGGATGATCAGACGACAAATTTCTATATCAAGCGCACGGGCTTCCACGCCAGTGAGACCGTTCACCTTGTCTCCGTCGTCGACGACAGCCTGAATTCTTCTCAGTCGGCTAAGCGCCTGCTCCAAGTTCCGTGTAGATGTGATTCGTTGGAACGCCTCAAGTTGGTCACCCTCGAGGTTTTGCTGAACCATCGACGTCAACGCCGCTACGTCGGGTAGACCACATGCTTTCGACGTACCTGCACCGAAGAATGTGCAGACGTGCCGCGACCTGGTCGCCAACTTGGCACTGAGCCCCCCAGCGAAGGCGGCAACATCATGTGTGAGCATAGAACTGAACGTAGCGCAGGCTGGGCCACCCTGCGGGAGCCGGCAAACCACGACTGCTCGCAGTCGCGACGGCGAAGCTTGGTATCCCGACATCCGACGCCCGAGCGGTGACTCATTGGAGCGAGCAGTGACTCATTGGAGTCGGTGCTTTCTGTTAGCTCGGTCATCGGATTTGCCCGAATCGATATCCCTGCTCGCCCTGAATGCCGAGAAAGCGATCCGGATGATCGCCGAGACTGACACGGTGAAGGTCACACCGATCGAATCCGCGAACCGCGTGTTCATCGCCTGCACATAGCGCTTACTCGCCTACCTGTTCCGACGTCGCCTGCGATGTGCCCTCAAAATAGTCGGAACACTGCCATCTCAACCTGCGTCAGGCTTCTTCGATCCCGAGCAACGACCGCGCATCTACTCCCAACTGCTTCGCCAGCGCATCGATAGAGTCAAGCGTGAGGTTCCGCTCACCTCTTTCGACGCCAGCAAGGTAGCGCGGGGTCACGTCAAGCTGCTCGGCAAGCGATTCCTGCGTCAGCCCCCGGGAACGACGAATCTCGCGCACCTGTGCGCCGAGCATCGACTTGAGGGAACTGGCCACTCATCAAGGCTTCCGATAGGAAGCCATCAGTTCCAGGTACTTATCGCTTCCATATGAGTGCTCCCGCGACCACACCATCCGGGAGTGTCATACCCGCCCGATATGATCGAGGCGTCGTAGACACCCCTGCCCGGTGGTGTGACTCAGCCAGGTGAACGGGATAGATCAGGCATGGCCAAAGCCTCAAACAGGACCTCAAGCCTCAATGCCGCCAAGGCGGCGAAGAACGATGAGTTTTACACGCAGTGGGCTGACATCGAGCGCGAGGTCAATGCCTATCGTGAGTTCAACCCCGATGTCTTCCGCGGCAAGACCGTGCTCCTCCCTTGCGACGACCCCGAGTGGTCGAACTTCGCAAAGTTCTTCGCTCTCCACTTCGCGGATTTCGGGCTCAAGAAACTCATCTCGACGTCCTACGCTCCTGACAGCAACCCGGGTGCGGTCGCGTATGAACCAACGCGCTTCGAGCGCAGCGACCCGCAGTTCGATCCGACGAAGACCCACGCCAATGGTAAGAAGTTCGTCCTCGATTCCAAGGATCTAAATGGTGACGGCATCGTGGACATCGATGATCTGCGCTGGGAGTACCTCGAAGGCGATGGCGACTTCCGCAGCGCTGAAGTCACTGCACTGCGCGACGAGGCCGACATCGTCGTCACCAACCCACCATTCAGCCTCTTCCGCACCTTCGTCGGTTGGCTCGTGGAGGGCGGCACCTCTTTCTCGGTGATCGGGAATGCGAACGCCACCACGTACGTCGAGATCTTCCCGCTGATCAAGCAGAACAAGCTCTGGAAGGGCGCGACTGCTAACAGCACGGACATGGTCTTCGGCGTGCCGAAGGGTGCAGCCATCAAGGAGGCCGATCGCCTCAAGGCTGAGCGCCTCGGCTACCCGTCGACCGATGAGTACGACTTCACCCGTCTGGGCAACGCTTGCTGGTTCACGAACATCGATCATGGCCGCAGGCACGAGCCCCTCCAGCTGATGACGATGGAGGACAACATCCGGTTCTCCAAGCACAAGGATGTGCGCGGGGTTGGTTACCAGCGCTATTACAACTTCCCGGATGCGATCGAGGTGTCCTGGGTCGACTCGATCCCCAGCGATTTCGACGGCATCATGGGCGTGCCGATCACGTTCCTGGACAAGTACAACCCCGACCAGTTCGAGATTCTCGCGCACGGCGACGACATGGAGGCGCTGCGTCTGCTGGGCGTGCAGACCTTGGGCGATGAGTTCGTCAGGACCTACTACGCTCAGGGCGGGACCGGCGGGAACAGCCCTGGCCACCGCCGGCTCGGTCTCACGGAGCCGACGTACCACACAGCGTACAAACGCATCATGATCCGTCGGAAGGACTTGTGATGGAAACCGACCTGAAGCACTACACGGTGGGCGAGATCACCTCCGGTTTCGTCTACAACGAGCTTGAGGCCAAAGGCCTGTTCGGGCTGGGGGGCAGGCTCGTCATTCAGCCCGAGTACCAGCGCAACTACATCTACAACGACGGCAAGAAAGATGTCGCCGTCGTCGACTCGCTCCTCAAGGGCTATCCGCTAGGGCTGATCTACTTCAATGTCGAAGGAGAGACCCTCGAAGTACTGGACGGGCAGCAGCGAATCACCAGCTTCGGCCGGTTCATCACCGGCAAGTTCGCCATCAAAGTCGATGGCAAGGAGCAGACGTTCTCGTCGCTGCCAAAGGACAAGCAGCAGCTGATCCTGGACACGAAGCTAGACATCTACGAGTGCGACGGCACTGAGGACGAGATCAAGCAATGGTTCGAGACCATCAACATCGCCGGCGTGCCGCTGAATAAGCAGGAGTTGCTGAACGCGATCTACTCGGGCCCCTTCATCAGCGCGGCCAAGAAGGAATACAGCAACTCGAACAACTCCCAGATGCAGAAGTGGCAGGCGTACGTGAAGGGCGATCCCAAGCGGCAGGGCATCCTCACCGTCGCCCTGGATTGGGTCGCCGCCGCGGAGGGGACGACGGTCGATGGCTATCTTGCGCAACACCGCAACGATGCCGGCATCGGGCAGCTGAAGACCTACTTCACCTCGGTGATCGACTGGGTGGCAGGTGTTTTCACTCGGCCGCCGGACAAGTACATGCAGGGTCTGGAGTGGGGTCGGCTGTACGAGCGGTACCACTCGGCGTCGTACAACACTGCGGCCGTCGATACTAAGGTCGAAGGGCTACTAGGCGATCCGTTCGTCCACAACCGCAAGGGCGTGTACGAGTTCGTCCTCGGCGGAGAGATCGAGCACCAGCTGCTCGATCTCCGCTTATTCGACGACAGGCTCAAGGCACAGGCGTACAAGCAGCAGACAGACAAGGCGAAGGCCAAGGAAGTATCGAACTGCCCGTTGTGCGCCGTAGGGAGCAACGCGAACAAGGCACGCATCTACCAGCTCAAGGAGATGGACGCCGACCACGTGACCGCTTGGTCAAAGGGCGGCGCGACGGACCTCGAAAACCTGGAGATGCTCTGCGTCCCCCACAACCGCGCCAAGGGCAACAGATAACACTGTGAGTATCACCCAGGGCTAAGAGACATCACTCCGCTGTGGGCGGCGGAGGCATAACGGGCACTTGTACCCCATACCGGTTCCATGCCTCGCATTCCCTCCCCTGCAGCTGCGCACATCGGCTCGATCATCGCTGAGGTCCGCCGCGAGCGAGGCCTGTCTGTCGACGATCTCGCCTCCAAGACGAAAATCGACAGCTCGAACATTCGGTCATATGAGGCTGGTCGTGCGCTCGTCGGCCTGCACTACCTAGTGCGCATTGCGGACGTACTTGGCGTAGAGCCAGGAGCATTGCTGAACGGCATCGAGCTCTCGATGTTCGAGAAGAATTCATGAATCCCGGCGAATGACAAAGCCCTTGTCTTGCTAGCGCCCTGTCGGCAAAACGGTACTGCGCCAGACACTCGACGTCCGAGTACCCCGGTACGGTGCGTTCATGGACAGGCGCGTCAACGACCGGCAACTCGACGTCTTGCGGTGGATCGCCGAGGGTTGTCCCGAGGGCAAGTGGCCGGCGGACGATTTCTCGTACAAGACCAGCGCCATCGCGCTCAACTCTCGCGGGCTCGCGGCTATCAAGGGTCGTGGTAGGGCCTGGATGGCCAGCATCACCGAAGCGGGTACGCACTACCTTGAGCACGGGACCTACCCACCGACTGACACTCCCCCGGTTCCAATCGCTCCTATCGGCCGCGTCGATCACCCCGCACCAGCCGATCTCCACCTTGGCGATGGCGCGTCGGAGACACTCAACCAGGCCAAGGCGCTCATTAAGCAGCTCCAGGTGTCAGGAAGAATCACCGTCGCTGACCCAGAAGAATCCACCCGGGCCCATTACCGCCGAGTGCTGCATGCGTGCAGGGTCCACCACCTCGTACCAAAGGACCACGAACTCCGCTTTACTGGCCGCGGCTCCGGTGACATCGTCATCATGCTCAGCACCGGTTCACCGGCAGACACCTCGGATTGGGATCGCATCAGGACGACGGCGCGAAAGATCACGACAAACGCTGGTTCCCTTCGCACCGCATTAGAGACGACGTCGATCCTGAATTCGGTCAGCGAGGCGCTCCGTCCCCGTGCGATCGAGATACTGCTCGATCTTGCCGAGCACCTGCGCTCGCATGAGCTCAGGCTCGGGGTGAACATCAAGCTCAAGACGCCGAAGCTGTTCATTCAGGTAGAAACCCGTCGCCGTAGCCTCTCTCTCACCGAGATCATGGAGGAAGTCCCCCACGTCACGACGGCCGCGGAGCAGCGCGAGCTTCGACGTGCGCCGTGGACACAGATTCCCAAATTCGACAAGGCACCATCCGGCAGGCTGAGTCTCCAGGTCGAACGAGAAGGCTCGCACGAGGTCAAGATCGACCGATACAGCTCGCGCTACGAACGCAACAGCGACCACTGGACCGACGAGAAGAAGAAACCCCTCGAACGCCAAGTCCGCAACATCGCACGCGCTATTAAGCAAGGCGTGGTCGACGACGATGACGCCCGTGAGCGCGAGAAGCAACGTCGCGCCGAGGCCCACGAAGCATATGAACGGAAGCAGGCCGCAGAACGGCAATCGTGGGAGAACCTACGAAACCGGGCCCGCGCGAAGGCGGTCCTCGAACTTCGCGAGGCTACCTTTGCACGCGCGTTTGAAGCCTGGCAGGGAGCCCAGGAGCTGCGGGCTTTCGCGACGCAACTCGAGACGGAAGCGACGGAGCGAGGGCTGCTAGAAAACCGTCCCAAGTTGCGAGAGTGGCTCGATTGGGCGCGCGCTCGCGCAGACGACATCGATCCGGTCGCAAATCTCGAGCGTCTCGACGACAGCGTGTTCGACGCCGAACCCTCGGCAGATGACCTTCGTCCCCATATGGAGGGCTGGGATCCTTCACATCCTCAAAAGGACTACAGCGTCGGTTATGGCAGGTCGGAGCAGCAGCCTGTGCATGTGCCGCAACCGCGCGCCTGGCACCCGGGCATGCGAGACCAGCCCAGTTGGTGGCGTCGCTGAACCGGGCTTCCCCGTGTGACTGCAATGACGCCTCACGCCTCCCTTCCGATGAGTGGTCGACGGAAGGCCGAGTGTCGGTGGTCACCGCCACACTGCTCGTAGAGCCTGCAGTTCCTGGCGCTACTACAAGGAGACAAAGATGCCTCAGCCCGACCGATACGTCAGTGTCAAGATTGAATGCAGTTCCAACCACCCGCACGACATCTGCGTCGAAGTGGACCGGCAAGTCCCTCCGGAGCTTCGCTGCGAGCCGAACGCTGGCCCCGGTTACTCGCAGGGCGGCGGCGGCGGTTGCAGCATTCCGTCTCCGGCCGAGATAAAGGAACTGACCAGGCGCGAGCTTCGCGACAACTTCCAAGAGTCCAAGCGCCGCGGTTACGTGCTGATCCGTAGGTGACAACGAATGCCCCACGACTTCACTAGCGACTCTCCCTCTCCAGCCGAAGGAACCGACGAGGAAGGGCTTCGACGTCTACAAGGCCGAGGGGCTGGCGCGTCCATCGGTCGTACGACCACCGAGGCAGGATAGCTCGTAGAGTCATAGCCATGGAGTACGACGAGTTCGACGGTCCGGACGGTGTGCCGATCCGCGTGCCCACCAGCGACGGCTACCGCACCTGCTCCGAGTGCGGGGGCGACTGCTACCCGGATCCGAGCATCTCCGTCGATGGCCAGGGCGCGCGCATCGCGTTCGTCTGCCCCGACCACGGAGCGCAGAGCATCCTCGACCCGTTCGAAGACCAGCGATGATCAGCAGCGTGTTCAACGACAGCGCGTCCAACTTCGGCAACGCGGCAATGCAGGCGGCCAACATCCGCTGGGATGCCCCGGTCGAGATGCGGCTGGGAGCCGAAGGGCCGGGCGAGACCGGCGCATTCATCGAGGTCAGCAGCCCTCGCGGGTTCATGAAGCGGATCCCGATCGAAGAGGCACGGCTGGCTGAATGCCGGCAGCAGAACGACGGCCCCACGGCGATGGCGCTGTGCCAGCAGTTCGTGGATGACCTGTCTGCGCAGATCAAGACGGCCGTACGCGATGCATCCGCATGAGCGCCGCTTCGACTCGGCCCTGGACGCGGGCAGCGAGCCGTTAAGCAGGTAATGCCCGGAGCCACAGCGGTTCATCGGGAGTGCGCGGCACGGATCCATAGGATCGAAATGACGACTTCAAATGAAGTGTCGCATTCGGAGGTCTGGACCATGACAGTGACTCGTGAGGAAGCAGCCGTGGCAAGCGCCCAAGGCGAGGGCACCGTTGCCCCGATCGTTCTGAGTCTCGCCGCTGTCATTGCCGGACTGATCGGCACGTTCTGGATCGGCATGGCCGGACTCGTGTGGCGGCCGTGGGAGCTCGGCACGACCTACCACTGGGAAGGCTCGGAGAGCCCGCTGGGTGTCACGGTCGGACTGTTCTTCTTCGCCATCGCAGCGGGGCTGCTGCTCTGGGTGGTGGTGCGCGGTATCTGGACCTGGCGCAATCGGAGCACCGCCGCGCGAGTCCTCGTGGTGGTGATGACCATCATCGCAATCGCGCTGGTCTTCGCCGGGTGGGCGGTGCTGCTGTCGCCGGGAGGCAGCCAGCCGACATGGGGACTGTGACTCACGTCGCCGAAGCCCTGGAACAAGAGCCAGCCTCGGTAGAAAAGGACGCCCGCCGGGGTCGCCTCGGCCTGATCATCACCTTGCTGGTCTGCATCCCCGTGGCCGTCCTGCTGACCTGGCCGCAGGCGTTCGGGGCGCAGCTGCTGCCCGGCGTCGCCCAGCTCATATCCTTCCGCGTCCCGCTGGCACTCGCACTCCTGTGCGTTGCCCTCGTCGCTACGGCGGCGTTCCTGCTGTTCCGACGGCGAGCCCAGGTGCTGGCGGGCATCGCCGCAGGGATCGCGGTCGTCACGATTGCCGCGAGCGTCGGGAACGCCGGGGTGCTCCTCGCCCGCGGTAGCTCGGAGACTGATGTGACAGCGCTGCCGGAAGGCGATCGGACGGTGCTCGTCTGGAACACGCAGGGCGGGGCCACCTCGCCCGCTGACGTCGCCGCGCTCGTCGTCGAGGTCCAGGCCGATGTCGTGAGCCTCCCAGAGATGGACGAGGACGCAGCTGCTGAAGTTGTGCGCCTCGTCGCCCTCGATGGCATCCAAATGACGCCATCGACCACCCGCACCGTTGCCGGCTCGCCCGAGGAGTCCTGGATCCCGACGTCGTTGCTCGTCGCCGATGAGCTCGGCAGCTACGAGGTCGACCAGGCTGCTGGTTCGACGCCTGGACTTCCCAGCGGCGTCTGGCGTCCGGTCGACGGCGAGGGACCGGTGATCGTCGCAGCGCATCCGATGCCGCCTTTGCCTGACAGCATGGACGACTGGAGAGCAGGCCTGCAGTGGATCACCGAGCAATGCGGCACGCTCGGATCCGACGTCATCGTCGCCGGCGACTTCAATGCCACGGTCGACCATCTGGATCTCGGGGGCTGCCAGAATGCTGCCGCTCAGGCCAATGCTTCAGCCACAGGTACGTGGCCTTCCACGGTCCCGGCATGGTTGGCGTCGCCTATCGATCACGTCCTGGCGGGCGAAGCATGGGCGGTACTCGATGCCCGGGTTCTGGAGCCTTCGGCATCTGGTGGCACCGACCATCGACCGATCGTCGCGGTGCTCGAGGCGCGGTAGCGCAGTCAACGCGTGGGCGACAGGAGATCGTCCAGGTTCACATAGCAGAGTCATCGACATGACGTCTACGCAGCCTGTTGCCCTCTGGGTTGAGCCGGAGCCGGCGATGCGCTCCGAGCGGCTAGTCGCCAACGCCAGTGTCAGCTTGATCGGCGTCGCGATGGCTCTATCGATCGCGCACCTGTTCATGATGATCACGGGGCTCGTGCCGATCAATACCGGCGAGTGGGGCTTCGCTGACATCAGCTACCTGGCACTGATGGCGCTCCTGTCCGCGCTGGTCCTGGTGCATGCTTCGCTCGGCGAGGACGCGCTTCGGCCGCGAACGATGATCGCGCTGTCCAGCATCATCGGAGGCATCGGAACCCTGATGGCGCTCACCAAAGGCTGGTTCATGCTTTTCGGCTTGCTGTACTCCGAGGAAACATGGAAGGAGTCCGCCATATTGGCGCTAGTCGTGATGAGCATCGTTCCCTTTGCGCTGCCCTTCGCGAGCGGAATCATCCTCCTCAGAAACGACTTCGAGCCCGTCAATTGGCGCGTTCGCGCCGTGTCGATCGCGGTCGGAGCTGCCGCGCTCATCATCACTCTCGCGGCACTGATCCCGCGGTGGGCGCGACTGGCTGAGATGGGCGTCTGGTGACAGCTCAAGTAGTGCTGAATCGTCACGTGCGGCGGGCACTGGCGGCCCCGTGATTTGAGCTCAAAATCAGGGTTGAGGCTTTGAGCGGTGCGACGGACGCCCAGCAGTGGCACCGAGACACTGAACGTGATCTTCGAATCAGACATGCCGATCTGAGAGGATCAACCCGTGAGCCTTACGAGCGAGTTGCGAGACGCGGGTTCACCAGTACGTGCGTATCTTGACGGGATCTCCCCGCGGCTGACTGGCACCCGCGGTAACACGCAAGCCGCTTATGCCATGGCCGCGACCTTGGGTCTGCCAGAGCTCGCGGACAGGGGCCCTCTCATTCCTGTCCCCCGTGGTGTCGATGCGGCGCGGTCTGGGACAGCATTCGACATCCGCACCCGTCTCGCGTTGGATGGCTTCGACCTACAGATTTCAGCTTCAGCTGCTGGGATTACCGAATTGCCCCGTTTCATCGACGAGATCGAGAACGGGTTGCATCGGGCGAGGATACTGACCGAAGCGTTCCAAGTGGCAGAACAGCTGCTGTCCGCACCTTCGGACGAGGCTGAGCTCGACCGCGCATCAATACTGCTCGCTCACTGCGAGCAGATCTATCGGGCCGGGCCTGAGGCACTGAGTGGCTCTGTAGGTGTGTCATGCGACGCCGTAGACGACGGGCTCTCGTTTGCAGCCTCGATCGATCCGCTGGCGATCGCAGACATTCGTTCGCTGCTCGTGGCGAATGCATCCCAGATCAACGCCTGGCGCGACCGGATTGCCGACGGCGACCGCTTCGAGCCGAATCCGGGGTTCAGCGGTGCGATGCTGCTGGGCGGAGCTGATGGCGATTGGCTTGTCGGCGACACGCTGATCGACTGCAAGGTATACGCGGAGTTGAGCATTCCCAAGCTGCGCGGGTTTCTGCGGCAGTTGCTCGGGTACGTCATGCTCGATCTCGAAGACGAGTTGGCCGTGCGCAGTGTGGGCATCTGGCTTCCACGGCAAGGGCTCATGCCGATCTGGAGCCTTGAGCGACTGCTCGATGGCGATCCCGAGGAGCTGCTGCCAACGTTGCGCGAAGGATTCGTGAACGCGACGAAGCGGAACCAGATCGCCGTTCACGTTCCCGTCTCAGAACGCCGCAAGCTGCAGTTGCTGGCAGACAACCGCAACACACCCCATGCGATGCTCCTGGCGTTGGCCCTCGGGGACGACACGGACCTGAGGTTCCGAGTGGGACGGAATCCCGCGACGCCTGAAGACACGCTGCGAACGCTGGCCGCAGACCGCTACGCGCGCGTACGTGAAGGCGTAGCAATGAACCCCGCGACGCCAAGTGAGATATTGTCTGCGTTCGCTCAGGACACGAGCTTGATGGTGCGACGCGCGGCCGCCGCGAACGCAGGCGCATGGCGGCAAGAAGCGACGGTATCGGCTCGCAGCATTGAAACGAGCTCGCCAGTCTCCCCTGCAGCGACCGGCACTATTGCGGACACTCATGACCTGGTGGCGGTCGCGCCTGGGAATCCAGGTGCTTTGGCCCCGCATGCCGTGCAGATTCGCCAGGATCGCGACCCGGCTGATGCGAACCTCGAACTTCTGGGACAGCTGGTCCACCTCTTCATCGGCAACCGCCTTGGCTGGGATCCCGGTCTTCCGCTTCCGCAGGCAAGTCGTGTCTGGGCGGCGATTGCTGACCGGAGGAACGACCTTCCCGAGCGTTTGAAGAACGGACTGCCGATTGAACTGAAGCACTTGTTGATGCAAGACGATCAGCCTGCGCACATTCGGCACATCGTGGCGAACAACCTTCCCATCACTGATCTTGCGGTGCGGGAGAAGCTCTTCACCGATAGCGATGCTGAGATCCGCTGGTCCGCGCTCAAGCGATCGCTGCCCGTCGATGATGATGCCATGAGCAGGACCCTTAGCGAGCTTGCCGGTTCCAAATCTGCCCGGCTGGCGTTCCGCACCCAGGGGCTCACGGCTTACGAGAAGTGGCGCACGCCTGCGGAGTACAACGCGCAGATGCTGGCGGTCATCGCCTCACACCCGGCAACGCCGCCAGCGATGCTCAGGGAGCTGATCCATGAGAACTCACCCGAAATCTTGACAGCGCTGGCCGGCAATCCAACGCTAGACGCCGTGAGCGTCGACCTCCTGGCCGAGAAGATCCAGTCAGTGCGATCCGTCGAAGCGAGGGAGTGGTTCGCGGGGTCGCAGCAAATGCCGGATGCCGTGATGGAGCGGCTTGCCCGGGATCGTTCAGTTGACGTCCGACTGACAGTGGCCCTGAACAACACAGCCCCAGTGCCGGCTCTGCAGTTGCTTGCCGAGGACAAGTCTCAGACGATTCGCGTGGCAGTGCTCGCCAACGAGGCGCTTCCTGGCGATCTCGCGACGAAGCTTGCAGCATCTCTACTGACCACGGCGAGTGATCTCGAACTCCTTGAGGCGCTGCAGGCGGCAACCTCACGTGGCGACCTCGCACTTCCATTCACTTTGGTCGAAGAAGCCCTGGATCGACTGTCGAAGAGCCGCATGCGCGAACCGAACCTCCGGTTGGAGGCAGCCGAAGACGCCCGCACCAGTGCAACGACGCTGGTGCGACTCGCCAAGAGCCGCGACGAAGAGCTTCGATGCGCTGTCGCCGCCCATTCACACACGCCAGTGAAAATCCTGGAACTGCTGGCGCAGGACGAGGATGCTGAAGTGCGGAAATGTGCGGCACGCAATTCAAACCTCCCGGGCGACGCACTCAATGCACTGTTCCTCGATCCAGACCTCGACGTTCGCATTGCAGCCTTCCGCAATCCTGTCGCCGATACCGCCGAAGACACTGACCCTGCGCAAGTCGGCGCGGTCGAGATCACTCCGAAACTGACGCCTCCTACGGTGTCCGAGTTGCATGAGATGGCAGCGAACAAGCGCGCCGAAGTTCGTGCGCAAGTCGCTTACAACCCATTGGCAACGCCCGACATTCTTACGTTCCTCGGCGGTGAGCGTCGAAGTAAGCAGGTTAGGCGTGTCGTCGCGGCCAACCCGAACACGCCTCCAGAGGTATTGCGGCTACTAGCTGTCGAGAATGATGCCGAAACACAGCAGGCTGTCGCGTTCAACGGCGCAACACCGATCGATCTGCTGGCGGATCTCGCCGGCCGCAGCTCTGATCTGGCACTTCTGGTGGCGTTGAACCCAGATGCCCCGACTCAGATTCTCGATGCTCTGGCAGAGGACCGAGACCCGCTGATCAAGTTCGTCGCCGAAGGCATGTTACTTGAGCGATCGTCGGTCGATCAGGTAGCGAGACCGGTAGTGACGCCCCAGATCCAGGATGAAGTGATCTCCCGCCACTCCCTCTCGCTGGAAGTCGGTGATTCACCAAAAGGTCGCGAATAGGCACTGATCACTTCCTGGAACTTATAGCTTCCACTATGGTGATCGTGATTGACCCGAGGCGGGAGGCAGTGGGCGAATGCACACGTCGCTTCCAGGAGACCACCCCCAAGGATCAACCTCCGAGACTGAGCAGATCACGGTCCAGCTCGATCGGCTAAGCCGAGCAGCCCTTGACGCTCTGAGAGCAGGCGGCACTAGCGACACGGACGCCGTGCGAGCCGCGATCACAGACCTAGCTGAGCGACTGCCGGATCCTCCTATGCACCCGCGGTCCGCCCAGATCGCAAATGTTCGGTATGCCGAGCGGCTGGCAACCCTGGCCGCCAGCGCTCCCCCACTGACCGAGTATCAGCGATATGTGCTCACCGCCGCGTTCATCGACGGTGACACTACCTGGCTCGGCGAAGAGCAGTGGCTCGCGATGCGAAGTACTCGTCGCACCAGCGCTCCAGACCACCGAGACTCGACGGGTCAAATCTCGCTCAGGCAAGCAGCCGAGCCGACCATCAGACAGACTTGAGGCGTGAGCAGTGATGTGGGCGCGACGACGGCCAAGCGGGGACGACCGCCGCGCTATCTACTCAGCTCCATCGCGGTGTGCGGCGTCTGTGGCGCGAGCACCAGGATCGGCTCCCAAAACGACGGCACGCGACCCGCCCGCAGCAAAGAGCCAGTCCAGCGCTATCGCGTTTACGAGTGCGCCGGCTCTCCCGGAAGCACGGGATTCCACGTGTCGATACGCCAGGAACATCTCGACGAGATCGTGACAGACGCTGTCCTGGCGCGGGTTTCCGACATGGACTTCGAGATACCCCGCGCACTGTCCGAGGACACGGACGATACAGAACGTAGAGCGCTTCGTCTCCAGATCAAGGCTGACTACATCTGGCTGAATCGAGTGCGAGAAGAAGCCGAGAAACGCGTTCAGCCCGAGCTTTTCGAGCGCCAGGAGCAGATCGTGTTTCCGAAGATCGAAGCCGCATACGACCGACTCGACGTCCTGGAGAACCTGGACCCGTTGGTGCGCCGCTTCCGAAGAGCAGAGTCTGCGCTGACCATCTGGGAGGGCATGACTCTCGTCCAGCAGAGGCATGTCGTAAGCACGCTCGTGATCCCTAGGATCGATCCCATCAGCGAGAGCGCACGCGGCCAGCGGGGTCCGAACCCCGGCAGGGTCAAGCTCATCTGGCGAACTCACTCGGAATAGCCGTCCACGTCAGACAGGCAATCGACGACCGGTCGCGCAGGATCCCACCTGGCAACGTTGCCGTAACCCATCCGGTGACGTTTGCACCGGAGCGCCCATGTCAGATTCTGTAGTTGGTTCGCGACACCCGACTTCTTAGTCAGAACGCCCTGTGAGCTTTTAAAGGTGGGTCTGATCCGCTATTCTAAGGTGGGTCATGAAACAGCTTCTGACCTGGCATTATGCGCTCTCTAATGATGATTGGCGGCGTGGCGACCGTCGATGACACTTCGCGCCGCTGACCGCGGTGAGGTGACTGAGGCCGCTGGTGCGCATGTCGTCGCTCAGGTCGGCCGACACCGCCCGGGTGTCGCCGACGGCGAGACCGGGAAGGAGTCCGGCGCCGGGCTCCGGCAGCTTCGTCGATCGCTCGACGAACACCCGCTTGAGCGTCGCGGCCACGCCGAACACCCCGCCTGCGGGTCGCATGACCTCGGCCTCACTCGCATAGACCACGAGCACCGAGCGCTCCCCCGCATCCGTCGCCGCGGCCTCACCGACCACGCGGACGACCGCGCCGAGATCGAAGCCGTCCTGCGGGTCGACACCGATGCGCACCGGTGCGCTCGAGCCCTCCGCGTCCCCCGGGGAGCCCATCGCCGTGGTCGTCGCCTCGACCCAGAGCCGTCCGTCCTGACCGACCGATGCGGACGAGGTGATCTCAGCCGTGGTCTCCACGACGCGGCCCGCCCACGACCTGACCTGCTCTCGACCAGGGAGCGCGAACGCGACGGACACCGCAGCACCGGCTGCGGCGGCGAGCATGACGATGACGAGACCTCCGGCCACTCCCGCCCCGCGCATCCGGCCCCGGCGGGCGAGGACGATCACGACGAGCGCGGCCGACCCGCACGCGGCCGCGCATGCCCATGCCGCCGCGGGCAGGAACACACACAGCAGCGCGGCTCCCCACGTCGCCATCGCGAGGGGCAGCATACCGAGGTCTCTCCGCTTCATACCCTCGCTCCGGCGCGGAGACCGGCGAGCAGTTTCTCGCCGATGCCGGGGACAGCGAGAAGATCGTCGACCGAGCGGAAGCGACCGTTCTCCTCGCGCCAGGCGATGATGCGTTCCGCCAGCGCGGGGCCGATGCGCGGCAAGGACTCCAGGGCGGCCTGATCCGCGCTGTTCAGATCGACGCGATCATCGACCGGTGCGGCGGCTCCCGGCTCGGTCTCCTGCGTTCCCACCACCGGCACGACGATCTGCTCCCCGTCGTCGAGCACGCGGGCGAGATTGATCGCGGCGAGGTCGGCATCGTCGGTCGTGCCGCCCGCCGCGGCCAGCGCATCGACGACTCGCGCATCGAGGTCGAGAACATAGAGCCCCGGCTTCGTCACGGCCCCCAGGACGTGCACGTAGAGTTCCCCACTCGGCTCGGTGCTGGCATCCACGTCCGACAGCGACACGGACTGGATCGGGGGCGCCTGGCCCCGCAGGATCCCGAATCCCACCGCCGCCGACAGCACCACGAGCGCGAGAACCACCGCGGCGCCGACGCTCAGGCGCAGCCGACGCCGAGGCGGAGGCGGTGTCGTCGGCGATGTCATCCGGCAAAGCTAAGACCCGCACGACACCCCGTCGCACCACGGGGACCGGAGCCGTGGACAACCGCAGTCGATCGGAGTCCGTGCAGAGATGATCGACTGCGGCCGCTCATCGTGGCCACAGCCGTCGGCGTCGTCCTCGCCTACCTGCTGAGCGAGGGAGGGAAGGTCCTCTTCGCGCCGGCCAGACCGTGCATGGTCTGGGCGATCGCCGGCGAGTGCCCGCCGCCCGGAGACTGGTCGCTGCCCTCGAACCACGCGACCCTCGCCTTCGGGGCCGCCACCGCGATCGCTCTTGTCCTCGGGCGGTCATGGATCACGGGAGCCACGCTCGCTCTCGCCGCCGTCTCGCCGTCGGCCGCGTCGCGCAGGGCGTCCACTACGTGCACGACATCGCGCTCGATGCGATCCTCGGGATGTCGATGCCCGTCCTCCTCGCGCTGACTGCCGAGGCGATGACGAGGACCAGGCGTAACCGCGCACTCGCACCGAGCGACTGACGCGACGAGGCCCACGGAGCATGCAGATGCACGCGCCGTGGGCCTCGAACGGTCGGCTGAGGGGCGCTCAGCCCTTGACGACGAAGCTGACGATCTTCGGGGCGCGCACGACCACCTTGACGATCTCGCGGTCGCCGATCGAGCGGATCACGCGCTCATCCGCACGGGCCAGCGCCTCGAGCTCGGACTCGCCGATCCGCGCAGGGACCTCGAGCTGGGCGCGGACCTTGCCGCCCACCTGCACCACGGCCGTGATCGTGTCCTCGATCAGCAGCGCGGGATCGGCGGAACGCCAGGTGACGAGGCCGACCGACGGCTCGTGGCCGAGGATCTCCCAGATCTCCTCCGCGGTGTGCGGAGCGAAGAGGTCGAGCATCACGGCAATCGTCTCCGCGGCTTCACGTACGGCGGGGTCGGCAGCGCCCGCTGCGCCGTCGATCGTCTTGCGCGTGAGGTTCACCAGCTCCATCAGGCGAGCGACCAGCACGTTGAACTTCGTCTGCTCGACCAGCGCAGGCGCTTCGAACAGCAGCTTGTGCGTCGCGCGACGCAGCGCCGCATCTCCGCCGTCGAACACCACATCGACCGGGGATGAGACGTCACCGGCGATGCGCAGGGCGCGTGCCAGGAACTTCTGCGCGCCTGCGGTCGACACGTCCTCCCAGTTGATGTCGTCCTCGACCGGACCGGCGAAGGCCAGAGCGACACGGACCGCGTCGGCGCCGGGGTCGATCATGCTCGAGGAGAACTCGACGAGGTTCCCCTTGCTCTTGGACATCTTCGAGCCGTCGAGCAGCACCATGCCCTGGTTGATCAGCGTGGTGAAGGGCTCGGTGAAGTCGATCAGCCCGATGTCGAACAGGACCTTCGTGATGAAGCGCGCGTAGAGCAGGTGCAGGATCGCGTGCTCGACACCGCCGATGTACGAGTCGACCGGCGCCCAGCGGTCGGCCTGCGCGGGGTCGAACGCCACGGTGTCGCTGTTCGGCGACAGGAAGCGCAGGAAGTACCACGAGCTGTCCACGAAGGTGTCCATGGTGTCGGGGTCGCGCAGCACCGGGTCGCCCGTCTCGGGGTCGGTCGTGCGCACCCAGCGCTCTGCCGCGCCGAGGGGCGATGCGCCCTTGGGCGAGAGGTCGAGCCCTTCCACGCTGGGCAGCTTCACGGGCAGCTGCTCCTCGGGCACCGGGATGATCCGGCCGTCCTCGGCGTGCAGCATGGGGATGGGCGTACCCCAGAAGCGCTGGCGGGAGATCAGCCAGTCGCGCAGTCGGTAGTTCTTCGCGGCGCGGCCGGTGCCCGATGCCTCGAGCTGCTCGATCGCGCGGGCGATCGCGTTGCGCTTGGACAGCCCGTTCAGGGCACCCGAGTTGATCATGCGGCCTTCACCGGTGAGGGCGATGCCCGTCGACGCCGGGTTCTGCTCGTCGAGAACCGCGGCGGTGTCGATCGGCACG
>Ga0160431_100432_pt1 | contig 18791 bp, 18 predicted proteins | sample HID1971K_E0MG_FD_108212 | JGI IMG/M metagenome (GOLD analysis project Ga0160431, IMG submission 108212) | Enriched millipede-associated microbial communities from UW Madison campus, WI, USA - HID1971K_E0 MG | ecosystem: Host-associated > Arthropoda: Insects > Digestive system > Unclassified ...
CGCAACTTCCGCGACACCCACCTCCAGCTCGACGAGATCATCGAGGCCGCCCGCGATTTCGCAGACACCGTCGCCGAGCGCATGCGGTCTCTGCACGCACTGCCCGACGGCCGCAGCGACGAGGTCGCGCAGACCACCACGCTGCCGGAGTTCCCACAGGGCGAGATCGCGACCAATGAGGTCGTCGATCTCATGACGGAGCGACTGGATGCGGTCGCGTCGACGTGCCGGGACGTGCACGACGCCGTCGACGACGAAGACCCCACGAGTGCCGACATCCTCCACGCCATCCTGGAGCGGGTCGAGCAGCTCTCGTGGATGGTGAGCGCGGAGAACCGCACCCCGCAGCGGTGATCCTGGGCGCCCCGACGCTGCCCGCCGCCCCGCTCCCGGGGACCGGCGGGCAGCGCCATGTGCGCCGACATCGGGTGACCGCCGCACCCCGCGCGCCGCTAGAGTCATGCCCATGGCATCAGGCAAGCATCAGCAGCAGCAGGAACCCGAACTCCACGGCGGGGTTCTCTCGGGCAACGGCAGCCCCGTCCTGTGGGGCTGGCTGATCGGACTGGTCGTGTTCGCGTTCGTCGCCGTCCCGATCTCGATCGCCGTGCGCTTCGCGACCCACCCCGCGACCCAGCAGCTGTTCGGCGGACGCCTCGAAGAGGCCAGCAGCGGCGGCTATTCCGCGTTCTGGTGGATCGTCGCGATCTTCCTGTTCGCGGTGCCGGTCCTCGTCGGCTGGGGCGTCGCGAAGCTGTCGGGCAGGACGCTCGCGATCATCGTGGGCATCCTCGCCCTCTTCTTCATCGCGATCCTCATCTTCGGCCAGCTCTTCTGAGCCGGCCCGGGCTCCGGTCCGACACGACGAGGAGCCTCCGGGCGCCGGGTCGCCACGGCATCCCGCGATAATGGGACCATGACGACCGGGTACAGCGCGATCTCGAGCTACTCCCGGGTCGAGATCATGCACCTGCTCCAAGAGCGCCCGCAGCGCGCGATCGCGGAGCTCGTCGAGGCCACCGGCCTGCACGCGAACACCGTTCGCGAGCACGTGCAGCGCCTCATGGACGCCGGCTACGTGATCGCCGAGACGGAACGGCGCACCACGCGAGGGCGACCGCGCGTGCTCTACTCCGCGGCGACCGGTGCGGACGAGGCCGCGAGCCCGGTCGCGATCCTGCGGGCCGAGGCGGCCGCCCGTCGTGGCGACCTCCTGCGTCGGGTGTACGGATCGGACACGGATGCCGGGCTCGGCGCCGACGCCCTCCACCAGCTCGACGCGCTCGTCGAGGACCTCGGCGACGCCGGCTTCGATCCCGTCGTCGACGAGCGCGAGCTCACCGTCGACCTGACGCCGTGCCCGCACGGGGCGACGTCCGCGCATCGCGGCATCCTGTGCGGCGTGCACGTCGGGCTCATGGACAGTGTGCTCGCGCAGGCCGGCGGCCCGCTCCGGGTCGAGGGCATCGCGCCGTCGTGCGACCCCGCCCAGTGCGTCGTGCAGCTCTCCGCCGCCCGGGACTGATCCCCGTCAGACGCGGGACGCCGCCGCGACCCGCACGCGGTCGGGCCGCGAATACACGTTCATCGACGAGCCGCGCACGAATCCGACGAGCGTGAGGCCCGACGCGGCGGCCAGCTCCACCGCCAGCGATGAGGGCGCCGAGACGGCCGAGAGGATCGGGATGCCGGCCATCACGGCCTTCTGCACGAGCTCGAAGCTCGCCCGGCCCGACACCTGCAGCACCGTCCCCGTCAGGGGCAGCCGGTCTTCGAGCAGCGCCCAGCCCACCACCTTGTCGACGGCGTTGTGACGCCCGACATCCTCGCGCAGCACGAGGAGCTCTCCCGTCTCTGCGTCGAACAGCGCGGCGGCGTGCAGACCGCCGGTCTTGTCGAACACCGTCTGTCCGGCACGCAGGGCGTCGGGAAGGCCCGTGATCATCGTCGCGTCGACGGCTGCGGCATCCGTCTGCACGTCGTAGCGCGACTGCTTCTCGATCGCCTCGATGGATGCGGTGCCGCACACGCCGCACGAGCTGGTCGTGTAGAAGTTCCGCGCGATGTCGGTGACCAGCGGCTGCAGTTCGGGGGCGAGGGCGATGTCGAGCACGTTGTACGTGTTCTCCGTGGATGCCGGCGGGCCGGCGGGAGCCGGGCCGATCGACAGCAGCGGCGTCGCCGCCACGGACCCGGTGCCCGGACCGCCGCAGTGGATCGCCGAGCGGAGGTCGCCGGCGGCGGCGATCACGCCCTCCGACACCAGGAACCCCGCCGCGAGCTCGAGGTCGTTCCCCGGCGTGCGCATCGTGACGGTGAGGGGCTCGCCCGCGATGCGGATCTCGAGCGGCTCCTCGACGACCAGCGTGTCGGCCCGGCGCCGCACCGCGGCGTCGCCGTCGACGAGCGAGATGCGGGTGACCGGCGTGCGCGTGGTGAGGCGGCCCATGTCAGCCGCCGATCGCGTTCATGCCGCGCGCGGGCTGCAGGAACGACGGGTCGTTGATCGCGTGACCCGGGAGCTTGCCGCGGACGCAGGAGCGCAGCATCCCGTCGATCGCGGAGTCGACGGGCTGGTCGCCCGCGGAGAGCTCATCGCGGTCGGCGCGCAGGGCCGGGAGCAGGTCGTACTCGGTCGTCGAGAAGAGGCAGTTGCGCAGCTGCCCGTCGGCGGTGAGGCGCAGACGGTCGCAGTCGCCGCAGAACGGCGCGGTGACCGACGCGATGACGCCCACCGAGTGGGGGCCGCCGTCGAGCGTCCAGCGCGCCGCGGGGGCGCCGCCCCGGCCCGGCACGGGAGTCAGGGTCCACCGCCGGCTGAGCGTCGCGAGGATCTCGTCCTGCGTGACCATCCGCGAGCGATCCCACGTGTGGCCGGCATCGAGCGGCATCTGCTCGATGAAGCGCATCTGCGCGTCGTGGGCGATCGCGAACTCGACGAGATCGACGAGCTCGTCGTCGTTGACATCGCGCATCGCCACGGCGTTGAGCTTCAGGGGACGCAGCGCCGATGCCCCCGCCGCCGCGATCCCCTCGAGCACGTCGTCGAGCCGGTCCCGGCGCGTGAGGTCATGGAAGCGTTCACGGCGGAGCGTGTCGAGGGAGATGTTGAGGCGGTTCAGGCCCGCATCGACGAGCGCCGGAAGCAGCTCCGGAAGGCGGATGCCGTTCGTCGTCATCGCGATCTCGACCGGCGCCCCCGTGGGGCCGGCGACGGCGGCGAGACGGGCCACGACATCGACGATGTCGGTGCGCAGCAGCGGCTCACCGCCGGTGAGGCGGAAGGTCGTGATGCCGTCGGCCGCGGCGACCCGCGCGAGCCGCGCGATCTCGGCGAGGGTCAGGATGCTCGTCTTGGCGAGCCACTCGTTGCCCTGCTCGGGCATGCAGTAGGTGCAGCGCAGCGAGCAGCGGTCGGTGAGCGAGATGCGCAGATCGCGGTGCACGCGCCCGTGCGTGTCCACCAGCGGAGCGCCGATTCCTGGGAGGTGGAGGGTGTCGTCTGCCCGCGGTGAGGGCGCTTCGGTCACCGCAGACTCCGCGGACGGCGACGGGGCCCCCGCCGCCGGAAGCAGCGGGAACCGTCGGCCGATCGTCACCGGGATCGCGCTCACGCGTCCGGCCCCGATCGCTGTGCCCGGCTCGCCATGGTTTCGAGGGTAGTCGCGCCGCGCGCGGCGGGCGCCGCTGCAACCTGATTATTCACGGCGGGGATGCTCGCATCCGGCACGGAATCCTGGGAATCTGAGTCCAGCGGGCGCCCCCAGGGGGTTTCGCCCGTGTGGTCTGACCACATGCTACGGTGGTCGCACGCACCCAGTCCGAAGCGATCGGAGAATGCATCGTGGATCTGCTGGACCCTCTTCTGCTGGCGCGCTGGCAGTTCGGCCTCACGACGCTCTACCACTTCCTCTTCGTCCCCCTCACGCTGGGCATGGCGCTGACGGTCGCGATCTTCCAGACCGCGTGGTTCCGCACCGGCAACCTGAAATGGCTGCACCTCACGCGGTTCTTCGGGAAGATCTTCCTGATCAACTTCGCGATGGGCGTGGTCACCGGCATCGTGCAGGAGTTCCAGTTCGGCATGAACTGGTCGTCGTACTCGCGCTTCGTCGGCGACGTCTTCGGCGCCCCGCTCGCGTTCGAGGGCCTCATGGCCTTCTTCTTCGAGGCGACGTTCATCGGCCTGTGGATCTTCGGGTGGGACAAGCTGCCCAAGGCGCTGCACCTCGCGAGCATCTGGATCGCGACGATCGGCGCCTGGTTCTCGGCGTACTTCATCCTCGCGGCGAACGCGTTCATGCAGAACCCGGTCGGCTTCAAGATGGCCGAAGACGGCTCGCGCGCCGAGATGACGGACTTCTTCGCCGTCCTGACCAACCCGGTGGCGCTGGCGGCACTGCCCCACACGCTGTTCGCGGCGTTCATGATGACCGCGGGTGTGATCGTCTCGATCTCGGCCTGGCACCTGCTGCGCAAGCAGAACGTCGACATGATGCGGTCGTCGCTGAAGTTCGGCCTGTGGGGCCTCATCGCCGCCTTCGCCGGCGTCGCGATCTCGGGCGACCAGCTGAGCCTCGTGATGGTGGCGACGCAGCCGATGAAGATGGCCGCCGCCGAGGCGATGTTCGACAGCGCGTGCGGTGCGGACGCCTCGTTCTCGATCTTCACGCTCGGCACCCCGGACGGCACGAGCGAGCTGTTCTCGATCCGCGTGCCCTATCTGCTGGCGCTGCTGTCGACGCACTCGTTCGACGGCTGCGTCGAGGGGATCAACGACCTCAACACGCTCTACACCACCGAGATGTTCCCGCAGTTCGCCGACCAGGTGGACGGCAACTTCGCCCCGGTCCTGTGGGTCACGTACTGGGCGTTCCGCTGGATGATCGGACTCGGCGGCGTCGCGGCCCTCGTGGCGGTGGCGGGTCTCTGGCTCACCCGCAGGAAGGCCAAGCGCGATGTGCCCGCGTGGGCCTGGCGCCTGGCGATCTGGGCGTGGCCGGCATCCCTGCTCGCGATCCTCGTGGGCTGGATCTTCACCGAGATGGGCCGCCAGCCGTGGATCGTGTTCAGCCTCATGCTGACCGAGGACGGCGTCTCCCCGTCGGTGCCCGGCTGGACCGTGCTCATCTCGCTTCTCGCGTTCACCGGCATCTATGCGGCCCTCGCGGTCGTCGAGTTCGGCCTCATCATGAAGACCGCCAAGAAGGGACCCGATCCCCTCCCCGAGCCGGGAGCGCCGGACGCGCGCACCCAGGCGGTCGAAGACACCCCGACGACGGTCTACTAAGGGCTTCAGGAGCACATCATGGATCTCGCGTACCTCTGGTTCTGGATCGTCGGCTTCCTCTTCGTCGGCTACTTCGTGCTCGACGGCTTCGACTTCGGCGTCGGCATGTCGCTGCCGTTCCTCGGCAAGGACGACATCAGCCGCCGCCAGGTCATCAACACCATCGGACCCGTGTGGGACCTCAACGAGACGTGGGTCATCGTCGCCGGCGCCTGCCTGTTCGCCGCGTTCCCGGAGTGGTACGCGACGCTGTTCAGCGGGTTCTACCTCGCGCTGCTGCTGATCCTGCTGGCGCTGATCCTGCGCGGCGTCTCGTTCGAGTACCGTCACCAGCGCGATTCGCTCCGGTGGAAGAAGGGCTTCGACACGATGATCGTCGTCGGCTCGGCGGTGCCGGCGCTGCTGTGGGGCGTCGCGGTCGCCAACATCGTGCAGGGCGTGCCGCTCGACGCCGACCACGAGTTCACCGGGTCGCTCCTGACGCTCCTCAACCCGTACGGCCTCCTCGGCGGTCTCACGACGCTGCTGCTGTTCTTCACCCACGGCGTGTACTTCGTCGCGCTGAAGACCGACGGCCAGGTGGCGGCCGATGCGCGCCGGCTGGCCGGGCGTGCAGGTCTGCTCACGATCGTCGTCGCCGCGGCATTCCTCGTGTGGACGGTCGTCATGGCGTTCGCCGAGGGCCGCGACTTCGCGATGGTGACGGCGGTCCTGTCGGCCGTCGCGGCGGTGCTGCTCATCGCGTCGTGGATCTCCAACGCCCGCGGCCGCGAGGGCTGGGCGTTCGGCTTCGGCGCCTTCACGATCGTCACGGCCGTGCTGGCGGTGTGGTTCGCGCTGTTCCCGTACGTCATGCCGTCGACGGGCGATCCCGCCGGTTCGCTCACGATCGAGAACGCGTCGAGCACCGACTACACGCTGACGATCATGTCGTGGGCGGCGCTCATCTTCCTGCCGCTGGTGCTCGCGTACCAGGGCTGGACGTACTGGATCTTCCGCAAGCGCATCACCCGCTCGCGCATCGAGGCGGCCGCGACGGTTCCCGCGCACTGACCCGCGCGGAAGCGGATGCCGCCGGCATCCGTCCCCACCCCGCCCTGCGCGGCGCCCCAGCGGGGGCGGGGCCGGAACGGACCTGGGTAGGCTCGAAGGAGCGATGGACGAGACGCAGGACGAGGGGCCCGAGCGCGTGTCGGGCAAGCCCGTCGACCCCCGGCTGCTGAGGTATGCGAGCGCGTCGCGGTGGTTCTTCCTCGCGATCGGCGCGATCGCCCTCGCCCAGACGGCCGTCATCGTCGCGTTCGCGTGGCTGCTGACACGAGCGATCACCGGAGCTGTCGACGGGATGCCCCTGGCAGACCTCGCGCCGGCCCTCGGCGGCCTCGCGATCGTCGTCGCCCTGCGCGCCGCGCTGCTGTGGATTCGCGAGGCGGTCGCCGCGCGTGCGGCCGCACGCGTGCAGACGCAGCTGCGCACGGCGCTCGTCGCGTCGATCGGCGTGCTCGGGCCCGAGTGGCTCGGCTCCCGCAACTCCGCGGCCCTCGCGATCACCGCCGGCCGCGGACTCGACGCTCTCGAGGCGTACTTCGGCCGCTACCTTCCGCAGCTCGTGCAGACCGTCGTCGCGACCCCCCTGATCCTCGCCGTGATGTGGTGGCAGGACTGGATCTCGGGCCTCACCGTGCTGCTGACACTCCCCCTGATCCCGATCTTCATGGTGCTGATCGGCCTCGCGACCCGCACCGTCCAGCAACGCCAGTGGCGCGCGCTGCAGCGCCTCGCGTCCCGGTTCGCCGACACCGTGCAGGGGCTGTCGACGCTCAAGGTCTTCGGGCGGCAGCACCGGGCCGCGGCATCCATCGAACGCGTCACCGACGAGTACCGCCGCGAGACGATGCGGGTTCTGCGGGTGTCGTTCCTGTCGGGCTTCGCGCTCGAGTTCCTCGCGTCGATCTCGGTCGCGATCGTCGCCGTGTCGATCGGCTTCCGCCTCATCGACGGGGCGCTGACGCTCGCGGTCGGCCTCTTCGTGCTGCTGCTGGCACCCGAGGCGTACCTGCCGCTGCGCCAGGTCGGCGTGCAGTTCCACGCCGCCGCCGAAGGAGTCGCCGCCACCGACGACGTGTTCGATGCGCTCGACGCCGCGCGCGGAACCCGTGGCGCCGATGACGACCACGACGGCGCGGCGAGCCCCGCCACGGTGGCCTCCGCTCCCGGGCGAGGACTCGTCCTCGACGCGGTGCGCGTGCGTCGCGGCGAGCGGACGCTGGACGCCGTGGACCTGGTCGCCGCCTCGGGCACCGTGACGCTCATCGAGGGGCCGAGCGGCGCCGGAAAGTCCAGCCTGTTCGCCGCACTGCGCGGTGCCGCGCCGTTCGACGGAGACGCGACGTGGAACGGCGTCGACGTCCGCCGCCTCGCGCCGTCGGAGTGGCTCGCCTGGGCCGGTCAGCGTCCGGGGCTCCTCGCGGGCACCATCGCCGACAACGTCGCGCTCGGCGACCCGACCCCCGATGCGGCGACCGTGCGACGAGCGCTCGACCTCGCGTGCGCCGCCGCCCTCGACCCCGTGCAGGAGCTCGGCGTGCAGGGCGCGGGACTGTCGGGCGGGCAGGCGCAACGGGTCGCCGTCGCCCGCGCGTACTACCGGCACCTGCGCGGGAACGCTCCGGTGATCGCGCTCGACGAGCCGAGCTCCGCGCTCGATCCCGACACCGAGGCCCGCCTGTGGCGCGGCGCCCGGGCGCTCGCCGACGCCGGCGCCGCGGTCCTCCTCATCTCGCACCGCACCAGCGCCCGCGCGATCGCGGACGACGTGGCCCGCCTCGAGCCGGCGGAGGTGCCCGCATGAGCGCGACGACCGCGCAGACGGGGGCGGTGACCGCAGCCAGGGTGCTGCGCGGGGCGATGCCGCCCGCGCGGAGGTTCTGGTGGGCGCTCGCGGCGGGCTTCGCGTCGGAGGCATCCGCCGTCGCCCTGCTCGCGGTGAGCGCGTGGCTCATCGTGCGCGCCAGCGAGCAGCCGCCGGTGCTGTACCTGTCGGCGGCGGTCGTCGGCGTGCGGTTCTTCGCGATCTCGCGGGCCGCCTTCCGCTACCTCGAGCGCCTGACCGGGCACGACGCGGCTCTCCGGCAGCTCGCCTCGACCCGGGCCGACCTCGTGCGTCGCCTCGTGCCGCTCGCACCCGACGGGCTCACCCGCACCCGCCGGGGGTCGGTGCTCGGGGCGCTCGTCGACGACGTCGACGAGCTGCAGAATCTGCCGCTGCGCGTGGTGCAGCCGCTCGCCTCGTCGGCGCTCGTCGCCCTCGGCGCCGTGGTGCTCGTCGCCTTCGTATGGTGGCCGGCCGCCCTGACGCTGCTCGCGTGCCTCGTCGTCGCGGCGGCCGTCGCGACGCTGTGGGGATGGATGTCGGGGGCCCGCGCCGAGCGTGACATCGCGCCGCTGCGGGCGCGGCTCGCCGACGCCGTGCTCGACCACATCGGCAGCCTCGACGTGCTCGCCGCCTTCGGCGCCGAGGCGAGGAGCCGCGAGCGCATCGCCCGCGCCGATGCGGACCTCCGCCGTGCGGTGGTGCGCCGTGCGGGAGCCCAGGCGGGTACGGCGGCGCTCGTGTCGCTGCTCGCCGGAGCGGCGTCGATCGCCGCCGTCCTGATCGCCGCGCCCGGGACGGCCGCCGGGACCCTGCCCGGACCGTCGCTCGCCGTGGTCGTGCTGGTGCCCATGGCGGTGTTCGAGGTGTTCGCGGCCGTGCCCATGGCGGCTTCGGCCTGGCGACAGGTGCACGCGTCGGCAGAGCGCGTCGCGGGGTCCCTGCCCGCGACGCTTCCGCCCGAGCTCGCCCCGGAGTCGCCCGCCCCCAGCGGCGAGGCTCCGGCGCTCGGCGACGGCATCCGCCTCCGCGGGGCGAGCGTGCGCTGGCCGGGCGCGGCCGAGCCGGCGCTGCTCGACATCGACCTCGCGGTCCGGCCGGGCGAGCGCGTGCTCGTGATGGGATCGAGCGGTGCGGGCAAGAGCACGCTGGCGCACGCACTGGTGCGGTTCCTCGAGACCGACGGCGGCTACGAACTCGGCCCGCGATCGGTGCACGGCCTCTCGCCCGACGACGTGCGGCTCACGGTCGGCCTGTGCGAACAGCATCCGATGCTCTTCGACGAGGACATCCGCCAGAACCTGCTCTTCGCGCGCGACACCGCGACCGACGCGGAGCTCGAGGCTGCACTCGACCGCGTCGGTCTCGGCGCTTGGCTGCGCGAACGCGGCGGACTCGACGCGCGCGTCGGCGAACGCGGCGCCCTCGTGTCGGGCGGCCAGGCGCAGCGCATCGCGCTCGCACGGGCACTGCTGCGCGGCTTCCCCGTGCTGGTGCTCGACGAGCCGACCGCGGGCGTCGACCCTGAGGCGTCCGACCGGCTCCTCGCCGATCTGCTGGGCGCCGTGCGCGACGACCAGGCCGTCGTGCTGATCTCGCACGTCGGCGTGCCCGGGAGGCTCGTCGACCGGGTGGTGCGCATCGAGGACGGTCGCCTCACCGCATGAACGCCCCGGCGCGGTCCCGGCGGCGCCGGCGGCCGGCGTTTAGGCTCAGACCGTGAGCGACGGCATCCCGAACCCGTTCGAGGGGCTCGAGGCGCAGCTGCGGCGCGCGGACCGGTTTCGCGACAGCGTCGACCCGGTGGCCGCGATCGCCGCTTACCGCACGTTCGCCGACTTCCTCCGGCCTCGCCTGCCCGAACTGCGGATCGCCGCGGGACTGCCCGAAGAACCCGGCACCCGCAAGGACGGCAGGATCGTCGCCGACCGCGACGGCGCGCGCGTCGATCCGTCGACGCTGAACCTGTACACGTTCTGGAACACCCCGCTCGACGCCGCACCACCGCTGGTGCAGGCGTGCATCGCCGAGATGGAGCGCCTCCACGCCGATCTTCCGACGCGACTGACGGTGCTCGACGGCGCGTCGGCGCGCCAGCTGGTGGACATTCCGGATGCCGTGGCCGACGCGCTCGAGACGGACCACCCCGCGCACTTCTCCGACTTCGTGCGCGTCAGCGTGCTCGATCGCCTCGGCGGCATCTGGGTCGACGCGACCTGCTGGGCGCCCGCGCCGCTGCCTGCAGCGGTCGCACCGCTGCTCACCGCCGGCGCGCTCTATCCCCGCTGGACCCGCCGCCAGATCGGCAACTGGTTCATCGCCGCCGTTGCGGCGACGCCGCTCATCCGTCTGCAGAGGCTCTCGCTCGAGGCGTGGTGGGAGTCGGGCGGCGGCATCCCGGACTACTTCCTGTACCACCGCATCTTCGAGGTGCTGCTGGATCTCGTCCCCGAGTACCACGGACAGTGGGATGCCGCCCCCACGCTGTCGAGCGCCGCCAGCCACCTGCTGCAGCTGGGCATGATGCAGCCGTGGGATCCCGACGCGATGCGGTTCGTCGCCGGGGCGTCGATCGTGCAGAAGCTCAGCTACAAGTACGACGAGGTTCCGCCGGGGTCCGTGCTCGACCGGCTCGTGGCGCGTCGCCCGATCCTCGCGGACTGACGCCGTCGCTCACGCTCGCCTCACGTCGAGGACGCCGCCGGCTCGACGACCGCCGCCTCGGCCGTCGCGGTGATGCGCCGCGCCATGCCCGCGAAGATGAAGCCGTGGAACGGCAGCACCGCGAGCCAGTAGAGGCGGCCCGCGAGCCCGCGCGGGAAGAAGACGGCGCGCTGGTCGTACCTCGAGCCCCCACGCTCGCCGTCGGCGGATGCCGTGAGCTCGAGCCACGCGAGCCCGGGGACCTTCATCTCGGCGCGCAGGCGCAGCATCCGTCCCGGGTCCAGCGCCTCGACGCGCCAGAAGTCGAGCGCGTCGCCGACGGCGAGCCGGTCGCGGCTGCGACGCCCGCGGGCGAGGCCGATGCCGCCGACCAGGCGGTCCATCCAGCCCCGCACGGCCCACAGCAGGGGTGACGAGTACCAGCCGTTCTCGCCGCCGATCCCCGTGATCACGCGCCACAGGGCCTCGGGGGACGCGGTCGTGTGCGCGGATCGGGCATCCGTGAAGACCACCCGGCCCGTCCAGTCCGGGTCGTTCGGCAGCGGATCGCTGGGCGCGCCCAGCACCCCGGAATCCTGCCAGCTGGTCTCGATCGCGTCGGCCTCGACCTTGCTGAGCGCCAGCCTCACCGCGGTGCGATAGGACGTGAGTCCGCCCTCCGGCGGCGGCACGAGCTCGTCGATCTCGTGGTCCTTCATGACGCACTCGTTCTGCAGCGATTCGACGAGGGGCCGGGCGATCGCGCGCGGGATCGGGGTCACGAGGTTCACCCAGTGCGAGGCGAGCCGGGGCGTCAGCACCGGCAGCGCCGCGATGGGGCGCTGGCGCAGGCCCGCCTCGACCGCGTAGCCGTTCATCATCTGCCCGTACCGCAGCACGTCCGGACCGCCGATGTCGACGGCCTGATTCACGTCGGCGGGCACCCGCGCGGCGCCCAGCAGGTAGTGCAGCACGTCCCGCACGGCGATCGGCTGGATGCGGTTGCGCACCCACTTCGGCGCGGGCATGTAGGGCAGCACCTCGGTGAGATGGCGCACCATCTCGAAAGACGCCGACCCCGACCCGATCACGACGCCGGCCTGCAGCACGATCGTCGGGACGCCGCTCTCGAGGAACGTCCTCCCGACCTCGACGCGCGACTGCAGATGCGGCGAGAGAGTGACGCCGGTCGGGTGCAGCCCACCGAGGTACACGATGCGGCCGACGGTCGGCCCGACCTCTCCGCCCGCCGCCGGCGCATCGGAGGGAACCCCTCGCCGTGCGGGCCGGGGCGCGGCGGCGGCCGACGCGACCGTCTGCGCGGCCCGGCGGTCGGCGTCGGCGAACCGCGTGCCGCCCGACATCGAGTGGACGAGGTAGTAGAGCACGTCGACGTCTTCCACGGCTTCGGCGACGGATGCCGCATCGGCGGCGTCGCCGCGGACGATCTCGACCCGGTCGCCCCAAGGGAACGCGGCAGCTCGCGCCGGATCCCGGGCCAGCACCCGGACGTCGTAACCGGCGTTGAGCAGCCGTGGCACCAGGCGTCCGCCGATGTAGCCGGTCGCGCCGAGCACGAGCGCCCTCGGCCTGCTGCCGTCCGGGCGCGGCAGAGCAGACAGGCCCGGCTCATGGCCGGTCGGCGCCGTGACATCGTCCACGGGGGCAGACTACGTGAGCACCCCGACCATCCCCACGGGTTGACGGCCGGCCCCGGAGGGCGTAGGTCAGAGGCGCGTCGCGAAGACCTGGGTGCCCTCCGGCGACGGAAGCGGCTCGAAGCCGACGCGGGGGTAGAAGGCGATCGCCCCCGTGTTCTCTGCCGACGCGACGAGGTGCAGTCCGGGGACCCCCGCATCGCGCAGGGCGCCCTGGAGGGTCTCGATGAGCCGACGGCCGAGCCCCTGGCCCTGCGTCTCGGGCAGCAGGTCGATGTGCAGGTGCGCGGGGTACTCGTCGCCGAACGGCTGTGCACCGCCGCGACGCGCGTACGCATAGCGCAGGATGCCGTCCTGCCGCGACTCGTCCGCCGGGAGCGGGTCGCCGTCGGGCCGTGGCCAGCGGTCGGCGTGCCCCGGCCACCACTCGGTCGCGAACCAGTCCTCGAACGCCGCCGAGTCGGGTGCGCCGACGATGTAGCCGACGACGCGGCCGTCCTCTGTCTCGACGACGAATGCGAACTCGGGGTGGCGCGCCGCGTACGGCAGCACGAAGATCTCCGCCCACAGGTCGTCGTCGTCGAGGATCCCGGTCGCGTCGGCTCCGGCATCCGCGGTCTTCAGGCAGATGTCGGCGAGGGCGGGCTCGTCACCCGGGCGGAAGGGGCGGATTCGCGTCACCGGGCGAGTCTATGAGAACGTCGCCGCCCGCCGCGACGAAGCGGACGTCGGCAGGATCCAGCCGCAGCGTGATCGTCTCCCGCGCCGCGAAACGCGCCGCTCGTTCGGCCGCGACGTCGACGGCCACGTCGGGGTCGGCCGTGCGCACCCGCACTCCCGCCGGGGTCTGCTCGAGCCGCACGATGCGTGCCGTCCACTCCCCCGCACCGTGCGGCGACCCGTCGACGATCCGCACGTCACCGGGCCGGAAGACGGCGGCCCACGACGACGTCCCCGGCCGGACGCCCTCCGGGCCGGGCAGCTCGAGGCCGCCCGAGCGCCACGTGACGGCTCCGGGGCCGAGCCAGTTCTTCGATGACGCATCCGTCGTGCCGACCACGCGATTGAGCCCCGCGACCGCCGCCGCGAACCGGGTCGCCGGAGTCGCGAGAACATCGCGCACCGGCCCGGTCTGGGTGACGCGGCCGTCTTCGAGCACCACGAGGCGGCTCGCGAGCGCCACGGCATCGACCGCGTCATGTGTGGCGACGACCGCCGTCGTTCGCGTCGCCGCGAGCTGCTGGTGCAGCAGCGCGCGCACGTCGCCCGCGGTCTCGGTGTCGAGCGAGGTGAGCGGTTCGTCGAGCAGGAGGGCGGCGGGCTGCGTCGCGAGCGCACGCGCGAGCGCGACCCGCTGCTGCTGGCCCCCCGACAGCTGTGCGGGCCGACGCCCGCCCAGGTCTTCGAGGCCGACCCGCCGGAGCCACTCAACGGCCCCGGCCGTGGCTGCGGACTTCGTGGCGCCGTGCACGTGCAGACCGAACGCGACGTTGTCGCGGGCGCTGAGGTGCGGGAAGAGGCGCGGGTCCTGCCCGAGCAGCACGACGCCGCGCGAGGAGGGCGGCGTGCGGCGGCCGCGCGAGGCGCCGGGGGCGCGCTCGTCGAGCGTTCGCCCGTGGAGGCGCACGTGTCCCTCGTCGAACCCCGTCATTCCTGCCAGCACGCCGAGCAGCGTCGACTTTCCCGCGCCGCTCGGGCCCATGAGTGCCACGACCTCGCCCGCCGGCACCTGCAGGGCCGCATCCAGCGCGAACCCGCCGCGGTGGACGCGTACGCGCGCATCGAGTCCGCCTGCGGCGGGGACCGCGGCCTGACCCTCGCCGTCCGGCGTCGGGCTCATCGTGGCGCCTCCGCGCGCCAGGCCCGTACCAGCAGCAGCACGCCGACGGCCGTCACGAGCAGCAGCAGGGACAGTGCCACGGCGGTCCCCTGCGTGACACCGGCGCCGTTGAAGGCCGTGTAGATCGCGAGGGGCATGGTCTGCGTCACCCCCGGCGCGTTGCCCGCGAACAGGGCCGTGGCGCCGAACTCGCCGATCGCGCGGGCGAAGCACAGCACGATGCCCGCGACGAGGCCCGGCGCCGCGAGCGGCAGGGTGACGCGCGCGAGGATCCTCCACCGCCCTGCGCCGAGTCCCGCCGCCGCCTGCTCATAGCCGGTGCCCGTGGCCCGCAGCGATCCCTCGAGGGCGAGCACGAGGAACGGCAGGGCGACGAAGGACTGCGCGAGCACGACGGCGGTCGTCGTGAAGGGGATGCGGATGCCCCACTCGGCGAGCACCCCGCCCAGCCAGCTGGTGCGGCCGAACAGGAAGAGCATCGCGACCCCGCCGACCATGGGCGGGAGCACGAGCGGCACCGTCACGAGGGCCCGGAGCACCGCCGCCGTCCGCACGGTGCTGCGGGCGATCAGCAGCGCGAGCGGCACCCCGAGCACGACGCACACCGCCGTCGCGACGGCTCCGGTCACGAGCGAGAGCCCGAGCGCCGACAGCGCCTCCGGAGAGGTGACGTCGGTCCACAGCGTCGACCATTCGACCCGCAGCACCAGCGCGCCGAGCGGCAGGATCAGCAAGGCGAGCCCGATCACCGCCGGCACCGCGAGCACCCGGGGCACGAAGCCGGCGCGCTCCTCGCGCGCGCGGTCGCCGTGGGCCGCGACGGTCACGGCGCCCCGAAGCCGAGCGCGGCGAGCACCTCCCGGCCCTCCTCGCCGAGTGCGAACGCGACGAACTCATCGGCCGCGTCGGGGTTCGCGCTGCCGGCGAGCGTCGCGATCGGGTACCGGTTCACGACGTCGTCGGCGCCGTCGACCTCGATGGGTTCGACGGCGTCGGTCGTCGAGGCATCCGTCACGTACACCAGCCCGGCGTCCGCTTCGCCCGCGGCCACCTTCGTGAGCACCGCGGTGACGTTCTGCTCGTAGCTGTCGACGCTCGCGGTGACGCCGGCGTTCGACAGCAGGGTCGCCGACGCGGTGCCGCACGGCACCTCGGCCGCGCACAGCACCACGGCGAGGTCCGGATCGGCGAGATCGTCGATGCCCTCGATCCCGCCGGGATTGCCCGCGGGAACCACGAGCACCAGGGTGTTCGTCGCGAACAGCTCGGGGTCGCTCGCGAGGCCCGCATCGACGACCTTCTGCATGTTCTTCTCGTCCGCCGACGCGAATACGTCCGCCGGAGCGCCCTCGATGATCTGCGTCGCGAGCGTCGACGAGCCGTCGTAGGCGATCGGCTGCACGTCGAGGGACGGATGCTGCTGCTCGAACCTCGTCGCCAGTTCGTCGAACGCCGCCTTCAGCGAGGCCGCCGCGTACACGGTGAGCTCGCCGCCGAGTTCGGGCTCGGCGGACGTCGTCGGCGTCGACGTCGCACCTGGAGCCTGATCGGCGCCCGTCGCGCACCCTGTCAGCACGAGGGCGAGCGACGCCATGACGACGCAGGAGCGGAGGAGTGCGGTGCGGCGCATGTCAGCCCTTCGGGGTTTCGACGATCACGGTCGTGGCCTTGACCACGGCGACGGCGAGCGAGCCGGGCTCGAGACCCAGCTCGCGCACCGCTTCGGACGACATGAGCGAGACCACCCGATGCGGACCGGACTGGATGTCGACCTGCGCCATGACCCCGTCGACCTGCACCCGCGTGACCAGCCCGACGAAGCGGTTGCGGGCGCTCGACAGCACGTCGGCGGCGTCGGCGGGCGCCGCAGCGAGCTCCACCGCCCGCGCGGCGAGAGCCTCTCCCGGGATCTCGGCCGGAGATGCACCCGTCGTCGGGAGCGTGCCGGCGTCGATCCACCGGCGGACGGTGTCGTCGCTGACCCCGAGCAGGCGCGCCGCTTCGGCGATCTTGTAGCTGGTCACACCTTCACGCTAGCACCGCACATGCGGGCCATACCGCGTACTTTCTCCGCTAATGCGGAGTGCAGAGGAGCGGAATGCGGCATGCCCGGCGCCTCCCCGCCGGGCCGCCGACCGTCAGTCCTTCTTCAGCTCCTCGGCGAGCATCACGATGATGCCGCTGGGACCCCGGACGTAGCTGAGCTTGTAGACGTCCTTGTAGGTGGCCACACCGCGGAGCGGACGGCATCCGTGTCGTGCGGCGATCTCGAGGGCGGCGTCGATGTCGTCGACGGAGAAGGCGACGCGGTGCATGCCGATCTCGTTGGGAAGAGTCGGGTCCGTCTCGATCGCGTCCGGGTGGATGTACTCGAACAGCTCGATCTGACCGTGACCGTCGGGCGTCTCGAGCATCGCGATGCGGGCGTGGTTTCCATCGAGGCCGACGGCGGTGTCGGTCCACTCGCCACTCACCGTGTCACGGCCGACGATCGTCAGGCCGAGGTCGGTGAAGAAGGAGATCGCCTCGTCCAGGTCGCGGACGGCGATGCCGACGTTCTCGAGCTTGATGGGCATGGCTGCATGCTAGCGAGTCTGCCGGTCGGGCCCGACGGTCTACTCCGCAGCGAGGCCCGCCTGCCACCGACGCTGTTCGCGCACGAACAGCACGGCGAAGATGCCCCAGATGCCGAGGTCGTCCGCGAATCCCAGCGGGCCCAGGACGAGCTCGGGGATCAGATCGATCGGCGCGAACGTATAGACCACGGCGGCGATCGCGACGACCCATGTCGTCGGCGCGACACGGTGCTCGCGGCCCTTGATCGCCTTGAGAAACCTCCACATGCCTCCAGTGTGCGGCATGGCACGAGGCGGTGGGTCGCGGGTCGATAACGAATCGGCCGCGGCGTCGCGGGAGGCCCATCGCCTCGCCGCGACGCCTCCCCGACCGTTCATGACGTACGACGAGTCCCGCCGAGGTGCCCGCGGCGTAGCCTGTGGGCATGGCCTTTCCCCCAGTGGTCGAACCGGTCGCGGAGCTCAGCGACGAAGAGCGCACGCGCACCGCGCGGCACCGTGTTCTCGCCGGATTCGGCGACGTCGCCCAGCGACGCCTGGCCGCCGCGCACGTCGCCGTGGTGGGCGCGGGCGGCCTCGGCTCCCCCGCCGTTCTCGCCCTCGCGGCTGCGGGGGTCGGCACGATCACCGTCATCGACGACGACCTGGTGGAGGCATCCAATCTCCAGCGCCAGGTGATGCATCGCGTGGGCGACGTCGGAGCGCCCAAGGTGGACTCCGCCGTGCGCGTCGCCGCCGATCTCTCCCCCACGACCGTCGTGCGGCCGGTGCAGGCGGTCCTCACCGGCGCCAACGCGAGCGGGCTGCTCGCCGGCGCACACGTCGTCATCGACGGCACCGACACGTTCGAGACCCGCGAGGCTGTCGCCGCCGCCTGCGAAGAGCTCGGCGTGCCCCTCGTGTGGGGCGTCGTGCAGGAGTTCCATGCGCAGGTGACCGTCTTCTGGTCGGCGCCGCCCGCCGGCTCGGTGCCCGTGCGTCTGGCAGATCTGTACCCGCCCGATGCCGCACGTGAAGCGCCGACGTGCGCGCAGGTCGGCGTGCTCGGCGCGCTGTGCCTCCAGGTCGGCGCACTCCTCGGGACCGAGACGATCAAGCTCGTCACGGGCGTCGGCGAGCCCCTCCTCGGACGTGTGCTGGTGATCGACGCGCTGCGCGCCCGCACGGTCGAGGTGCCCCTGCGGCCTGCCACGGACGGCAGCGACGCCGCGCCGGCGGCGGGTGCGGAGACGGTGACCGCCCCCGCTCCGCGCGCGGCCATCCCGCAGCTGAGCCCGGCAGAGACCCTCGCCGCGCAGCGCGCCGGCGCGGTGCTGCTCGACGTGCGCGAGCCGTTCGAGACCGAGCGCGGCATCATCCCCGGATCGACGCTGCTGCCGCTCGGCGAGCTGCTGGCCGACCCGGGCCGCGTCCAGGCGCCGAGCGTGGTCGTCGTGTGCCAGGTCGGCATGCGCGCGCAGCGCGCGGCGAAGGCTCTGCAGTCGCTCGGCATCCAGGCATCCGTGCTGGCCGGCGGCATCGACGCCTGGACCCGCGACGGCGCGGCGGTCCACGCGTGAGCGGGCTGCGCACCGTCGAGGAGCACCTCGCCGACGTGCTGCGCGTCGCCGAACCGCTGCCGGCCGAACGAGTGGCGCTGGCGGCCGCGCACGGACGCACGCTGCGCGGGCCGGTGCGCGCGGCCGTCGACATCCCGGTCTTCGACAACTCCGCCATGGACGGCTTCGCCGTGCGCTTCGCGGACGTGACGGATGCCGCCGCCGACGCGCCCGCGACCCTCCGCGTCGTCGCGGACCTGCCCGCCGGCACCGCCGACGACCCGGCGCTCGCGCCCGGCGAGGCCGCACGCATCATGACGGGATCCGCCGTGCCCACCGCGGCCGACGCCATCGTGCCGTTCGAGGACACCACC
>Ga0160431_100435_pt1 | contig 18592 bp, 15 predicted proteins | sample HID1971K_E0MG_FD_108212 | JGI IMG/M metagenome (GOLD analysis project Ga0160431, IMG submission 108212) | Enriched millipede-associated microbial communities from UW Madison campus, WI, USA - HID1971K_E0 MG | ecosystem: Host-associated > Arthropoda: Insects > Digestive system > Unclassified ...
GGGTCGTGCAAGCCCGGGGATCCACAACTTCAAGGCCAGTGGTGTACCTGTGGGAGCAACTGTCTTGCTCACTTTCTAAAAGCTGACGCGATTCCTGTGGGAGCGGGCTTGTCCCGCGAACACGGGCGAAGCCCGTGCCAGGCGGCTTTATTGCCTGGGCCGGCCTCTTCGCGGGGCAAGCCCGCTCCCACAAGGGTCGTGCAAGCCCGGGGATCCTCAACTTCAAGGCCAGTGGTGTACCTGGGGGGGCGCGCGGGCTTTAGGGTTTTGAGCAGGCAAAAAAAACCGCTGCCGAAGCAGCGGAAAGAGGGTGACGCCGATGTATGCGGGGTTGCTTGAAGGCTTACTTGCCGTAGCGCCGCAAAGCGCCCGGGCTGTAGAAGTCCTTGCTGGCCGTGAGGTTGAACACCATCTTCTTCTGGTACTCGTTGGTCATGAAATTGGTGGTGTAGCGACCGGAGATCAGGTCGTAGGTGGCATCCATGGCCGGGAACGGGGCATCGACGTCCGGCAGTTGCATGGGGTAGTTCTCGTAGACGCGCCACAGCTCGCCACGGCTGTCATACATTTCCGAGCCAGCGATCTGCCAGGTGTCCTCGTCGATGTAGAAGCGCCGCTTGCCATAGATATGCCGTGCGCCAGGCTTGAGGGTCGCCTCCAGCACCCAGACGCGGTGCTTCTCGTAGCGCACGAACTGCGGGTCGATGAAGCCGGCCTTGAGGAAGTCGGCGTACTTCAGCGACTTGCTCGCCAACTTGTAGCTGTTGTAGGGAATCAGACGCTCCTGCTTGCCCAGCAGCTTCCACTCGTAGCGGTCCGGCGCACCGTTGAAGCCGCCGACACCATCGCTGGTCAGCTGGCCGTAGCTGTAGCGGGCACTGGAGTCATACGCCACGGTCGGCGCCCGGCGTACCCGGCGCTGGCCTGGAACGTACTGCCAGGCATCGCGCACGGCGGCCACCTGGTTGATCGGGTCGTGCACCAGGGTGATCTCGCCCGCCACCCGCGACGGGCTGAGGGCACGGATCAGGCTGTAGTACAGCACGTTCTCTTCGGGCTGCAGGTCGCTCAGGGCCTTGCGCCAGTGCACCGACTGGGCATAGGTGACCAGGGTCGAGGTGCCGTTGGCTTCCACCGTGGCCGAGGCCATCTCGCGCTCCAGCGAGTTACCGACATAGCGCGCCAGGTGGTTCCAGACGATTTCCAGCGGCTCGGTCGGCAGCGGGAACGGCACCCCCGCGCTGTAGCCGTTCAGGCCGTAGCCCTGGTCTGCCAGGGTGACCGCGCCGACGTTGGCCCGGGTCGCCTGGTTGATGGCGTCCGGCATCCGCGCGGTGCGCTGGGTCGGGTACACGTTCAACCGGTAGTTCGGATAGCGCTTGAGCATCGCCGCCTGGCCCGGGGTCAGCAGCGCCTGGTATTGAGCCGCGTTGGCCTGCGTGATGACCATCAGCGGCGGCTGCGCGGCGAACGGGTCGGCGTAGTCGCCGTTGGGCGAGGCCGACAGGCTGCCGGGCTTGAGGCCGCCGTCCCAGGCCGGAATGCTGCCATCGGCACTGGCGGCGCGTTCGCCGCCCATGGGGTTGAGCGGGCCGTCGAGCTTGCCGGCATCGGTTTGCTTGGCGAAGGCCGGTGCCTGCGCGATTGCCACAAGCAGCAACGCCAGGGGCAGTTTTTTCAGGGTGTTTTGCATCAGAAGCTCACCTTTAGGTTGACCGACGCGAAGTCACGATCGTCGAGGGTGGTGAAATCGTTCGAGCCAAAGAAATCGTTGTAGGCAAACTCCAACGAATAGTCGTTGCGGTACTCGAACAGCAGGGAAAGGCCGACGGCCTTCTGACCTTCCTGGAAGTTGGGGCCATAACCGTTCACGTCATGGCGGAAATTGATGCTCGGGGTGATCACCGTCGACGGCAGCACGCCCTCGTAGCTCAGGGCACCGCGCAGGCGGTAGCCCCAGGACCAGTCGTTGAAGAACCCGCGGTTGGCGTTGCAGTTCTGCTCGTTGAGCGAAAGGATCTGCCCGCTGGTGAGGTTGGCGGTACCGGGGGTGATGCAGGCCGTTGCCGGCCGTGCCGGGTCGAACGCGCCGGTGCTGAGCTCGCTGCGCCCATAGGCGCCGCTGCGACCGAAACGCTCGTCGCCGAGGTCGGCGATGTGGTTGACCGCCCCCTCCGCGGCCCAGGCAAAACGCTGCGCACCGAGCAGGTTGGGAATGCTGTCGGTGATCCCCAGGGAGAACTGGTACACCGGCATGCGCTTGTACCCTTCGATCGGCGCGCCGAACGCAGGCGCCACCCCAGGCGCTGTGAACGGTGTGTTGGGGCTGCGCAACAGGTACTGCACCAGGTCATTGCCGTTGAAGCCCAGCGGCTGGTTCGGCCGGTAGCTCAGCTCGCCAAACACCGCTGCACCGGCGATCACGCCGCTGAGGCTGACGCCATACAAGCGGATGTCCTCGGGGTAGACCGAGTTGTAGCTGGCCGTCTTGAAGTTGGCCAACCCTGCCTGGCTCACGGCGCTGCCATTGAATGACGAGAAACGGCTGTGATAGTTGGCGTAGTAGATGCCCAGTTCCGCATCGTTCAGCCCTTCCAGCACCTTGCGCAGGGCAAGGCCATACTGGCCGGTGTCGCTGGCCCAGTCGGTCTGCCCGCGCGGAATGAAGGTGCCGGTGCGCAGGGCGTTTGCGGTGGTGCGGTCGCCGCTGACGGCGGCGATGATCGGCCCGCACCCTTCCGGCGCGAAGTCGGCGGCCTGGAAGAACGTACCGCAACCGTCCAGCACCGAGGCGCGGAAGTTGAACTGGTAGAAGCCCTCAAGGCTCAGGGTGTCACTCAGGCCGAAGTTGAACGACAGCATTTCCACCGGCAGCTGCCCTTCCTTGAGCTCCACCCCCGGGCGATTGAAGGCCGACACGTCCAGCGGGTTGATGGCGTTGATGCCGTTCTGGAAGAACAACGCCTCGCCCCAGGTCAGCACCTGCTTGCCGAACTTCACGTTCAGCGGTTTGCCGGCCAGCTGAAACTCCTTCCACACATAGGCATCGAGGGTTTCGAAGCCCTGGAAGCGCGCCATGTCCGGCCAACCGCTGTCGTCGAAGGGCTTGAAATCACCGTCGCCGGTTTCCAGGGCATGGTCGTACCAGTACTTGAAGCGCACGAACGCGCCCTGTCCGCCGTCGTTGAGGTCGAACTCGGTCAGGCCCTTGAACACCTGGGAAATCGCATCGTGCTTGCTGAAGTTCAGCCGCCCGTCGTCACCGTTGGTGTCGATGCCGCTGCCGGGCTTGCCGATGCTGCGCGCATCCGGGGCGTAGACCAGGTCCGGGTCGGCATTGCGCAGGGCCCAGTTCGAGCCCAGGCTCAGGGTGGTGTTGGTGGTCAATGACCAGTCCTCGCCCACGGCAAAGGTCGCCGCGTGGACCGCAGGGCTGGCCAGGCTCGCCAGCGCAACGCCAGCGGCCAGCAGGCTGGGCGCGAAATGCCCGGCCCGGGCGAGGGAAATGGCTGTACTGCTCGACATGCAAGTCACCTTTTGTTGTTTTTAATGGTGAAGCGCGCCCGTCCCGGGGCCGTGGGGCCCCAGTGAAGCGGTGTGCGGTGTGTGGCGTGTCAGTCGGGTTTGCCGCGCTCGCGCAGCAGTCTTGCGGGGATGCCCAGCAGCAGGACCAGGGCGCCGAGCACCAGCAAGCCGGCGATCACGTCGAAGGCCACGAACAGGCTGCCGGTGCGGGTCTTGACCGCCCCCACCAGCACCGGTGCGATCATCGCGGCGATGCCGCCCAGGGTGCTGATCAGGGCGATACCGCCTGCCGCCAGCGGGCCGCTGAGGTAGGCCGGCGGAATGGTCCAGAACAACGGCACGGCCGACAGGCAGGCGGCGGCGCCCAGGCTCATGAACGCCAGCGACAGCGGCAGGTTGCCCTGGAACAGCCCCAGCAGCAGGAAGCAGGCGGCGCCGGTGAACATGGTCAGCGCCAGGTGCCAGCGGCGCTCCAGGTGCTTGTCCGAACTGCGCCCGAGCAGGTACATGGCCACCAGGGCGATGCAGTACGGCAGGCTGCTGACCAGGCCGATACGGCCAAGGTCGGTCAGGCCCAGGCTCTGGATCAGGGTGGGCATCCAGTAGGCCACGGTGTTGGTGCCCGAATAGATGCAGAAGAACACCAGCCCGGCCATCAGCACCCGCGGGTCGCGCAGCAGGTGGCGGAACGAAGCGTGGGAGCCGCCGCCAGCAGCATGTTCACTGGCCAGCTGAGCCTGGACGATGGCTTTTTCACGCGCACTGAGCCAGCTGACCCCGTGCGGCTTGTCGTCCAGCCAGAACCAGGCGAACAGCCCCAGCAGCACCGCCGGCACCCCTTCCAGGACGAACAGCGCCTGCCAGTCGCGCAGCCCGGCCCAACCATGGAAATGGGTCATGATCCAGCCCGCCAGCGGCCCGCTGACGATCCCGGCGAAGATCCCCGCCATGATGAACACCGAGGTGATCCGGCCCCGGCGCGCAGCCGGGAACCAGTAGGTGAGGTACAGAATCACCCCGGGGAAGAACCCGGCCTCGGCAACCCCCAGCAAAAAGCGCGCGATGTACAGCCCGGTGGCGGAACCGACCAGGCTGGTGCCGATGGTCACCAGCCCCCACAGCACCATGATGCGCATGATGGTCAGGCGCGCCCCTACCCGTTGCATGTACAGGTTGCTGGGCACCTCGAACAGCAGGTAGCCGACGAAGAACGCCGCCGCGCCCAGCCCATAGGCGGCGTCGGACAGCGCCAGGTCTTCGGCCATGCGCAGCTTGGCGAAGGAAATGTTGATCCGGTCGATCGAGTTGATCATGTAGGCAAGGAACAGGAACGGCAGCAGGCGCCAGGTGATCCTGCGATAAGTACGCTGCACTTCATCAGTGCCGGCATCGGCCAGCAGTGGCCGGCCGGGTTCATACACGCTGTTCATGGTCTTTCCTCTGGCGACGGGCGCTCATGGCATGTTCTTGTTGTTATCGATCCGCTTCAGCGCCCGGCGGCCTGGGCCTTGAGGGCCTCGTCGAGCATCGGCACGCCCAGCTCGCAGGCTTCGATGCCTTGCAGGCTGACGATCTTCAGCACTTCCAGCACCTGCTCGCGGGTCGCGCCCAAGGCCAGTGCCGCTTCGATGTGCCGGCGCGTGCCGTGGCCATAGAGGTGGGTGATGGCGGCATCGCCGGCGATGCACAGCAACTCGATCCACAGTGGCGGCAGAATGCCGTCCTTCCACAGGCCAAAGCCCATGGCGAGGAATTTCTCCAGGTAGGCCGGATCCCACTGGTAGAGGGTTTCCCACAGCGGGTTGAACATGCCGTTGGCACGCACCGCGTCGCACACCGGCGTCGGCCCTGGGGTGACCGGCAGGTCCTCGATACCCGCCTCGGCCAGCGCCTCGGCGAGCAACGGCACACCGAGGGCGCAGGCATGGATGCCGACCACGCTGGCCAGTTTGAACACTTCCAGGATCTCTGCCCGGCTGGCGCCCAGGCGCAGTGCGTCGCGCACATGGCGGCGCACGCCCGGGGCATACAGGTGAGTGGCGGTGACGTCGATGTTCAGGCGGATCAGCGCTACCAGCTTGGGGTCGAGGGTATCGTTGACCTGGCTCTGCTGGGCCAGCACCATGAAGCGCTCGGTCCAGGGGGCGTCCCATTCGGCCAGGCGATCCAGGCCCTCATCGATCAGGCCGGCCGCGCGCAGGGCGTTGAAGTTCGGGGTCTCGCTCATTGTCGTTCTCGATTCGTAAGAGGTTCAGATCACACTGCCGCCATTGGGGCTCAGCACCTGGCCGACCAGGTAGTGCTCGCCAGCCAGGTACAGCACGGTGCCGGCGTATTCCTCGACGGTGCCGAAGCGCCCCAGCGGAACGCCCTGCCACAGGCGGTTGCGCGCCTCCTCGCCGATGGCGTCCAGGTAGCCGTTGAAGGCCGGCGTGGCGACCCCGCCCGGGGCCATGGCGTTGACGAAGATGTTGGCGCCCGCCACCTCGTAGGCCACCGACTTGGTGAAGGCGATCACCGCCCCCTTGGTCGCGCAGTAGTGCGGGCTGTGGGCGCTCTTGCTGGACAGGCCGGCAATCGAGGCGATGTTGACGATGCGGCCCTCGCGCTGCGGCTCCATCAGCCTCAGGGCGGCGCGGGTGCAATAGAACATGCCGTGCACATTCACACCCCAGTAGCGGTGCCATTCCTCATCGCTGATCTGGCTTGTGAAGCCCAGCGAGCGACGCGGCTCGGGGCTGGACATGTAGCGATAAAGCGCATTGCGCCGCTGGGTGTCGACTTCGCGGTTGGGGGTCAGCGCCGCGTTGTTCACCAGCACATGCAAGGTGCCGAACTGCGCGACGATCTGCTCGAACATCCCGTCGACTTCGCGGCTGGAGGACACATCGCAGCGCACGGCCAGGCATTCGGCGCCCGCTGCCCGAACGGCTTGTGCCGCTTCATCCAGGGACTGTTCGCTGACATCGCAGATCACCACCTTCGCCCGTGCCTGGGCGAACGCCACGGCACACGCCTTGCCCAGGCCCGGCCCCACGCCGGTGACCAGGACGACTTTGTTTTCCAGGCTCATGTTTCACACCTCATAGGCAATTCAAGTCGGGTGACCGGCACTTGCCCGGCCACCCACGTCACACGCTGCGGCTCAGAACTGCCCTGGCACGGTGAAACCGCGCTGACCCGGCTTGCGGTTCGGCGCCATACCCAGCTGGGCAAGGGTTTCGTCGGTGTTGGAATAGGTCTGGCCGATCTTGTAGATCTCGCGCGCTTCCTTGCCGGTGGCGATCTCGCGGCCCAACTCGCGGGCCAGGCGCACGGTCTGCTCGATCTGCTGCACCGAGCCCTTGCGCTCGCCTTTACGGCCCCACAGGGTGTCTTCGATGCCGACCCGCACATGCAGGCCCATGGCGATGGCCATGGCGTTCATCGGCAGCACCGCACGCATGGCGCTTTCCATCGACAGCACAGCGCCCGGCGGCGTGCGCTTGACGAACTCGATCATGTCGGACGGGTCCAGGCCCGCCGCGCCGCCGCCGATGGCCACGTAGTTGAGGATCAAGGGGCCGGTGTACAGGCCCTTGCGGATCAGGCGCTCGACGGTTTCCAGCTGGTGCACGTGACCCAGCATGAAGTGCGGCTGGATGCCGGCGGCCTGCAGGCGCTTGAGGTGCTCGATGAAGAACGAGGGGCGCGCGTCGGAGACCATCTCCTGGTAGGCATTGAAGTAGGCTGGCTGCTCAAGGATGGTGCCGGCGGTGTCATCGGCGGTCAGCAGCTCGCAGATGTTCATCTGGCTGGTGTTGATGGCGATGGTCACCTGGTCGGGCTTGGGCGAAAGCTCGGCCAGCATGTGCCGGGTGTCGTAGTCCAGCCAGGTGGCGGACTGGCCCTCGCTTTCCGGGGCGAAGGAAATCGAGCCGCCGACTTGCAGGACCATGTCCGGCACGGCCTGGCGCAGCAGGCCGAGCATTTCGTTGAACTTGCTCAGGCGCTTGGAGCCCTTGCCGTCCTCCTCGCGAACATGGACGTGCAGCACGGTGGCGCCGGCGTTGTAGCAGTCGATCGCTTTCTGGATCTGGTCGTCCATGCTCACCGGAATGTCGTCCGAGCAGGCCGGGGTCCATTGCGGACCGTAGGGGGCTACCTGAATCACCAGTTTTTCCTGGTTTTCCGGGAACAGACTGTCATCGAGGAAATGCATCGTTACTTCTCCGTTCTATTTATCGTTATGTGAACGAATGAGCGCACAGCAGCTCGCATAGGGAAGAAGTTACTGGCTTCGCGGTGACGATTTTTATCACTTCGTCACAGGGTTTTATCATTTCGGCACTTTCGCGCCGGCCTTGCGCCAGTCGCGCGGCGTGCACGCAAACCAGCGCTTGAAGGCACGGCTGAAGTTGCCCTGGGTGTCGTAGCCAAGGCGGCTGGCGACCTCGGCGATGGGTAGCTGCGGGTCGATCAGCAAGCGCGCCGCCATGTCTTTGCGGGTCTGCTCAAGCAGCACCTCGAAGCTGGTGTGGTGCTCGCTCAGGTAGCGGTACAGGGTGAAACGATGCACGGCGAAGAATTCCGCCACCCGTTCCACCGAGCATTCGCCCTGCAACAGCAACGCCTCGATGACCTGACGCACCCGGCTCGGCAGGTCAGGGCCTTCACGCCCCTGCAGCTCGTTCAGGTGGCTGCGCAGGAAGTCGTCCAGCTGTTGATCGTGGCCACTGCGTGGCGTGTCGAGCAGGGCCTGGGGGAACAGCACCTCGTGCTGCGATTGGCCGAACCACACCGGGCAGCGAAAGCACTGTTCGTACAGCGCCGCCGAGGGCGGCTTGCGGTAGGTGATGCGCACCAGCGCCGGCCGCCAGGCCTTGCCGACGACCAATTGCATGATGGTGACGATGGCGGCCAGGTACGCCGTCAGCAGCTGTTCGCTGCCGGGCACGTTGCCGACGATGGACAAGCGCAGCCCGGCATAGCCACGTTCTTCGACAAGGTTCAGGTGCAGGCCGCGATACCACAGCCCGCAATAGCGGATCAGGCTTTCCATGGCCGCGCGCACCGTCGAGGCGTTGAGCACCAGAAAGCGCAGGGGCCCGGCGTTCTGCAGGTTGGCGCGCTGGCCGAGCAGCAGCCCGAGATGATCGCAACCGGAGGCGGCCGCCGCCGCTTCGAGGATGCGGCCGTGGGTCAGTACCGGTAGCGGGCTGAGGTGCTGCTTGAAGGATTCGGGGTGGATGCCGAATTCGCCCAGCAACGGCCAGGGATCGACGCCATGGTCCTGGAGTACCGCCGGCAATGAAACCAGCGCCCCCACGGGGATGGATTTATCTGCAATCCGTGGGCTCGCTCGTTTCATCGCCGGACCTCCTCGGCGGCTGTCAGTACTGGTCGGGCTCGAATGCCCTGAGGGTGTCAGCGCCGTGACCGATGCGCTGCAGGTGGATAGCCGTGTCCGGCAGTATACGCTCGAAGAAGAACCGCGCGGTGGTGCGCTTGGCCTGGTAGAAGGCGGTTTCCGTCGTACCCCGTGCCAGCTGCCGGTCAGCGACCAGGGCCATGTGCGCCCATTGCAGGCCGAAGGCGACCAGGGCCGTCAGGTGCAGGAAATCGACCGCGCCCGCAGCTGTTGCCGAGGCATCGGCGCCACCCAGGTAGTCGACGGCCGCGACCAGGTCGGCCAAGGCCAGGCGCAAGCGGCGCACGTCGGCCAACTCCTCGCCATGGTCGTCACAGAACGTGCTGACCCGTTCGATGAACCGCTTGATCGCCCGCCCGTCATCGAGCTTGAGCTTGCGCGCCGCCAGGTCCATGGCCTGGACACCGTTGGTGCCTTCATAGAGCGGCGTGATGCGCGCATCGCGCAGCAACTGCTCCATGCCCCATTCACGAATGTAGCCATGCCCGCCAAAGCACTGCATTGCAAGGCTCGTGCACGCCACGGCCTTGTCGGTGCAATAGGCCTTGATCATCGGTGTGAGCAGCCCGAGCAGGTCGGCGGCCGCTTCGCGCACGCCCGGGTCCGGGTGCCGGTGCGAAAGGTCGACCTGCAGCCCGGCCCAGTACGTCAGCGCCCTGCCCCCTTCGACGAAGGCGCGCTGGGTGAGCAGCATGCGTTGCACGTCCGGGTGCAGGATGATCGGATCGGCGGGTTGCTCGGCCCGCCCTGCGCCGCCCGGTGCGCGCCCTTGCAGGCGTTCGCGGGCATAGCGCACGGCATTCTGGTAGGCCACCGAGGCCAGGCTCAGGCCCTGCACCCCGACTGCCAGCCGCGCACCGTTCATCATCACGAACATCACCCGCAGGCCCTGGTGCGGCTGGCCGACCAGGTAGCCGGTGGCGCCGTCGTAGTTCATCACGCAGGTGGGGTTGCCGTGAATGCCCATCTTCTCTTCGAGCGATCCGCAGCGCACGGCATTGCGTGGGCCCAGGGAGCCATCTGCATTGACCAGGAACTTCGGCACGATGAACAGGCTGATGCCCTTCACCCCAGGCGGCGCGTCCGGCAGGCGGGCGAGCACCAGGTGGATGATGTTCTCGGCCAGGTCGTGGTCACCGGCGGAAATGAAGATCTTCGTGCCGGTGATGCGGAAACTGCCGTCGGCCAAGGGTTCGGCGCGACTGCGCAGCAGGCCCAGGTCGGTGCCGCAGTGCGGCTCGGTCAGGTTCATGGTGCCGGTCCAGCGGCCCTCGATCATCGGCGGCAGGAACAGCGCCTTCTGTTGCAGCGTGCCGCCGCTGGCAATGGCGTTGGCCGCGCCGTGGGTCAACCCGGCGAACATCGAGAAGGCCAGGTTGGCGCTGGTCATGATCTCGCGCACGGCGATACCCAGTACATGGGACAGCCCCTGGCCGCCGTATTCGGGGGAAGCGGTCAGGCCCGTCCAGCCGGCCTCGGCATACTGCCGATAAGCCTCGCGAAAACCGGGCGCGGTGGTGACTTCGCCATCGGCCAGGGTGCAGCCCTGCTGGTCACCGACGGCATTGAGCGGCGCCAGGATGCCGCTGGCCAGCTTGCCGGCCTCTTCGAGGATGGCGGCCATGACATCGGGCGGAGCGTCGGCGAAACCCGGCAGGTCGGCATAACCTTCGACGTGCAGCAGCTCATCGAGCACGAAACGCATATCCCGCAGGGGGGCGTCATAACGGATCATGGTCTTTCCTCAGAGTCGTTCGATGACAACGGCCAGGCCCTGGCCGACGCCGATGCACAGGCTGACCACCGCATAGCGGCCGCCGCGCCGTTCAAGTTCGCGCACCGCCGTCAGCGCCAGCCGTGCACCGGACGCGCCCAGCGGATGGCCGAGGGCGATGGCGCCGCCGTTGGGGTTGACCCGCGGGTCGTCGGCCGCAAGGCCAAGCAGCTTCAGGCAGCCCAGCACCTGGGCGGCGAAAGCTTCGTTGATCTCGATCAGGTCCATGTCCGCCAGGCTCAACCCGGCACGGGCCAGGGCCTTGGGAATCGCGTAGGCCGGGCCGATGCCCATGACCCGCGGGGCCACGCCGCTGGCGGCGCCGGCGAGGATGCGCGCCCGCGGGCGCACACCGTGCCGCTCGCCCAGGGCGCGGCTGCCGATCAGCAGCGCGGCGGCACCGTCGTTGATGCCCGAGGCATTGCCGGCCGTCACCACGCCATCGCTGAACAGCGGCTTGAGCCGCGCCAGGTCCTGGGCGGTGGCCTGCGGGCGCGGATGCTCGTCGTCCGCCACGCTGAGCGTGCCCTTGCGACCGGCCGGTGCCTGCACCGTCAGCAGTTCGCCGGCGAAGAAGCCATCGGCCAGGGCGGCGGCGTAGCGTTGCTGCGAGGCCAGAGCAAAGGCATCGGCGGCTTCGCGGTCGATGCCGTAGTCATGTGCCACGTTGTCGGCGGTTTCCGGCATGCTGTGCTCGCCGCAGCGGGCAGCCACCTGTGGGTTGGGGAAGCGCGCGCCGATGGTGCTGTCGAACAGCTTTGCCTCGCGGCTATAGGCGGTCTCGCTCTTGCCCAGCACAAAGGGGGCGCGGCTCATGCTTTCCACGCCACCGGCCAGGTACAGCTCGCCTTCGCCACAGGTGACGGCGCGGGCCGCATCGAGCACGGCGGCCAGGCCGCTGGCGCAGAGGCGGTTGACCGTCTGCCCCGGCACGCTTTCCGGCAGCCCGGCCGCCAGCAGGGCATTGCGCGCGACGTTGCGGCTGTCTTCGCCTGCCTGGTTGGTGCAACCGAGGATCACGTCCTCGATCTGCTCGGCGGCGAAGGCCGAGCGTTGCACCAGCGCGCTCATCAGTTGGGCGACCAGGTCGTCGGGACGTACCGTGGCCAGGCTACCGCCGTGGCGGCCGAACGGCGTGCGCAGGCCGTCGTAGATATAGGCTTCGAGCATTTGACGTGTTCCTTCTCAGTGATCGGTTTCAGCTGTCAGGGGCCAGCAGTGACAGGCCCAGATGAGCACGGCGCATCAACCAGGGGCTGGGGCGGTAGCGCGGGTCGCGGTAATAGCCATGAAGCTGGTCGAGGATCTGCAGCACCTGCCCTGCCCCCAACGCATCGCCCCAGGCCAGCGGCCCCATGGGGTAGCCAAGGCCCAGGCGGATGGCGTTGTCGATGTCGGTGGCACTGGCCACACCCTGCTGGGCCATGTCGCACGCGATGTTGATGACCTGCGCCAGCACCCGCTGCGCGACGAAACCGGCGCTGTCGCGGATCACGCTGACCGGCGTGCCGTCACTGGCCAGCAAGGCATGGGCGGCGTCGCGCCAGCCGGCGGCGGTGACCGGGGTGGTCATCAGCACGCGGCGTCGGTCCAGCGGCAGCAGCGTGTCGAGGGCGACGCAGCGCACCGGGTCGAGGCCTTCGGCAAGGGCTGCGCAGGTCGCATCCTGGCCCAGGGGCAGCACCAGGCACAGGGCCTCGGCGCTGGGGCGCGCGGCCTGTTCGACGGTTGCCCCCAGGCGTTCGAGCAGCGCCAGCACGGCTTCGCGCGCTTCAGGGCGCGCCGCACTGACCCATACCGGCGGCAGCGCCACAGAGGGCGCCGGTGGCTCTGCGGGCACTTGCTGCACGCCTTCCAGATAGCGGTAGAAACCCTGCCCGGTCTTGCGCCCAAGCAAACCGGCGGCCAGCCGCTGGCGGGTGATGAGCGTGGGCCGGTAGCGCGGCTCCTGGTAGTACTGCTGGTAGATCGACTCGGTCACCGGGTGCGAGACATCCAGCCCGGTCAGGTCGAACAACTCGCACGGGCCCATGCGAAACCCCGCCTGCTCACGCAGGATGCGGTCGAGGGTCAGCGGGTCGGTCACCGATTCGACCAGCACGCGCATGGCTTCGGTGCCGTAGCCGCGGCCACCATGGTTGACGATGAACCCCGGCGTGTCCTGGGCATGCACCGCGCTGTGACCCAGGCGCCGGCCCAGCGCCAGCAGGGTCTGGCCGACCCAGGCTGCGCTTTGCAGGCCGTCGATGACCTCGACGATCTTCATCAGCGGCACCGGGTTGAAGAAGTGCATGCCGCCCACACGCCCCGGCATTCGGCACTTGGCGGCGATTTCGGTGACCGACAGCGACGAGGTGTTGGTGGCGAGCAGGCAATCGTCGGCGACCACGGCTTCGAGGTCGGCAAACAGGGCGCGCTTGGCCTCCAGTTGCTCGACGATCGCTTCCACCACCAGCTCGGCGTCGGCCAGCTCGGTCAGCGCAGCGGCCACCTTCAGGTGACGCCCGGCCTCCTCGACCTGCTGCGCACTCAGCCGGCCCTTGGCCGCCAGGCTTGCCAGCGTCGCCAGAATCGCTTGCCGCGCGGCCTGGGCTGCGCCGTCACGGCTGTCGAACAACTGCACGGTCACTCCGGCCTGGGCCGCCAGCTGGGCGATACCGGCCCCCATGACGCCCGCACCGACCACGGCCATGCGGGTAATTTCGCGTGGATGCATGCTCAATACCCCGAATAGGTCGGCGGGCGTTTTTCCAGGAAGGCGCGCATGCCTTCCTTCTGGTCCGCCGAATCGAACAGCAACTGGAAAGCCTTGCGTTCGAGCATCAGCGCGGTGTCCAGCGAGGCGTCCTGGCCGGCCAGCACCACCTCCTTGATCTGCTTGACTGCCAAGGGCGGCAAGCCGGCGATCTGCTCGGCCAGTTCCAGCGCCCGCAATTGCACCTGATCGTCTTCCACCACCTCGCTCGCCAGCCCCATGCGCAACGCCTGCTCGGCGTTCACCGACATGCCGGTCAAGAGCATGCGCATGGCCTGGAACTTGCCGACTGCACGGGTCAGCCGCTGGGTGCCACCGGCGCCCGGCATTACCCCCACGCGCACTTCGGGTTGGGCAAAGACGGCATTGCGCCCGGCGATGATCATGTCGGCATGCATGGCCAGTTCACAGCCGCCGCCCATGGCAAAGCCGTTCACGGCGGCGATGACCGGTTGCGGACAATCGGCGATGGCAGCCCACAGCAAGTGCGTCTGGCGCAGCAGCATTTCCACGGCGCCGCGTTCGGCCATGTCGCGGATGTCGGCGCCTGCGGCAAACACCTGGGTGCCACCGCTGAGGACGATGCAGCGGACACTCGGGTCGGCGCCCAGCTTGCGAAAATGCTCCGCCAGCTGTTCACGCACCGCCTGGTTCAGCGCGTTGCGCGCCTCCCGCCGGTTCAGGTATATCCGCGCCACCCCAGGCAAGGGGCGATCGATCCACGTCTCTTCCATACCAGCCTCTTCTTATTTTGTTCCGCTCTGCGAAACTGTGTTTTGCAATAAAATTTAGCCTACGCAAGTGGCGCCTCAATTTGCAATGGGGGCTAAGCGAGATATTCGTCAGTGCATGGGTTTACCTCTGGTCACGCAAGTTCCGCTGTGCGAAACTGCATTTCGATTTATTGACTATCGCTTTCAGCCTGTGCCAGAGTCCGGCCGGCGATCGCGAGCCCACCGCCCGACGCATGAGGAACGACCATGACCAAGCGCAACGTTTTCGATACCGAACTCGACCAGCAAGGCCTCGACCAGGACCGCCAGTTCGTCACCGCACTGGCCCGGGGCCTTGAGCTGTTGCGTTGCTTCCGCCCCGGCGAACGGCTGCTGGGCAACCAGGAACTGGTCCTGCGCAGCGGCCTGCCCAAGGCCACCGTGTCGCGCCTGACCTACACCCTGGTGCGCCTGGGCTACCTGCAGTACGTCGAGAGCCTGGGCAAGTACGCCCTCGACACCGGCGTGCTCGCCCTGGGCTATGCGCACCTGAGCGGGCTGGACATCCGCCGCCTGGCCCGCCCGCTGATGGCCGAATTCGCCGAACAGACCCAGAGCTCGGTGTCCCTCGGTGCCCGTGATCGCCTGAGCATGGTCTACCTGGAAAACTGCCAGGGCAGCGGACCGCTGACCCTGCGCCTGGACGTCGGCGCTCGGGTGCCGTTGGCCACCACCGCCATGGGCCGCGCGTACCTGGCCGCCCTGCCCCAGGGCGAGCGCGACGTGCTGCTCGACCAGTTGCGTGCGCGCAACCCGGAGCACTGGCCGGCCCTCTGCGAACAACTGGAAAGAGCCTTTCGCCAGTACCAGGACCTGGGCTTCTGCCTGTCCTGCGGCGATTGGCAGAAAGACATCAACGCTGTCGCCGTCCCACTCGTAAAACCCGATGGTTCCGGGGTTGTCGCGTTCAGTTGCGGGGGCCCGGCATTCGCCTTGCGCCAGCACATGCTGGAGGACGACCTGGGGCCACGCCTATCGCACCTGGTGCGCACTGTAGAAGCCAGTCTGGGCTGACAATTCCAACAAGAGGTCTTGCATGATCAACGATCAGGAAACACTCAATCTTCTGCTCGACAACCTGTCGCGCTTCGTCCGCGAACGGCTGGTGCCCGCCGAGGCCGAGGTGGCGGAGCACGACCGCATTCCCCCCGACATCGTCGAGGAAATGCGGGCGCTGGGGCTGTTCGGCCTGTGTATCCCGCAGGACTACGACGGCCTTGGCCTGAGCATGGAAGAGGAGGTTCTGGTCGCCTTCGAACTGGGCAAGACCTCGCCGGCGTTCCGCTCGCTGATCGGTACCAACAATGGCATCGGCTCCCAGGGCCTGATCCTCGACGGCAGCGAAGCGCAGAAGCAGCGCTACCTGCCGGCCATGGCCAGCGGCGAGTTGATCGGCGCATTCGCCCTCACCGAGCCTGGCGCCGGCTCCGATGCCGCCTCGCTGCGCACCCGTGCGCTGCGCGAGGGTGACAGCTATGTGCTCAACGGCACCAAGCGTTTCATCACCAATGCGCCACAGGCTGGCATCTTCACCGTCATGGCTCGCACCAGCAGCGAGATCAAGGGGGCCGGCGGGATTTCCGCCTTTATCGTCCACGCCGACACGCCTGGGCTGTCGCTGGGCAAGATCGACCAGAAGATGGGTCAGAAAGGCGCGCATACCTGTGACGTGATCTTCGAGAACTGCCGCATTCCCGCCGCCAACCTGATCGGCGGGGTCGAGGGGGTCGGCTTCAAGACGGCCATGAAGGTGCTCGACAAGGGTCGCCTGCACATCGCCGCCATCTGCGTCGGCGCTGCCGAAAGGATGCTCGCCGACGCGCTGACCTATGCGCTGGAGCGCCAGCAGTTCGGCCAGCCATTGGCCGAGTTCCAGCTGATCCAGGCGATGCTCGCCGACAGCCAGGCCGATATCTACGCCGCCCGCTGCATGGTGATCGACGCCGCGCGCAAGCGTGACCTGAAGCAGGATGTGTCCATGGAGGCGTCGTGCTGCAAGATGTTCGCCTCGGAAATGTGCGGCCGGGTGGCCGATCGCGCGGTGCAGATCTTCGGGGGCGCCGGCTACGTCAGCGAATACGGCATCGAACGCTTCTACCGCGACGTGCGCCTGTTCCGCATCTACGAAGGCACCACGCAGATCCAGCAACTGGTGATCGCCCGCAACCTCATCCGTCGCGCGGAGCACCAGTGACATGCTGACCCGTGAAGACGTACTGGCCGGCCTGCCGGACTATCTGCACCAGCTGCTGGACCGCCACACAGCGGAGCACACCGATGCCCCTGCCCTGCACGAGCAGGGCGAAACCCTCAGCTACGGTGAACTGCGCGAGGCCGTATCACAGCTGGGCGCAGCCTTCGAGTGCGACGGTGTCCGTGCTGGCGATCGGGTCATGCTGGTGGCCGAGAACTGCAGCTTGCTGGTGGCCTCGCTGCTCGCCCTGAGCCGGCTGCGCGCCTGGTCGGTGGTGGTCAACGCGCGCCTGTCGGCAGGCGAGCTGGAAAACATCCGCGAGCATTGCGGCGCCCGTCGGGTGCTGTACACCAGCGCCGTCTCGCGCGATGCGGCTGCCCACGCTGCACAAGCCGGCGCCGAGCAGCGCACGATCAAGGCACTGGGCAACTACCATCTCGGCCCGCTCAACGCGGCATGCACCGCTGAGCCTGTGCACAGCGACCCGGCAGGCCAGGTAGCCGTGATGATCTACACCACCGGCACCACCGGCAGCCCCAAGGGGGTGATGCTGACCCATCGCAACCTGCTCTATATCGCCCATTCCGCCAGCCTGCTGCGCCAGCTGAGTGCCGACGACCGGGTCTATGCGGTGCTGCCGATTTCCCATGTCTACGGCCTGTCGGCGGTGTGCCTGGCCAGCCTGTTCGCCGGTGCCGCGCTGCAGCTCGAAGCACGCTTCGACCCCCAGCAACTGGCACGCGCCCTGCGCGAGGACGGCATCACCCTGATGCAGGGAGTACCTGCGATGTACGCCAGGCTGCTGGAGCTGGCCGACAGCGGGCAACTGCAGTTGCAGGCACCCGACCTGCGCTTCATGTATGCCGGGGGCTCACCGCTGGACCTGCCGCTCAAGCAGGCGGTCGAGCAGCGCTTCGGCCTGCCCCTGCACAACGGCTACGGCCTGACCGAGAGTTCGCCGACGGTCAGCCAGACGCGCATCGACGAGCCCCGCCAGGACACCTCGGCCGGCCGGCCGATCCCGGGGCTGGAGGTACGCCTGCTGGATACCGCGCGCAACGCCACGGTGGCGGACGGTGAAGTCGGGGAGCTGTGGGTGCGCGGGCCCAACGTGATGAAGGGTTACTATCGTGCCACTGAACAGACGGCTGACGTGCTCGACGCCGACGGCTGGCTGAACACCGGCGACATGGCACGCCTGGACGCGGACGGCGCACTGTTCATCGTCGGGCGCAGCAAGGAGCTGATCATCCGTTCGGGGTTCAATGTCTATCCACCTGAAGTCGAAGGGGCGCTGATGGCGTTTCCGGGCGTGGTGCTCAGCGCGGTGGTCGGCCGGCCGGTCGAGGGCAACGAAGAGGTCGTCGCGTTCGTCCAGGTCGCAATGCCTGAGGCGTTCGACGTCGCCGCGCTGAAGGTGTTCCTGGCCGAACGCCTGTCGCCCTACAAGCGTCCCAGCCATATCTGCGTGCTGGACAGCTTGCCCGCCTCGGCAAGCGGCAAGGTGCTCAAGCACCAGCTGAAGACGCTCGCCACAAGCCTCTGAGGCTCGCCCCGCAACCAGGCCCTCACGGCAGGGCCTGGTTGCGGCCTTCTGCATTCGACTGGCTGGAATCGACCATGGCCCGCTTCATCGAAATACCGCAAAGCGCGGTGCCCGCCGCAGGGCAACGCACCCTTGTACACCATGAAGGTTCATCGATTGTGCTGTTCAACCTTGATGGCAGCTTGCACGCCATCGAGAACACTTGTCCGCACAGCGGCGCATCGCTGTTCGCCGGCAAGTTGGCGGGCGCCCTCCTCCAGTGTCCGGCCCACGGCATGCGCTTCGACATCACCCGTGGATGCACGGGTGCGCAGGCCTTGGAATTGAAGCGTTATCCCGTTACGCGGGATGGCGACTTGTATCGGATCAACCTTTGAGCTCAATGCTACGGCACTGTGTATATGTGTATGTGTGTGTGTGTGGGAGCCGGCTTGCCGGCGATGGGGCCAGCTCAGGCAACAGAGCTCTCAGCATGAATGGATGCTGACAGGGCCGGCCTCATCGCCGGCAAGCCGGCTTGTGTCTTGAGAGGGGATTAGAATCTGGAGTGAGAGCGGTGAATGGCAAGCTGACTGCCGGAGGTGCCTTGAGCACGAGTGGGAGCACAAGCTGCCA
>Ga0160431_100438_pt1 | contig 18425 bp, 17 predicted proteins | sample HID1971K_E0MG_FD_108212 | JGI IMG/M metagenome (GOLD analysis project Ga0160431, IMG submission 108212) | Enriched millipede-associated microbial communities from UW Madison campus, WI, USA - HID1971K_E0 MG | ecosystem: Host-associated > Arthropoda: Insects > Digestive system > Unclassified ...
CTTGGCTGACGTCACGCCCATCCGTCCCTATCTCTGGTTCGTCGACAGTGCGCAGGAGGCGATGGAGTACTACGTGTCGGTGTTTCCGAACTCGTCGATCGACAGTGTGGCCTTCTACCCGAGCGAGAACCTCAGCGAGCATTTCGAGGGCATGTCGGGGAAGGTCATCAACGGCGAGTTCACCCTGAACGGGACGCGGTTCGGCTGCATCGACGGAGGGCCGGCATTCGCCTTCAACGAGGCGATCTCGTTCGTGATCGAGTGCGCCGACCAGTCCGAGATCGACTACTACTGGCGTGCGCTCTCCGCCGTGCCGGAGTCCGAGGCATGCGGCTGGTGCAAGGACAGGTTCGGCGTCAGCTGGCAGGTCGTCCCCGCCGGCCTCGACCTCCTGCAGCAGCGACCGGAGCAGATCCAGGCGCTGATGCACATGAAGAAGATCGTCATCGCGGAGCTCGAGATCGCCTGAGCCGGGTGCATCGCGCGCCCAGCGCCGATGGGGTCAGCCGCGGTCGATGCCGAAGAGGTGGTGGTAGATCGCGTTGACGTCGCGATCCAGGTGATCGATGCGCCCGTGGAGGGCGCGGATCTCCGTCCGAACGCCGGCGAACTCGCTTCCGGACTCCGTCCGGACGCTGGCGAACTCGTTCCTGAACTCGGTCCGGACGCCGGCGAACTCGTTCCTGAACTCGGTCCGCACGCTGTCGAGTCCTTCGCTCAGCTCCGTACGCACACTGTCGAACCCGTTCTGCATCGTCCGCAGGAACATCGTCGACATGAGAGTGAGCGTGCCGAACATGCCGGCGGCGAAGACGCCGATCAATGTCCATACCTGTGGTTCCGTCATCCCCAACATCCCTTCAGTGTCACCCGATCCTCGTCGAGGGCGCCAGGGGCTGCGGTGTTGTATTCCGCGGAATTCGGACGTTGGGGAGAAGTCGTGATCGCTCAGGTCTGTGCAGGGGGAGAGCGCGATCGGCTCGGCTCGGCTCGGCGCGGCGTCAGGCGGTCGCCGAGAGCCAGCGGCCCGACCGCACACGCCACCCGAGGGTGCCGAGTCGTGCGAGCAGGTACACCCCGAAGAACGCGACCGCGAGCCAGACCAGCCCGGCGGTGCCGTCGACGCCGGTCGCGGCGATGATCCACAGGGCGGGCAGGAACGGCACGAGGTTCAGGCCGCCGGCGATCGCGAGGTATCTGGCGTCGTTCGCGCCCATGAGCACCCCGTCGAGCACGAAGACGACGCCGGCGATCGGCTGCGCGATCGCGAGCACGAGGAGTGCGGGCTGCACGAGGGCCGCGATGTCGGCGTCGCCGGTGAACACGATGCCGAGCACTCCGGAGAGGGCGGCGATCAGCCCGCCGACGACCACCCCGAACCAGGCCCCCCACGCGACGGTGCGGGCCAGCACGCGATGCACCTGCTTCTCGTCGCCCGCGCCGAGCTCCTTGCCGATCAGCGCCTGTGCGGCGATCGCGAGGGCATCGAGCGCGAAGGCCGGCGCGGAGAAGATCGTGAACACGATCTGCCACCCCGCCAGCTCCTCGGTGCCGATCCCGGTCGCGATCCCCACGGTCGCGAGCAGCGCGACGCGCAGGCTCACGGTGCGCAGGAACAGCCACCCGCCCGAGGTGGCGGTGCTGCGGATGCCGGCCCGCTGCGCGCGGAGCGAGGCGCTGTGGCGGCCGGCGAGACGGCGGACGACCAGCGCATAGGCGGCCACCATCCCCCACTGCGCGGTCACGGTGCCGGCGGCGGAACCGGCGATGCCCCAGCCGAGTCCGTAGATGAACAGCCAGTTGAGAACGGCGTTCGCGCCGAAGCCGAGTCCCGCGATCCACAGCGGGGTCATCGTGTCCTGCATCCCGCGCAGCAGTCCGGTCGCGGCGAACACGATGAGCATGGCCGGAAGGCCCCACATCGAGATGACGAGGTATTCGTTGGCCTGGGCGGCGACGGCGTCGCTCGCACCGAACAGCGACACCAGCCACGGCGACGACACGGCGCCGACGACGGCGAGCACCGCTCCGAGCCCGAGGGCCAGCCACATCCCGTTGACGCCGACCGAGACAGCATCGCCCGGCTGCCCGGCCCCGAACCGACGCGCGACGGCGGGGGTGGTCGAGTACGCGAGGAACACCATGAGCCCGACGATCGTCTGCAGCACGGCGCCGGCGATGCCGAGCCCGGCGAGGGGCGTCGTGCCGAGGTGCCCGACGAGCGCGGCATCCACGATCAGGAACGCCGGCTCCGCGATCAGCGCGCCGAGCGCGGGGACGGCGAGGCGCAGGATCTCTCGGTTGAGGGAGGCGCGCGCGGTCACCCTCAGAGCCTATGGCGTGGTGCCGACCTCGTTGCGCCGGCCCCCGCGGGCGGTCGTAGGGTGGAAGCGAGCTCGGATGCCGTGGAGGTGCATCATGACGGACCCCAGAGACGCGGCGGCACGCTACCTCGCGAATCGACAGCACGGCGATGGCGCGGACGGCGACGAGGACACCGGCACGTCCCCGGGGGTCGCTGCGGCGGTCGACAGGGCGGCGTTCATCGAGACCGCCATCCAGGTCGCGATCCGTCGAGGGGAGTTCGACGATCTGCCCGGCGCCGGCAAGCCGCTGGAGGGCCTCGGCACCCACCACGACCCGGACTGGTGGATCCGCCGCAAGATCGAGACCGAGAACCTCACCGGACTCGGGCCGCCCGCGATCCTGCTCCGCACCGAGGATCGCGAGCTCGACGACCAGCTTGACCTGCTCGGGCGGGAGTCCGACGTGCGCGATGTGCTGGAGGACTTCAACCGGCGCGTGCGCGAGGCGCGACGCCAGCTGCAGGGCGGTCCGCCCGTGGTGACCGCGCCACGGGACGTCGAGGCCGAGGTGGCGGCATGGGCGGAGCGTCGAGCCGCGCGGTCGGCGGCGCCCGTGTCGGAGCGCCCCGTTCGTCGAGCACGCTGGTTCCGTCGGGGTTGAGGTCGGGGAGCCGAGGTCTCGGCGCGGGGGCGAGGTCCGATCCGTAAGGTCGGACCTCCTTCCTTTGTAACCACCATGTTACGAATTGGCCACGGTTATCGACGGTTGGGCACGGCGTCTCTATAGTCAAAAAGGTTAGAGGTCCGACCACTGGAGAGACATGCAAGAGCCAAGCGGGAACTATCGCGGATACACGTCGTTCGACTACCTGGAGCCGCACGTCGACTACCGCGTCTTCGACCTGGCCGAGGAGTTCGGTCGCGTCCCCGCGTACGAGCTCGGTCTGGACGCGGAACAGGTGCAGCGCGTCACGAGGATCCTCGCCGAGGAGCACGCGATCTCCCTGCACGAGCACCCCAAGATCCTCACCGCCGATCCCCACCAGCTGCGCGAGTACAACCACACCGGTCGCAACGCGATGGGCTTCGCCGGTCTCGCGCGCTCGGGCATGTCGGCGTTCTTCGACAACTTCATGAACGGCACCAACTGCGTCACCAGCGAGAACGGCTGGAAGTGGAACGACGTCATCTTCGACATCGGGCTCCGCTTCGCCGACGTCGCCCAGCAGGACCACGTCGTGCTCGCCAAGACCGTCGCCGATCTGGAGAGCGCCAAGACCGAGGGCAGGATCGCGCTGGTGGCCGGTCTCGAGGCGGCCACGGCGATCGAGAACGAGCTCGACCGGCTCGACATCCTCTACGGCCTCGGCATCCGGCAGATCGGGATCGCCTACTCGATGGCCAACCAGCTCGGCTCCGGACTCGCGGAGCCGCAGGACGGCGGCATCACGAACTTCGGTCGCCGTGCCGTCGAGCGCATGAACAGACTCGGTCTCGCCATCGACATCTCCCACTCGTCCGACCGCACCAGCATGGACGTGATCCACGAGTCGTCGGTTCCGGTGTTCATCACGCACGCCGGAGCTCGCAGCGTCTGGCCGACGAACCGGATGAAGTCCGACGAGGTCATCGTCGCGTGCGCCGAGCGGGGAGGGGTCATCGGCATCGAGGCCGCTCCGCACACGACGCTCTCCGCCGAGCATCCCGAGCACTCCCTGGAGTCCGTGATGGACCACTTCCGCTACTGCGTCGACCTCGTCGGCATCGACCACGTGGCCTTCGGGCCGGACACCAACTTCGGAGACCACGTCGGTCTCCACGATTCCTTCTCCGGCCACCTGACCATCAGCCAGGCGCACGGGCATGTGGAGCACCCCCGGGTGTCCCACGTCGCAGGCATGGAGAACCCCGCGGAGAACTTCACGAACATCGTCGGCTGGCTCGTCAAAAACGGGTACGGCGACGAGGACATCCGCAAAGTCATCGGCACGAACATCCTGCGAGTTCTGAAAGAGGTCTGGTAACACATGAAGAGATACAGAGGCACGGGAATCGTCGCGGGCATCGCCGCGGCAGCCCTCCTGCTCAGCGGCTGCGGCCTGAACGAGGACCAGGGCGAGCAGCCGGATGCCGAGGCCGGAGCATCGACGCTCCGCATCGGCACCACCACCGACGTCGCGAACTTCAACCCGCTGGGGTCGCTGTCCAAGACCGACAGCTGGATCCTGAACGCGATGTACCCGCAGCTGCTGCGCATCGACGGCAACGCCGAGAAGGTGCCGGAGCTCGCCGAGGGGTACACCCTCGAGGACGACGGCGCGACGGTCATCTACACCCTCCGCGACGACTTCGAGTGGACGGACGGCGAGCCCGTGACGGCCTCGGACGTGAAGTTCACGGCCGAGGCGATCATGGAGAAGCAGCTCGGCAACGTCGCCGCGAAGCTCACCTGGGTCGAGTCGATCGAGGCGCCGGACGACACCACCGTGGTCTTCCACCTCTCCCAGCCGTACGCGCCGTTCGCGGAGGGCGTCGGGTTCTGGATGCGGGTCGTCCCCGAGCACATCTTCGCCGAGGCCGGCGACCTCAGCGCGTTCGCGAACGACCAGGCGGACGGGTGGGTCGGCGCCGGCGCCTACGTGCTCGACTCGATGACGCGCGGCCAGCGCTACGTGCTCAAGGCGAACGAGAACTACCCCTACGCCCCGGAGGGGGGCGCAGCGGTCGGCACCGTCGAGTACGTCGTCTACCCCGACGTCAACACGATGATCCTCGCGCTCCGCAACGGCGACATCGACCTGATGGGCACCCCGGTGCCGGCATCGGCCGCGGCCTCCCTGCAGTCCGAGGCGGACATCACGATGGAGGAGGTCGGCTCGCTCGGCTTCGCGCACCTCACCTACAACATGCAGAACCCGACCCTCGCCGAGCTCCCGGTGCGCCAGGCCCTGTCGATGGTCGTCGACACCAAGTCGATCATCTCCACGATCCTCCAGGGCGACGGTCAGGAGATGGTGGGACCGATCTCGCCGATCTTCGGCGAGTTCGACAACCCCGATCTGGACGCCTACCCCTTCGACCCGGCAGCCGCCAGGGAGCTGCTGGAGGATGCCGGCTACACCGACGCCGACGGCGACGGCATGCTGGACGGGCTCTCCTTCGAGGTGCTGTGCGACCAGTCGAACGCGAACCTCACCCGTGTCGCCGAGGTCGTCCGCGAGGACGCGGCCAAGGCGGGCATCGACCTCACGGTCGCCTGCATCGAGCGCAACACCTTCCTGTCCCGCACGAAGGACGGGCAGTACGAGATCGACCTCTCGCAGTGGGGCGTCTTCGACAACCCGATGGACCAGCTGCGCAGCACCTACCTGTCGTCGAACCCGGGCGGCATCAACTACAACCTGGTGGAGGACCCCGAGCTGGATGCGCTGATCAACGACGCCGCCGCGACGGTGGACCGTGCGGAGTTCGTCGAGAAGATCCAGGGCATCGACGAGTACGTCCACGACCAGGCCCTGCTCACCCCGCTGTACGTCGAGACCTTCCGATTCGCCTACCGCTCCGACCGCTTCGAGGGCTTCGACCCGTCGCCCAGCGATCTGCTCGGAATGGTGACCGGTTACTCGCTGTCGCAGGTCCGACCGCTCTGACGCCCTCCGGGTGATCAGAACACGACGAGGAGGAAGGGAAGGCATGCTGCACTACGCCTCGAAGAAGGTCCTGCGAGCGGTGCTCACCATCTGGATCGCAGTGACCATCACGTTCTTCCTGCTGCGGCTGCTGCCCGCCGACCCGACCCTCCTCGTCGTGGAGGGGGACATGACGCCGGAGATGCAGCAGGCGCTGCGCGAGCAGTACGGCTTGGACAAGCCGCTGTTCGTGCAGTACCTGCTGTACCTCGGCGAACTGCTCACCGGGAACCTGGGCGTGTCGTTCCGGCAGCTCGTCCCGGTGGCGGACGTCCTCCTGGCGCGACTGCCGTGGACGCTGCTGCTGGCGGGGTCGGCGTTCGTGCTGACGATCCTCATCGGCATCCCGCTCGGGGTCTACGCCGCTGTGGGCCGCGGCAAGGTCGTCGACAAGCTCGTCCAGTTCCTCGGCATCACGAGCAACGCGCTCTTCGTGCCGAGCGTCGCGATCCTCCTGCTGGTCGTGTTCGCGGCGAACCTGAAGCTGTTCCCGATCGGGGGAGCGATCGACCCGGACACCCGGGGCCTCGCCGCCTACGCGAGCCTGCTGCAGCATCTGGCCCTCCCGCTGTTCTCCCTCGTCCTCGTCCAGGTCGGACCATACGCGCTCACCCTGCGCACGAACATGCTCGAGGTCCTCGGCGAGGACTACATCAAGAGCGCCCGATCACGCGGGTACACACCCCGAAGGACGACCTGGCTGCATGCGCTGCGCAACGCCTTCATCCCCGCGCTCACGCTGATGGGGCTCCAGCTCGGAACGCTGGTCGGCGGTGCCGTGCTGACGGAGACGATCTTCGCCTACCCGGGGGTCGGCCGCCTCATCTACGAGTCGGTGCAGCAGCTGGACTATCCGATGCTGCAGGGCGCGTTCGTCATGCTCGCCCTCACCGTCGTCCTGGCGAACCTCGCCACCGACCTCATCGCCATGTTCCTCAACCCCAGGATCCGCACATGAGCACCACACTTCCCGCGCCGACGAACCTCGACGCCCTGACCCGTCGCCGCCGCCGAGGGGGAGGCTACTTCGCCTCGCCCTCCGGATGGCTCTCCGTCAGCGTCCTCGTCGTGTTCGCCCTCACCGCGATCTTCGGCCCGATGATCGTCGACAAGCCGAGCGGCCTCGGCGCCGACATCCTCCAGCCGCCCTCCGCACAGCACTGGTTCGGCACCGACGACCTGGGGCAGGACGTGTTCGCGCAGGTCGTCTGGGGCACCAGGGTCAGCCTGATCGTGGGCGCCGCCGCCTCGGTCATCGCGATCGTCATCGGCACGGCGCTGGGTCTGATCGGCGCCTACGTGCGGCGGCTCGACCCGATCGTCACGACGCTCACCGACGTGATGCTCTCGCTGCCGCTGCTGCCGCTCATGATCCTGGTCACCGCGCTGGCGGGGCCGAGCGTGCTCACCCTCACCGTCGTCATCGGCGTGCTGAGCTGGGCGGAGGTGGCCCGGCTCATCCGCTCCAACGCCCTCGTCGTGTCCTCGATGCCGTACATCGACGGGGCGCGGGTGCTCGGCGCCGGCCCGGTCCGCATCCTGTCCACCGAGATCCTGCCGGCCGTGATGCCGCTGGTGGTCGTCAGCGTGCTGCTGCAGGCGGCGCGTGCGGTCATCTCCGAGGCGGGGCTGAGCTTCCTGGGCATGGGCGATCCCAGCACCTGGTCGTGGGGGCGCATCCTGCTCAACGCCCAGCGCTCCGGCGTGATCGCCACCGCCTGGTGGCAGACCCTGTTCCCGTCGCTCGCGATCCTCGTCCTGGTGCTCGCCGCGACGATCGCCGGCATCCGCTACAACGACTCGCGCGACCCGCGCCTGAGGGGGATCTGATGAGACTCGCGGACGACTTCTACCTCCGCGTGCAGGCGCGCGTGCGGGCACGGCTCGCGGACGAGGGGCTCGACGGGCTGATCGTCACGGTCCCCGGCGACGTCGCCTACCTGATCGGCTTCTTCTACGCCGTCACGGAGCGGCCGGTGTACCTGTGGTTCGGTCGCGACGGCTCCCGCTTCGTGCTGCTGCCGGAACTCGACGCGGAGTACGCGCTGGCACAGGGCGTGCATGCCGACATCCGCACCTACTTCGAGTACCCGGGCGTGCGCAGCCCCGAGCAGCATCTGGCCGACGAGCTCGCCGCGCAGGACACGTCGACGGCGCTCATCGGCGTGAGCGGCGCGCTGACGATCGGTGCGCGAGCCGCGCTGGCGGACGCGCTTCCGGGCAGTCGCTTCGCGCGCACCGGCATCCTCGGCGAGCTCCGTCTGCGCAAGGAGCCGGAGGAGATCGCCTTCCACCGCCAGGCGGCCGAGGTGTGCGACGAGATGCTCGGCGCCGGCCGCCGACTGATCGAGGAGGCGCTGCATGCGGGTCGTCCGCTGCCCACGGAGGGCGACCTCGCCCGCGAGGTGATCGGGTTCGGGACGGACCGGATATACGAGCGCTACTCGCACGTGATCTACACCACCAAGCTCGCCGGCGGACTCGTCTACGCGGGCCCCAACGCCGCGCGTCCGCACGGACTCCCCTCGCGCCGACGGCTCGAGATCGGCGACACGCTGATCCTGTCGCTCGGCGCCGCCGTCGGCAGCCGCTTCGTGGAGAGCGAGCGCACGTTCGTGATCGGCGAGCCCACCGCGCAGCAGCGCACCTACTTCGACGCGGCCCTGCGCGCCCAGGAGGTCGGCACGCGGGCGATGACCGTCGGCCGCACCTGCGCCTCCGTCAACGCGGAGTGCCTCGACGTGATCCGCCAGGCCGGATTCGGGGAGCACATCCGTCATCGGCAGGGCCACGGCATCGGCATCGCCCAGCACGAGGCGCCCTGGGTCGAAGACGGCGACGCGACCGTGCTCGCCGCCGGGATGATCCTCTCCAGCGAGCCGGGGATCTACGTCCAGGGGCATGCCGGATACCGCATCTCCGACTCCGTGCTGATCACCGAAGACGGCCCGGAGCGCCTCACCCGCTACCCGCGCACCCTCGAGGAGAACACGATCGCATGAGCGAGTACTTCGACACCATCAACGGCGCCAGGATCAAGCTGCAGATCCTCGGCGACGACGACGCCCCGGCGATCATCGTGCACCACGGCGCCCCCGGACTCGGCTCGCGCTCGGAGCCGGTGCGGTCGTTCGGCCCCTTCAGCGACGACTTCCGCATCGTCACGTTCGACGCGCGCGGATCCGGCGAATCCGCGGATGAGCCGCCGTACACGCACGAGCAGTGGGTGGCCGACATCGACGCGATCCGGGAGAGCCTCGGGCTCGAGACCATCGTCATGGCAGGCGGGTCGTACGGCGGCTTCCTCGCGATGGAGTACACGCTCGCGCACCCGGACCGGGTGAGCGCGCTGATCCTGCGCGACACCGCCGCGAACACCGCCTATGATCACCTGGCCGTCGAACGGGCGCGGCAGACCGACCGGGTCGTGATCGACGAGTGGACCATCTCGCGCATCGGCACGGGCCACTTCGCGGACGACGCCGAGTTCGAGCGCTACTGGCGCGGGATCCTGCCCCTGTACGACCACTCGTACGATCCGGAGGCGACCGAGCGCAAGGCGCAGGCGACCACGTACCACTACGCCACGCACAACGCCGCGTTCGGCGTCAACATGCCGAAGTACGACCTCATGCCGCGCCTCGGCGAGATCTCGTGCCCGACCCTCGTGGTCGTGGGACGGCACGACTGGCGCACTCCGGTGCCGGCGTCGCAGGAGATCGTGGACCGGATCCCCGACGCCGAGCTCGTGGTGTTCGAGCAGTCGGGCCACTCGCCGCAGCTCGAGGAGCCCGAGAAGTTCCAGGCGGTCGTGCGCGACTTCCTGCGCAGGGCGGGAGTGCGGAGATGAGCGACCCGGTCCTGAGCGTGCGGGGGCTGAGCGTGGAGTTCACGACCAGGGACGGCGTGGTCCGCGCGGCGCAGGATGTGACGTTCGACGTGTCGGCCGGGCGCACCCTCGCGATCCTCGGGGAGTCCGGCTCGGGCAAGTCCGTCACCGCGCAGACGGTGATGAACCTGATCGAGTCGCCCCCGGGGCGGGTCTCGGCGGGGGAGATCCTGTTCGAGGGGCGCGACCTGCTCACGATGGATCCGGTCGAGCGTCGCGCCGTCAGCGCCGAGGGCATCGCGATGGTCTTCCAGGACTCGCTGTCGGCGCTGAACCCGGTGTACACGGTCGGCGGCCAGATCGCCGAGCTGCTGCGGGTGCGTCGGAAGATGAGTCGCCGCGCCGCGTGGGATCGCGCGGTCGAGCTCATGGGCCGCGTCCGCATCCCCGCTCCCGCCGAGCGGGCGAAGGACTACCCGCACCAGTTCTCCGGCGGCATGCGGCAGCGCATCATGATCGCGCTCGCCATCGCCCTGGAGCCCAAGGTGCTCATCGCGGACGAGCCGACGACGGCGCTGGATGTGACCGTGCAGGCGCAGATCATGGACCTGCTCGTGCAGCTGCAGCAGGAGACGGGCATGGCCCTCATCCTCATCACGCACGACCTCGGCGTGGTCGCGGAGGTCGCCGACGAGGTCGCCGTGATGTACGCCGGCCGTGTCGTGGAGCGAGGAACGATCTTCGAGCTCTTCGAGCGGACGGCCCACCCGTACACCCGTGGTCTGCTCCGCTCGATGCCCCGGCCCGACCGCGACGACGACTCGCTGTGGGCGATCCCCGGCGCACCGCCGAACCTGCTCGACCTCGGCCCGGGATGCGCGTTCCGCGGCCGCTGCGACGCGGCGATCGACATCTGCGCGACCGAGAGGCCGGATCCGCGGCCCCTCGGCGAGGGCACGGCACGCGTCTCGGCGTGCCATCGACGCGAGGAGGTGCTCAGTGGACGAGCGTGACGTGGTCCTGACGGTCGAGGACCTGACGAAGCACTTCCCGGTGCGCGGTGGCCGATTCGGAGGCGGCGGACGCGTCGTGCGCGCCCTCGACGGCGTGAGCTTCGAGCTGCGCAAGGGCGAGACGCTCGGCATCGTCGGCGAGTCCGGATGCGGCAAGTCGACGCTGGCGCGCACGATCGTGGGCCTCGAGACGCCGACGTCGGGCGCGGTGCGCTTCCGCGGCGCGGACCTGCACCGCCTGCGCGGCGGGGAGCGCGACGACATGCGCCGCCGGGTGCAGATCGTGCTCCAGGACCCGTACTCGTCGCTGAACCCGCGTCGCACCGTGCGGGAGACGCTGCAGCAGCCGTTCCAGATCCATCCCGGGGTCGTGCCCAAGGCGCGGCGGGATGCGAGGATCGCGGAGCTCGTCGAACTCGTCGGCCTCAACCCCGACCACCTCGACCGCTATCCGTTCCAGTTCTCCGGCGGTCAGCGGCAGCGCATCGGCATCGCTCGTGCCCTCGCGCTGTCGCCCGAGGTCATCGTCTGCGACGAGCCGGTGTCCGCGCTGGACGTGTCGGTGCAGGCGCAGGTGGTCAACCTCCTGCAGCGGCTGCAACGGGAGCTGGGTCTCGCCTACGTGTTCATCGCGCACGATCTCTCGGTCGTCCGGCACATCTCCGATCGCATCGGCGTGATGTACCTGGGCCGCGTCGCGGAGATCGGCGAGCGTGCCGCGGTGTACGACACCCCGGCGCATCCCTACACCGACGCCCTGCTGTCCGCGGTCCCGGTGCCGGATCCCGCGGCGCGGGGCACGCGACGCTCGCTGCTCGCCGGCGATCCGCCGAGCCCGGTGGATCCGCCCAGCGGATGCCGCTTCCGCACGCGCTGCGTGCGGGCGCAGGACGTCTGCGCGAGCGACGAGCCGCCCCTGCAGGCGGTCGCTCCCGCCGGTGGCCGCGAGGTCGCCTGCCATTTCCCCCTCATCCCCGAGAACACCCTCGCACGCTAGGAATCATCGTCATGTCCACTCCCTCCTCCTCGTCCGTCCTCCCCTCCGCGAACGCCGCCGAGTACTCCGGCTATGCGGCGTACGGCTACCTGGAGGCCGGGCGCGACTACCAGCACTTCGACCTGGCCGCGGAGATCGATCGCGTCCCTGCGCGCGCGTTCGAGCTGGACGAGGAGCAGATCGCCCGCATGCGCCGGCTGATGGACGAGAACATCGTGCTGTCGCTCCACGAGCACGCGATCGTGCTCCCGGAGGACGGCGACCAGGTGCGTCGCTACAACCGCACCGGGCGGCAGCGCACGGGTTACGAGGGGCTCTCGCGCTCCGGGCTGACCGCGGTGATCGACAACTTCATGGCGGGGGCATCCTGCGTCACCAGTCAGAGCGGCTGGAAGTGGGACGACATGATCTACGCGCTGGGCTTCCGGCTCGCCGATCTCGCGAAGCAGGACTACGTGCGGCTGGCGACCAGCGTGGACGACATCCGGGCCGCCAAGCGCGACGGCCGGGTGGCGCTGATCGCCGGTTTCGAGTGCTCGACGATGATCGAGAACGAGCTGGACCGCATCGACATGCTGTACGGGTTCGGGGTGCGTCAGCTCGGCATCGCGTACTCCCAGTCGAACATGCTCGGCTCCGGCCTGTCCGAGCCCGCGGACGGGGGCCTGACCAACTTCGGACGCCGTGCCGTCGACCGTATGAACAAGCTGGGCATGCTCATCGACATCTCGCATTCGGGCGACCGGACCTGCCTGGAGACGATCGACCACTCCGCCGTGCCCGTCATGATCACGCATGCCGGTGCGCGCGCGGTCTGGCCCATCGATCGGATGAAGAGCGACGAGACGATCATCGCGTGCGCCGAGCGCGGGGGGCTCATCGGCCTGGAGGCCGCGCCGCACACGACGATCTCCCCGGAGCACCTCACCCACTCGATCGACTCGGTCATGGACCACTTCCGGTACTGTGTCGACCTGGTCGGCATCGACCACGTGTCCTTCGGACCTGACACGATGTTCGGAGACCATGTCGCCGTGCACCGGGCCTATGCGGGCAACTACGCGCAGAAGTCGCCGGAGAACGAGACACACCCGCGTGTCGCCTACGTCGAAGGTCTGGAGAACCCGGGGGAGAACTTCTGGAACATCACGGCGTGGCTCGTCGAGCACGGCTACAGCGACGAGGACATCGCGAAGGTGATCGGCGGCAATGCGATGCGTGTTCTCGGCGAGGTCTGGTAGAAATCCGAGAGGACAACTTCTCGGGCGCGCGTCGCCCGACCTGCTCGATGGGACCCGATGGCCAAGCGTGACAGCGTAGTGAGGAACGCCGTCGCGGCGCTCCGGCAGCTGATCGACGACGACTACGCCGTCGGGGACAGGCTCCCCAACGAGAAGCGACTCGCCGAGATCCTCGACGTCAGCCGCGGCTCGGTGCGCGAGGCGCTGGGCGCCCTCGAGGCGGAGGGCTTCGTGACCCGCAACTGGGGCGTGGGCACCTTCGTCAGCGCGCCGCGGCCGTCGACGTCGCTCAGCATGTCGGCGATCGCGTCGTACCGCGACCGCGTGCATGCCGTCGGGCGCACGGTGGTGCTGCGCGAAGCCGGGTACACGCTCGTGCCCGCACCGGTGGAGATCGCCGCGGTGCTCGGGGTGGAGCCGGATGCGGACGTGTGGCGGGTGTACCGGCTGTTCGCCGTCGACGGCACGCCGTCGGCGCAGATGGTCGAGCACATCCCGACCACGATCCACGACGTCGCGATCGACCCGGCGCCGATGACCACCGTGGATTCCGGTCTGTTCGACATGCTCAACGGGCACATCGACGACGTCGTCTCGCACACGACGACCGACATCGAGGCGTTCCGGGTCTCCGAGCCGGAGGCGGCAGCGCTCGACGTCGAACCGGGAACGCCCGTGCTGCGCACCGAGCAGGTGACCACCGATGTGCAGGGCGGCGTGCTCGCGTACGGCGTCACCCTGCAGCGCACCGACGTGCTCCGGATGCGCATCACGCGCTGACCTCGGACCCGCCCGTCCTCGACACGGTGGGGGAGGCCCGTCATAGGCTGGGGCGCATGACTGACGTTCTTCCCGTGGGCCTCGCCCTTGATGAGTTCAGCTCCGACATCCGCCCGCAGGACGATCTGTATCGCCACGTGAACGGCGCCTGGCTCGCCCGCACCGAGATCCCCGGCGACAAGGCGCGCTGGGGCTCGTTCCACCTCCTGGCCGAGCAGGCGGAGAAAGACGTCCGCGCGATCATCGAGGAGTCGCAGGACGCGGCGGAGGGCACCCTGGCCCGCAAGATCGGCGACCTGTTCGCGAGCTTCATGGACACCGAGCGCATCGACGCCGCCGGGATCGCGCCCCTCGCCGAGACTCTCGCCGAGATCGACGCGATCGACGGCATCCCCGCGTTCCTGCGCACGGTGGGCTCGTACGACCGCGACGGACGTGCGGCCGTGATCGGCATGTACGTCGACGGCGACCCGGGCGACCCGGAGCGCTACCTCCCGGTGCTGGTGCAGGCCGGTCTGTCGCTGCCGGACGAGAGCTACTTCCGCCTGGACACCTTCGCCGACACGCGGGCCGCGTATCGTGCGCACCTCGAGCGTCTGCTCGGGCTGGCCGGGGTCGCGGATGCTGCGGCGGACGCCGACCGGGCGATCGCGCTCGAGACCGAGCTCGCGGGCCACCACTGGGACAACGTGCGCAGCCGCGACGCGGTGGCGACCTACAACCTCAAGACCTGGGCCGAGCTGCAGGAGCTCGCGGGCGTCGACCTCACCCCGTGGCGGGAGGCGGTCACCCCGTCGAACCCCGCGGCCTTCGACGAGGTCGTCGTCTCGCAGCCCAGCTTCTTCGAGGGCCTGGGCTCGCTGCTCACCGCCGAGCGCCTGGACGACTGGAAGGCCTGGCTGCGCGCGAAGGCCGTGCACGCGGCGGCGCCCTACCTCACCGACGACCTCGTGCAGGAGAACTTCTCGTTCTACGGCACCGAGCTCACCGGCGTCCCCACCATCCGCGAGCGCTGGAAGCGCGGCGTCTCGCTCACCGAGGGGGCTCTCGGCGAGGCGATCGGCAAGGTCTACGTCGAGCGGCACTACCCGCCGACGGCCAAGGCCGCGATGGACGAGCTGGTCGCGAACCTCGTCGAGGCCTACCGGCAGAGCATCACCGAGCTCGAGTGGATGACGGCGGAGACCCGCGAGCGTGCTCTCGCCAAGCTCGACGCGTTCACCCCGAAGATCGGCCACCCCGAGGTGTGGCGCGACTACTCGAGCCTCGAGATCGACCGGGCCGACCTGTTCGGCAACGTGCGCCGGGCTTCGATCTTCGAGCACGACCGCAACGTCGACAAGGTCGGCACGCCCATCGACCGCCTCGAGTGGCACATGCCGCCGCAGATGGTCAACGCGTACTACAACCCGTCGATGAACGAGATCGTGTTCCCCGCGGCGATCCTCCAGTACCCGTTCTTCGACGCCGCGCGTGACGCGGCCGCGAACTACGGCGGCATCGGGGCGGTCATCGGCCACGAGATCGGCCACGGCTTCGACGACCAGGGCAGCCGCTACGACGGCGACGGCCGGTTGCAGGACTGGTGGACGGATGCCGATCGCTCGGCGTTCGAGGAGCGGACGAAGGCGCTCATCGCGCAGTACGACGCGCTGGTGCCGGAGGGCCTCGACGCCGAGCACCATGTGAACGGCGCCCTGACGATCGGCGAGAACATCGGCGACCTGGGCGGTCTCGGCATCGCGCTCAAGGCCTACGAGCTGTCGCTCGGCGGGGCGGAGGCGCCGGTGATCGACGGGTACACGGGCGTGCAGCGCCTGCTCCTGTCGTGGGCGCAGGTGTGGCAGCAGAAGAGCCGCGACGCCGAGACGCTGCGGCTGCTGACGATCGACCCGCACTCCCCGAACGAGTTCCGCTGCAATCAGATCGTGCGCAACATCGGCGCCTTCTACGAGGCGTTCGGAGTCGCCGAGACCGACGCGCTGTGGCTGCCCGAGGAGTCTCGGGTGACCATCTGGTGACCAAACGTCACACTCTGTGAAGCACGCCCCGGCGGTGGGGTTACGATAGCCCTGCCGCTGGGGAGCGTCTCCCCTCGGTATCCCGCACATCCACCCCCCGTAAGGATCAGCGTGGGCGCTCTCGAGCCCGGTGAAGGGTTCCGCAACTCCTCGGCTGCCGAGTCTCTCGGCGGCGCGCCGGAGGCCGCCATCGCGGGCCGGCGCTCGCAGCGGACCGGCCGCCGCGTCCCGCGCCGCGCCGCGCTCGGACGCCGCTCGTTCACGGCGACCCTGCGCTCGCTCGAGGGGCTGGTCGATTCGGGGGCGCAGGTCTCCGTGCACGTCGTCGACCTCGACAGCCACGTGCACGTGCTGGCCGGCGACGACCATGTGACCATGCCCGTCGCAGGGCTGGGCGTCGTGCCGCTGCTGATCGAGGTGGCTGCCGGGTTCCAGAGCGGCGCGCTCGACCCCTTCGAGATCGTCGAGCGCGAGAGCGTCGATATGGTCGAGACGTCCGGACTGTGGCGGCATCTGCACGCCCCGGCGCTGCCGCTGGAGGACCTCGCCGTGCTGGCCGCGACCGCGGGCGACCCGATCGCGGTGAACGCACTGCTGCAGAAGGTGGGACACGAGCGGGTGCGCGAGCGTATCGAATCGCTGGGGCTGCGGCGCACGGCCCTGCTCGACCGCTTCCGCGACCGCCGCGGACCGGACGATGCGCCGCAGGTCGCGGTGGGCTCCGCGCGAGAACTCGCCGGACTCTTCTCGGCGCTGGTGAACTCGCAGGTCGTCGACGCCGCGGTCAGCGCCCAGGTGTCGGAGTGGCTGAGCCTGAACCAGGACCTGAGCCTGGTCGCGGCATCCACGGGCCTGGACCCGTTCTCGCACGACCATGACGCGCACGGCCTGCTCTTCGTGAACAAGACCGGCCGCGACCGCGGGGTGCGCGCCGAGGCCGGTGTCCTGGCGGGACCGCGCGCCGGCGTCGCCTCCTCCCTCATCGTCTGCTTCGACGACCTCTCCATCACGCACCGGCTGCGCGCGCACGACGCCTTCCGGGTGCTCGGCGTCGAGCTCATGGAGTACACGCACTGAGGGAGCCCGTTCCGGCGCGCGTCCGGATCAGGCGAACGCGCCGCATCGGGCGGTCTGCGCGGGAATCGGCCTGATCCCGCGGATTCTCCTGTTCTCGCTAGCATCGAGGGATGCCCCGCCCCGACTGGACCCCGCACCGCCGCGACGACGGCGAGCTGCTCGGGTGGATCCACCCCGCAGGAGACGACTGGGTCGCCGTGGATGTGCTCGGGCGACCGGCATCCGGGCCCACCGGATGGCTGGATGCCGAGGCCGCGCTGGAGGAGCACGGGATCGCCTGGATGGCGGCTCCGTGGCTGGTGAAGGGGTGCGGCGTCCGTCCGCTGCGGGTGCGCATCCTCGAGGTGACTCCCGACGAAGACGGAGCTCCGGGGCGGATCGTGGTGAAGATCGACGACTTCGGCGACATGACGCGCCCGGCCACGGCCCCGTTCGTCCTGGCGTGGCCGATCCCCGACCGGCTGCGCCCGCCGCGGGCCGACGACCCGGACCCCCGCACGCTCTCCCGTTGACGGACGGCCCTCGATCCGCGTAGACCAGAGGGTGTCCGCATCCGATGAGGAGTCACGCATGGGCATCGTCTTCAGCGACCTCGCCGTCTCGGCCGACGGCTACGCGACCGGTCTGAATCAGACGGAGGAGCGACCGTTCGGCGACGTCGAGGACTCCTGGCTGCACAACTGGATGTTCGACGCGTACGAGGAGAACAAGGCCGAGGTCGATGCGATCGTCACGTCGGGGGCGACGATCATGGGCCGCAACATGTTCGGCCCGGTGCGCGGGGAGTGGGATCGGGACTGGCGCGGCTGGTGGGGTCCGAACCCGCCGTACCACAACCCCGTCTTCGTGCTCACGCACCATCCGCACGAGCCGATCGAGATGGAGGGCGGCACGACGTTCCACTTCATCACCGACGGCATCGAGAGGGCGCTGGAGCTCGCCGGGGATGCCGCGGGGGAGCAGGACATCTCGATCGCCGGCGGACCGCGCACCGTGAACCAGTTCCTCACGGCGGGGCTCCTCGACGAGCTGCGCCTGCACATCACGCCGTGCATCATCGGGGCGGGGGAGCGCGTCTTCGACGGGGTGCCCCCGCAGCGGCTCGAGCGCGTGTCGGTGCGAGCGACCTCCCTGGTGACCCACATCACCTACCGGAGGACCTGAGCCGTTCTGCGTCGCGTCGCAGTTTCGCACCGAGGTCGCAAGCTCTCGCCGAGGTGCTGCGACCTCGGTGCGAAACTGCGACGGCGCGCGGTGTGCTCCGCCTGTGCCGGTCGTCCCGGTTGACGTCGTCGTGCTCCGCTGTCTAGTGTTTATGAAACAGTTGGTTGCACTAGACAAAACGTGAGGAATGGCCTTCTATGCCGATCACCGAGTGGCCCGCCTCGCGCGCGGCCTGGGAACGCGCCAGGCGCTCTCTGAGCGGAGGCGTCGCCACGGCGCTGCGCGCGAGCGCCAGACCCCACCCGATC
>Ga0160431_100439_pt1 | contig 18406 bp, 14 predicted proteins | sample HID1971K_E0MG_FD_108212 | JGI IMG/M metagenome (GOLD analysis project Ga0160431, IMG submission 108212) | Enriched millipede-associated microbial communities from UW Madison campus, WI, USA - HID1971K_E0 MG | ecosystem: Host-associated > Arthropoda: Insects > Digestive system > Unclassified ...
CGCGGAGTCGCCCGGCCAGATGTGCAGCGGCTTGGCGGCGCCCTGAGCCTGCTGGAGCGAGGTGCGCTCGGGCAGCTGAGGGGAGAGCACGAGGGGCCCGAACATGTCGCGCAGCTCCTTGATGCGGAACTGGTGCTCGATGGACTGCGGGCGGACGCGGTTCACGACGATGCCGAGCGGCTGGAGTCGCGGCGAGAGTCCGCGGCGGATCTCCTCGATCGCGCGAAGGGCGCGGTCGGCCGCGGCGACGGAGAAGAGGCCGGGCTCGGTGACGACCATGACACGGTCGCTCGCGGCCCAGGCGGTGCGGGTCAACGCGTTCAGCGACGGTGCGCAGTCGACGAGCACGAGGTCGTAGTCGGCCTCGACGGAGGCGAGGGCCTCTTCGAGCTTCCACACGTCGCGCACGCTCGGGTGCGGGCCGTCGAAGTTGATCGCGGAGGGGCTTCCGATGAGGACGTCGATGGTCCCGGGGTGCACCTTCGCCCAGCCGCTGGAGGTGATCGCCTGACGGACGACCTTCTCCTTCGGGTTCGCCAGGACGTCGGCGATGTTGAGTCGTCCGGCCACCTGGATGTCCATCCCGGTGGAGACGTCGGACTGCGGGTCGAGGTCGACGACGAGAGTCCGGACTCCTCGGGCGAAAGCCGCTGAGGCCAGCCCGAGTGTCACGGTCGTCTTGCCGACGCCCCCCTTGAGAGAGCTGACGCTGAGTACGTGCACGGACACCACGTTACCTTCCCCTAGGCTGGGGGAACACTCAGCCCCGCCCCATGTGCATCGAAAACGCTGCGCATCGAGCTCTCAGAGGTGTGCATGTTCCAGAAGATCCTTGTGGCGAACCGCGGCGAGATCGCGATCCGTGCCTTCCGTGCGGCTGTCGAAGTGGGGGCGCGCACCGTCGCGGTCTTCCCCCATGAAGACCGCGGGTCGGTGCATCGGCTGAAGGCCGACGAGGCCTACGAGATCGGCGAGCGCGGCCATCCCGTCCGCGCGTACCTGAACGTCGACGAGATCATCCGCGTCGCGCTCGAATCCGGAGCGGACGCGATCTACCCCGGCTACGGGTTCCTCTCCGAGAACCCGGAGCTCGCGGAGAAGGCCGCGGCCAACGGCATCGTCTTCATCGGCCCTCCGTCCGACGTGCTCGAGATGGCGGGCAACAAGGTCGAGGCGAAGCGCCACGCGATCGAGGCGGGCGTCCCGGTCCTGCGGTCGACCGAGGCGTCGGACGACGTCGACGCGCTCGTCGCGCAGGCGGAGGACATCGGCTTCCCGCTGTTCGCCAAGGCGGTCGCCGGCGGCGGTGGACGCGGCATGCGCCGCGTCGAGACCGCAGGCGACCTCGCCCCCGCGCTGGCCGAGGCCATGCGCGAGGCCGCGAGCGCGTTCGGCGACGCACGGATGTTCCTGGAGCAGGCGGTCGTGCGCCCGCGGCACATCGAGGTGCAGATCCTCGCCGACAAGACCGGCGAGACGGTGCACCTGTTCGAGCGCGACTGCTCGGTGCAGCGACGTCACCAGAAGGTCGTGGAGATCGCCCCGGCCCCGAATCTCGACGACAGCATCCGCACGGCGCTGCACGGATACGCCGTCGCCTTCGCGCGGTCGATCGGCTACGAGAACGCCGGCACGGTCGAGTTCCTCCTGGAGACCGCGGGGGAGCGCACCGGCGAGGTCGTCTTCATCGAGATGAACCCGCGCATCCAGGTCGAGCACACGGTGACCGAAGAGGTCACCGACGTCGACCTGGTGCAGAGCCAGATGCGCATCGCCTCCGGTCAGACGCTCGCCGACCTCGGCCTGCAGCAGGAGAACCTGCACCTGCGGGGTGCGGCGCTGCAGTGCCGGATCACGACGGAGGACCCGACGCAGGGCTTCCGCCCCGACACCGGCAAGATCACCACCTACCGCTCACCCGGCGGTGCCGGCATCCGTCTCGACGGCGGCACCGTCCACCAGGGGGCGCAGATCAGCCCCCACTTCGACTCCATGCTGGCGAAGCTCACCTGCCGTGGGCGCGACTTCCCCGCGGCCGTCGCCCGCGCCCGCCGCGCACTCGCGGAGTTCCGCATCCGCGGCGTCTCCACGAACATCCCGTTCCTGCAGGCGCTTCTGGAGGACGACGCCTTCATCGCGGGAGACGTGAGCACCTCGTTCATCGACGAGCGTCCTGAACTGCTGCGCGGCCGCGTGTCGAAGGACCGCGGCACGAAGCTCCTGAACTGGCTGGTCGACGTCACGGTCAACAAGCCGCACGGCGCCCACCCGGGTGTGATCGACCCCGCAGCCAAGCTGCCCGCCGTCGACCTGAGCACCGAGCCGACGCCGGGTTCGCGTCAGCGGCTCCTCGAGCTGGGACCGGAGGGCTTCGCGCGCAGTCTTCGCGAGCAGACGGCGCTGGCCATCACCGACACGACCTTCCGCGATGCGCACCAGTCGCTGCTGGCGACCCGGGTGCGGACGAAGGACCTCGTCGCGGCGGCCCCCTACCTCGCGCGACTGACCCCCGACCTGCTCTCCGTCGAGGCCTGGGGCGGCGCGACCTACGACGTCGCCCTGCGGTTCCTCGGCGAGGACCCGTGGGAGCGTCTCGACAAGCTGCGTGCCGCGCTGCCGAACGTCGCCATCCAGATGCTGCTGCGCGGACGCAACACCGTGGGCTACACCCCGTACCCGACGGCGGTCACGGAGGCGTTCGTCGCCGAGGCCGCCGCGAGCGGCGTCGACATCTTCCGCATCTTCGACGCGCTCAACGACGTGGAGCAGATGCGCCCCGCGATCGAGGCGGTTCGCAAGACCGGCACCGCCGTCGCCGAGGTGGCCCTCTGCTACACGGGTGACCTGCTCGATCCCGCGGAAGACCTCTACACCCTCGACTACTACCTGAACCTCGCGGATCAGATCGTCGAGGCGGGTGCGCACATCATCGCGATCAAGGACATGGCGGGGCTGCTGCGTCCCGCCGCAGCCGCCACGCTGGTGGCGGCACTGCGCGAGCGCTTCGACCTCCCGGTCCACCTGCACACGCACGACACCCCGGGTGGGCAGCTGGCGACGCTCCTGGCGGCCAGCGCCGTCGGTGTGGATGCGGTGGACGCCGCATCGGCGCCGCTGTCCGGCACCACGAGCCAGCCGTCGCTGTCGTCGCTCGTCGCGGCGCTCGCCCACACCGAGCGCGACAGCGGCATCTCGCTCGACGGCGTGTCCGACCTCGAGCCGTACTGGGAGGCCGTGCGCCGGCAGTACGCGCCGTTCGAGTCCGGACTCCCGGGACCCACAGGACGCGTCTACCACCACGAGATCCCCGGCGGTCAGCTGTCGAACCTCCGCCAGCAGGCCAAGGCGCTCGGCCTCGCCGACGACTTCGAGCTCATCGAGGACATGTACGCCGCGGCCGACCGCATCCTCGGCCGGGTGCCGAAGGTGACGCCGTCGTCGAAGGTCGTCGGTGATCTCGCACTCCACCTCGCGGCGGTCAAGGCCGATCCGGCCGACTTCGAGGCCAACCCCGAGAAGTACGACGTGCCGGACTCGGTCGTCGGCTTCATGGCGGGCGAGCTCGGAGACCTTCCCGGCGGATGGCCCGAGCCCTTCCGGACCAAGGTGCTCGCGGGACGTTCCGTGCGCGTCGGCCTCACCGAGATCACCGCGGACGACGAGGCGGCTCTCGCCGGCACCAGCGCCGAGCGACGGACGCGACTCAACACCCTGCTGTTCCCCGGCCCGAGCGCGGAGTTCGCGGAGCGGCGCGAGCTGTTCGGCGACCTCTCGGTGCTCGACACCAGCGACTACCTCTACGGGCTCGTCGCCGGCCAGGAGCACATGATCGAGATCGATCGCGGGGTGCAGCTGTACGTCGGCATCGAAGCCATCGGCGAGGCGGACGACAAGGGCATGCGCACCGTGATGACGACGCTCAACGGGCAGCTGCGCCCGGTGTTCGTGCGGGACCGCTCGATCGCTGTCGACGTGCACGAGGTCGAGAAGGCCGACACCTCGGTGCCCGGTCAGGTCGCGGCTCCGTTCTCCGGCGTCGTCACGCTGAAGGCCGAAGTCGGGACCGCCGTCCGGGCCGGAGAGCCGGTCGCCTCGATCGAGGCGATGAAGATGGAGGCGGCCATCACCGCACCCGTCGACGGCGTGATCGAACGTCGCGCGATCGCCGAGACCCAGCAGGTGGACGCCGGAGATCTTTTGGTCGTGATCCGTCCGGCGCACTAATCTTGTGCGGGCGAGGGCCGCGCACCGTGTGCGCACCCGAGGCCCGCGCAGGCTTGGAGCGACATCGTGACACCGAAGAACACCACTGACCCCGAGGAGAACCCGCTGGGGGTGCTCGACGAAGCCGCGTCTCTCGACACGGCCGGCATCGGCATCCTCGGCGGGACCGCCCAGGTCAGCGTGACCCTGCCCATCGAGGAGGACGACGATCTCGCCGACGACGGGGTGGTGGAGGGCGAGGTCGTGGGCGATCTCGTCATCGATCCGCTCATCGTCGTGGAGCCGAAGACGAAGTCCGCGACGAAGGCGAAGCAGCTGCCGCCGAGCGCACCGGTCGTCGAGAGTCCGGCGGTGTCCGAACCGGTCGTCGTGAAGAAGTCGGAGAGAGCACGGGTCGCGGCATCTTCTCCGAAGAAGGCCGCCGTCGAGGAGCCGGTCGTCGCACCGGCGGTCGTCGACGAACCCGCGGTCGAAGAGCCGGTGGTCGCGGCGACGGTGATCGAGGAGCCTGCGGTGCCCGCGCCTCCGGTGGTGCGGCCACCGTCCGAGAAGGTCGTCGATGCGGTGGTCGTGGACGAATCGGCCCCGGAACCGGAACCGACCCCGGAACCGACCGTCGACAGGTCCGATGACGCTCGCGAGGCATCGGAGGAGGCGGCCGTCGCGGCGCGCTTCCTGGCCAGGGCGAGCGCCGACGTGACGGCGACATCCGTCGCTGCCGCCCCCGTGCGTGCATCCGTCGAGAAGGAGAGCAGATCCGTGTCCACTCCCGAGGAGAAGAACTCCGTCGTCCCGCAGCCCGCCCGCGTGACGCCGCGGGCCGACGTGACTCTCACCTCCAAGCGCCTGGACGACCTGGGCGAGTCCTCTCGCGAGTCCGCCGATCTCCTGACCGCCGACCGGCTGCTCGATCCGCATCGGGTGGCGAAGCCGGAGCCGGAGGGGGCATGGAGCCACTTCCTCTATGCGGTCTCCGGGCGACGCATCAACATCGGCGACGGCCGTCGTGCTCGTGAGCGCAAGGCGCTGTCCGCGCGGATCGCGGCGCCGCTCGCCGGCGGAGCGCGTTTCGTCCCCGTCCTCTCCCGTAAGGGCGGAGTGGGCAAGACGACCATCACGGCTCTGCTCGGCATGGCTCTCGCGGATGCCCGCGAGGATCGGGTGATCGCCGTCGACGCGAACCCCGACCGGGGCACCCTCGCCGAGCGCATCGTGCGTCCACACCACAACAAGTCGGTGCGGGACCTGGTGCGTATCCACGACGACGTGAAGGGGTACCACGACATCTCGGCGATCGTGGCGAGGGATGCGACCCGACTCGACGTCCTCGCCTCCGACGCCGACCCGCGCATCGCCGAGGCCTTCAGCGACAGCGACTACCGCGATGTCGCCGGCGTGGCCGCGCACTACTACTCGCTGGTCCTGACCGACACCGGAACGGGGATCGTGCATTCCGTGATGTCGGCGACGCTCGATCTCGCGGACCAGATCGTGATCGTGTCGGGCCTGAGCGTCGACGAGGCGCGCCTGGCATCCGAGACCCTCACCTGGCTCGAGACGAACGGCTACGCCGAGCAGGCGCGCGAGGCGATCGTCGTGCTCAACCAGTCCACGCCCGGGACGCCGCTGGTGCGCCTGAACGAGCTGCAGGCGCACTTCGCCACGCGGGCACGGAGCGTGGTCCGTGTTCCCTACGACCCGCAGATCGCCGGGGGCGGGACGATCGTCTTCGCGAATCTGCTGCCCGAGACCAGGATCGCCGCGCGCGAGCTGGCGGCGCTCCTCGTCGAGGGCCTGCGGGCCAGGGCCGCCTGATGGCGGTGCGTGAGATCCGCATCTTCGGCGACCCCGTCCTGCGCACGGTGTGTGCACCGGTCGAGGAGATCGACGACGGGGTGCGCGCGCTGGTGGCCGATCTCGTGGAGACGGTCGAGCTCCCCGGCCGTGCGGGCGTCGCGGCGCCGCAGATCGGCGTCGCCCTGCGTGCGTTCAGCTACAACATCGACGGCGACATCGGCTACGTGCTCAATCCCGTCCTCACCGAGGTGCGCGGTGAACCGCAGCCCACCGGCGAGGGGTGCCTCTCGGTGCCCGGCCTCTGGCACGACGCGCAGCGCTACCCCTGGGCCCGCGTCGAGGGCACCGACCTCGACGGCGAGCCCGTGATCCTCGAGGGGGCGGGCCTGCTCGCCCAGGCCCTGCAGCATGAGACGGATCACCTCGACGGCAAGCTCTTCCTGTCGCGCCTGGATCCGGAGACCCGCAAGACCGCCATGCGCGAGGTGCGCGAGAGCGCCTGGTTCTGAGCAGTCGAGGACATGGAGAAGGGCCCCGCTCGCGCGGGGCCCTTCCTCATCTCTCGGACGTGTCAGCCGATCGGGACGTTCGTGGTGGCGACGGGCTCGTCGTAGATCGCGGCGATCTCATCGGCGAAGTCGTTCATGATGACGTTGCGCTTGATGGAGAGCTTCGGCGTCAGGTGGCCGGACGCCTCGGTCCACTCGGAGTCGAGGATCGTGAACTTGCGGATCGACTCCGCACGCGAGACCCGGGCGTTCGCGCCGTCCACCGCCCGCTGCACCTCGGCGCGGACGGCCTCGTTGGTCGACGCGTCCGCCAGGGACATCTTGGCGTCGAGGCCGTTGTTCGCGAGCCAGGTCGGCAGCATCTCCGGGTCGAGCGTCACGAGAGCCGAGATGAAGGGACGCTGGTCGCCCACCACGACGACCTGGCCGATGATCGGGTTCGCGCGGATCGGGTCCTCGAGCGCGGCCGGGGCGACGTTCTTGCCGCCGGCCGTGACGATGATCTCCTTCTTGCGCCCGGTGATGGTGAGGAAGCCCTCGGAATCGAAGCTGCCGATGTCGCCGGTGTGGAACCAGCCCCCTTCGCTGAATGCCTCGGCCGTCGCCTCCGGGTTGTTCCAGTACTCCTTGAAGACGTTGACGCCACGGACCTCGATCTCGCCGTCCTCCGCGAGGCGGACCCCGACGCCGGGGAGCGCGGGGCCGACCGTGCCGATCTTCGACTTGTCGGCCAGGTTCACGGTGGCCGGTGCGGTGGTCTCGGTGAGACCGTAGCCCTCGAGGATCACCACGCCGAGGCTGTGGAAGAAGTGGCCGAGTCGCGCGCCGAGCGGAGCGGAGCCGGAGACGGCGTAGACGACGTTGCCGCCCATCGCCTCGCGGAGCTTGCCGTAGACGAGCTTGTTGAACAGGGCGAACTTGAGCTTCATGCCGAAGGGGATCTTCTTGCCCTCTTCGAGGAGCTTCGAGTGCTCGATGGCGACGTCGGCTGCGGCGCGGAAGATCTTGCCCTTGCCACCGGCCTCGGCCTTCTGCTCGGCGGAGTTGTAGACCTTCTCGAACACGCGGGGGACCGCGAGGAGGAAGGTCGGCTTGAACGACCCGAGGGCAGGGAGGAGCTGACGCGTATCCGGCTGGTGCCCGGTGCGGACGCCGGCGTGCACGTCGAGGATCGAGATGAAACGGGCGAACACGTGTGCCGTCGTGATGAACAGCAGCGTGGAGGCGCCTGGCGTCTGCACGACCTCGTCCAGCGCCTTGGCCGAGTTGCGGGACAGCTCGACGAAGTTGCTGTGCGTGAGCACGCATCCCTTCGGGCGGCCGGTCGAACCGGACGTGTAGATGAGCGTCGCGATGTCGGAGCCGACGGCGAGGGTGCGCCGGCGCTCGATCTCACCGTCGGTCACCGAGGCGCCCTGTGCGGTGAGGGTGTCGATGGCGCCGAGGTGCAGCTGCCACACCTCGCGGATCAGCGGCAGATCGCCACGGACCTCGTCGACGCGGGCGAAGTGCTCGGGGGACTCCACGATCAGGGCGATCGCGCCGGAGTCCTCGAGGATCCACTGGATCTGGGAGGGGGAGCTGGTCTCGTAGATCGGCACCATCACGACGCCGGCATAGAAGAGCGCGAAGTCGATCAGCGTCCACTCGTACGTGGTGCGGGCGAGGAAGCCGACCTTCTCGCCGGGCTGGATGCCCGCGGCAGCGAAGCCCTTCGCGAGGGCGACCACGGCGGTCTGGAAGTCGGCGGCGGAGATGTCTCGCCACCCGTCGCCTTCCGGAACGGAGAAGAGGGCACGGTCGGGGGTGGCTTCGACGCGCTTCACCAGGAGGTCGGCGACGTTCGCGTCGGGGTCGGCTGGGACGATCGCGGGGACTTCAAACTGGACCACGGCAGCTCCTTCGGTACCGGTCGGGCACGGACTTGATTTCGAGTCTAGGGCATGGGACCCGGTCGCGACCCAGGTGAGACTGGGTCGCGAAGACGGATGCGAGCGCGAGAAGGCGGGGCGGATGACGGCGGCGGCGCTAGACTTCACCACGATGTTCTACTGGCTGATGAAGTACGTGGTGATCGGCCCCGTGGTCAAGGCGGTGTTCCGTCCGTGGATCGTGGGCCGGAAGAACGTGCCCGCGAGCGGCGCGGCGATCCTGGCGAGCAACCATCTCTCGTTCGCGGACTCCATCTTCCTGCCGCTGGTCATCGATCGTCCGATGTCCTTCCTGGCGAAGAGCGACTACTTCACCGGCCGCGGACTGAAGGGCTGGGCCACGAAGTTCTTCATGAAGGCCACCGGGCAGATCCCGATCGACCGGTCGGGGGGCAAGGCCTCGGAGGCCTCGCTGAACACCGGACTCCAGGTGCTCGGCGGTGGAGACCTGCTCGGCATCTACCCCGAGGGCACGCGCAGCCCCGACGGCACGCTGTACCGGGGGCGCACCGGCATCGCCCGGATGGCCCTGGAGGCGAAGGTCCCGGTGGTTCCCGTGATCATGGTCGACACCGACACCGCGATGCCGATCGGCAGACGGCTTCCGCGGATCGTGCGGGTCGGGATCGTGATCGGCGAGCCCCTCGACTTCTCCCGGTACGCCGGCATGGAGAACGACCGCTACATCCTGCGCTCGGTCACCGACGAGATCATGGTGGCCCTGCAGCGACTGGGGGAGCAGAGGTACGAGGACGTCTACGCCTCGACGGTCAAGGACCGGCTCCCGACCCGCGTCACATAGCCTCTCGCGCGCGTCTGCGGGGGTCGCGCGACCACTAGGCTGGAACGCATGCTCCCGCACCACATCGAAGCCCTTGATGCATGGCGCTCGCTTCCCATCAAGCAGCAGCCGCAGTGGCCCGACGCGGACCGCGTCGCCGACGTCTCCCGTCAGATCGCGACCCTTCCGCCCCTCGTCTTCGCCGGTGAGGTCGACAACCTCCGTGACCGTCTCGCCCGCGCGGCCTCGGGGCAGGCCTTCCTGCTCCAGGGCGGCGACTGCGCCGAGACCTTCGCCGGAGCGACCGCCGAGCAGATCCGCAACCGCATCAAGACGGTGCTGCAGATGGCCGTGGTGCTCACCTATGGCGCCTCGATGCCGATCGTGAAGATGGGCCGTATGGCCGGTCAGTTCGCGAAGCCGCGCTCGAGCGACACCGAGACGCGTGGCGACGTCACGCTCCCCGCGTACCGCGGCGACATCGTCAACGGCTACGACTTCACCGAGGGGTCCCGCACGGCCGACCCCGGTCGTCTGCTCCAGGGCTACCACACGGCGGCATCGACGCTGAACCTGATCCGCGCATTCACGCAGGGTGGATTCGCCGACCTCCGCGAGGTGCACTCGTGGAACAAGGGCTTCGCGCAGAACCCGGCCAACCAGCGCTACGAGCGCATGGCCGCGGAGATCGACCGTGCGATCAAGTTCATGGAGGCGGCGGGCGCCGACTTCGACGAGCTCAAGCGCGTCGAGTTCTTCACCGGGCACGAGGGTCTGCTGATGGACTACGAGCGGCCGATGACGCGCATCGACTCGCGCACGGACACGCCGTACAACACCTCGGCCCACTTCCTGTGGATCGGGGAGCGCACGCGCGAGCTCGACGGCGCGCACGTCGACTACTTCTCCAAGATCCGCAACCCCATCGGGGTGAAGCTCGGACCCACGACGTCGCCCGAGACCGCGCTGCAGCTGATCGACAAGCTCGACCCCGAGCGCGAGCCCGGCCGTCTGACGTTCATCACGCGCATGGGCGCGGGCAAGATCCGCGACGCCCTGCCGCCGCTGCTCGAAGCCGTCCGCGACTCGGGCGCGCAGCCGCTGTGGGTCACCGACCCGATGCACGGCAACGGCATCACGACGCCCACCGGGTACAAGACGCGTCGTTTCGACGACGTGGTCGACGAGGTCCGCGGCTTCTTCGAGGCCCACCGCGCGGTCGGCACGTTCCCGGGTGGCATCCACGTCGAGCTCACGGGCGACGACGTCACCGAGTGCCTGGGCGGATCCGAGCAGATCGACGAGGCCGCACTGGCCACGCGCTACGAGAGCCTGTGCGATCCGCGCCTGAACCACATGCAGTCGCTCGAGCTGGCCTTCCTGGTCGCCGAGGAGCTCGAGAAGCGCTGATCTCGACATCGGACTGAGAAAGAGCCGCCCTCCCGGAATTCGGGAGGGCGGCTCTTTGCGATCCGCGGTGGGTGTCAGCCGGACAGCTGGATCGAGAGGTTCACGGTGCCGCCGCGGGGGAGCGACTTGTCCGAGCCGGGGTCCTGTCCCGTGACGACGGCCATCTCCCCGAAGCCGGGCAGGTCCCCCCACGGCGCGTAGCTGACCTTGAAGCCCTTGTCGGCGAGGATCTGCTTGGCCTCGTTCAGGGTCTTGTCCGTGACGTTCGGCACGGGGAAGAGCTCCGGCCCCTTCGAGACGATGAGCTGCACGGTGTCGCCCGGGCGCCAGTTGCCTTCCTCCGCACGGTCGACGACGCCGATCACGACATCCTTCGCGACGCTGTCGCTGAACGTGAACTGCGACTCGTCGGCGACCTCGAGGCCCTTGTCGGTCAGGATGCTCGTCGCCTCGTCGACCGACTTGCCGGCCACGTCGGGGAAGGCTCCGGCGGACACGTAGAGCTGCACGGCGTCGGCCTCGAAGATGTCGCAGCCCTCACCGCACGTGTACCCGTCGCCGCCGGCGCGGGGGGTGACGTAGGCGTTGATGACGATGCCTTCGTCCGCGTCGGAGAAGAGGATGAGGGACGTGTCGTCGACCGCGATGTTCAGACCGGTGAGATAGTCCTTCGCGTCCTGCTCGGCGCGACCGTTCAGCTGTTCGAGCGTGTGGCGGGCGGGGCCCGCCGAGACGATGACCGCGACGGTGTCGCCCTTGTCGAGGCGGGTGCCTTCGGCCGGGTCGGTCTCGATCACCGTGCCCTTCTCGATGTCGATCGAGAACTCGTCCTTCTGGACGGGGACGAAACCGGCGTCGGTGAGCGCGGCGGCGGCCTCGTCGTACGTGCCGCCGGAGACGCCCGGCACGGCGATGAGCGAGCCGGGGCCGGAGCCGAACCACCAGCCGACGCCGCCGGCGAGCACCGCCAGCAGCAGCACCAGTGTGAGGAGGAAGGCGCCTCGCGCACGCCGCTTCGAGGCCCGTCGACGCAGGAGCGTGGCGTTGTCGATCGCAGCAGGGGCAGGAGCAGTGGGATCGGCGATGACCATCGTGCCCGGCATCACCTTGGTCAGGTCGCCGGAGTCCGCGTTGCTGTGCTGCGGAGCCGTCGCCCTCGCGGCGGTCGGCGTCACGCCGAGGTCGCGCTCGATCTCGCGCAGGCGCTCGAGCATCTGCTGCGCGTCGTCCGGGCGTTCGTCCGGGGACTTCTCGGTCGCCCACAGCACCAGTTCGTCGAGCTGCTCCGGCACCGCGGGGTTGCGCACACTCGGACGCGGCACCGATTCGGTGGCGTGCTGGAACGCGATCTGCATGGGCTGCTCGCCCTTGTAGGGCTGCTCGCCGACGAGCATCTCGTAGAGCATGATGCCGAGCGCGTAGATGTCGCTGCGGGCGTCGGCCGTACCGCGCGTGACGAGCTCGGGGGCGAGGTAGGCGATGGTCCCGAGCAGCTGCTGCCCGGTCGCGGTGTTCGCCGTCGTCGCCCTGGCCAGACCGAAGTCGCCGATCTTGATGCGGCCGTCCTCCGCGAGGAGCACGTTCTCCGGCTTGACGTCGCGGTGCACGATCCCGGCCCGGTGCGCGGCCGAGAGGCCGGAGAGGATCGCATCCATGATGGTGATGGTCTGCGGGATCGTCAGGCGCTTCTGCTCACGCAGCAGTTCGCGCAGCGTGATGCCCGGCAGGTACTCCATCACCAGATAGGCGAGCTCGCCGTCCTGGCCCTGATCGAAGACATTGACGACGTGCGGGTCGGCGAGGCGGGCTGCCGCACGGGCTTCCTGGATGAAGCGGCTCTGGAAGGCGGAGTCGTCGCTGAGGTGCGCATGCATCACCTTGAGGGCGATGCGCCGTTCGAGACGGAGGTCGGTGGCGACGTAGACCGTGGCCATCCCGCCGCGGGCGATCCGCGCGCGGACGCGGTAGCGGCCGTCGACAAGCCGCCCGATGAGGGGGTCGGCCTGCTGATTGGTCGTCACGTCAGAATTCTATTGAGAACTGCCTGAAAGACAGGGGAGCGGCTCACCCCTGAGGGGGTGCGGGTTTCGTGGAGGATGTCAGCCGTAGAGTGCGAGCCAGCCATACGCCTGGGTCTCCCACTGGCCGTACCTGTCCGGATACGCGGAGATCTGCACGGCCTGGGCGGCGGACGTGAACGACATGCTCTCCCAGCCCGGGATGTCCAGGAGGCCGCGGGTGGTCTGTCCGTTCGGATCGTTCGCCCCGCCGAAGAACGCCCGTGTGCTCCGGTCGGCGTCCATGATCTGGTCGGGAGTTCCCCACCCCGTGCTCGGACGCTGCTGGAAGATGCCGAGCGAATCGCGGTCGCCCCAGTCGAGGTTGCGCAGGCCCGACTCCACCATGCCGGTGGCGAGGGCGAGAGCTATGGCGCGGTCGGAGACGCCGAGTTCACGGCCGATCCGGATGATGAGGCCCGCATTCGAGGCCTGCTCCGACGTGAGCGTCGCCGTCTGCGGGGCGGCGGCCGCGACGGGAGCAGGCGCCTCGTGCACCGCGAGCTTCTGGCCGGGGTAGATGATCGACGACGGACCCAGGCCGTTCAGGGCATACAGGGCCTGCGTCGTCGTCCCGTACCTCCCGGCGATGCCGAAGAGCGTGTCGCCGGCGACGACCGTGTGGGTCGCGGCGGCCGGGGCTGCGGCCGGTGCGGGTGCGGGTGCCGCTGCCGGAGTGGCAGCGGGTGGCTCGGCTCCTCCCGAGACGACGAGGGTCTGTCCGGGGTAGATCACCGAAGCGCGGGTGAGTCCGTTGGCGGAGAGCACGGCGTCCACGGTCGTGCCGTACTTCTGAGCGATCGCGTACACGGTGTCCCCGGCGACGACCGCGTGCGTCGTCGAAGCGGGCGGGGGAGTCGGCGCAGCGGCCGGCGCGGCGGCCGCGGCTGCCGTCTGGAGCGTGAGCGTCTGCCCCGGGTAGATCACCGAGCGCCAGGAGAGGCCGTTCCAGGTGAGCACGTCGACCGTTCGCAGGCCGAAGCGCGCCGCGATCGCGGAGATGGTGTCTCCGGGTTGGACGACGTAGCTCGCCGGTGCGGCCTGTGCGGGCAGGATCCGCACCGGAGCGCCGCCGCGCTGCTTCTCGATCGGCCGGACGTCCTGGGCGGTCGCGGCGCCGGCCGGAGCGGCGGTGAGAGTGGCGGCGAGAGCACCGAGCACGGCCGCGGGCACTCCGAGCTGCAGGTGTCGTGTCCGTCGCGTGGCGGTCTTGAGTCTCAAGGCATGCCCCCTTTTCGAGCACTTCACGCTGACACGGATGTAAACAGAAGTCAACAGAAGTGACGCAAGTGAAAGATGTGACTGGTGGGTCGACATGCGGCGCCCGGGTGGAGATGAGATAGTGGGCAACGTGTCTGAGAACGTTGCTGGATCCCCTGCCGCCGCTTCCGTCGAGTGGCTGACGATGCCCGAACTCGTCGAGGCGCTCGATGAGCCCCTCGGCCGGGTGCGCCGTCTGATCGACGACCACTACCTGGTCGGGTCCCGCCGCAACGGCGCCTTCGCGGTGCCGGCGGTGTTCATCGTCGACGGGCATCCGCTGAGCTCGCTGCGCGGAACGATCATCGTCCTGCAGGACGCGGGCTTCTCCGACGACGAGCTGATCGACTGGCTCCTCGCGGATGAGGAGAGCCTGGGCCGCTCGCCGATCGACGCGTTGCTCGCGGGACACAAGAGCGCGGTCCGCCGCCTCGCGCGCACCCTCGCCTGACTCGCGCTCCGCTCAGGCGGAGCGGACGGTGGCCGCGCGTGCGAGTTCGCGCAGCTCGCCGACGGCAGCGTTGTCGAGTCGAGCCCCGGACAGGGCGCGATCCGCTTCCCGTGCGTAGTCGGCGATCATCTGCTCGACCCGGTCGAGCGCTCCGGACTCGGTGATCGTGGCCTGCAGGAACGACACCTGCTCCGGCGTCAGGTCCGGATCTCCGAGCATCTCGTCGAGGAGGTTCCTGGCCGAGGTGTCCAGGGCCTGCCTGGTGAGGGCGACGAGCACGGTCCGCTTGCCCTCCCGCAGATCGTCGCCCGTCGGCTTGCCGGTGAGGGAGGCGTCGCCGAAGACGCCGAGCACGTCGTCGCGCAGCTGGAAGGCCATCCCGACCGGATGTCCGAAGCGTCGCAGCGCTGCCATCTGATCCGGGGCGGCACCGCTGAGGGCGCCGCCGAGGACCAGAGGCTGCTCGATGCTGTACCTGGCCGATTTGAGGGAGGCCACCCGCAGCGCCCGTTCGGCGTGGAGGGAGCCGTCGTTGACGCTCCACGCCGATTCCTCCGCGATGTCGAGGAACTGGCCGGTGGTGACGTCTCGGCGCATCCTGGCGTACTCGGAGCGGACGGCCCGAGCGTGCGGCTGACCGTCCAGCGCCGACTCCAACAGGTCGTCGCTCCAGGCGACGAGCAGGTCGCCGAGGAGGATGGCCGAAGCGCGACCGAACGCCTCGGCGTCTCCCGACCACGCGGCGGTGCGGTGCGATGCCTCGAGCGCGCGGTGCGCTGCCGGGCGGCCGCGGCGCGTGTCCGAGTTGTCGATCAGATCGTCGTGGACGAGCGCCGCCGACTGGAAGATCTCCAACGCCGTGCAGACGTCCCACAGCGCTTCGGTCTCGTCGGCGCCGCTGTCGTGGAAGCGCGCGACGGCGCGCCAGCCCGCGTGGCAGAAGCGTGCCCGCAGTCGTTTTCCGCCCTCGAGCGTGCCGGCCGCGGCATCGAGGAAGGCGACCGCATCAGGGCCGTACTCGGCCGATTCCTCTCGCATCCGGGTGAGGAAACGGTCGAGGCGTGCGGCGACGGCGCCGGGGACGGGAGAGGAGGACGGCACGACTCCCAGCATACGTAAAGCAAGGGGGCATCGAACTGCTAGCCCCGGACGCCTCGGCGCGCGTAGAATGGAAGGCACAATACCCGAGGGGGACGAAATGCCACTCTCCGAACAGGAGCAGCGTCTGCTCGACGAGATGGAACGCCATCTCCTTCACAACGATGCCGACGTGGTGACCGCGCCGTCCGGCGATCGCGCCTTGAGCTACCGAAATCTGGTCTACGGTGCACTCCTCCTGCTCGCCGGTGTCGGCGGACTGGTCGTCGGGGTCGTCCTCGGCGACGTGTGGGGCATCGTGGTCGGAGTCGTCGGCTTCGTGGCGATGCTCGCCGGCGTCATGATCGCCGTCACGCCGGTGCGACGGGTGAGCCCCGCCGAGCCCCGTGAGCGCTCCGCTCCCAAGCGTCAGGATTCCGCCTCGTTCATGGATCGTATGAACGACCGCTGGGACCGCCGCCAGGACGGTCACTGACCCCTCGAAGACTTCACCACAGAAGCCCGGATGCTGAGCATCCGGGCTTCTGTCGTTAACCCGTGGTGCTCCACCTTCCTCCACTGAGCCTCCACTCTCCTCCACCGCGGAATTCCGCGGTATTTCGGCGTACCTTGCGCGTGCCATCGGGGGATATCGTGGATTGGTCGTAGGTATGTGGAGGAAAGTGGAGTAAAGTGGGGCGCACCTCGAGTTGGCCGGACGCAGAGGGGGTGATGGCCGATGTTGCTGGGTACGCACTCACCGAAGCTGGACGACAAAGGACGGGTCATCCTTCCTGCGAAGTTCCGCGAGGACCTCGGCGGCGGCATCGTCGTCACCCGAGGCCAGGAGCGCTGCCTCTACGTGTTCAGCACGGCCGAGTTCGAGGCGATGCACGAGCGGATCCGCCAGGCGCCGCTCGCCAACAAGCAGGCGCGTGACTTCATGCGTCTGTTCCTCTCCGGCGCGAGTGCGGAGATGCCCGACAGTCAGAACCGCATCACCATTCCCGCGCACCTGCGTCAGTACGCAGGGCTGCAGAAGGAGCTCATCGTCACCGGAGTCGGCGCCCACGCCGAGATCTGGGATGCCGAGAGCTGGAACGCCTACCTCGCCGCCGGTGAGGAGACCTACTCCGACCTCGAGCAGGAGGTGATTCCGGGACTCTTCTGACCGCGGCTGTGATGCCCCGCCGCTCCCGCCCCGACACACTTCCCCGGTGCCGGGTCGAGAAGCGGAGGGGGATCAGAGCCGAAGGTCACCCCGAGAAAGATCATGAACCTCCGAGACATACACACCCCCGTCCTGCTCGACCGCTGCGTCGAGCTGCTCGCTCCCGCGCTCCAGGCGGACGGAGCGGTGCTCGTCGATGCCACCCTCGGCATGGGCGGACACTCGGAGGCGCTGCTCGAGCGCTTCCCGAACATCCGACTCATCGGGCTCGACCGCGACACCGATGCGCTGCGCATCGCGGGGGAGCGGCTCGCCCGCTTCAAGGACCGCGTCACCCTCGTGCACACCGTGTACGACGAGATCGGCCTGCACGCGCAGGGTGCATCGGGCATCCTGTTCGACCTCGGTGTCTCCTCGCTCCAGCTCGACGAGGCGGAGCGCGGGTTCGCGTACTCGAAGGATGCCCCGCTCGACATGCGGATGGATCAGACCAAGGGGGTCACCGCGGCCGACGTCATCGCGACCTACAGCGAAGGCAACCTGCGGCGCATCTTCGAGCGCTACGGCGAGGAGAAGCTCGCCGGGCGCTATGCGCGCTTCATCATCGAGGCGCGGCAGAAGCAGCCGATCACGCGTTCCGGCGAACTGGTCGAGATCCTGATCGCGGCGACTCCGGCTGCCGCACAGCGCGCCGGGCACCCGGCCAAGCGCGTCTTCCAGGCGCTGCGCATCGAGGTCAACACCGAGCTCAACGTGCTCGCAGACGCGATCCCCTCGGCGATGGACGCGCTCGGCGTCGGCGGACGCATCGTGGTGATGTCGTATCAGTCGCTCGAAGACCGTCTCGTGAAGCAGTCGTTCGCCGCCGCGGCCGCCTCGACTGCGCCCGCAGGGCTCCCGGTGGAGCTCCCGGAACACGCACCGCGATTCCGCATCCTGACCAAGGGGGCGGAGCTCGCGGACGATGACGAACGCGCGCGCAACCCCCGCGCGATTCCGGTGCGACTGCGCGCCGCCGAGAAGCTGCGGGAGAGCGCATGAGCCTGAACGCCGTCGTCCGCAAACCGGTCCAGCCGGTCGCCCCGACCCGAGAGCCCCAGCGGCGCCTGCAGCCGGTCACTCAGCCGGCCGTGCGGCGCAAGCCCAAGCTCGCCTATGCGCTCGTCGCGCTGGGCGGTGCATTGGCGATCGGAGCAGCACAGGTCGGACTCTCGCTCGCGATCACTCAGGACTCCTTCACCCTCGCGGGTCTCTCGTCGCAGCAGCGCGAGCTGAACCTGCGCACCCACGCCCTGCAGGAGGAGCTGACCGGCCTGAGCTCCCCTCAGGTGCTCGCCAGCAGCGCCGCGGACCTGGGGATGGTGGTGGCGGGATCGCCGTCGTATCTGCGGCTCAGTGACGGCGCGGTCTTCGGCACCGGGGCCGGCGCCGACTGGACGTCGACGGTCAACCCCGACGGTGTGGGCGCCGTCAGCAACTCGCTGATCGTCGAGCCCACGCCCCCGGCGACCGTCACGGAGGACGACGCGGCGGAGACGACGACGCAGGATCTTCCGCCGGCGATCACCGACGGACTCCCGAGCCCCTCCACCCACTGACCCCACTCGATCGACGGAGAGATCTCATGACCACACGAGCCACGCGCGGACCGCGGCGACGGACGGTCGTCGCCCTCGCGGTCATCCTCTCCGTGCTGGCGGCGTTCGTCGTGCGACTGATCGACATCCAGGTGGTGAGC
>Ga0160431_100444_pt1 | contig 18283 bp, 16 predicted proteins | sample HID1971K_E0MG_FD_108212 | JGI IMG/M metagenome (GOLD analysis project Ga0160431, IMG submission 108212) | Enriched millipede-associated microbial communities from UW Madison campus, WI, USA - HID1971K_E0 MG | ecosystem: Host-associated > Arthropoda: Insects > Digestive system > Unclassified ...
GACGGGCGAAATCTCTAGACTGCGCTGCAGTAGCCTCAGTAGCCCGAGATAACAATCCATGTACCGTGATCGTATCCGCTTGTCCTCCCTGCACAGCAAGGTAATGAGTGCGGCTGATGCCGCCGGCCTGATCGAGGACGGCATGACCGTCGGCATGAGCGGTTTCACCCGCGCTGGCGAAGCCAAGGCTGTGCCGCATGCCCTGGCCGAACGCGCCAAGCAGTCGCCTCTGAAAATCAGCCTGATGACTGGCGCCAGCCTGGGCAACGACCTCGACAAGCAGCTGACCGAAGCCGGTGTGCTGGCGCGTCGCATGCCGTTCCAGGTCGACAGCACCCTGCGCAAGGCCATCAACGACGGCCAGGTGATGTTCATCGACCAGCACCTGTCGGAAACCGTCGAGCAACTGCGTAACCAACAGCTCAAGCTGCCGGACATCGCGGTCATCGAAGCCGTGGCCATTACCGAAGACGGCCACATCGTGCCGACTACCTCGGTAGGCAACTCGGCCAGCTTCGCCATCTTCGCCAAGCAAGTGATCGTCGAGATCAACCTGTCGCACAATGCCAACCTCGAAGGCCTGCACGACATCTATATCCCGACTTACCGCCCGACCCGCACGCCGATCCCGCTGGTGAAAGTCGATGATCGCATCGGCAGCACCGCCATCCCGATCGACCCGGCCAAGATCGTGGGTATCGTCATCAGCGACCAACCGGACTCGCCGTCCACCGTGCTGCCGCCGGATGACGAAACCCAGGGCATCGCCGACCACCTGATCAACTTCCTCAAGAGCGAAGTGGACGCTGGCCGCATGACCAACAAGCTCGGCCCACTGCAGGCCGGTATCGGCAGCATCGCCAACGCCGTGATGTGCGGCCTGATCGATTCGCCGTTCGAAGACCTGACCATGTACTCCGAAGTACTGCAGGACTCGACCTTCGACTTGATCGACGCCGGCAAGCTGAGCTTCGCCTCGGGCAGCTCCATCACCCTGTCGACGCGCCGCAATGCCGATGTGTTCGGTAACCTGGAGCGCTACAAAGACAAGCTGGTACTGCGCCCGCAAGAAATCTCCAACCACCCTGAAGTCGTGCGCCGCCTGGGCATCATCGGCATCAACACGGCGTTGGAGTTCGATATCTACGGCAACGTCAACTCCACGCACGTCTGCGGTACCCGGATGATGAACGGCATCGGTGGCTCGGGCGACTTCGCCCGCAACGCACACCTGGCGGTGTTCGTCACCAAGTCGATCGCCAAGGGCGGTGCGATTTCCAGCGTGGTGCCGATGGTCAGCCATGTCGACCATACCGAGCATGACGTGGATATCCTGGTCACCGAGCAAGGCCTGGCCGACCTGCGCGGCCTGGCGCCCCGCGAGCGGGCACGGGCGATCATCGACAACTGCGTTCACCCAGACTATCGCGCAGCCTTGAATGACTACTTCGAACGCGCCTGCCAGCGTGGCGGCCACACGCCGCACATCCTGCGTGAAGCGCTGAGCTGGCACGAGAACCTGGAAGAATGCGGGCGCATGCTCGCTAGCTGATCCGCGTAGAACCTATCGCCGGCAAGCCGGCTCCCACACCGTACAGCGCAGCCTTCAAGATCAGCGCTGTACCTGTGGGAGCCGGCTTGCCGGCGATGAGGCCAGCACAGTCAAATCCCCTCCCGCCCCGCAAGCTACAAAAACTGTTCTACTGTACTGGTTTCCTCTCCAGTCCACTCCCTCCAAAACCCCCTCGCCACCTATAAACGCACCACAATAGTGCGGACCAATACAGTTGCGCCAATTTCGAGTGCAACAGTAGGGTTACACAGTTAACTGAGCCATCGTCTTTCAACCAAACTGTATCTACTGTTATGGACAACAGAGGAGGATCATTGGCATCAGTTAAATCACTACCTAATCCCGCCACAAGCGGAAGGATGAAACATCATGGAACGTACCCTCAGTTCCGGTCTGGTTTTCGAAAGCACCGCCAAACAATCCAACGCCTCGATGCCGCTGCGCGCTTTGTCCACCCTGCTGCTGTGGCAGCGCCGCATGGCCAGCCGCCGTCAGCTGGCTCGCCTGGACGCCCGCCTGCTGGCCGACGCCGGTATCAGCGAGTCGCAGCGTTACGAAGAGCTCAGCAAGCCGTTCTGGCGCTAAGCCCGGTTCGCCGGCTAAGGCTGGCACCGCGAATTCCAAAACCCGTTGCAGGACGCTGCAGCGGGTTTTTTATTAGCCGAAGCGCGTGCTAGACCGGTTAAAAGCCTGATAGATACAGTTCTAACTTTTCTTCAAAACGACCAGTACAGTCGATTTCCTTGACGTTCGTTACCTTCTGAAAATCGCGCCGCGTGATACGCTTGGCTTAGCAGCCTGGTAGAAGCCAGTTGCCCAAGTACCGTGACGGACCGTGCGAACGTCCGATATTGCAGATTCACCCGACCCTTTCCAGGAGTCCACGACCATGTCCCGCAAATACCTGATTGGCACCGCCCTGCTGCTCGGCCTGGCCGGCACCGCCCACGCCACCAGCTTCGTCGTCACGACCGATGCCGTAGTCCGTGCATTCGCCTCGTCCACCGATGCCACCTCCGACCTGAGCTCGTCGTTCCGTGACGACAAGATCGTCCAGGCCGCCCGCGACGACGCGGCCAGCTTCGTCGGCAGCCAGGGCGCCATTCGCGGCGCCAAGCTGGAAAGTGCCTTCATGCACATCCGCTCGAACATGCCGTCACTGCAAGTCAGCGATGCTCAGCTGGCTCAGGCCATCCTGGCCATCTGACACCCAGGCTGTAAGACAAAATGCGCTGGCTGAGGCCAGCGCATTTGTTTTAGGCTCGCCGCCCCGTCCCGGCCGCCCACCAGCCCATGCATCAGCTGTTGCCGCATTCGTCGGCGACCTTGAACTGGCACACACAATTCTCGTCCAATAAAAACATCTGACTCCCTGTATTTTTCGGAGATGCTCCATGCGTAAACCGCTGATCGCCGCGACCCTCGGCATGCTGTTGCTGGCCGACCTGGCCCAGGCACAGACCTTGGTGGCCACCAGCAACATCATCGTGCGGGCCTTTGGTCGCTCGCTCGATTTCACGTCCGATACCACCACGTCGATCCGCGACTCCAAGGTAGTGCGTGAAGCCCATGACGATGCCGCCAGCTTCGTGGCCAGCAACGGGGATATCCGTGGCGCCCAACTGGAAGCAGCCTTCGACACCCTGCGCGAGCGCGTACCAGAAGCGCGCGGCGCCAGCGACCAGGTACTGGCCGAAGCCATCCTCGCACTGTGACTGGCATGCGTACCTGGCTGCTCGGCTGCATCCTGACGCTGCTGGGTACGCCCGCCCTGGCCGACCTGCAGCTTGAGCTGCAGGCGTCCGGCCTCGCCCCGCAACAGGTTCAAGCCACCCAGGACTTGCTCGACGAAGCACTGGGCAAGCTACCGCCACGCTTCAAGCAGCAGTTGGATCGGCGCGTTCAGGTCAGCTGGACTGACAAGATGCCGGCCGATGCCTATGGCCAGGCTTCGCTGGTCTCGACCCTGGAGCTCAATCGTCGCCTGCTGCCCAGCCTGACTGACGGCAGCGCCGCGCGAGAACGCACCGACCGGCCCCACGGCACGGTTCGCCAAGAGCTTTTGGCCACCGTGTTGCACGAGCTCACCCATATCTACGACCGAGCGCGGCTTTGGCCCAGCGCCGAACGCTCGATGATCGCCCGTTGCAAGCGCCAGCAGGGCACCTTGGGCAAGATCGGCCTCGCGCAAGATTGCCGCGGCCTGGCGGAACGCCGCTTCACCCTGAGCGACGACCCACGCCTGCTCGACCTGGCCGGATGGCAGCAATACGTCGGCCGCCGAGGCGAGCGCGAGCAGCACAATGGCCAGCTCGTTCGCAGCCCCGACAGCTATGAGCTGAGCAGCCCCAAGGAATTCATCGCGGTCAACATGGAGTATTTCCTCCTCGACCCGAGCTATGCCTGCCGGCGTCCGGCCCTTGACCAGTACCTTCGCGATCACTTTGACTGGGCCCCACAGCAGGACACCTGCGCCAAAGGCCTGCCATTTCTCAACGCCGGCAGCGACTTCGCCCGCCAGCCGTTGGGCGAGATCGACCCGGAGCGGGTTTATGAAGTGGATTACCTGCTGGCCGAAGCCAACCAGAACTGGGTCAGCCGCTGGGGCCACAGCATGCTGCGCCTGGTCATCTGCAAACCTGGCCGGCCACGCGGGCCGGACTGCCGCCTGGACCTCGACCAGCACCTGGTGCTCTCATACCGTGCCTTCGTCAACGATGTGCAGCTTTCCAGCTGGGATGGCCTGATCGGCGCCTACCCGTCGCGGCTGTTCGTTCTCCCCCTCGGCCAGGTGATCGACGAGTACACCAAGACCGAACTGCGCAGCCTGGCGTCGGTGCCGTTGCGGCTCGAACGCAACGAGGTCGAGAGCCTGGTGCGCCAAGCCGCCGAGATACACTGGAGCTACGACGGCAACTATTTCTTCCTGTCCAACAACTGCGCGGTCGAGTCGTTGAAGCTGCTGCGCAGCGGCACCGGCAACCCACAGCTGAACGACCTCGACAGCATCATGCCCAATGGCTTGCTGGAGGTGCTCAAGGGCAGGGGGCTGGCCGACACCAGCGTGCTCGACAACCCACGCGAAGCCTTGCGTCTTGGCTACCGCTTCGACTCCTACCGTGACCGCTACCAGGCCATGTTCGAGGTACTGAAGCAGCAGTTGCCGATCAAGCAGGACAAGGTAGAAGACTGGCTGGAACTGGAGGCCGAGCAGCGCCGCACGTGGTTCGCCCAGGCCAATCTGCGTACCAGCGCCGCGTTGCTGCTACTGGAGCAGGCCAGCCTGCGCAGGCAGTTGTTGCTGGCCCAGGACGAAGTGAAGCAGCGCTACCTGAATGCGGTCGAGCTCAAGGATGGCAGCATGAACAAGGCCAACCAGACCCTTCAGCAAATGCTCGCCAACAGTGGCTTCCTCAGTCGCCCGGCGGAGTTGCTCGATGCGAAGGGCTATGGGCTGCCACAGCCGGATGAGCGCAAGCATCTGGAGAAGGTCAGCAGTGAGCGGCAGGCTCAGTTGTTGCGCTTGAGTACCGACCTGGACAAGGAAGTGCGGGCGCTCCTGGATCCTTCGCGGGCCAGGGAGATTGCTGCGGTCGAGACCAATGTGAAGCAGGTCGGTGAGCATTTGCGGGCGCTGCACAAGGCTGCCGGAGGCCTGCAGTTGCCGTAGCGCCTGCACTGGCCCTATCGCCGGCAAGCCGGCTCCCACACAACCCTGTGGAGCACCTGTGGGAGCCGGCTTGCCGGCGATAGGGCCCGAGAACCCGACACAAGGCCTACATTGCCTCCTCAGCCTCTCCCGGCAAATCCTCATCCAGATGCACCCAAGGCAAGCGGCTGCTGGTCCAGATATGCCGCTTGGCCCGCACCTGCTCGGGATGATCCAGCGTCGCCACCGTCACATCGATACTGCCCGGGCTGTGTTCGGTCACCAACGCCAAATGCGCCCCGCATTCCCCACAGAAATAGCGCTTGCAACCGGCCGGCGCCACATAGCACTGAGGCCGCCCGGCCAGCCAACGAAAACCTGAGCGGGGCAGGGTAAGCCAGGTCACCACCAGCCCCCCGCTGACCCGCCGACAGATCGAGCAATGGCAATGGGCGATGTCCGTCAACTCGCCCTGAAGCCGATAGCGCAAGGCGCCGCAATGGCAGCCTCCTTCGGTTACATCCGGCATCACTACCTCCTGTCGCCCTTTTCCCGGCGAAAGCTGGCTGAAAGCTTGTCCCCCTAGGATAGCCCCCACTACCGGCAGCAGACCGGTCAGCCAGGGCACCCGGGTTTTCCGTGCCCGGCCCAATCAACAACAACAATGGTGATTCCGATGTTTTCCCGTGCCCGCTCTTCCGTAGCTCCCCTCCGCTTGCTCCCTGCGCAGCGCTCGACGCGCTGATCCGCCCGAATAGCCATTCCTTTCGCCGCGCCACGCCTGGAGTATTGCCATGCTGACCTTCCTCGGCTTTGCCATGGTCATCACCTTCATGTACCTGATCATGACCAAGCGCCTGTCGGCCTTGATCGCCCTGATCCTGGTACCGATCCTGTTCGCCCTGTTCGGTGGTTTTTCCGCCAAGATCGGCCCCATGATGCTCGAAGGCATCAGCAAGCTTGCGCCCACCGGCGTGATGCTGATGTTCGCCATCCTCTATTTCGCCCTGATGATCGACTCCGGCCTGTTCGACCCGGCCGTGCGCAAGATCCTCAAGCTGGTCAAGGGCGACCCGCTGAAGGTTTCCGTCGGCACCGCCGCGCTGGCCCTGGTGGTATCGCTCGACGGTGACGGCGCCACCACCTACATGATCTGCTGCGCCGCCATGTTGCCGCTGTACAGCCGCCTGGGCATGAGCCCGCGGATCATGGCCGGCCTGATCATCCTGGCCGGCGGAGTGATGAACATGACTCCTTGGGGCGGCCCGACCGCCCGCGCCGCCAGTGCCCTGCATGTGGACCCGTCGGACATCTTCGTGCCGATGATCCCGGCCATGCTGTTCGGCATCGTGGCGATCCTGGGCATCGCCTATCTGTACGGCAAGCGTGAACGCGCCCGCCTGGGTGAACTGCACCTGCCCACCGATGACATCGACCACAGCGAAATCAGCGTTTCGCAGTTCCCGGAAGCCCGTCGCCCCAAGCTGCTGTGGTTCAACGGTGCCCTGACCGCCGCGCTGATGGTCGCGCTGATCGCCGGCCTGCTGCCACTGCCTGTGCTGTTCATGATTGCCTTCAGTATCGCCATGATCGTCAACTACCCCTGCCTGCAACAGCAGAAAGACCGTATCGCCGCCCATGCCGGCAGCGTGCTGGCGGTGACCGGGCTGATCTTTGCCGCCGGTATCTTCACCGGCATCCTGTCGGGCACCGGCATGGTCGAGGCCATGTCCAAGAGCCTGCTGGCCGTCATCCCCGAAGCCCTGGGCCCTTACCTGGCGGTGATTACCGCCATCGTGAGCATGCCGTTCACCTTCTTCATGTCCAACGACGCGTTCTACTACGGCGTGTTGCCGGTGCTGGCAGAAGCGGCCAGCCACTACGGGATCAGTCCGGTGGAAATGGCCCGTGCGTCGATCGTCGGGCAACCGGTACACCTGCTCAGCCCGCTGGTACCCTCCACGTACCTGCTGGTAGCCCTGGCAGGTATCGAGTTCGGCGATCACCAGCGCTTCACCCTCAAGTGGGCAGTGCTGGTCTGCCTGTGCATAATGGCCGCCGCGCTGCTGATGGGCATTTTCCCGCTGTTCAGCAGTCTTTAATCTAATCCGCATTACCCCAACGCGAGGCGCCCGTTTACGGGCGTTTCGCCATTACCGTTCGAAGGAATACACATGGAATGGCTGACCAGCCCGGAAATCTGGGTTGCCTTTTTTACCCTTACAGCGCTTGAGATCGTTCTTGGTATCGACAACATCATCATGATCTCGATCCTGGTCAGCCGCATGCCCAAGCACATGCAGCCGCGCACCCGGATCTTCGGCCTGGCGCTGGCGATGGTCACCCGCATCATGCTGCTGCTGTCGATCACCTGGGTCATGCGCCTGACCGCGGACCTGTTCGTGGTCTTCGGCCAGGGCATCTCCGGACGCGACCTGATCCTGTTCTTCGGCGGCCTGTTCCTGCTGTGGAAAAGCTCCCAGGAGATCTACCACGGCCTGGAAGGCGAGGATGAAAGCGCCGACGAGCCGAAAGGCGCGGGTGGCAAATTCTTCTACACCATCATCCAGATCGCCATCATCGACATCGTGTTCTCCCTGGACTCGGTGATCACGGCGGTGGGCATGGTCTCCCACGTGCCGGTGATGATCGCGGCGATCGTCGTTGCAGTGCTGGTGATGATGCTGTGCGCGGGCGCCATCAGCAATTTCATCGACAAGCACCCGTCGCTGAAGATGCTCGCCCTGTCGTTCCTGATCGTGGTGGGTACCGTGCTGATCGCCGAATCCTTCGACGTGCACGTGCCGAAGGGCTACGTCTACTTCGCCATGGCCTTCTCCCTGGCCGTGGAAGCGATCAACATTCGCATGCGCACCGCCCTGGCGCGTAAAGCGGGCAAGGAACATGACCCGGTGAAACTGCGCAAGGACATTCCGGGTCAATAAAATCTGGAAGCACTGCAAAAAAGGCCCTCCGGGGCCTTTTTTCATGTCCGAGCTTTCATGACGGAAAGATTTCAAATGCTTGCCGAGCGTGCCAAGCTGGCGCGCGGTCTGCAAAACAACTAAAGCTTGAATGAGCACTGAATAAAAATACCCACCCCCGGGCCAGGCTCACGGCTTCACCCATTGGCTCTGCTTCTGGAGCCCGAATTATAAGGGGGGCTAGACCATGCTGATCCTGCTCAACCTGCTCTCCGCCGTGGCATTGCTGGTGTGGGGCACGCATATCGTTCGTACCGGCATCCTGCGGGTGTTCGGCTCCAACCTGCGCCGAGTGCTCAGTCAGAACATGAACCGACGACCGCTGGCCTTCATCGCCGGCATCGTGGTCACCGCCGTGGTTCAGAGCAGCAACGCCACCGCCATGCTGGTCACGTCCTTCGTTGGGCAGGGCCTCATGGCCATGACTCCGGCCCTGGCGATCATGCTGGGCGCCGATGTGGGTACGGCACTCATGGCGCGCGTGCTCACCTTCGACCTGTCGTGGCTTTCACCGCTGCTGGTATTCCTTGGCGTGATCTTCTTCCTTTCACGCAAGCAGACCCGCGCCGGCCAGCTCGGGCGGGTGGCCATCGGCCTGGGCCTGATCATTCTCGCCCTGGAGCTGATCGTGCAGGCCGCAGCCCCGATCACCCATGCACAAGGCGTGAAAGTACTGTTCGCCTCGCTGACCGGCGACATTCTGCTCGATGCCCTGGTCGGCGCATTGTTCGCCATGGTCACCTACTCCAGCCTGGCCGCCGTGCTGCTGACCGCGACCCTGGCCGGTGCCGAGGTGATCAGCCTGCCGGTGGCCATCGGCCTGGTGGTCGGCGCCAACATTGGCAGCGGCTTGCTGGCCTTCATCAGCACCAGCATGCAGAACGCCGCAGGCCGGCGAGTGGCCTTGGGCAGCCTGCTGTACAAACTGATCGGGCTGCTGCTGATGATTCCGGTGCTGCATCCGCTGGTGGCGTGGATGGACTCGCTCAGCTTCAGCCCGCAGGAGCTGGTGATCGGCTTCCACTTGCTCTACAACACCCTGCGCTGCCTGATCATGCTGCCCACGGTGAAACCCATGGGCCGCCTGTGCAACGCCCTGTTGCCCGAGCGCGAGAACGGCAACGGCCAGGTGCGCCCACGCCACCTCGACGCATCGGCCCTCACCACCCCCAGCCTGGCCCTGGCCAACGCCGCCCGCGAAACCCTGCGCCTGGGCGATATCGTGGACAGCTTGCTGGAAGCCATGCTCGGCGCCCTGCGCGGCACCCAGACGGCCTTGCCCCAGCAGGTTCGCGCCTTGGTAGAGGACGGCGAGGCCCTGTACAGCGCAATCAAACTGTATCTGGCACAGATGCCCAGGGAAGACCTCAGCGACCAGGACAACCGGCGCTGGGCCGAGATCATCGAGCTGGCGATCAATCTGAAGCTCGCCTGCGACCTGATCGAGCGCATGCTGCGCAAGGTTCAGCAGCAGAAGACCAGCCAGCGCCGGGAGTTCTCCCAGGTTGGCCTGGAGGAGTTGACCGGCCTGCAGGAGCAATTGCTGGCCAATCTGCGCCTGGGTCTGTCGGTGTTCCTCAGTGCCGACCCCGAAAGCGCTCACCTGCTATTGCGCGAAAAGCGCCGCTTCCGCGCCCAGGAGCGGCGTCTGGCCCATGCCCATGTCAGCCGTCTGCAACGCAAGGTGGTGCAAAGTATCGAGACGAGTTCGCTACACTTGGAGCTGATCGCCGACATGAAGCGGTTGAACTCTTTGTTCTGCAGCAGTGCCTATGTGGTACTGGGTGGGTCGGACACGGGCGGGCTGATGCTCGACACCGTACCGGACGAAGCCCGCCTGCCCTGACCTCGCAAACCCGGAGACCGAAGCTCGCCCATGCGTTGCCTGATGTTCGTTTGCCTGCTGATCTGCAGCCTGCCCACGCTTGCCCTCGATCGTTCGCGGGTCGAGGGTTACCTGTTGCCAAACGGTTTGCAGGTGATCCTCAAATCAGGCTACGAACGGGACCATGTGGCGATCCGCCTGGTGGTGGGGGTTGGCCTGGACGACTTCGGCTGCGAGCAGAAAGAGCTGCCGCATTTGCTCGAACACCTGCTGTTCAGCGGTATCGACGAAACCGGCGAAGGCGGCCTGGAAGAGCGCCTGCAGGCGCTGGGCGGGGAGTGGAATGCCTACACCAGCAGCGCCGACACCACCTTTGTCATCGAGGCCCCGTCGCGCAACCAGCGCAAGGTGCTCGACCTGTTGCTGGCGGTGATCCGCGACACCCGCATCGACGCCAAGAGCCTGGCCACCGCCAAGCGCATCATCGAACGCGAGGATGGCGGCCACTATGGCCACCTGCAACGCTGGCTCGACCGCCAGGACATCGGCCACCCCGCCAGCGACCAGCTGGCGACCGAACTGGGCCTGAAATGCCCCGAACGCTCCAACCTCGATGACATGACCCTGGAGCAGGTGCAGGCCCTGCGCGATCGCTGGTATGCCGCCAACAACATGACCCTGATCGTCGTCGGCGGCCTCGATCGCCTACTGCCGGCCTACCTGGAGCGCACGTTTGGCGAATTACCGGCCACCGAACCGGAAGAGCGCCGCAACCTCGACAGCATCAGCCAGCAGGCCGAACAACGTCGTGATCTGACCCGGGGCTTGCTGGGCGACAGCGCCAAGTTGCATTGGCTGTTCATCGAGCCGGTACTGGACAACGACCACCAGCAGACCCTCGACCTGCTCTCGCGCTACCTGGACTGGGCCCTGTACGATCAGCTGCGCCTGCGCAACGGCCTGTCCTATGGCCCGACGGTGCAACGCGAGAGCTTTGGTGACAGCGGCATGCTCAGCTTCAATGCCGACCTTGAGCGCGACGACGTCGATGCGGCGGTCAAGGTGATGCAGCAACTGTTCGATCACCTGCGCAAGGAAGGCCTCGATCCGGATACTTTCGCCCGCATCAAGGATGCCGCCGTTGCCAAGGAAAGCTGGAGCACCCAGGGCAACAGCGCGCTGGCCGACTATTACTGGGGGGCCCTGAACGACTACAGCAACGGGCGCTTCGCCAACCCGGTGCGCAAGTTGCGCCAGGTCACCCTGGCGCAGGCCAACGATGCACTGAAGAATCTGCTCAAGGATGAGGGTTATCTGCGGATCGAGAAGCCGTTTCTGGGGTATGACGAGCTTTATGGACTGGTGGCGTTGCTGTTGGGGCTGATCCTGGCGGCGGGGCTGCTGCGCTGGCGGCGCCATACGCCTGATCGACCGAGTGGCGCTACACGGGAGCGGTAGATCGGAGGTATCCTTTTGCCAGTACCGGCCCTATCGCCGGCAAGCCGGCTCCCACAGTTACCCCACCGTCCTCAAGTACTGTGGGGTACCGGTGAGAGCCGGCTTGCCGGCGATAGGGCGGGCAGCCACTTCATACAATCGTTGCAGCCCCAATGCCCCCAATCCCCCATCTAGTCCAGCGCATCATCGAACTGCTCAAACGCTACCCCGGCATCATCGCGCTCGGCGGCTTCCTCTCCGGCATCGGCAGCTTCATCCTGGTCGACCGCCAGGCCGGCCTGGCCAGCTGGGTCGCCATCCTGATGCTGGTCAGCTGGATCTGGCTGATGCTGGAGAACACCCTGACCGGCCTGTTCGCCCGCACCTTCAAGCGCGAAATCCCGCAGCCGCTGCTGCGCTACGCGACGCAGATGATCCACCAGGAAAGCCTGTTCTTCGTCCTGCCGTTCTTCTTCATCACCACCACCTGGAACAGTAGCCAGCTGGTGTTCACCGGCCTGCTCGGCGCCGCCGGGCTGATCTCGATCGTCGACCCGCTGTACTACAAGTGGCTGGCCCCACGGCGCTGGCTGTTCCTGGCGTTTCATACCCTGACGCTGTTCGCGGCACTGCTGACCGCGCTGCCGATCATCCTGCACCTGACCACTGCGCAAAGCTTCAAGCTGGCGTTGATCGCGGCAATGGCGCTGTCGTTCCCGAGCCTGGTCAGCAGCTTCCCGGTCAATACCTGGCGCCGGGGCGTGGCGCTGGTGCTGGTGACCCTGGCGGTCGGTGGCGGTGGCTGGCTGCTGCGCTCCTGGGTGCCACCCGCCACCTTGTGGATGACCGAGGTGGCGGTGAGTACCGAAGTGTTGAATCGCCAGCCGGGCAAATCGCTGGATGAAATTGCCGCCAGCCGGATCCGCAGCAGCGGCTTGTATGCCTATACCGCCATCAACGCACCGCGGGGGCTCAACGAACGCATCTATCACGTGTGGCAGAAGGACGGCCAGGAGGTCGACCGCATTGCCCTGGATATTCATGGCGGGCGCAAGGAAGGTTATAGGGCCTGGACCCACAAGCAGAACTTCCCGCCCAACCCGGTCGGCAAGTGGCAGGTGCGGGTGCTGACCGAGGATGGTCAGGTGATCGGGGTGCTGCGGTTCGAAGTGGTCGACGACGCAGCGGCGAAGTGAGCGCGAGGGGCTGCTTTGCAGCCCAATCGCTGGCAAGCCAGCTCCTACAGGTACCCCACTGTTCTCAAGGGCAGTGATTCACCTGTGGGAGCTGGCTTGCCAGCGATAGGGCCAAGACAGACTCGCTGCGCTATGATCAGCCTCTACGCCCCCGCGCGCAGTCAGATGCATGGAGCCTATGACCACCCCCAGCGCCACCCTGGACACCACCTGCCAGCCGGCCTGCCTGCGTATCGCCGGTGACTGGACCCTGGCCCACTACGCCAGCCTCAGGCGCGACAGCGAGCAGCTGCGCACGCAATCCACCAGCGACGCCATCGCCGACCTCAGCCAACTGGGCAACCTGGACACCGCCGGCGCCTCGCTCTTGGCCGAGCTGCTGGGCGCCGAGCGCCTGTCGCACTGTACCGAAGACCTGCCCGAAGCCAGCCGCGCCCTGCTCAAGACGGTCTACTGCTCGGTGCAGGACTACTGCATTCCGGTCAAGGCACCCGAGCGCAATGTGCTGCTTCTGCTGCTGGAGCGCATCGGCAGTGCGGTCGACACGCTGTGGCAGGATTCCCTGCAGTTGCTCGGCTTCGTCGGCCTGATCCTGGAAACCCTGGTGCGCCGGCTGTTCCAGCCCCATCGCTGGCGCGTCACGCCGGTGGTCGCGCACATCGAGCAGACCGGCCTGGACGCCGCCCCCATCGTTGCCTTGCTGACCTTTCTGGTGGGCGCGGTGGTGGCCTTCCTCGGCGCCACGGTGCTGGCCGCGTTCGGCGCGACCATTTTCACCGTCGACCTGGTGGCGTTTTCGTTCCTGCGCGAATTCGCCGTGCTGCTGACCGCCATCCTCATGGCCGGCCGCACCGCCAGTGCCTTCACCGCGCAGATCGGCTCGATGAAGGCCAACGAAGAAATCGACGCCATCCGCACCCTTGGCCTGAACCCCATGGAGCTGCTGGTGGTGCCGCGGGTGCTGGCACTGCTGATATCACTGCCACTGCTGACCTTCGTCGCGATGATCTGCGGCATCGTTGGCGGCGCGGTGGTCTGCGCCCTGACCCTGGACATTTCGCCGGCGATGTTCCTCTCGCTGCTGCAGAGCGACATCGGCGTGCAGCACTTCCTCGTGGGCCTGGCCAAGGCGCCGTTCTTCGCCTTCCTGATCGCCGCCATCGGTTGCCTGGAAGGCTTCAAGGTCAGCGGCAGCGCCGAGTCGGTGGGCGCCCACACCACCTCCGCAGTGGTGCAATCGATCTTTGTGGTCATCGTGCTGGATGCCGTGGCCGCGCTGTTCTGCATGGAGATGGGCTGGTGAGCGGCCGGGAAGCAGTGATCGAAGCGCGCGGTATCTGCAACCGCTTCGGCAGCCAGAGCGTGCACGAACAGCTCGACCTGGACCTCTACCGTGGCGAGATCCTCGCCGTGGTGGGTGGTTCGGGCAGCGGCAAGTCGGTACTGCTGCGCAGCATCATCGGCCTGCGGCGGCCGAACGAAGGGCTGATCAAGGTGTTCGGCGAGGACCTCGCCAGCTTGCGCGACGAACAGCGCTCGCAGGTCGAGCGGCGCTTCGGCGTGCTGTTCCAGAAAGGCGCGCTGTTTTCCTCCCTGACCGTCACCGAGAACGTGGCCCTGCCATTGATCGAGCATGCCGGCCTGTCGCGCGACGATGCCGAGCACCTGGCCGGGGTCAAGCTGGCCCTGGCAGGCTTGCCGCTGTCGGCTGCCGACAAGTACCCGTCGTCACTGTCCGGCGGCATGATCAAGCGCGCAGCCCTGGCCCGGGCGCTGGCCCTGGACCCGGATATCCTGTTCCTCGACGAACCCACCGCCGGCCTCGACCCCATCGGTGCCGCAGCCTTCGACCAGTTGATCCTGACCTTGCGCGATGCACTGGGCCTGAGCGTGTTCCTGATTACCCACGACCTGGACACCCTCTACACGATCACCGACCGCGTCGCCGTGCTGTCGCAGAAAAAAGTGCTGGTCGCCGGCCCCCTGGCCGAGGTCGAGCAAACCAACGACCCGTGGATTCACGAATACTTTCACGGCCCTCGCGGGCGAGCGGCCGAACACGCCGCCGCCAGCGCCGGGCAGGAGCGCTGAACGATGGAAACCCGAGCTCATCACGTTCTCATTGGCCTGGTCACCGTCGTGGTGGTCGTCGGTGCCATGCTGTTCGGTCTGTGGCTGACCAAGTCCAGCGTCGACGACGCGTTCAAGGACTATGAGGTGATCTTCAACGAGGCCGTCTCGGGCCTGTCCCGTGGCAGCCCGGTGCAATACAACGGCATCAAGGTCGGCGACGTGACCAGCCTGCGCCTCGACCCCAAGGACCCGCGCCGAGTGCTCGCCCGGGTGCGCCTGAGTGGCGACACCCCCGTCAAGGAAGACACGCAGGCCAAGCTGACCCTGGCTGGCGTCACCGGCAACTCGTTCATCCAGCTCAGCGGCGGTACCCCGCAAAGCCCGGAGCTCAAGAGCAAGAGTGGCAAGCTGCCGGTGATCGTCGCCTCGCCATCGCCGATCTCGCGACTGCTCAATGACAGCAGCGACCTGGTGACCAACATCAACCTGCTGCTGCACAACGCCAACGCGATGTTTTCGGAAAAAAACATCGAGCGCCTGAGCAACACGCTGGCCAACCTTGAGCAGACCACCGATGCCTTCGCCAACGAGAAGGGCGGTATCGGCGTTGCCATCGAACAACTGGCGCAGGTCGGCAAACAGGCCAATGCCACCCTGGCCGAGACCCAGGCATTGATACGCAACGCCAACGGCCTGCTCGGTACCCAGGGCAAGCAGGCTATCGACAGCGCCGAACAGGCCATGCAGTCGTTGGCGCAAAGTACCGAAACCATCAACAGCTTGCTGCAGGACAACCGCCAGTCGATCGACGACGGTGCGCAAGGGCTCAACCAGCTGGCCCCGGCCATCCGCGAGCTGCGCGAGACCCTCAACTCGCTCAAGGGCATCTCCCGGCGCCTGGAGGCTGACCCGAGCGGCTACCTGCTTGGCCGCGACAACACCAAGGAGTTCCAACCATGAATCCGTCGCTGCGCCTGCTGGCCCTGACGGCTGCACTGAGCCTGGTCACCGCCTGCTCGATCCTGCCCAAGGGCGAGCCTGTGGACCTCTACCGGCTGCCAGTCAACCAGGCCAGCCGCCAGGCCACGCCGGTGGACTGGTCACTGCGCCTGAACAAACCGCTGGCCAGCGAGGTGCTGGCCGGCCCGCGCATCGCCGTGATTCCCCAGGGCGACGTGGTCAGCAGCTACAAGGGCGCGCGCTGGAGCGATCCAACGCCGTTGCTGGTACGTAACCGCCTGCTCGACGGTTTTCAGCGTGACGGCCGTGTACAGCGCCTGAGCGCCGACGACAGCAACCTGCAGGCCGACTACGAGCTGGTGGGTGAATTGCAGGCGTTCCAGAGCGAGTACCGCGCAGGCGGCACGCTGGAGGTGGTGATCCGTTATGACGCGCGCCTGGTGCAGGGGCGCAGCCAGCGCATTCTCGCCAGCAAGCGCTTCGAGGTGCATCAGCCGCTGGCCGACCAGCAGGTCGCTGCAGTGGTCGCAGGCTTTGGCGCGGCCAGCGACCAGCTAGCCGGGCAGGTAATCAACTGGACCGTTGCCCAGGGCACCCAGGCTCAGGCGAAGAACCAGTAGCAGATGCAGATGGCCGCAATCACCCCGGACAGCTCGGCCAGCAAGGCGCAGCCGACAGCGTGGCGCACACGCTGGATACCTACCGCGCCGAAGTAGACGGCCAGTACGTAGAAGGTGGTTTCGGTACTGCCCTGGATGGTCGCGGCCACCAGCGCCGGGAAGCTGTCCACGCCGTGGGTCTGCATGGTCTCGATCAACATCGCGCGCGCGGCACTGCCGGAGAACGGCTTGACCAAGGCCGTCGGCAGGCCCTCGACGAAACGTGTGTCCATGCCCAGCCAGTTCACGGCGTGGCGAATACCGTCCAACGCCAGCTCCAGGGCCCCGGAGGCCCGCAGTACGCCGACTGCCACCAGCATCGCCACCAGGTAGGGCAGCAGGCTCTTGGCCACGTCGAACCCTTCCTTGGCCCCTTCGACGAAGGCTTCATACACCTTCACCCCCCTCAGCGCGCCAATCACCAGGAACAGGATGATCACGCCAAACAGGGTGAGGTTGCCGAGGATCGACGACAGGCTGGCCAATGCGGCTGCCGACAGGGTGCCGAGGAACGCCATGAAACCGCCCAGCAGCAGCGCCCCCGGAATCATGTAGGCGAGCACCACCGGGTCCCACAGGCGCAAGCGCTGCATGACCGCCACCGACAGCAGGCCGACCAGGGTCGACACGCTGGTGGCCAACAGGATGGGCAGGAACACCAGCGTGGGGTCGGTGGCGCCTTGCTGGGCCCGGTACATGAAGATGGTCACCGGCAGCAAGGTCAGGGACGAGGCGTTGAGCACCAGGAACAGGATTTGCGCATTGCTTGCCGTGGTGCTGCTGGGGTTGAGCTCCTGCAGGGCGCGCATGGCCTTCAGGCCGATCGGCGTGGCGGCGTTGTCCAGGCCCAGGCCATTGGCCGCGAAGTTCATGGTGATCAACCCCAGGGCAGGGTGGCCGGGCGGCACCTCGGGCATCAGCCGGGCGAACAACGGGCCCAGCACCTTGGCCAGCCATTCGACGATGCCGGCTTTTTCGGCAATCTTGAGAAAGCCCAGCCACAGGGTCAGGGTGCCGAACAGCAGGATCATGACCTCCACCGACAGCTTGGCCATGGCGAAGATGCTCTCGACCATCGCGGCGAAGATATCGGCGTTGCCACCCACCAGCCATTGGGTCAGGGCGCAGACGGCCGCCACCAGGAAAAAGCCGAGCCAAAGGCCGTTGAGCATCCGTGTGTTCCCCCTGAAAAATGCCTGAATGATAACGGAGATTGCAGGCGAGGGCTGCGCCCTCGATTCGCGGGACAAGCCCGCTCCCACAAAGGTTCGGCGCACCTCTTGAGGCAGACGGAGATCCTGTGGGAGCGGGCTTGTCCCGCGAACAGGCCCTTACAGACAACAAAAAACCCCGACAGGTCGGGGTTTCTTGTTCAACAGATCAGTTTCAGCGCTTGGCGTGCTCGCCAACCACAGCCGCTTCCTGCTTGCCCGCCATCAGCGAGGCATAGTACTGCTCGCCCTTGGCAGCGTCGTACATGCCTTCCCAACGTGCGATCACCAGCGCGGCCAGGGCGTTGCCGATCACGTTCAGGGCGGTACGCGCCATGTCCATGATGCGGTCGACACCGGCGATGAAGGCCAGGCCTTCCAGCGGGATGCCTACGCTGCCCAGGGTCGCCAGCAGGACCACGAACGATACGCCCGGTACTCCGGCGATACCTTTGGAGGTGACCATCAAGGTCAGCACCAGCAGCAGCTGCTGGCTCCAGGACAGGTCGATGCCGTACAGCTGGGCGATGAAGATCGCCGCGATGCTCTGGTACAGGGTCGAACCGTCGAGGTTGAACGAGTAGCCGGTCGGTACCACGAACGAGCAGATCGACTTCGGCGCACCGTACTTCTCCATCTTCTCGATCACGCGCGGCAGCACGGTCTCGGAGCTGGAGGTGGAGTAGGCGAGGATCAGCTCATCTTTCATGATGCGC
>Ga0160431_100449_pt1 | contig 18143 bp, 16 predicted proteins | sample HID1971K_E0MG_FD_108212 | JGI IMG/M metagenome (GOLD analysis project Ga0160431, IMG submission 108212) | Enriched millipede-associated microbial communities from UW Madison campus, WI, USA - HID1971K_E0 MG | ecosystem: Host-associated > Arthropoda: Insects > Digestive system > Unclassified ...
GACGGGCGAAATCTCTAGACTGCGCTGCAGTAGCCTCAGTAGCCCGAGATAACAATCCATGTACCGTGATCGTATCCGCTTGTCCTCCCTGCACAGCAAGGTAATGAGTGCGGCTGATGCCGCTGGCCTTATCGAGGACGGCATGACCGTCGGCATGAGCGGCTTCACCCGCGCCGGCGAAGCCAAGGCGGTGCCGCATGCCCTGGCCGAACGCGCCAAGCAGTCGCCCCTGAAGATCAGCCTGATGACCGGCGCCAGCCTGGGCAACGACCTCGACAAGCAGCTGACCGAAGCCGGTGTGCTGGCCCGTCGCATGCCGTTCCAGGTTGACAGCACCCTGCGCAAGGCCATCAACGACGGCCAGGTGATGTTCATCGACCAGCACCTGTCGGAAACCGTCGAGCAACTGCGCAACCAGCAGCTCAAGCTGCCGGACATCGCGGTCATCGAAGCCGTAGCCATCACCGAAGAAGGCCACATCGTGCCGACCACCTCGGTGGGCAACTCGGCGAGCTTCGCCATCTTCGCCAAGCAAGTGATCGTCGAGATCAACCTGTCGCACAACGCCAACCTCGAAGGCCTGCACGACATCTATATCCCGACCTATCGCCCGACCCGTACACCGATCCCGCTGGTGAAGGTCGATGATCGCATCGGCAGCACTGCGATCCCGATCGACCCGGCCAAGATCGTCGGCATCGTCATCAGCGACCAGCCAGACTCGCCGTCCACCGTGCTGCCGCCGGACGACGAAACCCAGGGCATCGCCGACCACCTGATCAACTTCCTCAAGAAAGAAGTGGAAGCAGGGCGCATGACCAACAAGCTTGGCCCGCTGCAAGCCGGTATCGGCAGCATTGCCAACGCGGTGATGTGCGGTCTGATCGATTCGCCTTTCGAAGACCTGACCATGTACTCCGAAGTGCTGCAGGACTCGACGTTCGACCTGATCGACGCCGGCAAGCTGAGCTTCGCCTCGGGCAGCTCGATCACCCTGTCGACGCGCCGCAATGCCGATGTGTTCGGCAACCTGGAGCGCTACAAGGACAAGCTGGTACTGCGCCCGCAGGAGATCTCCAACCACCCTGAAGTCGTGCGCCGCCTGGGCATCATCGGCATCAACACGGCGCTGGAGTTCGACATCTACGGCAACGTCAACTCCACGCACGTCTGCGGTACCCGGATGATGAACGGCATCGGTGGCTCTGGCGATTTCGCCCGCAACGCCCACCTGGCGGTGTTCGTCACCAAGTCCATCGCCAAGGGTGGTGCGATTTCCAGCGTGGTGCCGATGGTCAGCCATGTCGACCATACCGAGCATGACGTGGACATCCTGGTTACCGAGCAAGGCCTGGCCGACCTGCGTGGCCTGGCGCCTCGCGAGCGGGCACGGGCGATCATCGATAACTGCGTGCACCCTGACTACCGCGCAGCCTTGAATGACTACTTCGACCGCGCCTGCCAGCGTGGCGGCCACACCCCGCACATCCTGCGCGAGGCGTTGAGCTGGCACGAGAACCTGGAAGAAGGTGGCCGCATGCTGGCTGGCTGATCCGCATAGCACCTGTCGCCGGCAAGCCGGCTCCCACACAGTCATGCGCTACCCTCGAGGCCAGCGCTGCACCATTCTGTGGGAGCCGGCTTGCCGGCGATAGGACCAGCAAGTCAATCCTCGCAATCCATCTTCATAAAACTGTTCTACTGTGCTGGTATCCCCGCCAGTCAGCCTCCTCTAAATCCCCCAACTTATTACAGAACGCACCACAACAGTGCAGACCAGTACAGTTGCGCCAATTTCGAGTGCAACAGTAGGGTTACACAGTTAACTGAGTCATCCTCTTTCAACAGAACTGTATCTACTGTTATGGACAACAGAAGAGGATCATGGGCACCAGTTAAATCACTACCTAATCCCGCCACAAGCGGAAGGATGAAGCATCATGGAACGTACCCTCAGTTCCGGTCTGGTTTTTGAAAGCAACGCCCAGCAATCCCACGCTTCGCTGCCGCTGCGTGCCCTGTCCACCCTGCTGCTGTGGCAGCGTCGCATGGCCAGCCGCCGTCAACTGGCTCGTCTGGACGCCCGCCTGCTGGCAGACGCCGGTATCAGCGAGTCGCAGCGTTACGAAGAGCTCAGCAAGCCGTTCTGGCGCTAAGCACCGGTTCGCCGGCTCCGGCTGGCACCGCGAATTCCCAAACCCGTTGCAGGGCACTGCAGCGGGTTTTTTGTTTCTGGGAGCGCGTTCCAGAGCGCTTGAAAGCTATAAAGATACAGTTTCAGATTTGCGCAAATTGACCATAACAGTAGATTTCGTGACGTTCGTTACCCTCTGGAAATCTCGCCGCGTGATACGCTTGGCTTAGCATTCTGGCAAGAACCAGATGCACAAGTACCGTGACGAACCGTGTGAACGTCCGATATTGCAGACTCACCCGATCCTTTCCAGGAGTCCACGCCCATGTCCCGCAAACACCTGATTGGCGCCGCGCTGCTGCTCGGCCTGGCCGGCACCGCAAACGCCACCAGCTTCGTCGTCACGACCGATGCCGTAGTACGTGCCTTCGCTTCGTCCACCGATGCCACTTCCGACCTGAGCTCGTCGTTCCGTGACGACAAGATCGTCCAGGCCGCCCGCGATGACGCAGCCAGCTTCGTCGGCAGCCAGGGTTCCATCCGTGGCGCCAGGCTGGAAAGTGCCTTCCTGCACATCCGCTCGAGCATGCCGACCCTGCAAGCCAGCGATGCACAATTGGCCCAGGCCATCCTGGCGCTCTGATACACCGGCTGCACAACGAATGCGCTGGCCGCAGCCTGCGCATTCGTTCTAGTCTTCGCCGCCCCCGGGGGCCAACACGCCTTTGCGTTGTCAGTTGCCGCATTCGTCGGCGACCTTGAACTGGCGCGGACAATTCTCGTCCAAGCAATAACCCTGACTCCCTGTATTTTTCGGAGATGCTCCATGCGTAAACCGCTGATCGCCGCGACCCTTGGCATGCTGTTGCTGGCCGACCTGGCCCAGGCACAGACCTTGGTGGCTACCAGCAACATCATCGTGCGGGCCTTTGGTCGCTCGATCGATTTCACGTCCGACACCACCACCTCGATCCGCGACTCCAAAGTGGTGCGCGAAGCCCATGACGATGCCGCAAGCTTCGTCGCCAGCAACGGGGATATCCGTGGCGCCCAGCTGGAGGCTGCCTTCGAAACCCTGCGCGAGCGCGTACCTGAAGCGCGTGGCGCCAGCGACCAGGTCCTGGCCGAAGCCATCCTCGCACTGTGACCGGCGTGCGTGCCTGGCTGCTCGGCTGCGTCCTGACGCTGCTGGGCATGCCCGCCCTGGCCGACCTGCAGCTTGAGCTGCAGGCGTCCGGCCTCACCCCCCGGCAGGTTCAAGCCACCCAGACCTTGCTCGATGAAGCACTGGGCAAGCTACCGCCACGCTTCAAGCAACAGCTGGATCGGCGCATCCAGGTCAGCTGGACTGACAAGATGCCAGCCGATGCCTATGGCCAGGCTTCGCTGGTCTCGACCCTGGAGCTCAACCGTCGCCTGCTGCCCAGCCTGGCCGACGGCAGCGCCGCGCATGAAAGCACCCACCGGCCACATGGCACGGTTCGCCAGGAGCTGCTGGCCACCGTTCTGCACGAGCTTACCCACCTCTACGACCGCGCGCGGCTTTGGCCCAGCGCCGAACGTTCGATGATCGCCCGCTGCAACCGCCAGCAGGGCACCCTGGGCAAGATCGGCCTGCCAGAGGCTTGCCGTGGCCAGGCACAACGCCGCTTCACCCTCAGCGACGACCCACGCTTGCTCGACCTGGCCGGTTGGCCGCAGTACGTGGGTCGCCGAGGCGAACGGGAGCAGCACAATGGCCAACTGGTGCGCAGTCCCGACAGTTATGAACTGAGCAGCCCGAAGGAATTCATCGCGGTCAACATGGAGTATTTTCTCCTCGACCCGAGCTATGCCTGCCGGCGCCCGGCCCTCAATCAATACCTTCGCGATCACTTTGGCTGGGCCCCACGCCAGGATACCTGCGCCAAAGGCCTGCCGTTCCTCAACGCCGGCAGCGACTTCGCCCGCCAGCCCTTGGGTGAAATCGACCCGGAGCGGGTGTATGAAGTGGACTACCTGCTCGCCGAAGCCAACCAGAACTGGGTCAGCCGCTGGGGCCACAGCATGCTGCGCCTGGTCATCTGCAAGCCGGGGCGGCCACGCGGGCCGGACTGCCGTCTGGACCTCGACCGCCACCTGGTGCTGTCGTATCGCGCCTTCGTCAACGATGTGCAGCTTTCCAGCTGGGACGGCCTGATCGGTAACTATCCGTCGCGGCTGTTTGTCCTGCCCCTCGGCCAGGTAGTCGACGAGTACACCAAGACCGAACTGCGCAGCCTGGCGTCGGTGCCATTGAAGCTGGACCGCAACGAGATCGAGAACCTGGTGCGCCAAGCCGCCGAGATCCACTGGAGCTACGACGGCAGCTATTTCTTCCTGTCCAACAACTGTGCGGTGGAATCGTTGAAGCTGCTGCGCAGCGGCACCGGCAACCCACGCCTGAACGATCTCGACAGCATCATGCCCAATGGCCTGCTGGAAGTGCTCAAGGGCAGGGGGCTGGCCGACACCAGCGTGCTCGATGATCCACGCGAAGCCTTGCGTCTTGGCTACCGCTTCGACTCCTACCGTGATCGTTACCAGGCCATGTTCGAGGTACTCAAGCAACAGCTGCCGATCAAGCAGGACAAGGTCGAGGACTGGCTGGAACTGGATGCCGAACAACGCCGCGGCTGGTTCCCACAAGCCAACCTGCGGACCAGCGCCGCATTGCTGCTGCTGGAACAGGCCAGCCTGCGCCGGCAGTTGCTGCTGGCCCAGGACGAAGTGAAGCAACGCTATCTGAATGCCGTGGAACTCAAGGACGGCAGCATGAACCAGGCCAACCGGACCCTGCAGCAGATGCTTGCCAACAGTGGTTTCCTGAGTCGTCCGGCGGAGTTGCTCGATGCCAAGGGCTATGGCTTGCCACAACCGGATGAGCGCGCGCATCTGGAGAAGGTCAGCAATGAGCGGCAAGCCCAGTTGTTGCGCTTGAGTACCGACCTGGACAAAGAGGTAAGGGCGCTGCTGGACCCTTCGCGGGCTCGGGAAATTGCTGCCGTCGAGGCCAATGTGAAACAGGTGGGTGAGCATTTGCGGGCACTGCACAAGGCGGCGGGGGGGCTGGAACTGCCTTAGCGCCTGCGCGGGCCTCATCGCCGGCAACCCAGCACAGCAGCTACGGTTGCTCCTCGGCCTCTCCCGGCAAATCCTCATCCAGATGCAGCCACGGCAACCGGCTGCTGGTCCAGATATGCCGCTTGGCCCGCACCTGCTCCGGATGATCCAGCGTCGCGACCGTCACATCGATGCTGCCCGGACTGTGCTCGGTCACCAACGCCACATGCGCACCACACTCCCCACAGAAGTATCGCTTGCAACTGGCCGGCGCCACATAGCACTGGGGCCTGCCCGCCAACCAGCGAAAGCCTGAACGAGGCAGGGTAAGCCAGGTGACCACCAGCCCCCCGCTGACACGCCGGCAGATCGAACAATGGCAATGGGCGATGTCCGTCAGTTCGCCCTGAAGTCGATAGCGCAAGGCGCCGCAATGGCAGCCCCCCTCGGTTACATCAGGCATTACTTACCTCCCGTCGCCCTTTTTTCGGCGAAAGCTGGCTGAAAGCTTGTCCCCCTAGGATAGCCCCCACTACCGGCAGCAGACCGGTCAGCCAGGGCACCCGGATTTTTCCGCGCCCGGCCCATCAACAACAACAATGGTGATTCCGATGTTTTCCCGTGCCCGCTCTTTCGCCGCTCCCTTGCACTTGCTCCCTGCGCAGCGCCCCACGCGCTGATTCGCCCGAATAGCCTTTCCTTTCGCCGCGCCCCGCCTGGAGTACTGCCATGCTGACCTTCCTCGGCTTTGCCATGGTCATCACCTTCATGTACCTGATCATGACCAAGCGCCTGTCGGCCTTGATCGCGCTGATCCTGGTACCGATCCTGTTCGCCCTGTTCGGCGGTTTTTCCGCCGAGATCGGCCCCATGATGCTCGCAGGCATCAGCAAGCTTGCGCCCACCGGCGTGATGCTGATGTTCGCCATTCTCTATTTCGCCCTGATGATCGACTCCGGCCTGTTCGACCCGGCCGTGCGCAAGATCCTCAAGCTGGTCAAGGGCGACCCGCTCAAGGTCTCGGTGGGCACCGCCGTGCTGGCCCTGGTGGTATCGCTCGACGGTGACGGCGCCACCACCTACATGATCTGCTGCGCCGCCATGCTGCCGCTGTACAGCCGCCTGGGCATGAGCCCGCGGATCATGGCCGGCCTGATCATCCTCGCCGGTGGGGTGATGAACATGACCCCCTGGGGTGGCCCGACTGCTCGCGCTGCCAGTGCTCTGCACGTGGACCCGTCGGACATCTTCGTACCGATGATCCCGGCCATGCTGTTCGGCGTCGTCGCGATCCTCGGCATCGCCTACATGTACGGCAAGCGCGAACGCGCCCGCCTGGGTGAACTGCACCTGCCCACCGACGACATCGACCACAGCGAAATCAGCGTTTCGCAGTTCCCGGAAGCTCGTCGACCGAAGCTGCTGTGGTTCAACGGTGCGCTGACCGCCGCGCTGATGGTTGCGCTGATCGCCGGCCTGTTGCCGCTGCCGGTGCTGTTCATGATCGCCTTCAGTATCGCCATGATCGTCAACTACCCCTGCCTGCAACAGCAGAAGGACCGTATCGCTGCCCATGCTGGCAGCGTGCTGGCGGTGACCGGGCTGATCTTCGCTGCTGGCATCTTCACCGGCATTCTCTCGGGCACCGGCATGGTCGAGGCCATGTCCAAGAGCCTGCTGGCGGTCATCCCCGACGCACTGGGCCCTTACCTGGCGGTGATTACCGCGATCGTGAGCATGCCGTTCACCTTCTTCATGTCCAACGATGCGTTCTACTACGGCGTGCTGCCGGTGCTGTCGGAAGCCGCCAGCCACTACGGCATCAGCCCGGTGGAGATGGCCCGCGCGTCGATCGTCGGGCAACCGGTACACCTGCTCAGCCCGCTGGTACCCTCCACCTACCTGCTGGTGGCCCTGGCGGGTATCGAATTCGGCGATCACCAACGCTTCACCCTCAAGTGGGCAGTACTGGTATGCCTGTGCATAATGGTCGCCGCGCTGCTGATGGGCATTTTCCCACTGTTCAGCAGCCTCTGATCAAACCCGCATCACCTCAACGCGAAGCGCCCCTGAAGGGGCGTTTCGCCATTACCGTTCGAAGGAATACACATGGAATGGCTGACCAGCCCGGAAATCTGGGTTGCCTTTTTCACCCTTACAGCGCTTGAGATCGTTCTCGGTATCGACAACATCATCATGATCTCGATCCTGGTCAGCCGCATGCCCAAGCACATGCAGCCGCGCACCCGGATCTTCGGCCTGGCGCTGGCGATGGTCACTCGCATCATGCTGCTGCTGTCGATCACCTGGGTCATGCGCCTGACCGCCGACCTGTTCGTGGTCTTCGGCCAGGGTATATCCGGCCGCGACCTGATCCTGTTCTTCGGTGGCCTGTTCCTGCTGTGGAAAAGCTCCCAGGAGATCTACCACGGCCTGGAAGGTGAGGATGAAAGCAGCGATGAGCCGAAAGGGGCGGGTGGCAAGTTCTTCTACACCATCATCCAGATCGCCATCATCGACATCGTGTTTTCCCTGGATTCGGTCATCACGGCGGTGGGCATGGTCTCGCACGTGCCCGTGATGATCGCCGCGATCGTCGTTGCCGTGCTGGTGATGATGCTGTGTGCAGGCGCCATCAGCAATTTCATCGACAAGCACCCTTCGCTGAAGATGCTGGCGCTGTCGTTCCTGATCGTGGTGGGCACCGTGCTGATCGCCGAATCCTTCGACGTGCACGTGCCGAAGGGTTACGTCTACTTCGCCATGGCCTTCTCCCTGGCGGTGGAAGCGATCAACATCCGCATGCGTACCGCCCTGGCACGCAAGGCGGGCAAGGAGCACGACCCGGTGAAACTACGCAAGGACATTCCGGGTCAATAAGCCCGGCAAGCGCTGCAAAAGAGGGCCCTTCGGGGCCCTTTTTCGTATCGAAGCTTTCATGACAGATTTATTTCAAATACTTGCGGAGCATGCCAAGCTGGCGCGAGGTCCGCAAAACAACTAAAGCTTGAGTGTGCACTGGATAAAAACACCCACCCCCGGGCCAGGCTCACGGCTTCACCCATTGGCTCCGCTTCTGGGGCCCGGATAAAAGGGGGGCTATACCATGCTGACCCTGCTCAACCTGCTCTCCGCCGTGGCGTTACTGGTGTGGGGCACGCATATCGTGCGTACCGGCATCCTGCGGGTGTTCGGTTCCAACTTGCGCCGAGTGCTCAGCCAGAACATGAACCGGCGGCCACTGGCCTTCATTGCCGGCATCGTGGTCACCGCTGTGGTGCAAAGCAGCAACGCCACCGCGATGCTGGTCACCTCCTTCGTCGGCCAGGGCTTGATGGCCATGACACCGGCCCTGGCGATCATGCTGGGCGCCGACGTGGGTACGGCCCTGATGGCGCGGGTGCTCACCCTCGACCTGTCGTGGTTGTCGCCGCTGCTGGTGTTCCTGGGTGTGATCTTCTTCCTCTCGCGCAAGCAGACGCGCGCCGGCCAGCTAGGGCGTGTGGCCATCGGCCTGGGCCTGATCATTCTCGCCCTGGAGTTGATCGTGCAGGCCGCCACGCCCATTACCCATGCCCAAGGCGTGAAGGTGCTGTTCGCCTCGCTGACCGGCGATATCCTGCTGGATGCCCTGGTCGGCGCCCTGTTCGCCATGATCACGTATTCCAGCCTTGCCGCAGTACTGCTGACCGCGACCCTGGCCGGAGCCGAAGTGATCAGCTTGCCGGTGGCCATCGGCCTGGTGGTCGGTGCCAACATTGGCAGTGGCCTGCTGGCGTTCATCAGCACCAGCATGCAGAACGCCGCAGGCCGGCGCGTGGCGTTGGGCAGCCTGCTGTACAAGCTGATCGGCTTGCTCTTGATCATCCCGGTACTGCACCCGCTGGTGGAGTGGATGGACACCCTGAGTTTCAGCCCGCAAGAGCTGGTCATCGGCTTCCACCTGCTCTACAACACGCTGCGCTGCCTGATCATGCTGCCCACGGTCAAACCCATGGGCCGCCTGTGCAACAGCCTGCTGCCCGAACGTGAAAACGGCAACGGCCAGGTTCGGCCACGCCACCTCGATGCCTCGGCGCTCACCACGCCCAGTCTGGCCCTGGCCAACGCCGCCCGCGAAACCCTGCGCCTGGGCGATATCGTCGACAGCCTGCTGGAAGCCATGCTTGGCGCCCTGCGTGGCACGCAGACCGCCCTGCCGCAACAGGTTCGCGCCCTGGCCGAAGACGGCGAAGCCTTGTACAGCGCGATCAAGCTGTACCTGGCGCAAATGCCCCGGGAAGACCTCAGTGACCAGGACAATCGGCGTTGGGCCGAAATCATCGAGCTGGCGATCAACCTGAAGCTTGCCTGCGACCTGATAGAACGCATGCTGCGCAAGGTGCAGCAGCAGAAGACCAGCCAGCGCCGGGAGTTTTCCCAGGTCGGCCTGGAGGAGTTGACCGGCCTGCAGGAGCAACTGCTGGCCAACCTGCGCCTGGGCCTGTCGGTGTTCCTCAGTGCCGACCCCGAGAGCGCCCAGTTGCTGCTGCGCGAAAAACGTCGCTTCCGCGCCCAGGAACGGCGCCTGGCCCACGCCCATGTCAGCCGTCTTCAACGCAAGGTGGTGCAAAGTATCGAGACGAGTTCGCTACACTTGGAGCTGATCGCCGACATGAAGCGGTTGAACTCTTTGTTCTGCAGCAGTGCCTATGTGGTACTGGGTGGCTCGGACACCGGTGGGCTGATGCTCGACACGGTGCCGGACGAAGCCCGCCTGTCCTGACCTCGCATTCCCGGAGACTTGAGCTCGCCCATGCGTTGCCTGATGTTCGTTTGCCTGCTGATCTGCAGCCTGCCCTCACTTGCCCTCGATCGTTCGCGGGTCGAGGGTTACCTGTTGCCCAATGGCCTGCAGGTGATACTCAAATCCGGCTACGAACGCGATCATGTGGCGATCCGCCTGGTGGTGGGGGTTGGCCTGGACGACTTCGATTGCGAGCAGAAGGAGCTGCCGCATCTGCTCGAGCACCTGCTGTTCGGCGGCATCGACGAGACAGGTGAGGGCGGGCTGGAAGAACGCCTGCAATCGCTGGGCGGGGAGTGGAACGCCTATACCAGCAGCGCCGACACCACCTTCGTCATCGAGGCCCCGGCGCGCAATCAGCGCAAGGTGCTGGATCTGCTGCTGGCGGTCATCCGCGACACACGCATCGACGCCAACAGCCTGGCCACCGCCAAGCGCATCATCGAACGCGAGGATGGCGGCCATTACGGCCACCTGCAGCGCTGGCTCGACCGCCAGGACATCGGCCACCCCGCCAGCGACCAGCTGGCCACCGAGCTAGGCCTCAAATGCCCCGAGCGCTCCAACCTCGACGACATGACACTGGAGCAGGTGCAGGCCCTGCGTGACCGCTGGTATGCCGCCAACAACATGACCCTGATCATGGTCGGTGGCCTCGATCGCCTGCTGCCGGCCTATCTGGACCGCACCTTCGGCGAACTGCCCGCCACCGAGCCGGAAGAACGTCGTACCCTCGAAAGCATCAGTCAGCAAGCCGAACGACGTCGTTACCTGACCCGGGGCGTGCTGGGTGACAGCGCCAAGTTGCACTGGCTGTTCATCGAGCCGGTCCTGGACAACGACCACCAGCAGACCCTCGACTTGCTCTCGCGCTACCTGGACTGGGCCTTGTACGACCAGTTGCGCCTGCGCAACGGCCTGTCCTATGGGCCGTCGGTACAGCGCGAAAGCTTTGGTGACAGCGGCATGCTCAGCTTCAATGCCGACCTAGAGCGCGACGACGTCGATGCCGCGATCAAGGTCATGCAGCAATTGTTCGACCACTTGCGCAAGGACGGCCTCGACCCGGATACCTTCGCCCGCATCAAGGATGCCGCCGTTGCCAAGGAAAGCTGGAGCACCCAGGGCAACAGCGCGCTGGCCGACTATTACTGGGGCGCGCTCAACGACTACACCCACGGGCGTTTCGCCGACCCTGTGCGCAAGCTGCGCCAGGTCACCCTGACGCAGGCCAACGCGGCGCTGAAGGATCTGCTCAAGGATGAAGGTTACGTGCGGATCGAGCGGCCGTTTCTCGGGTATGACGAGCTTTACGGCTGGGTGGCGCTGGTTCTGGGGCTGATCCTGGCTGCTGGGCTGCTGCGCTGGCGACGTCATGCGCCTGATCGACCCAGTGGCGCTACACGGGAGCGGTAGATCGGAGGTATCCTTTTGCCAGTACCGGCCCTATCGCCGGCAAACCGGCTCCCACAGTGACATCACCGTCCTGTAGGAGCTGGCTTGCCAGCGATAGGGCGGCACAGCCCCCCCATAAGCCTGTTGCAGCCCCATGCCCCCTATACCCCCGATCGTCCAGCGCATCATCGAACTGCTCAAACGCTACCCCGGCATCATCGCGCTCGGCGGTTTCCTCTCCGGTATCGGCAGCTTCATCCTGGTCGACCGCCAGGCCGGCCTGGCCAGCTGGGTCGCTGTCCTCATGCTGGTCAGCTGGGTCTGGCTGATGCTGGAGAACACCCTCACCGGCCTGTTCGCCCGCATGTTCAAGCGCGAGATCCCGCAGCCGCTGCTGCGCTATGCGACGCAGATGATCCACCAAGAAAGCCTGTTCTTCGTCCTGCCGTTCTTCTTCGTCACCACGACCTGGAACAGCAGCCAGCTGGTGTTCACCGGCCTGCTCGGTGCCGCCGGCCTGATCTCGATCATCGACCCGCTGTACTACAAGTGGCTGGCCCCGCGGCGCTGGCTGTTCCTGGCGTTCCATACCCTGACGCTGTTCGCGGCGCTGCTCACCGCGCTGCCGATCATCCTTCACCTGACCACCGCGCAAAGCTTCAAGCTGGCGTTGATCGCGGCAATGGCGCTGTCGTTCCCCAGCCTGGTCAGCAGCTTCCCGGTCAACACCTGGCGTCGAGGGGTGGCACTGGTGCTGGTGACCCTGGCCGTCGGTGGCGGCGGCTGGCTGCTGCGTTCCTGGGTGCCGCCCGCCACCTTGTGGATGACCGAGGTGGCAGTCAGTACCGAAGTGCTCAATCGCCAGCCCGGCAAGTCACTGGACGAAATCGCCGCCAGCCGCATCCGCAGCAGCGGCCTGTACGCCTATACCGCCATCAACGCACCGCGGGGGCTCAATGAACGCATCTACCATGTGTGGCAGAAGGACGGCCAGGAAGTCGACCGCATTGCCCTGGATATCCATGGCGGGCGCAAGGAAGGCTACCGGGCCTGGACCCACAAGCAGAACTTCCCGCCCAATCCGGTGGGCAAGTGGCAGGTCAGGGTGCTGACCGAAGATGGGCAGGTGATCGGGGTGCTGCGCTTCACGGTGGTCGACGACGCTACGGCGGGGTGATTGCGAGGGGCTGCTTTGCAGCCCATTGCCGGTTCACCGCTGTCCCTGTGGGAGCCGGCTTGCCGGCGATAGGGCCAAGACAGACTCGCTGCGCTATGATCAGCCTCTACGCCCCCGCGCGCAGTCAGATGCATGGAGCCTATGACCACCCCCAGTGCCACCCTGGACACCAGCTGCCAACCGGCCTGCCTGCGCATCACCGGTGACTGGACGCTGGCCCACTACGCCAGCCTGCGGCGCGACAGCGAGCAACTGCGCACGCAAGCCACCGGCGACGCTGTCGCCGACCTCAGCCAGCTGGGCCGCCTGGACACCGCCGGCGCCGCGCTGCTGGCCGAGCTGCTCGGTACCGAGCGCCTCTCGCACTGCACCGAAGACCTGCCCGAAGCCAGCCGAGCCTTGCTGAAAACCGTCTATTGCTCGGTGCAGGACTACTGCATCCCGGTCAAGGCGCCGGAGCGCAACGTACTGCTCCTGCTGCTGGAGCGCATTGGCTGTGCGGTCGGCACACTGTGGCAGGACAGCATGCAGTTGCTCGGCTTCGTCGGCCTGATCCTGGAAACCCTGGTGCGTCGCCTGTTCCAGCCCCACCGCTGGCGTGTCACGCCGGTGGTCGCACACATCGAGCAGACCGGCCTCGACGCCGCCCCCATCGTTGCCTTGCTGACCTTCCTGGTGGGCGCGGTGGTGGCCTTCCTCGGCGCCACGGTACTGGCCGCGTTCGGCGCGACCGTCTTCACCGTCGACCTGGTGGCGTTCTCGTTCCTGCGCGAATTCGCCGTGCTGCTGACCGCCATCCTCATGGCCGGCCGCACCGCCAGTGCCTTCACCGCGCAGATCGGTTCGATGAAGGCCAACGAAGAAATCGACGCCATCCGCACCCTGGGCCTGAACCCCATCGAGTTGCTTGTGGTGCCGCGCGTCTTGGCGCTGTTGATATCCCTGCCACTGCTGACCTTCGTGGCGATGATCTGCGGCATCGTCGGCGGCGCGGTGGTGTGCGCCCTGACCCTGGATATTTCACCGGCGATGTTCCTTTCGCTGCTGCAGAGTGACATCGGCGTGCAGCACTTCCTCGTCGGCCTGGCCAAGGCGCCGTTCTTCGCCTTCCTGATCGCCGCCATCGGTTGCCTGGAAGGCTTCAAGGTCAGCGGCAGTGCCGAATCCGTAGGCGCCCATACCACCTCCAGCGTGGTGCAGTCGATCTTCGTGGTCATCGTGCTGGATGCCGTGGCGGCCATGTTCTGCATGGAGATGGGCTGGTGACGGGCCGGGAAGCGGTGATCGAAGCACGGGGCATCTGCAACCGCTTCGGCAGCCAGAGCGTGCACGAGCAGCTCGACCTGGACCTGTACCGCGGCGAGATCCTCGCCGTGGTGGGTGGTTCGGGGAGCGGCAAGTCGGTGCTGCTGCGCAGCATCATCGGCCTGAGGCGGCCGAACGAAGGGCAGATCAAGGTGTTTGGCGAGGATTTGGCCAGCCTGCGCGAGGAGCAGCGTTCGCTGGTCGAGCGGCGCTTTGGCGTGCTGTTCCAGAAGGGCGCGCTGTTCTCCTCGCTGACCGTCACCGAGAACGTGGCGCTGCCTTTGATCGAGCATGCCGGCCTGTCGCGCGACGATGCCGAGCACCTGGCCGGGGTCAAGCTGGCCCTGGCCGGCCTGCCGCTGTCGGCCGCCGACAAGTACCCGTCATCGCTGTCCGGCGGCATGATCAAGCGCGCGGCACTGGCCCGGGCGCTGGCCCTTGACCCGGACATCCTGTTCCTTGACGAACCCACTGCCGGCCTCGACCCGATCGGCGCCGCCGCCTTCGACCAGTTGATCCTGACCTTGCGCGATGCCCTGGGCCTGAGCGTGTTCCTGATCACCCACGACCTGGACACCCTCTACACCATCACCGACCGTGTCGCCGTACTGTCCCAGAAGAAAGTGCTGGTCGCAGGCCCCTTGGCCGAGGTCGAACAAACCAACGACCCATGGATCCATGAATACTTTCACGGCCCACGCGGGCGAGCGGCCGAACACGCCGCCGCCAGTGCCGGGCAGGAGCGCTGAACGATGGAAACCCGAGCTCATCACGTTCTCATCGGCCTGGTCACCGTGGTGGTGGTGGTCGGTGCCATGCTGTTCGGCCTGTGGCTGACCAAGTCCAGCGTCGACGACGCCTTCAAGGACTACGAAGTGGTCTTCAACGAGGCCGTCTCGGGCCTGTCCCGTGGCAGCCCGGTGCAATACAACGGCATCAAGGTCGGCGACGTCACCAGCCTGCGCCTGGACCCCAAGGACCCACGCCGGGTGCTGGCCAGGGTGCGCCTGAGCGGCGACACGCCGGTGAAGGAAGACACCCAGGCCAAGCTGACCCTGGCCGGCGTCACCGGCAACTCGTTCATCCAGCTCAGCGGCGGTACCCCGCAGAGCCCCGAGCTCACCAGCAAGAATGGCAAGCTGCCGGTGATCGTCGCCTCGCCCTCGCCGATCTCGCGCCTGCTCAATGACAGCAGCGACCTGGTGACCAACATCAACCTGCTGCTGCACAACGCCAACCAGATGTTCTCCGACAGCAACATCGAGCGCCTGAGCAAGACCCTGGCCAACCTCGAGCAGACCACCGGGGCCTTCGCCAACGAGAAGGGCGGTATTGGCGCCGCCATCGAGCAACTGGCGCTGGTCGGCAAGCAGGCCAATGCCACCCTGGCCGAGACCCAGGCCTTGATGCGCAACGCCAACGGCCTGCTCGGCACCCAGGGCAAGCAGGCCATCGACAGCGCCGAGCAGGCGATGCAGTCGCTGGCGCAGAGCATGGCGACCATCGACAGCCTGCTGCAGGACAATCGCCAGTCGATCGACGACGGCGCGCAGGGTCTCAACCAGTTGACACCGGCCATCCGCGAGCTGCGCGAAACGCTCAATTCGCTCAAGGGCATCTCCCGGCGCCTGGAAGCCGACCCGAGCGGCTACCTGCTCGGCCGTGACAACACCAAGGAGTTCCAGCCATGAATCCGTCGCTGCGCCTGCTGGCCCTGGCGGCCACGCTGAACCTGGCCACCGCCTGCTCGATCCTGCCCCAGCGCGAGCCTGTGGATATCTACCGCCTGCCGGTCAACCAGGCCAGCCGCAGCGCGACACCGGTGGACTGGTCACTGCGCCTGAACAAACCGCTGGCCAGCGAAGTACTGGCCGGCCCGCGCATCGCCGTAATTCCTCAGGGGGATGTGGTCAGCAGCTACAAAGGCGCGCGCTGGAGCGACCCGGCGCCATTGCTGGTACGCAACCGCCTGCTCGATGGTTTCCAGCGCGATGGCCGGGTACAGCGCCTGAGCGCCGACGACAGCAACCTGCAGGCCGACTACGAGCTGGCGGGCGAGCTGCAGGCGTTCCAGAGCGAGTACCGAAACGGCGACAAGGTGGAGGTGGTGATTCGTTATGACGCTCGCCTGGTACAGGGGCGCAGCCAGCGCATCCTCGCCAGCAAGCGCTTCGAGGTGCGCCAGCCGCTGGCCGACACCCAGGTGGCTAGCGTGGTCGCGGGCTTTGGCGTGGCCAGCGATCAACTGGCCGGGCAGGTCGTCAACTGGACGGTGGCGCAGAGCGCCCAGGCTCAGGCAAAGAACCAGTAGCAGATGCAGATGGCCGCGATCACCCCGGACAGCTCGGCCAGCAGGGCGCAGCCGACGGCGTGGCGCACGCGCTGGATGCCTACGGCGCCGAAGTAGACGGCCAGCACGTAAAAGGTGGTTTCGGTGCTGCCCTGGATGGTCGCCGCCACCAGCGCCGGGAAGCTGTCCACCCCGTGGGTCTGCATGGTCTCGATCAGCATCGCGCGTGCGGCACTGCCGGAGAACGGCTTGACCAGCGCAGTCGGCAGGCCTTCGACGAAACGGGTGTCCATGCCCAGCCAGTTCACCGCGTGGCGAATGCCGTCCAGCAGCAGCTCCAGGGCCCCGGAGGCACGCAGTACGCCTACCGCAACCAGCATTGCCACCAGGTAGGGCAACAAGCTCTTGGCCACATCGAACCCTTCCTTGGCGCCTTCCACGAACGCTTCGTACACCTTCACCCGCTTCAGCGCACCGATCACCAGGAACAGGATGATCACCCCGAACAGGGTGAGGTTGCCGAGGATCGACGACAGGCTGGCCAGCGCCGCGGCCGACAGGGTACCGAGAAACGCCATGAAGCCGCCCAGCAGCAGCGCACCGGGGATGATGTAGGCGAGCACCACCGGGTCCCACAGGCGCAGGCGCTGCATCAGCGCCACCGACAGCAGACCGACCACGGTCGACACGCTGGTGGCCAACAGGATCGGCAGGAACACCAGGGTGGGGTCGGTAGCACCTTGCTGGGCGCGGTACATGAAGATCGTCACCGGCAGCAAGGTCAGGGACGAGGCGTTGAGTACCAGGAACAGGATCTGCGCATTGCTCGCCGTGGTGCTGCTGGGGTTGAGCTCCTGCAGGGCGCGCATGGCCTTCAGGCCGATCGGGGTGGCGGCGTTGTCCAGGCCCAGGCCATTGGCCGCGAAGTTCATGGTGATCAGCCCCAGGGCCGGGTGGCCGGGCGGAACCTCGGGCATCAGCCGGGCGAACAGCGGGCCGAGCACCTTGGCCAGCCATTCGACGATCCCGGCCTTTTCAGCGATCTTGAGAAAGCCCAGCCACAGGGTCAGGGTGCCGAACAGCAGGACCATGACCTCCACGGACAGCTTGGCCATGGCAAAGATGCTCTCGACCATCGCGGCGAAGATGCCGGCATTGCCGCCGACCAGCCATTGGGCCAGGGCGCTGACGCCCGCCACCAGGAAAAAGCCGAGCCAAAGGCCGTTGAGCATCCGTGTGTTCCCCCTGAAAATGCCTGAATGATAACTGGTTTAGCCTGTACCGGCCTCATCGCCGGCAAGCAGGCTCCCACAAGGTATTGCACCGCTCTCAGGTTCAGTGCAGTACCTGTGGGAGCCGGCTTGCCGGCGATAGGGCTACTGCAGACAACAAAAAACCCCGACAAGTCGGGGTCTTCTGTTCAACGCATCAGGCTCAGCGCTTGGCTGCTTCGCCAACCACTGCAGCTTCCTTCTTGTCCGCCATCAGCGAGGCATAGTACTGCTCGCCCTTGGCAGCGTCGTACATGCCTTCCCAACGGGCGATCACCAGGGCCGCCAGGGCGTTGCCAATCACGTTCAGAGCAGTACGCGCCATGTCCATGATGCGGTCGACACCGGCGATGAAGGCCAAGCCTTCCAGCGGGATACCGACGCTGCCCAGGGTGGCCAGCAGAACCACGAAGGAGACACCCGGAACACCGGCGATACCCTTGGAGGTGACCATCAGGGTCAGTACCAGCAGCAGCTGCTGGCTCCAGGACAGGTCGATGCCGTACAGCTGCGCGATGAAGATCGCCGCGATGCTCTGGTACAGGGTCGAACCGTCGAGGTTGAACGAGTAGCCGGTCGGGACCACGAACGAGCAGATCGACTTCGGCGCACCGTACTTCTCCATCTTCTCGATCACGCGCGGCAGCACGGTCTCGGAGCTGGAGGTGGAGTAGGCGAGGATCAGCTCATCTTTCATGATGCGC
>Ga0160431_100454_pt1 | contig 17848 bp, 16 predicted proteins | sample HID1971K_E0MG_FD_108212 | JGI IMG/M metagenome (GOLD analysis project Ga0160431, IMG submission 108212) | Enriched millipede-associated microbial communities from UW Madison campus, WI, USA - HID1971K_E0 MG | ecosystem: Host-associated > Arthropoda: Insects > Digestive system > Unclassified ...
CATCGCCGTCGGTATCTCCGGCGCGATCCAGCACCTGGCCGGCATGAAGGACTCCAAGGTGATCGTTGCGATCAACAAGGATGAAGAGGCGCCGATCTTCCAGGTGGCCGACTACGGCCTGGTGGCTGATCTGTTCGAAGCCGTGCCTGAACTCAGCGACCAGCTCTGACCACGAGAGGACATCAGCATGACCACACAAGACTTCAGCGCCTGGATCGGCCGCAGTGAAAGCTTCGAGGAACGTCTTACCCACAATCTTGTGAAGCGCATCGCTGCGACCTTGAGCGAACCATGCCCGGCCCCCGGCGAAGCTTTGCCGCTGCTCTGGCACTGGGCGTTCTTCCAGCCGGCAGTAGACGCTGCAGGCCTGGGTAGCGACGGCCATCCGGCACGCGGCGGCTTCCTGCCTCCGGCTGAAAACCGTAACCGCATGTGGGCCGGAAGCCGCCTGCAGTTCATCAGCCCGCTGCACATCGAAGCCGATGTCACGCGCCGCTCGACGGTCATCAAAGCCGAAGAAAAACAGGGCCGTAGCGGTGCCCTGCTGTTCGTGACAGTGCAGCACGAGTACCTGCAGGACGGCCGCGTGGCACTGATCGAGGAGCACGACATCGTCTATCGCGAGCCCACCCCGCCCAAGCTCGGCGGTACGGATGCCGCGCCCGAGGCCCAATGGCAAGAACCGGTAGCACCGGACGCGACGCTGCTGTTCCGCTACTCGGCCGTCACGTTCAATGGCCATCGCATTCATTACGACTGGCCCTATGTCACCGAAATCGAAGGTTACCCGGGCCTGGTGGTGCACGGCCCGTTGATTGCGACGCTGAACTTGCGCGCCTTCCAACGCGCCAACCCGCACGCACAGGTGCAGCGCTTTGCATTCCGTGGCCTACGGCCGTTGATCTCGCCAGCGCCGTTCGACGTCGGCGGGCGAGTGCTTGAGCCGGGCAAAGCCCAAGTCTGGGCGACGGCAGCGCAAGGCATGGCCCAGACGGGCGATATCGAATTCACCCTGGAGAACACCCCATGAGCCCGGTAATTGTCAGAACCGCGCTGTTCGTCCCCGCCACTCGGCCTGAGCGTATTGGCAAAGCGCTGGCCAGTGGTGCCGACCGCGTGATCGTCGACCTTGAAGACGCCGTCGAAGAAACCGCCAAGGAGAAGGCGCGAGAAAACCTGCAGCAGTTCCTCAGTGATCATCCGCAGGCCAAGGTGCTCGTGCGCGTCAATGCCCCCAGCCACTGGGCATTCGACGCCGACCTTGCACTCTGCCAGCGCCATGCCGGGGTGACCGGCATCCTCTTGCCGAAGGCCGAAACCGTTCAGCAGATCGAGCGTGCGCATGCCACCGGCAAGGCCGTACTGCCGATCATCGAGAGTGCCAGAGGCCTGGTTGCACTGCCCCAGCTGGCGACGACTGCCGGCGTGGAGCGTCTGTCGTTTGGTAGCTTGGACCTGGGCCTTGATCTGAATCTGCGCACCGACAGCGAAGCCGCTGCCCAGGTGCTGGGGCACGCCCGTTACGCGGTGATCCTGCACAGCCGAGCCGCTGGCCTGGCGGCACCGCTCGATGGCGTCTACCCGAACATCCAGGACGCAGACGGGCTCTATGACCATGTGCAGTTTGCCCGGGACATGGGCTTTGGCGGCGCCCTGTGCATCCACCCCAGTCAAGTCGCGGTCATTCACCGTGCACTGCAACCTTCTGCCGCTGAGCTGGACTGGGCCCGCCGCGTGGTCGCTGGCGCTGACTGCGGAGCGGGCGTCTTCACCCTCGACGGGCAGATGGTCGACGCGCCGGTGATCCTGCGCGCCCGTGCACTGCTGCAGCTCGTCGATCCGCAGGCGTAATCCGCGTTACCGCCTCTGGTGCCGGGCTGCCCACGTTCTGACGGACCGGGCGCGCGGCATCAGGGGCTCCCCCGACAACCCTGGGTGTTCATCGCCATGCCTCAGCACGCACACTCCTGCCGCGATTCGCTGCTCCACGTGGCAAGCGAACTGATGGCCGAAATCGGCTATACCGCCATGAGCATGCGCCAACTTGCGGCACGCGCCGGCCTGCAGCCCGGCAGCCTCTACCACCATGTTGCCAGCAAGCAGGACCTGCTTCTGGACGTGCTTCTGTATGTTCTGGCCCAGCGCCTGGAGGCCTGGCGCTGCAGCACCTATCCACGCAACCTGCAGGGCTACCTGCGGTTCATGTTGGACCGTCAGCGCAGCCATCCTGACGAGCACCTGCTACTGCGTCACGAAGTGCGGCATGTCACCGCAAAGCAGCGTGGCTGGGTGCAGGCCGCACAACAACGGTTACGTGATCCGCTTCAACAGTACATCGCCCTCGAACAGCACGGGGCGGATGACATTACCGGGGTATGCGAAGCGGTTCTCGCCTTGATCGACTCGGCCGACAACCTGCGCCGCCGGGAAGCGCCCATGGCAGAATCGGCGATCGAGCGCTGGGTGATGCGCATGAGCCGCTTGCTGGTCGGGCCGTGCCAGTCACCGGTGTTAGTGAACGGTTAACGCCTGCTTTGAAAATGACTGATTCTAAAGACGCCTGCCGCGTCGGATCATGGCTTCCCGACTTAACCGACAGCGGTTCGCGAAATGAAACTGTTCATCAGCTCCACCTCCCCTTTTGCCCCGCATCGTCAGGATCCTGCTGCAGGAGAAAGGTATTGCCCACGAAGAAGTATTGGTCGACCCTTGGGCTTCGCCTGCAGCCTTGATCGACGCTACGCCCACGTGCAAGGTTCCGGCCCTGGTGGATGCTGGCGTGGCGATCAGCCACAGCCTGCTGATCGCCCAGTATCTGGAAGCTGCCTACCCGGAACGGGCCCTGGCGATACCGTCGCCCTGCGAGCTGGCGCAGAGTGCGCTGGCCTTCGGTGCACTCGAAGCATTTGCCTCGATCATCATCGGGCGCCGCACCCGCCCGGATTTCGATGACGCCCCTGTCGGCCTGCGCCGGCGCGGCGCCATCGAGGACGCACTGCAACGCCTGAACGTCGGCACATCTACCCACCACGAGTGCAGCATGCCGAGTCTCGCCAACATCATCACGGTAGTGTTGCTCGATGCCGTACGTTTTCGTTTCGGGCACGCCCACTGGATTCCAGACGTTCCGGCGCTGGATGCGCTGAGCAATCACCTCAATCAACGCGCTTCATTTGCCAGTACCCGCCCCATACTTACCTAGCCTGACTGCATGCCAGAATCGTCGCCAGCGTGTCGACCAGGCACATTCGGTCAGTTGCCAGCTTGACCCGACAGCCGCTTGCTTACCATGAACGTGCGAATACCGATGTTTTCCTCGACCTTGCCATCACCGTCCAGGTAGCCATGCTTGCCCATGTCTGGCATCAACCAGGCCGAGATCAAGGTAATCGCACCGATCGCCGCCACGTAAACGTAAAACACATCTTCCCTGCCCATCGAGCGGAAGCTGAGCGCAACATACTCGGCCGTGCCGCCAAACATCGCATTACCCAGCGCATAAGGCAGACCTACCCCCAGGGCACGTACCGTTGGCGGATACAGATCAGCTTTCAGTACACCGGTAACCGGGGTGTAGAACGCGGCGATGAGCAAGCCACAAAGCACGAGCGCGAAAGCACTCAGTGGATCGTGCACATTCTTGATCGCTGTGAGTAGCGGGATCACCAGGAAGGTGGAAAGCACACCGAAGATGATCATGTTGCGGCGCACCCCGATCCTGTCGGCGAGGAGCCCGAATACCGGCTGGCAAAACATGAAGATCACCAACGCCGCTGCCATGATAATGCTCACGGTCGGCGCGGCGAGGCCGACGCTGACCACCAGGAACTTCTGCATGTAGGCCGTGAACGTATAGAAATACAAAGAGCAGCCAATCGTGATGGTGAAGGTCAGCAACACGGCTCGCTTGTGCTGCATCAAGGCCCTGATCGAGCCGGACTCCTTGCGCTTCATGTCCTGTTCGGTCGCGGTCTCACGCATGGTCCGGCGCAGATACACCACGACGATGGAAGCCAGCGCACCGATCAGGAACGGCACACGCCACCCCCATGCTTTCAGCTCCTGCTCGCTCAGCAGCATCTGCAATACTGCCACCGTCAACAGCGCAAGTAATTGGCCGGCGATGATAGTCATGTACTGGAAGGAACCGAAGAACGAACGGCGCCCGGCACTGGACACTTCGCTGATGTACGTAGCGCCAGTGCCATATTCGGCCCCGACCGACAGGCCCTGCATCAGCCGCGCCAGCACCAGCAGGACAGGCGCTGCCACGCCGATCGACGCATAGGTGGGCATGACAGCGATCATCAACGAGCCACCGCACATCATGAACACCGAGATGATCATCGAAATCTTGCGACCGCGGGTGTCAGCGATGTAGCCGAAGATCCAGCCACCCAGTGGGCGCATGAAGAAGCCCACAGCGAAGATCCCGGCTGTGGCAAGCAGTTGGCTGGTCTGGTCCCCGGCGGGGAAGAACAAGGAGGCGAAGTAGATCGAGGTGTAGGCGTAGATGAAGAAGTCATACCACTCCACCAGGTTCCCGGAACAGACGCCGACGATTGCGGTGGTGCGTTCTTTGCGCGTCAACGGGCGCGCCGTGCTTTGCTCTGCGTTCATGGAAGTACCCTTGTTGTTCTTGTTTTACCGACTCGGGTACAGCTTTGCACAGCGTCGTTTGGGGAGAAGACCTGACGGCGGCCTATCAGATATGCCTGCCGGGCATGGCCCGCTGTATCACAGATTGGAGAGTCGCTTCTGCTCCAGGTGAGCGATCACTTGGCCGGCCACGCTATTCAGGCAGCCCTTGAAGAAGTGATTGACGCCTGCATAGACAGAGACAATCCGATGCTCGGGCGCCGCCCATTGCAGTAGATTTGCCAAGGGCGCCATTTCATCGAGTTCGCCATGGGCCAGCAGGCAATCGGTCGGCACAGGCAACGCCGGATAATGCCGGCCACCTGGCACATCGCCGACCGGCAGGCCAAGCAAGGCAACGGCTTGCAATTGCCCGGAGAGCGCGCAGGCAACCCGGGCAAATACGTACGCGCCAAAAGAGAAACCGACGATGGAAATGGGCAACTGCGGATACTGCTTGCCGAGATACTCAATGACGGCAAGGCTGTCTTCAGTCTCGCCGAGGCCGGCGTCGTGCGCGCCGTCGGTCAGCCCGACGCCACGAAAGCTCGGCCGGGCCACCCGCCAACCGTTGCCGCAGAGTTGCCGTGCCAGGGTCAACGGCACCACATGACGCGGGCTTCCACCCAACAACGGTTGTGGATGGCTGACCAGCACGATGCCTTTTGCCTGACCGTCGGGATGATCCACCAATACCTGGATGCGCCCGACCGGACCATCGATCAGTACTTCTTCCCGCTCTGTGCTCGACATGTCATTGCATCCTGAAAGCAAAAAAATCGTGGCCGTCACGCCCCTTGCTGCGCATCCGCGTTACGTGGCAGCGAACGAAGCACGAGCACTACCAACACGACATTGGCCAGCGCCAGTGCGCAAAGCGCGGCGAGCACGCCCATGGCACCAAAGTGCTGCAACAGATACCCACCCACCAATGGCGTCAGTGCCTGGCCTATCAGTGAGGGGCGCGACATCTTGCCCATCAGCGCAACATACTGCGCCGGCGGCATCAATGCGAGCGGCAACAAGCCCCTGACGATGGCCCGCAGACCGTTGCCACTGCCATATAGCAGCAGGCCCAATGCGGTCGCTCCGGGCGCCAGCGCCACCAATGTCACGCCCACCGCGACCAGCAGCGAAGACACCAGCGCAGTCCAGATCGGGTGGCGTTTGCTGGCAAGGATCTGCAAAACGCGCGAGGCGACCTGGCTCGGCCCCAGCAATGCGCTGAGCCCGATTGCAGTGGCCAACGAATAACCCAGCCCTTGCAGCACTGCCACAAGCTGCACGGAAATGGCGGTCATGATGATCGCGCCGAGCGCGAAGATGCTGGTCAGCAGAAGGTACAAGCGCCGATCCACGATTGCCGTGATCGAGGTGGGTGCGCTTTTTGACGCTTGTTTGTGTTGCCCGGCTGGCAGCACCCACAGGTACAACGGCGCCACCGCAACAATCAACAAGATGCCGTAGCCCATGCACGCCGCACGCCAGCCGAACTGTTCGATGGCCAGAGCCAGCAGCGGCCAGGTTACCGTGGTAGCGAAGCCTGAGATCAGCGTGATGCCGGTGATTGCCCTGCCTGCCCGCTCGGCATAGAGCGCCCCCAGGGTAGCGAACAAGGCCTCGTACAGCCCCATCGCCATGCCCGTACCGATGATTATCCAGGCAAGCATGAACACCGGCAGGCTCTGGCAGTTTGCAACGACCAACAGGCCGATACCCACTACCACGCCGCTACCAGCAAGCTGCATGCGCCCGCCATGGCGCGCCACCAGCCGGCTGGAAAGCGGTGCCAGCAGCGCCGAGACCATCAAGCCAAGCGACAGCGCGCCATACACCCAATGTCTGTCCCAGCTCATCTCCTGCGTGATCGGCTCGGCCATCACCGCCAGCAGAAAGAACGAACCACCCCAGACCAGGATCTGCAGCATACCCAGGCAGAAAATGCCCAGAACCCCGGGAAGACGCACAGCACTGTTCACACTACAACCTTCAGATGTTGAAACGTCCGCCATAATAGAAGCAGCTCGATTGAGCTGCTATTCATTAGCGGCATATCAGCTATGGCCACTCGTGAACCGAACGAAGCGCAAGTGGCCGATGGCGACGACTACCGCATGGTCCGCAGGAAGCTGACCGCCATGGTTTTCAACGATTTTGGCCTGTTCTATTGCGACTCAGCCATGGAGCTACACTGCCAATCATCGATCATGCAGGCAGTGCCATGAGCGAGAGCCTTCACCCGCAGAGGATCAAGCCTTGTATAACCGCCTGAAGCGGTGCAACACGGGCTCGGTGTACCCGCTGGGTTGGCGCACGCCTTCAAACACCAATGCGCAGGCAGTGGCGAATGCCAGGGAGGCGTCGAAGTCTGCCGACATCGGCCGGTACTGTGAGTCGCCAGCGTTCTGCCCATCCACCACCACGGCCATGCGTTTCAACGCCGACATGACCTGCGCCTGGTCGACCACACCATGACGAAGCCAGTTGGCAATATGCTGGCTGGAGATACGCAACGTGGCGCGGTCCTCCATCAGGCCGATGTCATGAATATCCGGCACCTTGGAGCAACCAATGCCCTGGTCAACCCAACGCACCACATACCCCAGCAGTCCCTGAGCGTTGTTATCCAGTTCCTCGGCAATCGCCTCCGGCGACCAGTCGTTGGCATCACCCAGAGGAATTTCCAGCAGTTCGTCCTGCAACCGCAATGATTCTGCCGCATCTGCCTGTTCGATGATCTGGCCTTGAACCGCAGCAACATCGATCTGATGATAATGCATGGCATGTAGCGTGGCCGCCGTCGGCGAAGGCACCCACGCTGTGGTGGCGCCAGCCTGTGGGTGGGCGACCTTCTGCTCGACCATCGCGTGCATCAGGTCGGGCATGGCCCACATGCCTTTGCCGATCTGGGCAATGCCCTGCAACTGGCACTCCAGGCCCACCAGCACGTTGTTGCGCTCGTAGGCCTTAAGCCAGCGGCTGGCTTTCATATCACCCTTGCGCAGCATCGGGCCGGCTTCCATCAGCGTGTGCATTTCGTCGCCGGTGCGGTCGAGGAAGCCGGTATTGATGAACACCAGACGCTCGGTGGCCTGGGCAATACAGGCCTTGAGGTTGAGCGTAGTGCGGCGCTCTTCGTCCATGATGCCCATTTTCAGGGTATTGGCCGGCATACCCAGCATCGCTTCAACACGGTCAAACAACTGCGTGGTGAAGGCCACTTCCTCAGGCCCATGCATCTTGGGTTTGACAATGTAGACACTACCAAGCCGGGAATTGCGACGATGCTCCAGATCATGCATCGCCGCCAGGCTGGTGACCACCGCATCGACAATGCCTTCGGGCACCTCCTGGCCATCGCTGTCGAGCAGCGCGGGCGTCGTCATCAGGTGGCCGACGTTGCGCACCAGCATCAATGCGCAACCGGGCAAAGACAACGTCCTGCCATCGGCATGCAACCAGTGACGCACCGGGTTCAAGCGGCGCGTCACGCTGCGGCCGTCTTTTTCCAGGGTTTCACTCAAGTCCCCTCTCATCAGTCCCAGCCAGTTGCGGTAGACCGAGACCTTGTCGGTGGCGTCCACGGCTGCGACTGAGTCTTCGCAGTCCATGATGGTGGTCAGGGCCGCCTCCAGCACCACGTCCTTGATTTGGGCGGGATCCTGGCTGCCGATGGGGCTTGTTCCGTCGATATGGATTTCGATGTGCAGGCCATTGTTGATCAGCAACAGGGCGCTGGGTGCGTTGGCCTCACCTTGCAGGCCAAGCCACTGCTGCGGGTTGGCCAGGCCAGTGATCACGCCGCCCGCCAGGGTGACGCGCAACTGGCCGTCTTCGATTCGATAGCACGTGGCATCCCCATGACTGCCCGACGCCAGCGGCACGCTGCGATCGAGAAACGCACGGGCATACGCCACGACCTGCCGGGCACGTACCGGGTTGAAGCCCGGCTGCCTGGCCGCCTGGCCTTCATCGGGAATCACGTCCGTGCCGTACAACGCGTCATACAGCGACCCCCAGCGTGCGTTCGCGGCATTCAGCGCATAGCGGGCATTCATCACCGGTACGACCAGTTGCGGGCCAGCCAGAACCGCGATTTCACTGTCGACATTGGCGGTGCGCACCGCGACCGATGCGCGCACCGGCTGCAGATAGCCGATGGATTGCAGAAAGGAACGGTACGCCGCCTTGTCCCGTAACGGGCCGGGATTGGCACGGTGCCAAGCATCCAGCTTGGCCTGAAGCAGCTCGCGCTTTTCCAGCAAGGCGCGGTTGAGCGGTGCGAGGTCATGCACCAGTTGGTCGAACGCGCTCCAGAAGTGATCGCTCTGTACACCCGTGCCCGGCAGCAAGTCGTCTTCGATGAAATGCAGCAACTGTGGCGCGACCGTCAAACGGCCTTTACGCAGAAAATCGCTCATGACGCTCCTCGCTTCTTATTGTTGGTGAAACGTCAGTGTTACCCATTATGCATTTTGAATTCAATATTCAATTCGGTATCAGCTGACGCATTGCCGCTTGCACCCCCGCTCCAGTCAGTTCGCTACGAACCTGTAATCTGCCGCAGGGTTCGACCTGGAGCACCTGTGCAAGCAACCGCGCCACCTCGGGCATCTGCGCACTGCCCAAACCTTGCCGAGTGATGAATTGCGTGCCCAAGCGCAAGGCGTGCTGGCCTGGCCGGGAAGGGTCGACACAGGTGCCTATCAGAATTCCGTAGCGTTGCAACGCGTGCATCTCTGCACGTGGATCGACATCACCGGACAACGGCAGCAGCAGTTGATGAGTGTGCACCTCGCCTTCTTGCGCGGCGATCACGGGCAAGCCGCTTGTATGCAGAGCACGGTGAAGTGCCGCGCTGTTGCTGACGATACCGCGAGCGTAAGCGCCATCATCCGCCAAGGTTTCGCTGAGGGTGACGGCCAGTGACGGCAGGCGGCCCGCGTCGTAGTTGGCGAGCATGCGCGAATCCAGCAAGGTGCGCAGCGCCTGGGCGTCCTCCGGGTTGCGCCCCAGCACCAGCCCTTGGGGCCGCCCAGGTAGCGTCTTGTAGGTGGAGCTGCTGACCAAGTCGACGCCGGCATCGAACGGGTTTGGATAGGCACCACCGGCAATCAGGCCCAGTACATGGGATGCATCGAACAGGGTTTTGGCGCCGACTGCGCGTGCCGCCGCCACGACCGGGGCAATGTCGTCGGACTTGACCACAATGCTACGGCCCAGCACCACCAGCTTGGGGCGTACACGCTCGACCTGCTCGACCGCACGGGCCGTATCCAGCTGGCAGGCGGCATGATCGAACGGCAGGTCCTCGAGTACGAGCCCCGCCAGCTCCGCCGTGCCGCCGCGGCGCTGGCTCAGATGGCCACCGTGTTCGGCGGCCGGCGCCAGCACCCGGTCGCCCGGTTGGCAGTACGCATGAAACACCGCGAGGTTGGCCAAGGTACAGCTGGGCAAGCGCACCTCTGCCCAGGCGGCCTTGAACAAGCGCGTCGCAGCCTGGCTTGTGTAGTCTTCCAGCTCGCTGACCAGTTCGGTCTCCGGCTGTTCTTTCCGAGATGTCGGCCCCATCGCCGGGTATGCACTCAATGCTGGGTTATAGGCCGCCATTGCCCGGGCACTGGGAAGGTTGGCCCCGGCGTACAACATCAGCCTCTGTGATGCCAGTTGCGGCAATCGCGCTGCGCAGGCGCCCAGCAACTCATCGATATTGCGTACCATGCTCAAGCCTCCTGCCGCTGGATCGACTGCAGTTGCTCGGCATCGTCGCGTACCAGGAGCAAGACCGCATCGCGCTTTTCCAGCAGGTGGTGGCGCAGGATATGGCTGAGCCGTTTGCCGTCCCGCGCCTGCAAAGCCACGATCATTTCTTCGTGATCGTGCAACGCCCGGTCCCATTTGGGCGCTTGCTGGTTGGACCGAAAGCGCAAGGCATGAATACGCCGGTTCAACGACAGGTAAATCTGGCGCAAGGCCGAATTGCGTGCGGCCAGGTTGATCAGATCGTGGATCGAGCGGTTGCGGTGGTAATAGCCCGGCAGGTCGTTCTGGTTCTTGCTGACCACCATGGCGTTGTGCAGCGCCTTGATTTCGTCCAGCTCACGCTCGGTGATGCGCTCGCAGGCCAGTTCGCCGGCAAAGGCTTCGATCCCGCTCATCAGTTCGAAGGTTTCGCGGATCTCCTGCTCCGACAGGCGCGCGACGCTGGCGCCACGGTTCGGGTTGATCTCGATCAGGCCTTCCATCGCCAGCACCTTCAAAGCCTCACGCAAGGGCGTGCGGGAAATGCCGAGGGTGTCGCACAGTTCGCGTTCGTTCAGCTTTTGGCCAGCCTTCAGCACACCTTCGGTAATGAAGCTGCGCAGGTGCTCCACCACCGTGTCGTGCAGCCGCTGGCGTTCCAGCCTGGGCATCAATAGTGGCTTGGCCGAGGCATTCAGCTCGCTATTATTTTGCATTCAAAATCCTCATCGTAAGCGCTTGAAAGCACACTCTTATTTGATAACCGCAGTAGATGCTGGAGACTTTAGCCCATTTTGAGGGCTTGACACAGTGATTGACCGCGCTATCGTATTTTGCATTCAAAATACAAAAACAAAAAGGAGTCACCTATGTTGAAGCTCGATTTCCACCCGGCCGGCCGTCACTTCCTGCAGATTCCGGGCCCCAGCCCGGTCCCGGACCGCATCCTGCGGGCCATGAGCTACCCCACCATCGACCATCGCGGCCCGGAGTTCGGCGAGCTGGGCCTGAAGGTGCTCGACGGCATCAAGAAGATCTTCAAGACCGTGCACCCCGTGGTCATCTACCCGGCCTCCGGTACTGGCGCCTGGGAAGCGGCGCTGTGCAATACCTTGAGTGCAGGCGATGAAGTGCTGATGTTCGAAACCGGCCACTTCGCCACCTTGTGGCAGAAGATGGCCTTGAGCCTTGGCCTCAAGCCACAGTTCATCGGCCGCCCTGGCATCGAAGGCTGGCGGGGCGGTGTCGATGCTTCGATGATCGAAGCCCACCTTCGCGCCGACAGCGCCCAGCGCATCAAAGCCGTCTGCGTGGTGCACAACGAAACCAGTACCGGTGTTACCTCCGACATCGCCTCGGTGCGCAAGGCCATCGATGCTGCGGGTCACCCGGCGTTGCTGCTGGTCGATACCATTTCCGGCCTGGCCTCGGCCGACTACCGTCATGATGAATGGGGCGTGGATGTCACCGTCTCCGGCTCGCAGAAAGGCCTGATGCTGCCGCCGGGCATCAGCTTCAACGCGCTGTCCCCCAAAGCCATCGCAGCCAGCAAGAGCGCCACCTTGCCGCGCAGTTTCTGGGGCTGGGACGAAATCGTGGAGATGAACAAGACCGGCTACTGGCCCTACACGCCGAACACCAACCTGCTCTACGGCCTGAACGAAGCGCTGGAGATGATCCTCGGCGAAGGGCTGGACAATGTCTTCGAACGGCACAATCGCCTGGCACAAGCCTGCCGCACGGCGGTCAATGCCTGGGGCCTGGACATCCAGTGCGCCGACCCCGGCGTGTACAGCCCGGTGCTGACCGGTGTGATGACACCCGAAGGGATCGATGCCGACGCGGTGCGCAAGGTGATCTACGAGCGCTTCGACATGTCGCTGGGCACGGGCCTGGGCAAGATGAAGGGCCGCATGTTCCGCATCGGCCACCTGGGCGACTGCAACGACCTGACCCTGATGGCCACCCTCACCGGCTGCGAAATGGGCCTGCAACTGGCGGGCGTGAAACTGCAGTCCAGCGGCGTACTGGCGGCTATGGACTACCTTGGAGGGCAATCAGTCCCGCTGCGTCGCGAGTGATGTGAAAAACGCTTGAATGGGCGCTGCGGCCCCTGCCGCAGCGCCTTGAATGACGAACTATCCCGAATCCCCGCATCGTCTGCGGGAACAATAAGAAATTGGAGATAGAACATGAGGTTTTTCCGTCTGCGACCCACCACGGTGGTGTTGTTCATGCTGTGCGCCATGTATTTCATCACCTACCTCGACCGAGTCAACGTCAGCACCGCCGCTGTCGGGTTCGGGCCTGAGTTCGGGCTGACCAAGACCGAAATCGGCATCGTCTTCTCTGCTTTTGCCTATCCCTACCTGGTGTTCCAGATCATTGGTGGCTGGGTCAGCGACCGCTTCGGCGCCAAGCGTACGCTGGTCGTATGCGGCATCGTTTGGGCTGCAGCAACCGTGATGACGGGCCTGGCCGGAGGTTTCGTCTCGCTGATCATCGCTCGGGTTCTGTTAGGCCTGGGTGAAGGCGCGACCTTCCCTGCCGCAACGGCCGCGATGTCCCGTTGGGTACCCAAAGAGAAACGTGGTTTTGCACAGGGAATCACCCACGCGTTCGCACGGCTGGGCAATGCACTGGCACCTGCCGCGATGATCGCGATCATGGCCACCTACGGCTGGCGCGAGTCGTTCTACGTATGCGCGATCATCAGTTTTATCTGGGTGGCCTTGTGGGCGCTGGTATTCACTGAACTGCCGAAAAATCACCCGCGTATATCCCAGCAGGAACTGGATTCACTGCCGGCTCCCAAGGTCAAGAACAAGGACCCGCTACCCTGGGGGCGCCTGTTCAAACGCATGGCGCCAGTGACCATCGTCTACTTCTGCTATGGCTGGACCCTGTGGTTGCTGCTGAGCTGGGTGCCGATGTACTTCATGAACCTGGGCCTGGACCTCAAGGGCACCGCCATTTTCGCCTCCGCCGTATTCTTTGGCGGTGTCGTCGGCGACACGCTGGGCGGCATTGTCAGCGACCGCATCTACGCGCGGACCAAGAACCTCAACAAGGCTCGCAGCCTGATGGTCTCCATCTGCCTCAGCTTGACGCTGCTCTCGCTGGTGCCGCTGATGTTCACCACCGACATCCACATTTCCCTGGCCTGCCTGGCCATAGGTTTCTTCTTCTCGGAAATGACCATTGGCCCGATGTGGGCCATTCCCATGGACATCGCCCCGGATCATTCCGGCACAGCCTCCGGCATGATGAATACCGGTTCGGCGATGGCGGCCATCATCAGCCCGGTGGCAGCCGGGATGCTGATCGACAAGTTCCACAACTGGCAGCTACCGTTCCTGGTGAGCATTGCCCTGCTCGCCATCGGTGTGGCCCTGTCGTTCCGCATGAAGCCGCAGAACAAGTTCGAGTACGCAAAGGCACCCGTGACACCGGCTGAAGATTCCCATCCTACCCCGGCCATCAGCAAGTAACACCCTGTGGCCGCGCCTTCGGGCGCGGTCTTGATTAAGGAGCGACACCTTGAACACAGCAGCCCCTTCTGCGCATCTGGCGCAACTTCTCGTCGACGCCCAACGCGAGCGCAGCCCCCTGGGCGAACTCGATCATGGCTTGTATCCGAAGGACTTCGCCGACGCCTATCAAACCCAGCAAGCCATTTTCAGTTTGCGCAGCATCAAGGCCGGCGGCTGGAAAATCGGCTCAAAATCCCCTACGGGCCCCGTCCAGGGTTCCCCCTTACCCGTTGGATGCCTGCATGCGCCTGCCAGCACATTCGCTCGCGCTGACTACGCACCCGTCGGGCTGGAGCTTGAAATCGCGTTTCGCTTCAAGCGTGACTTCAACCCACGTGACGAGGATTACAGTGACGAGGAAGTGCATGCCGGGATTGGCGAGATGGCCGCGACCATCGAGATCGTTTCAAGCCGTTTTGCAGCCTTCCCAAAAGTCGAACCTCTGACGCAACTGGCCGACTTGCTCAACCATGGCGCCCTGGTCGTGGGTGAATTCGTGCCTTACCGGGACGACTTCCCGTTCGCCCAGCCAACCTTGGAGCTGACGTTCAACGGCGAAAGCATCGTGCCTGGGGCCGCTGCCAATCCGGCAGGCGACCCTCGCAGGTTGCTGACGTGGCTGGTCAACCATCACACCCGCAATGGCAAGGTATTGCCCAAGGACTTTGTCATTACCACCGGGTCGTTCACCGGGATGTATTTCGCCAAGGCGGCGGGTGAGCTGAAAGGCGAGATCAACGGCCTGCCACCGGTGTCGTTATCTCTGACCTGACAGAGCGCGGCACTCTCGAAAGCCAGGTGCTCAACCTGGCTTTTTTTTGCCTGGACGCTACCTTACGGGCATGAGGCCAAAAGAAAGCCCCGAAAAATCGGGGCCGGGGTGAACCAATAAACACCCCTTAGGCTGTTTGATAGGACCGGTAGCGCGGCTCCCAGAACATCGCGTCAATCGCTTCACGCAGCGCATGCTCTGGCTGCTCCGACGCAACGCCATCTTCCTGCGCCGCCAGCGCGACAGCCAGTGCGATCGCCTTGCTCACGGCCTGCACATCGCCCATTGGCGGCAACATCTCGCCTGCTTGTGCACTCTGCGCCAGCGCCCTGGCCGAGGCCATCAACATGCGCTCGGTCACCCGGGTGGCCTGGCTGACGATTACCCCCAGGCCGATACCCGGGAAGATGTACGAGTTGTTGCATTGGGCAATCTTGTAGGACCGCCCCGCCCACTCCACGGGCTGGAACGGGCTGCCGGTGGCGATCAATGCGTGACCTTCGGTCCACTGGAGCAGGTCGGCCGGTTGCGCTTCAATCTGCGAAGTGGGGTTGGACAGCGGCATGATGATTGGCTGACGGCACCCTTGGTACAGCGTCTGAATAATCGATTGGGTGAACAACCCCGCTTTGCCCGAAACCCCGATCAATACCGTGGGACGCGCATTGCTCACCACTTCCTGCAAGTCTGGCCAGTCCGATGCGAAATGCCATTGCGACAGCGAGGCCGTGGCATGGGCAAGTCGGGTCTGGAACGGATAAAGGCCCTGCTGGCGGTCGGTCAGCAAGCCTTTGCTGTTGAGCAGGAATACCTGGCTGCGCGCCTGGGCATCGCTGAGCCCCTCCTCGACCATCGCCTGGATGATCTGTTCGGCAATACCACACCCGGCGGAGCCGGCCCCGACAAAGGCGATGGTTTGCTGCGACAGCGTTTCACCCTTGATCCGACAGGCTGCCAGCAACGTGCCGACCGTGACCGCCGCGGTGCCCTGGATGTCGTCGTTGAAGCAACACAGCTGGTCGCGATAGCGCTCCAGAAGCGGCATCGCATTCGCCAAGGCGAAGTCTTCGAACTGCAGCAGCACACCTGGCCAGCGCCGCTGCACGGCCGCCACGAAGGTTTCGAGGAAATCATCGTATTGCTGGCCACGCACCCGTGGTTGTTTCAGCCCGAGGTACTCTGGGTCTTCGAGCAAGGCCGGGTTCTGGGTGCCGACATCCAGCACGATCGGCAAGGTGTAGGCCGGGCTGATACCGCCACAGGCGGTGTACAGCGACAGTTTGCCGATCGGAATGCCCATGCCGCCAATGCCTTGGTCACCCAGGCCAAGGATGCGTTCGCAATCGCTGACCACGATGACTTTGACGTTGTCCTTGGTGACGTTGGCCAACATCGCGTCGATCTGATCGCGCTCCTCATAAGAAATGAACACACCCCGATGACTGCGGTAAATCCTGGAGAACTCCTGGCACGCTTTGCCCACGGTCGGTGTGTAGATGATCGGCAGCATCTCTTCGAGGTGCGACTCCACCAGCTTGTAGAACAGCGTTTCGTTGCGGTCCTGCACCGAGCGCAGGTAAACGTGCTTTTCCAGCGGGCCGGGCGCTTCGCTGAACTGGCGATAGGCTCGCGCAACCTGTTGCTCCAGCGTTTCCACCTGCGCGGGCAATAGGCCCTGCAAACCAAACGCCTCGCGTTCTTGCTGGGTAAATGCCGTGCCTTTGTTCAGCAGCGGCGTTTCCAGCAGTGCAGGGCCACGGAATTTGACGTGCAGTGGACGACGTTCTGACGGCATGACGGAGACCTCGTTGGTTGTTGTATTTTGAATTCAATATACCGACAACGAAACAAAATGCAATTCAAGGGACGCTTGTACCTTCCCAATAACCTGGCACGTTGTAGACCTCTTTCAGGTAGTCGACAAAGAACCGGACCTTGGCCGGCAAATGACGCTGTTGTGGCCATACCGCCTGGATGTCGTAATCAGGCAGGGCAAATTCGTCGAGTACCGTGACCAACGTGCCAGCGTCCAGCTCCGCCTGGATCTCCCATGTCGAGCGCCAACCGATGCCAACCCCTTGCTGCATCCACGCCGCCAGCAGTTCACCATCGTTGCAGGCCAGATTGCCACTGACCTTCATGGCCACCGGGCGACCGTCGCGCATGAACGTCCAACCTCGCTGCTGGCCACCCTGCAGGGTAAACGCCAGGCAATTATGGTCTGCGAGGTCCTCTAATGTCTGCGGCCGGCCATGCCGTGCGAAGTACGCCGGCGTGCCACACACCACGCGCTTGTTGGGGAAGAGTTTGACCGCGACGTAGTTGGGGTCGCGCACTTCACCAATACGGATGCTCAGGTCGTACCCTTCACTCACCAGGTCCACGACGCTGTCAGTGAGGTTGAACGCCAGCTTCACGTTGGGAAAGCGATGCTGGAACTCCAGCGCATGCGGAGCCACATGGACACGCCCGAATGCTGCCGGTGCGGAGATTTGCAAGCTGCCTTTGACCAGGGACGCGCTGCTGCATATTGCCGCCTCCAGGTCATCGAAATCCAGCAGCAGTCGGGTCGCCCGCTCTAGCAACTGCTCGCCCAACGCCGTCAGTTTCAGCCCACGGGTAGACCGGTGCATGAGCTTCACACCCAGGCGTTTTTCAAGGCTGTCCAGGCGCCGACCGAGGATTGCCGGCGTCACCCCTTCGATCAAGGCCGCCGCCGCAAAACTGCCTTTTTGCGCGACCTGCACAAAACTCTGTAACTCGACATAGCGACCCATTCCATACCTCAGGTATCGACAGAATCTAATTTTCTGGCCTTCAACAAGCCCATTCGCTGTTCCATGCTGCCACTCAAGAAGAAAAATATCGACTCAGTGTCAGGAGAGCATTCATGGCGAAAATCAGAGCGATCGAAGCGGCCGTGCAAGTATTGCGCCGCGAGGGTGTGGACGTTGCATTCGGGATTCCGGGCGCGGCTATCAACCCCTTTTATGCAGCAATGAAGTCGGTCGGTGGCATCGATCACGTCCTCGCTCGTCACGTCGAAGGCGCCTCGCACATGGCCGAGGGCTACACCCGCGCCAATCCGGGCAACATCGGCGTGTGCATCGGCACCTCCGGCCCGGCCGGCACCGACATGGTCACCGGCCTGTACAGCGCCTCG
>Ga0160431_100455_pt1 | contig 17828 bp, 21 predicted proteins | sample HID1971K_E0MG_FD_108212 | JGI IMG/M metagenome (GOLD analysis project Ga0160431, IMG submission 108212) | Enriched millipede-associated microbial communities from UW Madison campus, WI, USA - HID1971K_E0 MG | ecosystem: Host-associated > Arthropoda: Insects > Digestive system > Unclassified ...
GACTAGCCGCACCGAGGCCGTGAAAGCCTACCTGCTCGACCTGCAAGACCGCATCTGCTCTGCCCTCGAAGCCGAAGACGGCGGCGCCCGCTTCGTCGAGGATGCCTGGGTGCGCGAAGCCGGCGGCGGGGGGCGCACGCGGGTCATCGGCGAGGGCAAGCTGATCGAGAAAGGCGGCGTGAACTTCTCCCACGTGTTCGGCGCCGGCCTGCCGCCGTCGGCCAGCGCCCACCGCCCCGAACTGGCGGGCCGTGGTTTCGAAGCCTTGGGCGTGTCGCTGGTGATCCACCCGCACAACCCGCATGTGCCGACATCCCACGCCAATGTGCGTTTCTTCATTGCCGAGAAAGAAGGTGAAGAAGCGGTCTGGTGGTTCGGTGGCGGCTTCGACCTGACCCCGTACTACGGCAATGAAGAAGATTGCATCCACTGGCACCGCGTGGCCGAGCAGGCTTGCGCGCCGTTCGGCGCCGACGTCTACCCGCGCTACAAGGCCTGGTGCGACCGCTACTTCCACCTCAAGCACCGGGGCGAGCCGCGCGGCATTGGCGGATTGTTCTTCGATGACCTGAACGAGTGGGACTTCGACACCTGCTTCGCCTTCATCCGCGCCATCGGCGATGCCTACATCGAGGCTTACCTGCCCATCGTCCAGCGCCGCAAGGACACGCCCTACACCCCTGAGCAGCGCGAGTTCCAGGAGTACCGCCGCGGTCGTTACGTGGAGTTCAACCTGGTCTACGACCGTGGCACCCTGTTCGGCCTGCAGTCTGGCGGTCGCACCGAGTCGATCCTCATGTCGCTGCCGCCGCAGGTACGCTGGGGCTACGACTGGAAAGCCGCGCCGGGCAGCGAGGAAGCACGCCTGACCGAATACTTCCTGCAAGACCGCGACTGGCTCGCCCAGTAAGCCTGTGGATAACCGAGGAGCCCCCCATGGACCAGTACGTCGTTTTCGGTAACCCGATTGGCCACAGCAAGTCGCCGCTGATTCATCGGCTGTTCGCCGAACAGACCGGCCAGGACCTGGAGTACACCACCCTGCTGGCGCCGGTGGACGAGTTCAGCGACTGCGCCCGGGGCTTCTTCAAGCAAGGCAGCGGCGCCAACGTGACCGTGCCGTTCAAGGAAGAGGCCTACCGCCTGTGCGACAGCCTCACCCCGCGTGCCCAGCGTGCCGGGGCGGTGAATACGTTGAGCAAGCTGGCGGACGGCACCTTGCAAGGTGACAACACCGATGGCGCCGGCCTGGTGCGTGACCTGACGGTGAATGCCGGGGTCGAGCTGACCGGCAAGCGCATTCTCATTCTGGGCGCCGGGGGTGCGGTGCGGGGTGTGCTGGAGCCGATTCTGGCCCTCGACCCGCAATCGCTGGTGATCGCCAACCGCACCGTGGAAAAGGCCGAGCAGCTGGCGCGTGAGTTCGATGAGCTGGGGCCGGTGGTGGCCAGCGGGTTTGGCTGGTTGCAGGAGCCGGTGGACGTGATCATCAACGCCACCTCGGCGAGCCTGTCCGGCGAGTTGCCGCCGATTGCCGAGAGCCTGGTCGAGGCCGGGCGCACGGTGTGCTACGACATGATGTATGGCAAGGAGCCGACGCCGTTCTGCCAGTGGGCGAGCAAATTGGGCGCGGCCCAGGTGCTGGATGGGCTGGGCATGCTGGCTGAGCAGGCGGCTGAGGCTTTCTTTATCTGGCGTGGAGTACGGCCGGATACAGGGCCGGTGCTGGACGAGCTGCGCCGGCAATTGGCGCGGGGCTGAGGTTTTGGGGCTGCAAAGCAGCCCCAACGATCACTCTGCAAATTGAATGGGGCAAAGCTCCATCCCTTCCAGCTTCTGCAATTCCTCGATCACCTGCGGCCTGGCCCGGTGCAAGGTCAGACTCCCCCCCGCCCGCCTCAACCGCCGCGCCTCGCGGTGCAGCATGTCCACCCCCGAGTAATCGATGAAGTTCACCTGACGCGCATCGATCACCACATGCGGCCCCTGGCAGCGCTGCAGCCGCACCTGCAGGTAATGCGCCGCACCAAAGAAGATCGACCCGCCCACCCGCAGCACGTCGGCCTGCCCTTCGCGGCTCTGCTGCACCCGTGGTCGCGAAGTGCGCTTGAGGTAGAAGAACAGCGAAGCCAGCACCCCGGCATAAATCGCCGTCTGCAACTCCAGCAGCAAGGTCGCTGCAGCAGTCAGCGCCATGACCAGAAACTCCGAACGACTCACCCGGAACAACGCGCGGATAGCTCGGTGGTCAACCAACCCCCAACAGATCAGCAGGATGCTGCCCGCCATGGCCGGGATTGGCAGATGCGCGATCAGGCCGGCACCGGTCACCGCGAACAGCGCCACCCACAGCGCCGAGAACACACCGGCCAGAGGCGAACGGGCGCCGGCGTCGTAGCTCAGGCCTGAACGAGTGAACGAGCCGGAAGACAGGTAGCCGGAGAAGAACGCGCCGACCATGTTCGACAAGCCCTGTGCACGGATTTCCTGGTCGGCGTCGATCAGTTGCTCGGAGCGTGCCGACAGCGAGCGGGCGATCGACAGGCTGGTCACCAAGCCGAGCATGCCTACCGCAACGGCGCTGGGCAGCAGGCGCAAGATCAGCTCCAGGTCCAGCAAGGGCAATGGGCTGAGCGGCGGCAGCTGGCCGGTGAAGGCCGGTACCCGGGCCACATGGCCGAAGAAGCCCGGCAGCAGCCAGGCCAGCAGGCTGACCAGCACCAGGCTTATCAACAGGCTCGGCCAGCGCGGGCGCCAGAGTTTGAAGGCCACGCCTGTCACCAGGGTCGCCAGGCCAAGCAGCAGCGACGGCAGGTCGACCTCGCCGGCATGGCTGGCCAGGTCCTGCACGGTCTTCAGCGCCGTGGCCTGGCTCGGCAGGTCCATGCCCATCAGGTTCGGCAACTGGCCGAGGGCGATGACGATGGCGGCGCCCAGGGTAAAGCCGAGCACCACCGAATGGGAGACGAAATTGACCAGCGCGCCGAAGCGCAGCAGGCCGAGCAGCAGTTGGAAAATGCCGCCGAGGAACGTCAGCAGCAAGACCAAGGTGACGTAGTCGTCGCTGCCGGCCACGGCCAAAGGGCTGATGCTGGCGTAGAGGACAATGGAGATGGCGGCGGTGGGGCCGCAGATCAGGTGCCAGGAGGAGCCCCACAAGCAGGCGATCAGCACCGGCACGATGGCGGCGTACAGGCCGTATTCGGCGGGCAGGCCGGCGATCAGGGCGTAGGCGATCGATTGTGGCAGGGCGAGAATCGCACCGCTCAGGCCCACCAGCAGGTCCTGGCGCAGGCTGCGGCCCGATTGGCGGGGGAGCCAGGTGAGGAAGGGCAGCAGGTGGGTGAGGCGAAGCATGAGTTTTCCAGGATCCTTGTCGGTGCACCGAACACTGTGGGAGCGGGCTTGCCCCGCGAACACCGGCAAAGCCGGTGCCATGCACCGCGGTGTCTTCTTCGCGGGGCAAGCCCGCTCCCACAGAAGTAAAAATCACAGTTTGGCTATGACAGCCTCTTTTGCATCGCTGCCTGTTTGAGTCGTCACTCCAGCCAACCAACTTTCCAGGACTTCGGGGTTCGCCTTGACCCAAGCCTTGGCCGCCTCATCGAAGCTGATCTTCTTATCCACAACCTCGGCCATGATGCTGTTTTCCATGTCCAGGGTAAATTTCAGATTGCCCAGCAGCTTAGCCGCATTCGGGCAGGCTTGTGGATAACCCTTGCGGGTCAGGGTGTAGACCTCGCCTTTGCTGCCAAACCACTGCTCCCCGCCCGTCAGGTAGTGCATCTTCAACTTCACGTTCATCGGGTGCGGTGTCCAGCCGAGGAAGGTGATGAACTGGTTCTTCTTCACCGCGCGGTCGACCTGCGCCAGCATCGCCTGCTCGCTCGACTCCACCAGCTTCCACTGGCCGAGGTCGAACTCATTCTTGTCGATGATCGCCTTCAGCGACAGGTTGGCGGGGGCGCCGGAGCCAATCCCGTAAAGCTTCTTGTCGAACTGGTCGGCGTGTTTCTGCAGGTCGGCGAAATCCTTCACGCCGGCATTCCACACGTAGTCGGGCACCGCCAGGGTGAATTCGGTTCCCTCCAGGTTGCGCGAGAGTTGCTGCACATCGCCATTGGCGATGAATTTGTCATGGAAGCCCTGCTGCGCCGGCATCCAGTTGCCGAGGAAGGCATCGACCTTGCCGTCCTTCAGGCCGCCGTAAATGATCGGCACCGCCAGGCTGTCGACCTTGACCTGGTAGCCCAGGCTCTCCAGGAGCAGCCGGGCAATGGCATTGGTGGACGCAATGTCGCTCCAGCCGGGGTCGGCCAGCTTCACGGTGCTGCATTGTGCGTCGTCGGCGTGGGCCGTGACGTTGGCCAGGCCAAGGGCCAGGGCGATCACGGCGGTGGAGAACTTGTGCATGGCGGTCTCTCTTCATCAATCCATGGGTGCGGGCTGTGGGTAACGTGCCTTGCGCTCGAGGTCGTCGAGATCGATGTGATTGCGCATGTACTGTTGGCTGGCGTCCACCCAGGGTTGGTGGTCCCAGCTTTTCAGCGTGCCGATGGCCAGCGCCTCGGCCACCAGGCGGCGGCGCCGTTGGCTGGCCAGTACCTGCTGGCGCAGGCTGGGGATATCCCAACGCTGGCGGGCTTCATCGACAAATGCCTGCAGCACCCCTTGGTGGTCAGGGCTGCCGGTGAGGTTCTCCCGTTCGTGCGGGTCGCGGCTCAGGTCATAGAGTAAACAGGGGTCGTCTTCGCTGTATACGAACTTGTAGGCGCCGCGGCGGATCATCACCAACGGGCCGACCGTGCCTTCTGCCATGTATTCGCCGATCACCTCGTCGTGGCCGCCCTGCCCTTGCAAATGGCCGAGCAGCGAGCGGCCGTCCAGGTGCAAGGATTTATCCACAGCCCCGCCGGCCAGTTCCACCAGGGTCGGCAGCAGGTCGCAGGTCGATACCGAGGCACTCACGCGCGACGCGGCGAAGCGCTTGGGCGCATGGATGAGCAGTGGCACCCGCGCCGACATCTCGAACCAGTGCATCTTGTACCAGAGCCCGCGCTCGCCAAGCATGTCGCCATGGTCGCCGGAGAACACGATCAGGGTGTCGTCGGCCAGGTTGCATTCCTCCAGGGTCTGCAGCAGTTGGCCAATGTTGTCGTCGATGTAGCTGCAGGCGCCGAAGTAGGCGCGGCGGGCGTCGCGGATCTTGTCCACAGGCAGGGGCTTGTCCCACAGGTCGTAGACCTTGAGCAGGCGTTGTGAATGCGGGTCCAGTGCTTGCTGGCTGAACTCGGCGCGGGGCATGGGGATATCCACACCTTCGTAGCGATCCCAGTAGCGCTTGGGAATGGTGTACGGGTCGTGCGGGTGGGTCATGGACACGGTCAGGCAGAACGGCCGGCCATCGTTTTCGCGCACATGGTCGTACAGGTACTGGCGCGCCTTGAACACCACCTCCTCGTCGAAATCCAGCTGGTTGGTGCGCACGCAGGGGCCGGCCTGCAGCACCGACGACATGTTGTGGTACCAGCTCGGGCGCGCGTCCGAGGCATCCCAGTTCACCGCCCAGCCGTAGTCGGCAGGGTAGATGTCGCTGGTCAGCCGTTGTTCGTACCCATGCAACTGGTCCGGGCCGCAGAAATGCATCTTGCCCGACAGCGCCGTGCGATAGCCGAGCCGGCGCAGGTAGTGGGCGTAGGTGGGTATGTCGGCGGGGAAGTCGGCGGCATTGTCGTAGGCGCCGATGCGACTGGGCAGCTGGCCACTGACCAGGGTGAAGCGTGACGGTGCGCACAACGGGCTGTTGCAGTAGGCCGAATCGAACACCACCGCCTGGTCGGCCAGGCGGCTCAGGTGCGGCATCTGGATGGGCGACGGGGCGTAGATCGGCAGCAGGGGGGCGGCCATCTGGTCGGCCATGATGAACAGGATATTCGGGCGCGTCATGGGAGGCTTCCATTGTTTAGGGTTATGCGAACCGCTTGCCTACCAAGATGCGACTGGGGCTAACATGGGTAAAGCCCATGGCGGGCAATGACTGGGATTAGCCGAGCTTATGTTTGACCACCTCGCCGAGCTGTCACTGGATACCTTGCGCGTGTTTGAAACCGCCGCGCGCCTGCGCGGGTTCACGGCCGCCGCGCTGGAACTGGGCACCACGCAGCCGGCGGTGAGCCAGCAGGTCAAACGACTGGAAGCGCAATTGAGTACGCGGTTGTTCGACCGCATCTACCGGGGCATCGAACTGACCGAGGCGGGCCAGCAGTTGTTCGAGCAGGTCCACCAGGGCTTGCAGGCGATGGACGATGGCATTGCCGAAGTCAGTGGGCGCGGCCAGCGAGAGGTGCTGCAGGTGGCCACCGATTTTGCCTTTGCGGCCTTCTGGCTGATGCCACGCCTGCAACGATTCCATGAGGCTTACCCACAGGTCGATGTGAGCCTGGTAACGGGTGAGCGCAGCCAGGCCATGCTGCGGCCGGATATCGACGTGGCGGTGCTGTTCGGCGATGGGCGCTTTCATCAGGGTGAGAGCCGCTGGCTCTTTGATGAGGAAGTCTTCCCGGTCTGCAGCCCTCGGCTGATTCATGGCAAACCCTTGTCAGCCGTGGCTTTGCAGCGTTTGCCCTTGCTTCACTTGCGGGGCGAACAGGCCAGTGGCTGGTTCGATTGGGCGGGGGTGTTTCGCGGGTTTGGGGTGGCTAGCCCGCCCCCGGCTGGGCAGTTGCGGTTCGATAACTATACGTTGCTGATCCAGGCGGCGATTGCCGGCCAGGGGGTGGCGATTGGTTGGGGGCACCTGGTCGATGGGCTGGTGGAGCAAGGGTTGTTGTGTCGACCGTTGGAGGGGAGTTTGCGGTCCAAGCGGGGGTATTACGTGGTGCTGCCGCCGCGCAAGCGGCGGGGGGCGCTGATCGAGCGGTTCGTGGATTGGCTGGAAAATGAGCGAAGTGCTTGAGGGCCCCTTCGCGGGACAAGCCCGCTCCCACAGGAACCCCACCGGATTCGAGACTTGTGCTGAAACTGTGGGAGCGGGCTTGTCCCGCGAAGAGGGCTCAAGTCACGAAGTTCAGATGCTCGCCCCGATGCAGCCCCAGCTCCAGCATGTCGACCATCCCCGCCGCCACCCCGGCCAAGCGCCGCAACGGCTCATCCAGCTCCGGCTCCACCGTACCGCTGGCCGTGCGAAAGTGCTCGATCCCCATTCCAGGGTAGTCCTGCGGCGCATTGATCAGCGTCCAGTGCAGGGCACTGCGCTGCAGTGCATCGACCACATGATCGACGCACCCGCGTTCCTCGTCGGAGTAGCTGCCCGGCGCATCCAGTACAGCGAAATCGCCCACCAGCAGCAGCCGGCGTATAGTCGTGCGACCTAGCGCGGCCACCAGCGCCTCGCTCATCCGCCACTGTGCAGGCAGATCACCCGGCGCCAGCGCGGGAAGCAGGGCAATCACTGCCGAGCCGCCTGCGGCGCCCTGCTCCGCCTGGTCAGCGTCAGCCAACCCGCCTATCTTGAAGTGCAGGCCCGGGCGCGGGGCGTGGCGATTGAGGTCATCGACCACGGCCGTGACTTCATGCTGGCGCGACAGCAGCTCGACCATCAGGGCACTGCCCAGGCTGCTTTCAGCCCCGAACAGGACCAGTTTGAACACTGGGGTTTCGGCATTTTTCACCACGTCACTCCCTTCGCAGGTGGTGATGGTTTGACCGCAATCAGGAGATATCGTGCAAAGGATCAAGGGCTATCACGCCCACGTTTACTACGACGCATCGACCCTCGAGCAGGCCCGCAACCTGTGTGAGGAAGCGGCGCGGCTGTTTCCCGTGACCATGGGCCGTCTGCACCAGAAGCCGGTCGGGCCGCACCCGGACTGGAGCTGCCAGCTGGCGTTCGAGCCGGAGGTGGTGGGGGTGGTGTTGCCGTGGTTGGCGTTGTATCGGAAGGGGCTGGTGGTGTTTCTGCATCCGCTGACGGGGGATGAGTTGGCGGATCACCGGGATCATGCGATCTGGATGGGGGCTGTCAGGCCTTTGGATCTGTCGATTTTTGGGGGATAGCGGGGGCCGCTTTGCGGCCCATTCGCGGGACAAGCCCGCTCCCACAGGTTCTGTGCAGCCTGCATGAGCTGCGCGATCTCTGTGGGAGCGGGCTTGCCCCGCGAAGCAGACGAAGCAGATCAGGAACGCGCGCCGCGCACCCCTTCAGCCAGCGCCGAGCACAAGCTCAATACATCGCTGACAGCCTGATCGGCATCCTTGGCCTGAGCGATCTTGTCGACCAGCGCCGACCCCACCACCACGCCATCAGCCAAACGGGCAATCGCCGCAGCCTGTTCCGGCGTACGAATACCGAAACCAACACTGATCGGCAGGTCGGTATGCCGGCGCAGGCGGGTAATCGCCTCGGTCACGTGCTCGGTGGTCGCCGAGCCTGCACCGGTCACACCGGCCACCGACACGTAGTAGACGAACCCGGAGCTGCGCTCCAGCACGCGCGGCAGGCGCGCATCGTCGGTAGTCGGGGTGGTCAGGCGAATGAAGTCGATGCCGGCGGCCTGGGCCGGGGTGGCCAGCTCGGCGTCGTGCTCTGGCGGCAGGTCGACGATGATCAGGCCATCGACACCCGCCTCTTTGGCCTCGGCGACGAACTTCTCCACACCAAAGCGATGGATCGGGTTGTAGTAACCCATCAGCACGATCGGCGTAGCCTGGTTGCCAACGCGGAATTCACGCACCATCTGCAGGGTCTTGGCCAGGGTCTGGCCGGCTTCCAGCGCGCGCAGGGTGGCCAGTTGAATGGCCACGCCATCGGCCATCGGGTCGGTGAACGGCATGCCCAGTTCGATCACGTCGGCACCGGCAGCCGGCAGGCCCTTGAGGATCTGCAGCGAGGCGTCGTAGCCAGGGTCACCCGCGGTCACGAAGGTGACCAGGGCGGCGCGGCCTTCGGCTTTCAGGTCGGCGAAGCGTTGTTCAAGACGGCTCATGCCTGTTTCTCCTGGGCGGCCATGTGGTTCATCACGGTTTGCATGTCTTTGTCGCCGCGGCCCGACAGGCAGATCACCATCAGGTGGTCCTTGGGCAGGGTCGGCGCGCGCTTGATCGCCTCGGCCAGCGCATGGGAGCTTTCCAGGGCCGGGATGATGCCTTCCAGGCGGCAGGAGGTGTGGAAGGCGTCGAGGGCCTCTTCATCGGTGATGCTGACGTACTCCACGCGCTTCACTTCGTGCAGGTAGGCATGCTCCGGGCCGATGCCGGGGTAGTCCAGGCCGGCGGAGATCGAGTGGGCGTCGGTGATCTGGCCGTCGTCGTCCTGCAGCAGGTAGGTGCGGTTGCCGTGCAGCACGCCCGGTACACCGCCGTTGAGGCTGGCGGCGTGCTTGTCGGTATCGACACCATGGCCGCCGGCTTCGACGCCGATGATCTGCACGCTGGCGTCGTCGAGGAAGTCGTGGAACAGGCCCATGGCGTTGGAGCCACCGCCCACGCAGGCAATCAGGCTGTCAGGCAGGCGGCCTTCCTTCTCTTGCAGCTGGGCGCGGGTTTCCTTGCCGATGATCGACTGGAAGTCGCGGACCATCGCCGGGTACGGGTGCGGCCCTGCCACGGTGCCGATCAGGTAGAAGGTGTCGTCGACGTTGGTGACCCAGTCGCGCAGGGCCTCGTTCATGGCGTCTTTCAAGGTGCCGGTGCCGGCGGTGACCGGGACGATCTCGGCGCCCAGCAGCTTCATGCGGAACACGTTTGCCTGCTGGCGCTCGATGTCGGTGGCGCCCATGTAGATCACGCAGGGCAGGCCGAAGCGGGCGGCGACGGTGGCGGTGGCCACACCGTGCATGCCGGCGCCGGTTTCGGCGATCAGGCGTTTCTTGCCCATGCGCTTGGCCAGCAGTACCTGGCCGATGCAGTTGTTCACCTTGTGCGCGCCGGTGTGGTTGAGCTCTTCACGCTTGAAGAAGATCTTCGCGCCGCCGCAGTGCTCGGTCAGGCGCTCGGCGAAGTACAGCGGGTTGGGGCGGCCGATGTAGTCGCGCTGGAAGTAGGCCAGTTCTTCGAGGAACTTGGGGTCGGCCTTGGCCGCTTCGTACTCGCGGGCCAGGTCCAGCACCAGCGGCATCAGGGTTTCGGCCACGTAGCGGCCGCCGAACGAGCCGAACAGGCCGTTGGCGTCTGGGCCGGCGCGGTATTGGGTCTGGGTCATGGGGCGCTCCAGGGCGTTAGCAATGAGTGATGGGCTTTACTCTAACCACGGCAAGCCCGGCTGAAAACCGATAAGATTGCGTAAACCTGTCAGGAAAACTCACACGTCATATGGCCCAGGACCTCCCTCCCCTCAACGCCCTGCGGGCCTTCGAGGCGACTGCCCGGCTCAACAGTGTCAGCCAGGCCGCCGAAGTGCTGCACGTGACCCATGGTGCCGTGAGCCGGCAGATCAAGGTGCTGGAGCAGCACCTGGGGGTGGCGCTGTTCGTCAAGGACGGGCGCGGCATCAAACTCACAGATGCCGGCATCAGGCTGCGCGATGCCAGCGGCGAAGCCTTCGACAAGCTGCGCGGGGTGTGTGCCGAGCTGAGCCGGGATACCAGCGAGGCACCCTTCGTGCTGGGCTGCTCAGGCAGCCTGCTGGCGCGCTGGTTCATTCCCAGGCTCGGCCGGCTCAATGCCGACTTGCCCGAGTTGCGCCTGCACCTGTCGGCGGGCGAAGGCGACCTCGATCCGCGGCGGCCGGGGCTGGATGCGCTGCTGGTCTACGCCGAGCCCCCGTGGCCTGCGGACATGCAGGTGCATGTGCTGGCCGAGGAGCGCATCGGGCCGGTACTCAGCCCGCACTACGCCGGCTTCGAGCGCTTGCGGGGCGCGCCCGCCAAGGCCTTGCTCGGCGAGGCGTTGCTGCATACCACTTCCCGCCCGCAGGCGTGGCCGACCTGGGTCGAGGAGCAGGGTCTGGAGGTTGCCGAGGTGAAATACGGTCAAGCCTTCGAGCACCTGTATTACTTGCTCGAAGCGGCGGTGGCTGGCCTGGGCGTGGCTATCGCGCCTCAGCCGTTGGTGGCGGACGACTTGCGCGCCGGGCGGCTGTGCGCGCCCTGGGGCTTTTCGCCGACGCCTGCGGCGCTGGCGTTGTGGGTGCCACGGCGCGCCGCGGATGGGCGCGCCGAGCAGTTGGCGCAGTGGCTGCGCCGCGAGTTGGGCCGGCAGGCCGGTTAGTTGCGGCGGTACAGCAAGTAGGCCGCCAGCAGGCCGAGCGCGCCAATCGCCACCCCGGCGGTGGTGACGGGGTGTTCCTGGGCGTAATCGCGGGTGGCGATGCCCGTCTGGCGGGTACGGGTCTTCACTTCCTCATAAGCATCGCTGAGCAGGCTGCGCGAGTGTTTCAGCGCGCTTTCCGCGTTGCTGCGGATGGCCTTCACCGACTTCTGGGATTCCTCCGAGGCATCGTGCTTGAGGTTTTCCAGGCTTTTCAGAAGGCTTTCGATCTCCGCTTCCATGCTTTCCAGGGACGTTTTACGCAGCGAGTTGCGGTGCATGTTGACTCTCCTTTACAGAATGGACTGTAAGGATTGCGACTGCGTGGGCTGACGAAAGTGCGATCGAACTTTACCCGGCGGCGATGGCTCGCAGGTAAACCAGGCCTGCGCTGCTAGGCTCAATCTCACCGTCAATCAAGGAGTGCGCTCATGTCCGATCATCACACCTACAAAAAGATCGAGCTGGTGGGGTCTTCGCCGACCAGCATCGAAGAGGCGATCAACAATGCCCTGGCCGAAGCGGCCAAGAGCATCAAGCACCTCGAATGGTTCGAGGTGATCGATACCCGTGGCCATATCCGCGGCGACAAGGCGGCGCACTTTCAGGTAACGCTCAAGGTGGGCTTCCGCATCGCCAACAGCTGAGCCGCGTGGGGCTGGCAAAGCCCGGCGTGATGGCGTAATACAGTCAAAGGGGCGCCTGGCCGGCGCCCTTTTTGATTTTCATCTGAACAAGGAAAGCGAGCGATGAAGAAACTGGTTCTGGCAGTAGGGCTGATGGCACTGGCGGGTGGTGCGATGGCGGCCGGGAAGTCGTGCGAGGAACTCAAGGCGGAGATTGCGGCGAAGCTGGATGGCAAAGGGGTGAAGGGTTACACCCTGGAGATCGTCAAGAAGGGCGACCCGGCTGGCAAGGTGGTGGGCACCTGTGAAGGTGGCGCCAAGGAAATTGTCTATCGTCGCGGTTGAGCGGTGGCCCGATCGCCGGCAAGCCGGCTCCCACAGGTACCCCACTGCCCTTGGGCCTGGTGATATCCCTGTGGGCGCCGGCTTGCCGGCGATCAGGCCCTACTCGGCTTTCAACGCCTGCGCCATCAATTCATAAGACCGCACCCGGTCGGCATGCTCATACAGGTCGCAGGTAAAGATCAGCTCATCCGCCCCGGTCTGCTCCAGCAGCACCTGCACCTTGGCCCGCACCTTCTGCGGGCTGCCGATCATCGCCAGACCCAGGAAACTGCCCACCGCGTCCCGCTCATGGGGCAGCCACAGCCCGTCCATGCTCTGCACCGGTGGCCGCTGCATCAGGCTTTGCCCGCGAATCAGCGCAAGGATGCGCTGGTACACCGAGGTGGCCAGGTATTCGGCCTTCTCGTCGGTTTCCGCCACCACCATCGGTACGCCAAGCATCACATAGGGCTTGTCCAGCGTGGTGGACGGCTTGAAATGGTCGCGGTAGATGCGGATCGCCTCATGCATGTAGCGCGGAGCGAAGTGCGAGGCGAAGGCATAGGGCATGCCGCGCATGCCGGCCAGCTGGGCGCTGAACAGGCTGGAGCCGAGCAGCCACATCGGCACTTCCGTGTCGTGTCCGGGCACAGCGATCACTTTTTGATCATCAAGGCGCGGGCCCAGGTAACGTGAAAGCTCTTCGACATCGTCCGGGAAGTCGTCGGCACTGCCCGAGCGCTCGCGGCGCAGGGCATGGGCCGTCATGTGGTCGGAGCCTGGCGCACGGCCCAGGCCCAGGTCGATGCGTCCCGGATACAGGCTCGCAAGGGTGCCGAACTGCTCGGCGATGACCAGCGGCGCATGGTTGGGCAGCATGACGCCGCCGGAGCCCACGCGGATGGTCGAGGTGCCGCCCGCCAGGTAGCCGATCAGCACCGACGTGGCGGAACTGGCGATGCCGTCCATGTTGTGGTGTTCGGCCACCCAGAAGCGGTGATAGCCAAAGCGCTCGACGTGCTGGGCCAGGTCCAGGGAATTGCGCAGCGACTGCGCGGGCCCGGCGTCGGCGCGCACCGGCACCAGGTCGAGGGTGGAAATTTTCAGGTCGCGCAGCAGCGTCATCGAAGTCTCCTGGAACAGGGTTGGCCTGAGGCCTTTTCAACTCTGTATGGGCATATTCGGTGTATTCAATGGCTGCAGCGAGATTGCTCTGAACTTGCCGTAGGGCGCCGTCCTCTGAACTTTAAGCATGTAACCAAGCGACCAGGAGGCATCATGAAAAAGACAGCATCGGCGATCTGGCAAGGTGGTCTGAAGGACGGCAAGGGCCTGCTTTCGACGGAAAGCGGCGCGCTCAAGCAGAACCCCTATGGCTTCAACACCCGGTTCGAAGGCTCGCCTGGGACCAACCCGGAGGAACTGATCGGTGCCGCCCATGCGGGCTGCTTCTCGATGGCGCTGTCGATGATGCTTGGCGAAGCGGGCCTGACCGCAGAGCGGATCGACACCATCGCCGAAGTCAGCCTCGACAAACAGCCCGATGGTTTTGCCATCACCGCCGTGCACCTGATCCTCAAGGCCAAGGTGCCGGGGGCCAGCGAAGCGCAGTTCCTCGAAATCGCCAACAAGGCCAAGGCCGGGTGCCCGGTATCGAAGGTGCTCAATGCCACGATCAGCCTGGACGCCACGCTGGTGGGCTAAGCGGCGCAACGGGAGCGGTTTCCTGTAGTCTAAGAGGTGTCGGCAGCACAGCTGCCCTTCCAGGAGCCGTTCCATGATCCGCGTAGCAATCGCCGTGCTGGCGTCCCTGCTGGCCACATCTGCACTGGCGGCGGTCAAACCGTGCGAGGAACTGAAAGCCGAGATCGAAGCCAAGATCCAGGCCCAGGGCGTACAGACCTATACCCTGGAGATCGTGCCCAACAGCGAGGTCAAGGATCAGAACATGGTCGTTGGCAGCTGTGATGGCGGGACCAGGAAGATCATCTACCAGAAGAATGGCCGGTAGCTGATTGGGGCCGCGTGGCGGCCCCGCATGCTAAGGGATGCAGAATACGTTGCTGGGCTCGTTCACCAGCACCTTGCGGCTGGCGTCATACAACAGCACTTGCGGCTCCATCACCGGTGCGCGGGCTTCCAGGCGATAGCGCTCGCCAGCCTTGAAGTCGTCGAAGCGTACGGTCAGGTAGCAGGTGCGGTCTTTCGGCGATGTCAGCATCCCGCCGGCGTAGATTTCGTAATCGAAACGTACCACCAGCTCGTGCTTGCCAGGCGTGACCTGGAAGTAGCGGCCGTCATCCAGCCGTTTGCCGTCGAGGCGGTCGGCCATGATGACCCGGCCTGGGGTCATGGTGTAAAGGTCGATCCAGGCCTGCTTGGGGTCGACGGGCGGCAAGGGGCTGGCGCAAGCCCCCAGTGCACTGAGGGCGATCAGCATCATGGGCTGGCGCATGGTGAAACTCCCACTTGCGACTCACAAGCTACAAGCATAGCGCCGTTTGCGCGGTTCAGGTGCGTTGGCAGCCTGCCGGTGTGCCCTGTCCGAGCAATTTCTGCTGCTCGTCATAGAGTTTGATCCACGGCCGGAACCCGATGCTGCCCGCCTGCAGCTGGTAGCGCTGGCCAGCGCTGAAATCCTTGAAGGTCAGGTTGAGTTGGCAATCGCGCCACAGCGGCTCGGCGTCCGGGCCGATATTGCTCGGCGTGACCGGGAACTGGTAACGCACAGTCAGTTCATGGCTGCCTGGTTGAACCTCGAAATAGCGGCTTTCGGCCCAGTCACGTTCGTCAACCTGGACGGCGTGCAGGGAGGTGTTGTCGTGCGGGGTCAGGTCGATCCAGGCTTGGTTCGGGTCCGGGTTGGGCAAGGTCGAACAGGCCGATACCAGTAACAGTGAGCCGGCGACGAACAGTGCACGCATGGCGAAACTCCCCATTGGCGAGATAGTCTTGGAGCGTATCGGCCGTGAGCGAGTTGGACAGCCCAAGATGGTTTGGTTTTTTCTTTTGAAGCGCTCAGGCCCTGGGCCACTCGACCGCGTTTTCAGCGCTTTGGTTCCCGTTTTGGGTGTTTTTCTGCTGAACGGTTGCAGCAGCCTTGGCTATTACGGCCAGTTGGCCGAGGGCCAATGGCAACTGCTGCGCGCGCGCCAGCCCGTGGAGCAGGTGATTGCCGACCCGGGCAGCAGCGCGCAATTGCGTGTCCGCTTGGAGCACGCTGAACAGGCGCGGGTGTTCGCCAGCGAGCATCTGCAGCTGCCCGACAACCGCAGTTATCGGGTGTACGCCGACTTAGGGCGTCCCTACGTGGTGTGGAACGTGTTCGCCACCCCGGAGCTGTCCTTGCAACCGGTGACGCACTGCTTCCCGATTGCCGGCTGCGTCGCCTACCGCGGCTATTACCAGAAGGGCGCGGCCCGTGGTGCGGCGGCGTTGATGCGCCAGGACGGCATGGACGTGTACGTGGGCGGTGTGGAGGCCTACTCGACCCTGGGCTGGTTTGATGACCCGATCCTGTCGACGATGCTCGGCTGGGGAGACGAGCGCCTGGCGACGCTGATCTTTCATGAGTTGGCCCACCAGCGTTTCTACCTGCAGGACGACACCGCGTTCAACGAGTCATTTGCCACCTTCGTCGAGCAGGAGGGCACGCGGCAATGGCGCGCCGCGCGTGGGCTTGCAGTGATTGACGATAGCCAGGCCGGGCAGCGCGAGCAGTTCACCCGGCTGGTGCTGGCGAGCCGTGAGCGGCTGCAGGGGATTTATGCCGGGCCGTTGGATGATGCGCACAAGCGTGCGGCCAAGCAGGCGGAGTTTGCGCGTTTGCGGCGCGAGTACCGTGAGCTGCGTGACGGCCAGTGGGGCGGCGACAAGCGTTATGAGGCGTGGGTGTATGGACCGATGAACAATGCCAAGTTGCTGCCGTTTGGGCTGTATGACCAGTGGGTGCCGGCGTTTGCGGCGCTGTTTCGGGAGGTTGGGGGGGATTGGGCGCGGTTCTACGAGCGGGTTGAGGGGTTGGGGCGGTTGCCGGTTGAGGAGCGCAAGGCGGCGTTGGCGCGATTGGTGGTTAGTCAGTGAGATTTTGGGGCCGCTTTGCGGCCCATTCGCGGGACAAGCCCGCTCCCACAGGTATTGCACTGACACTGAAAGCGGTGGGGTACCTGTGGGAGCGGGCTTGTCCCGCGAATGGGCTGCAAAGCAGCCCCATTGCGCCCTAGGCTTTGATGAAAGCCTGATGCATCTCGGCCACGGTTGCGAAGTGAAATTCTGGCGTGTGGGCCCTCAACTCCTCCTCGCTACCAAACCCATACCCCACCGCCACCGCCTGCAACCCATTGCTCCGCGCGCCGATCAGGTCGTGCTTGCGATCGCCGATCATCAGCGTCTGCGCCGGGTCCAACCCTTCCTCATCCAGCAAATGGCGGATCAGTTCGACCTTGTTGGTGCGCGTACCGTCCAGCTCACTGCCGTAGATGACCTTGAAATGATGGTCGAAGGCAAAGTGCCGGGCGATCTCGCGGGCAAATTCCCAAGGTTTGGAAGTGGCGATGTACAGGGTGCGGCCCTGGTCGTTCAGCGCCTGGAGCAGCTCCGGCACGCCATCGAACACCAGGTTCTCGTACAGGCCGGTGACGCGGAAACGTTCCCGGTAGAAGTTCACCGCGTCCCACGCTTTGGCTTCGTCAAAGCTGTAGAACTGCATGAAAGCTTGCAGCAGGGGCGGCCCGATGAAGTGCTCGAGCCGCGTCAGGTCCGGCTCGTCGATGCCCAGTTTGGCCAGGGCGAACTGGATCGAGCGGGTGATGCCCAGGCGTGGGTCGGTCAGGGTGCCGTCAAGGTCGAAAAGGATGTTCTGCTGGTGCATGTATGAGGTTCCACTCAAGTCATTCAGGTTGGTCGTAGCCTTCGGCCAGGTGCTGGTCCTTGAGCTTCACGTAGTTGCTGGCGCTGTAGGGGAAAAACGCGCGCTCCTTGTCGGTCAATGGACGGGCCTGCTTCACCGGGCTGCCCACATACAGGTAGCCGCTTTCCAGGCGCTTGCCTGGCGGCACCAGGCTGCCGGCGCCGATGATCACCTCGTCCTCGACGATGGCACCGTCCATGATGGTACTGCCCATGCCGACCAGAATGCGATTGCCCAAGGTGCAACCGTGCAGCATGACCTTGTGACCGATGGTCACCTCGTCGCCGATGATCAGCGGGAAACCGTCCGGGTTGAACGGGCCGGCATGGGTGATGTGCAGCACGCTGCCGTCCTGCACGCTGGTGCGCGCACCGATGCGGATGCGGTGCATGTCACCGCGCACCACGGTCAGGGGCCACACCGAGCTGTCCTCGCCGATTTCCACGTCGCCCAGCACCACCGCCGAACGGTCGACAAAAGCCCGTGGTGCAACTTTCGGAGTGTGTTGCTGGAAGCGTCGGATGGCCATGATAGCGTCTCTCATCTGTGCCGATAGGCAGGCTGCCTGCTGCGGTCGGCGTCGATTGTAATTAAGATGGGGAAGTGTTTCTTCTGCCAAGGTATCCAAACCGTGAGTGCCAACAACCCGCTTCTGCAATCCTATGATCTGCCGCCCTTCTCGGCGATCCGTGCCGAACACGTGCTGCCGGCCATCGAACAGATCC
>Ga0160431_100459_pt1 | contig 17664 bp, 16 predicted proteins | sample HID1971K_E0MG_FD_108212 | JGI IMG/M metagenome (GOLD analysis project Ga0160431, IMG submission 108212) | Enriched millipede-associated microbial communities from UW Madison campus, WI, USA - HID1971K_E0 MG | ecosystem: Host-associated > Arthropoda: Insects > Digestive system > Unclassified ...
CACGGGCTCGGCGAGGCGCATCACCTGCTCGACGACGGCCGTGCGCTCCGGGCCCTCGGCGCGCACGCTGACGCGGATGGTGGCGCGCTCCGGCGCCAGGCGCGCCTCGTGCTCGCCGCGGACGGTGACGGTGACTTCGCTCATGGGGCGACTCTACGCCAGCCCTCGGACCGACCGTGGAATGGCGGAGAGCTGGAGAACGTTGTAGTCTGTGATGCTCGGGTGTTCACCGCCCGGGATGGTAATTCCACAGTGTGACAGCGGCTCCTTCGAGAGAAGGTCCACGGGGCTGATCGGTTTCGACAGCGCCTGTGAATCCACGAGAAGCGGGCCGAGGATGCAGAGTTATCTCGTAAACGCTCTCTGCAAAAAAATAGTTGCCGAAACCAAGCGCAACGACTTCGCCCTCGCTGCATAAGCGAGCCCGATAGTCCGTCAGGCCGTATGTGATTCCGATACGGATCCTGGCGTCATCTAGGAATCTTGCTGCGTGATGGCGTCTGGACGTCACGTGGGACTCTTCCCAGGCTGGGCTCGTCGACTTAGGTGTCTGTGACAAAGGTCGGAGCCGAGGAGAACGTCTTCACAGACTGCGCCCGGAGAAGGCGTGGAGACTCAGCGTTGGACGGGGGTTCGATTCCCCCCAGCTCCACCAAGCCGTTGTCACAGTGAGAAGCCCCGTGTTCCCGACTCTCGTCGGAAACACGGGGCTTCTTCGTCGCCCGCCGAACGGGGAGCTAGGCTGCATCGGATGGAACTCCTGCGGCTGGCCGGCCCTCCCGGCGTGGGGAAGTCGACGACGGCGTGGACGGTGGCGCGGCGATTCGCCGACGACGGCATGTCGACCGGATACGTCGACACGGATCAGCTGGGGATGTGCTATCCCGCACCCGATGACGACCCGGATCGCTGGGCGCTCAAAGAGCGAGCGCTGGCGGGCGTGGCCGAAGAATTCCGTCGGGCAGGAGTGGAGCGCCTCGTCGTCTCGGGGGTCGCCTGGCCCGACGATCCGCCACCCCGGATCGCCGGGGTCTCCGTGCGGTCGCTGTGGTTGGACGCTTCAGAGCACTCTCGACGCGAACGCCTCGGCGCGCGCGGAACCGACGGGGAGCAGTTGTCGGAGATGCTGTCGGCCGGCACGGCTGAAGCGGAACGTGTGCACTCCGCCTGGGAGCGGGTCGACACCGATGGTCTCTCCCCGTCGGAGACGGTCGGCGAAGTGCTCATGCGATGGCGGCCGACTGCGGTCGAGAATCGCCGCCCCGGCTCCGAGCGGAGCATGCGACTCGGTGCTGCGGGCGGCGACCGGCTGCTGTGGCTCACCGGGCTGCGGTTGGCCGGTGCCTCGCGAATCGGCTGGGAGATCGCGACCAGGGAGTGGCGCGAGGGGACCCGCACCGGCTTCATCGATCTCGCCCAGCTGTCGTTCGCGTGGAACATCGACGAGGCGGTGGGGCCGGCCTCTCTCGCACGTGTGCACAGGTGCTTCCGCGAGGTCGGCGCGGACCTGCTCGTCGTCGTCGCCCCGATCGAGATCGAACCCGAGGCGGCCCGAGCCGTGCTGCCGAACTCCGACGTGTCGTCCGTGCGGCTGTCACCTTCTGCCGCCGATCTGCGCCGGCACGCGCACTTCCGTCGCAGCGGCGAAGGACCGGCACTCGCGGGTGACGACGTCATCGGCGCCACGGATGCGGAGGTGGAGGTCATCCTCCGCACCGCCGACCTGCAGTCGTCGCTGCCCCTGCGAGAGCATGAGGTGAGCGTCCGGACACGAGGTCTGTCGCCCGCTGACGCCGCAGCGGCCGTTCGGCGGGGCGCCGGCTGGTCGGCGGTGCTCGACCGGCCCTGACCGTCACGCCGCTCTGCCCGGCCGTGCTCCGCTGTCGGAAGCCCCCTCGGGACCTATATTGGGGTCTGTGGACGCGACCCCCGACACTGTCTCGACCGGTCTCACGGACGCGGAGGTCGCCGAGCGCGTCGCTTCCGGGAAGACCAACGCCTTCGTGGCGGACACGAGCCGGAGCGCATGGAGCATCGTACGCGCGAACGTCTTCACGCTCTTCAACGGGATCGTGTTCGCGTGCTTCCTCGTCCTGTTCCTCGTCGGACGCTGGCAGGATGCGCTGTTCGGGCTCGCGGCCTTCGCCAACGCGATCATCGGCTGCATCCAGGAGTTCCGTGCGAAGTCGGCACTCGATCGTCTCGCCCTGATGAACGCGCCGCGCGCCCTCGTACGCAGAGACGGCTCCGAGGCCGAGGTCGCGCCCACCGATGTCGTGCTCGACGACGTCCTCGTGCTCCGCGCCGGTGAGCAGGTACCGGCGGACGCCGTGGTCCTCACGGCGCGCGGGCTGCAGATCGACGAGTCGATGCTCACCGGGGAATCCGACCCGGTGGAGAAGCAGCCGGACGACGAAGCGCTCTCCGGGGCGGTGGTCGTGGCGGGGGAGGGCACGGCGCGAGCGATCCGCGTCGGGGCCGACTCCTACGCGAACCACTTCGCCGGTGAGGCGAAGCGGTTCTCGCTCGTCTCCAGCGAGCTGCGGACTTCCGTCAATCGGGTCCTGAAATGGGTGAGCTGGATCATCGGCCCGGTCGGGCTGCTCGTCCTCAACGCGCAGATCATCGTCCTCGGCGGCTACGCGACCGTGTTCTCCAGCGGGGCCTGGGTGCAGGCGGTCGTGAACACCATCGCGTCGCTGACGGCGATGATCCCCCTCGGACTGGTGCTCATGACGAGCATCGCGTTCGCGGTCGGTGCGTCTCGGTTGGCACGCAGGCAGGTGCTGGTGAACGAGCTGCCCGCCGTGGAGGGGCTCGCACGGGTCGATGTCGTCTGCCTCGACAAGACCGGCACGCTCACGGTCGGCGAGATCGGGTTCGATGCCGCGCACGAGCTCGCCGACCTCTCGGCCGAGCGGGCGGAGGGCGCATCGGCCGCACTGTCGTGGTATGCCGCGTCTCCTGATGCGAACGCGACGGCCCGGTCCATGCGCGAATCGTATCCGGTCGGCTCGACGCTGACCGAGGCGACGTACATCCCCTTCTCATCCGCCCGCAAGTGGAGTGCGGTCTCCTTCCGCGAGCTCACGGGGACCTGGGTGATGGGTGCGCCGGAGATGGTGTTCGGCGACGCGGCGACGTCGACGGATACCGAGCTCGGGCGCACGGTCACCGCCCTCGCGGAGACCGGCCGCCGCACGCTGGTCCTCGGATACTCGGACGAGCCGCTGTCCACGGTGGACGAAGAGTCCGAACGTCTGCCCGATGGTGTCACCGCGATCATCGTCCTCACCTTCCGCGAGCAGGTGCGCCCGGACGCCGCCCAGACGCTCGAGTACTTCGCGCGTCAGCAGGTCGGCATCCGCATCATCTCGGGCGACAATCCGCGTACGGTGGCCGCCATCGCCCGCGAGGTCGGTATCGACGTGGCCGAGGGCTACGACGCGCGCCGGCTTCCGGAGGACGACGCCGAGCTCGCGGATGTGCTCGATCGGGAGAAGGTGTTCGGACGGGTCACGCCCGAGCAGAAGAAGCGCATGGTCACCGCGCTGCAGAGCCACGGGCACACCGTGGCGATGACCGGCGACGGCGTCAACGATGCTCTGGCGATCAAGGCAGCGGACATCGGCATCGCGATGAACTCGGGGTCGCCGGCGACCAAGGCCGTGGCGCGACTGGTGCTGCTCGACGGACAGTTCTCGCACCTGCCGGATGTCGTCGCGGAAGGTCGTCAGGTCATCGCGAACATCGAGCGGGTGTCGATGCTCTTCCTGAACAAGACGGTCTACGCCACCCTGCTCGCCCTCATCTTCGGTGTGTTCGTGCTGGAGTTCCCGTTCCTGCCGAGGCAGCTCTCGATCACCGACGGCCTCACGATCGGCATTCCGGCGTTCTTCCTCGCGCTCATGCCGAACGCCGCGCGGTACGTTCCCGGATTCCTGCGTCGCTCGCTGAGCTTCGCGATCCCCTCCGGCATCGTCGTCGCGCTCGGTCTGACCTGGTACACCTTCGTCGCGCGGGGACTCGGCGCGCACGAGGAGCAGCTGCGCACCGGTGCGACCGTGATCCTCGCCGTCGTCGGGATCTGGGTGCTGGCGGTGCTCGCCCGCCCGCTCAACCGGTTCAAGGTCCTCGTCGTCGGAGCGATGTTCGTCATGCTGATCGCGGTCTTCACGATCCCCCTCGCACGACAGTTCTTCGTCCTCGTCGACCCGGGAGAAGAGCTCGCTGTCGCGCTCACGGGGATCACGATCGTCATGGTCGCGGCGATCGAGGTCGTGCGGGTGCTGCATCGGCGCCTCGTCCTGTCTGCACCCGCCCGCGCGGCGTCGACGCCGATCCCGGAGGCATCCACTCCCGCGGTGCCGGGGCCTCCGGTCGTTGCAGCGGTCATCACGACCGTGGTCGCCGTGCTCGCCTACGCGTTCGGCGTGCTCGCGACCGGCTTCGGGATCCTCGTCTTCCTCGGCCGCTACGATCCGGACGTCAGTGCGTCCGCGTTCTCCCTCGCGGGGGCGGCGATCGCGTTGTTCGGCCTGCTCGTCCTCGCCGTGGCCGCGGGAGTGCGCCGTGGCAGCGGGCTCTCGCGGCTGATGCTCACGATCTTCCTCGGGCTCGCGATCGCCCTGAGTGCGGTGGTCCTCGTCCTCGGCGATCGGTGGGACTGGGGGGCCGCGGTCACTGCCGCCGTCGCGACGCTCATCGTCGTGCTGCTGTGGACGCCGCCGGTCGCTCGAGGATTCGGTCGCATCCTCGACAGCTCCATGGGGTCACCGGGTACCTGAGCCCCCGGCCGACGCAGGAGAGCGTCGTGGATCCCGTCGTCGGGTTCCGGCAGGACGCTGGCCGCGTTTCGCGCGTGCATAGGCGGCCGGCGTCGACCCGAACAGCTGCCGGAAGGCCTTGATGAACCCGGTGGCCGTGGCATACCCGCTGAGGTCGGCGGCATCCTCGACAGTGCACCCCTCGACGATGAGCCGTTCCGCGGCGTACAGGCGGGCACGCGTCCGCCATTGCCCGAAGGTGAGTCCCGTCTCGCTCTGGAAGGAGCGCTGCAGAGTCTTCGTGCTGACGAGGAGCTGTCGGGCCCAGTCGTCCAGCTCGCGGTGATCGCCCGGCTCGGCGAGGATCCCCTCGGCGACGGTCCTGGCCCGAGGGTCGGCGGGGACGGCGAGGGTGTCGAAGCTCTCCTCGGTGTTCTCGAGGATGTTCAGCAGCAGCGCGAGAGAGGCCTGCAGGCGCGCGGAGCCGGCTTCCTCCATGCACAGGTTCCGAACGATCGCCCCGGCGACGGGATCGACGGGCAGGGCGAGCGGGCGGCTCCATCGCGGCTGGGGGAGTCGCAGCTCCGGGGAGAGGTAGAGGCTGAACATCTCCTCGGCACCCGCCATCTGCATCTCGTGCTCCGCGAGAGCGGGCACCCAGGCGAAGTGGTCGCCGTGCAGCCGCCACCGCGAGTCGCCGACGCGGATGTGCGCGCCACCCGGCACCCAGGCGAGCTGATCCGCCGTGTGGCTGTGGTCCTCGAAGTGCTGGTCCGGGTAGACCTGCTCCCGATGCGCGGCAACTTTCTCTGATGTCGTTCCAGGCACAGGAATCCTTCGGGGTCGGCATATCCGGGCTCCCGATCATCCTGAACGGACACAAGGGCGGGCGCGGAGGACGATAGGCGTCCCTTCAGGATGATAGCGAATTAGGTAAGCCTTCACTATGTTTGGCACGCCCCCTGACCTTCCACCCGAGGAGTCCCATGTCCCGTCCGCACCGGCGTGCCCCGAGAGCCCTGATCGCCCTCACCGCGCTCGCGCTCACCGCCTCGTCTCTGGCCGCCTGCTCCGCGGCCTCGGATCCCGCCGCGAACTCGTCCGGGGAGACGTCGTCCGGCGCGTATCCCGTCACCGTCGACCACGTCTACGGCGAGACGACCATCGATGAGAAGCCCGAGCGCATCGTCACGCTGGGCTGGTACTCGCAGGACGTCGTCGCCGCGCTCGGACAGGTCCCGGTCGGAGTCGAGGACTTCACGTGGGGCAATGTCGACACCTACCTGCCCTGGTTCAAGGACGAGGTCGAGGAGCTCGGTGGGGAGCTGCCGGAGATCATCGAGTTCACGGACGCCGGCGAGTACGACTTCGAGCAGATCCTCGCACTCGCACCGGATGTGATCCTCGCCAATCACTCCGGCATCTCCGAGACGGACTACAAGCGGTTGACGGAGATCGCGCCCACGGTCGCGTTCGCGAAGTCGACCTGGGCGTCGGACCGCGAGCAGCTGACCCTCACGATCGGATCCGTGCTCGACAAGGAGGACGAGGCGCAGAAGCTCCTCGACGAATCGGAGGCCGCGATCGCCGCAGCCGCCGAGGCGCACCCGGAGTTCGCGGGCATCGTCTTCTCCTACGGGTGGTTCCTCGGGGAGGGCGAGACCTCGCTCGGACTCTACCTCCCGCGCGACCCGCGGGTGCCGCTCCTCGAGCAGCTGGGCTTCGAGTACTCGCCGGACATCGCCGCGCTCGAGGACACCACGAAGGAGTTCTACGCCAACGTGAGTCTCGAGGAGCTCGGCGACATCGAGTCGCAGTTCCACATCGGCTGGAGCAACACTCCGGCGGACGTGGAGCACACCATCGCGGACCCGCTCGTGTCGCGGTGGGCTCCGATCACGGCCGACTCGTACTACTTCTTCGAGGATCAGCGTCTGGCCTGGGCGACGACGGCTCCGAGCGTGCTGAGCATCCCGTCGACGATCGACGACCTCGCCGATGCGCTGGCCGGCGCGGTACCCGCCAACTGATCGGTGTCGATGCTGCTGAGCCGCACCGCGGAGCGTCCTCGGACGTCCCGCGGTGCGGCGACTCGTGCCGGCGGGCTGATCGTCGCGCTGGTGGTCCTCCTCCTCGCGGTGCTGCTGAGTCTCATGGTCGGCGCGAAGGCGCTGCCTCCGGCCACCGTGCTCGCCGCCCTGTTCGACTTCGACGGATCCGACGCGCAGGCGATCGTCCGGGACTCCCGCCTGCCGCGCACGGTCGTCGGCCTCGTCGTCGGTCCGGCGCTCGGCGTGTGCGGTGCGCTGATCCAGGCGTTCACCCGCAATCCGCTCGCCGATCCGGGCATCCTCGGCGTGAACGCGGGAGCGACGTTCGCGGTCACGATGGGCGTGGGTCTTCTCGGCGTGCGCGCTCCGAACGCCTATGTCTGGTTCGCCCTGATCGGGGCGCTCGCGGTCACCCTGGTCGTCTACCTCATCGGCGCTGCCGGACGCGGAGGACCCTCTCCCGGGCGCATGACGCTGGCGGGTGTCGCGATCGGCGCGGTGCTCAGCGGCATCACGTCGATCGTGATGCTCAAGAACATGGAGGTGTTCAGCACTCTGCGGCTGTGGGGGCTGGGAAGCCTCGGTGGGCGCGATGAGAGCGCCGTCGCCCTGATCGCGCCGTTCATCGCGGTCGGTCTCGTCATCGCCTTCCTCGTCGCCCGTCCGCTCAACGCCATCTCCCTCGGGGACGATCTCGGGCGCACGCTCGGCGCGGGCCTCGTGCGGACGAGAGTCGTCTCGATCATCGCCGTCACCGTCCTGGCCGGCGGCGCCACCGCTCTCGCCGGTCCGATCGCCTTCATCGGGCTGATGGTGCCGCATGCGGTCCGGTGGTTCACGGGTCCGGATCAGCGCTGGATCATCGCGTTCTCGGCCCTCGTGGCTCCGAGCATGCTCCTGTTCTCCGACGTCATCGGTCGGGTGGTCCTGCCCACCGGAGAGCTCCAGGTGAGCATCGTCACGGCCGTCGTCGGAGCGCCGGTGCTGATCGCACTCGCGCGTCGCAGGAAGGTGAGCGGACTGTGAGCGCCGCTGCGGTCGACGGCGCACCCCGCATGGTGACCCTTCGCGTGGGCGATGTCCTGTGGCGTCTCGAACTGCGCACCCTCGTCACGCGGCTGGTGCTCGTGGTGCTGCTCGTGGCGCTCGGCGTCGCGACCCTCATGGTGGGCACGTTCGAACTCGACCTCTCTCAGGTGCTGTCGGCGCTGACCGGCGGCGGGGAGGACAACATCCGGAAGCTGGTCGTCGAATGGCGGCTGCCCCGCCTGCTGTTCGCCGTGCTCGGCGGTGTCGCCCTGGGAGTCAGCGGCGCGATCTTCCAGTCGCTCACACGGAACCCTCTGGGGAGTCCGGACGTCATCGGCTTCGACGCGGGTTCGTACACGGGCGCGCTGGTGGTCATGCTGGTCCTCGGCAGCACCTCGTACGCACTCACCGCCTCGGGCGCTGTCCTCGGGGGAGTGCTGACGGCGCTGATCGTCTACCTGCTCGCCTACCGCGGGGGGATCCAGGGCTTCCGGTTCATCATCGTCGGCATCGGCGTGTCCGCGTTTCTGGTGGCGATCAACAGCTACCTGCTGATCAGCACCGGCGCCCAAGAGGCCCGTGCGGCCGTCGCCTGGGGTTTCGGCTCTTTCTCCGCTCTCGGGTACGAGCAGCTGCTGCCGTTCACGCTCGCCCTCGTGGTGATCCTTCCGCTGGTCGCGCTCGCGCGGCGGGGGTTCGCGCAGCTCGAACTCGGCGACGACGCGGCGAAGGCCCTGGGCGTGCGCGTCGAGCGCCGTCGACTGACGATGACGGTTCTCGGGGTCGCGCTGACCGCGATCGTCACCGCGGCGGCAGGACCGATCGCGTTCGTCGCGCTCGTCGCTCCTCAGGTCGCGCGCCGGCTCGTGAGATCGCCGGGTCTGGATCTGCCGAGCGCGGGCATCGTCGGCGCCGTCCTGCTGCTCGCCGCCGACTTCATCGGTCAGCGCATCAACATCACCGTCGGTCTCGTGACCGTCGTCCTCGGCGGAGGATACTTCGCCTGGTTGCTCATCAGAGAAGGATTCCGTCGATGACAGATTCGCCATCCAGCCGTCTGCGAGCCGAAGCCGTCACCATCGGCTACGACCGGCGGGTCATCTCCACCGACCTCTCCGTCGCGATCCCGGACGGGTCATTCACGGTGATCGTCGGCCCGAACGCCTGCGGGAAGTCGACGCTGCTGCGCACCCTGTCGCGCCTGCTCGCTCCGGAGTCCGGTCAGGTCCTGCTCGACGGCAAGGAGATCCACGGATACCGGGCGAAGGAGGTCGCGCGCCGGGTCGGCCTGCTCCCGCAGAGCTCTCTCGCGCCCGACGGCATCCGCGTGGCCGACCTGGTCGGACGGGGGCGCTATCCGCATCAGACGCTGCTGCGGCCCTGGACGGATGCGGATACAGCGGCGGTCGACGAGGCCATGGCGGCGACGGGAGTGACCGAGCTCTCGGGCCGCCTCGTCGATGAGCTCTCGGGTGGGCAGCGCCAGCGGGTCTGGGTGGCGATGGTCCTCGCGCAGCAGACGCCGCTGCTGCTGCTGGACGAGCCGACGACCTTCCTCGACATCGCGCATCAGATCGAGCTCCTCGAACTGCTCACAGACCTCCACCATGACGGCAGCACGTTGGTGGCGGTGCTGCACGATCTGAACCACGCGGCTCGCTACGCCACGCACCTGATCGCCATGAAGGACGGCGCTGTCGTCGCCGAGGGGCGCCCGGACGACGTCGTCACGGCGGAGCTGGTCGAGGAGGTGTTCGGTCTTGCCTGCGTCGTCGTGCCGGACCCCGTCACAGGCAAACCCACCGTCGTGCCCATCGGACGGGACCGGTCACCCCGCAGGAGCTGAGGAACCGTCGGGGAGCGTTCCGGCGTCGTCGGCCGCGACCGCGTCAGCCCGTCCACTCCACGAGGATCAGACCCTGCCGGGTATCGGCGAACTTCACCCATCCGTCGCCGAACAGATACGTCATCCCGTACCCGTCCTCGTCGAGGCCCATGGCGTACTGCGGATTCTCCGTGTAGTACACGCCGTCGCCGCCGTCCTCGCGCTTCCAGCCTTCTGCGAGCAGGCCCGCCTGCGCACGTGCGGCGTCATCCGCCGTCAGGGCGGACCACCCGTAGAGCTGACCGTGATCGGAGGCCACGGTGTAGTCCGCCCAGAAGCACAGCATGCCGTCGGCCAGCTCGACGCCGCCGACCACGAACTCCTTGGGCTGTGCGGTCCAGCCGATGTCGGCGAACGCGTCGACGGTTCCCGCGGAGATCATCGTCTCGCACGTGAGCTCCTCGTCCGATTCCTCCGGAGCCGTCGAGATCACCGGCGCGGGGCTCGCTGCCGGACTCGGATCGATGGCTGCGGGCGAGGACGAGGGCATCGGGTCCGCGGGCGAAGAGCACGCCGTCAGGACGGCCAGGACCAGCACGAGGCCCGCGGGGGCGAACATGATGCGGGGGTTCATCGCTGGCCTCGTGGTCGGATCAGTCGTTCATGAGCTTCAGGAAGTCGTCGTGGAGCGTGCCGTTGCTTGCGAGTGTCGATCGGGCCGAGATCGTCTCGGTCCCATCGACCGCCGTCATCCGTCCGCCCGCCTCGCGCACGATCGGGACGGCAGCGGCGATGTCGTACTCCTTGACGCCGAACTCCGCGACCATGTCGATGCGGCCCTCGGCGAGGAGCATGTAGGAGTAGACGTCTCCGTAGGCACGGTCGCGCCAGACGCGGGCGGCGACCGTCAGGAGCGAGTCCAGGCGCCCGGCGTCCGCCCACTGCGCGATGCTCTGGAAGCTCACGCTGGCGTCGTCGAGGGACGACACCGGCGAGGTCTGCAGCCGGCGAGGTCCGCCCTCCGCTGCCGTCCATGCGCCCGCTCCGAGTGATGCCCACCAGCGCCGTCCGAGCGCGGGCATGCTGACGACGCCGACCTGCGGTACGCCGTCGATCGCGAGCGCGATCATCGTGCCCCAGAGCGGGACGCCGCGGAGGAAGTTCGCGGTCCCGTCGATCGGATCGATGATCCACTGGCGATGCGTGCTTCCCTGCGCGCCGAACTCCTCGCCGAAGATCCCGTCCTCGGGCCGCTCGCTCGCCAGGATGCCGCGGATCGCGCGCTCGGTGGCGAGGTCGGCATCGGTCACATGCGAGTTGTCGGCTTTCGTCGAGATCTCGAGGTCGGCCGCGTCGAAACGGGGGAGCGACTGCGCGTCGGCGGCGTCGGCGAGGCGGAGGGCGAGGTCGAGATCGTCGCGCAGGACATCGGCAAGAGGGGAGGCGGTCACGCTCTCAGAATAGTCGCCGGATGAGAAGCATCCGAGGGTCGAACGGCCATGTTTCCGACCCGTCCGGCAGCCTGCCACGCCCGGGCCGAGCTCGATTTCGCATGGGCCCGGTCGGCTGGTAATGTAATTCCTCGTTCGGGGTTATCCCCGGGCCACGCACCTCTAGCTCAATCGGCAGAGCAACTGACTCTTAATCAGTGGGTTCTGGGTTCAAGTCCCAGGGGGTGCACGGATCAGCCTCGGAAACTCTCGCCAGTTTCCGGGGCTTTTCTGCTTCCTGGAGCGGTGGCGAACTTCCTCGACTGCTCCGCGCACTCGCGCTGGTCTCGTCGAAGCTGCGCTGCCGCAGCGGGACATCGAAGATCCGTTTCGACCGCCGCTAGGCTTCGGCTATGCGCGCTCGAACCGCACCCGCCATTCTCACACTCACGCTGACGGCCGTCCTCGCGCTGGGAGGCTGTGCGGCGTCCGAGAGCGAGGCCACCAGCTCTCAGACCCCAGCTCCGTCTTCGGCTGCGGAGGAGACCGAAGAGCCGACTCTGGAAGAGCTTCCGGCCGGTTCGCCCCTCACGGTCGAGGACCGCAAGGCTCTGAAGGACGTCGAGGGAGTGGGTACGTACACTCTCGCCGAGGGCTCCATCGTGCTCGTGCGGGCTGACGCTCCTCTTCCCGAGGTCGTCGTGAATGACGCCTCGGTCAAGCTGGCGGGAATGGGTATGGAGAACGAGGGGCGCATCATCCCGCCGATCGGCGCAGACCAGAACCTCGCGAACAAGCTCTCCGCCGAGAGCGGCCGCAACGTCTACGTCATCGTCCACCTCATCCCCAGCACGCCGCCATCGGACCTCCCGACCTGGCCCGTGTATCTGACACGTCCTTTCGACGATCAGTTCCACGACTCGATCGAGGCTGCGAAGGCCGGAGCCATCGCCCACGCAGGTGGCGATGCGTCGACCGTGGACTTCGTCTTCGTGGACTACGTGAACTGACGCCGACGAGAAGCACGGAACGAGATCGCGCTCCTCATCATCCGCGAGCCAGCACGACCACTCAGACGACCGCGACGACCGTGCCGTTCGTGATCCGACGCAGCTCGTCGAATGTCAGCGGCATCACCGTGTGCGGGTGTCCGGCAGCGGCCCAGAGCTCGTCGTGGTCCTGGAGGGCTTCGTCGATGAACGTTCGCAGTGGGGCGGGGTGTCCGACCGGGGCGACTCCGCCGATCGCCTGGCTTGTGGCGGCGCGGACGAGGGAGGCGGGTGCCATCGCCACATCGGCCGCGCCAATGCTCGCGGTCAACGCGGCGAGGTCGGCACGGTGCCCGCCGCTCGTCATCACGAGGATCGGCTCGCCGTCGGCGACGAAGACGAGACTGTTCGCGATCGCCGCCACGTCGCACCCGATGGCCGACGCCGCCTCGGGGGCGGTGCGGGCGGAATCCGGCAGCACGCGGATCGTGGTCTCGACGCCTGCGTCCAGGAGGTGCTGCTGCACGAGTCTGCTGCGTTCGGGGAGGCCGGCGTCTGCGCTCATCGCCCCACGATATCCAACCTGGGTGCGACAGCGTCGGACCGGACGCCCATGGCCGGTCCGACGCTGAGGTTCCGATTCAGGCGGCGTCGCCCACGAGGATCGCGGCCGCATCCTCCGTGGCGGCATCGTCCGGCTCGTCGTCGATGTGGGCGAGCACCCGTCGACCCAGGAACACCGTCAGAGCGGCGAGCAGCACCGACGCCGCGGCGAACAGGTAGGGCACCGTCGCATTGAACGCGTGCCACAGCAGCGCCGCGATCGGGGGAGCCATGGCCCCGCCGAGGAACCGCACGGCCGAGTACGCCGAGGAGGCGACGGAGCGCGGCAGGTCCGTGGCCTCCATGACGGCCTCGGTGAGCACCGTGTTCATCACGCCGAGCAGGAGTCCGCCGACGACGATGCAGACGACGAGGGCGGCGACGTTCTCCACGAGGAATCCGGCGGCGACGAGATCGAGCGCGAGCAGGGGGAGCACGAGGAGGATGATCCGGGTGCGCGGCATCCGGCGCATGAGGACAGGTGCGACCCAGACGCTCGTGACGGCGAGGGCGACGCCCCAGCCGAAGAACGTGAAGCCGATGCCCATCGCGCCGAAGCCGAGGGGGAACGGGGAGAAGGCCAGCAGGACGAAGAAGCCGATGTTGTAGAACAGCGCGGCGACCGCGAGGATCGCCAGTGCGGGGCGACGAAGAGCGGTGAAGGGCGCGGAGAAGGGGACGGGCACGCGCTTCTCGCCCGGCCCGCGCAGCAGCACGAGGACGGCGACGAAGGCGATGGCCATGAGTACGACCACGCCGAAGAACGGACCGCGCCAGCTCTGCTCACCGAGGATCCCGCCGAGCAGCGGGCCGACAGCGATGCCCAGGCCGAGCGCTGCCTCGTACAGCACGATCGCGGCGCTGCTGCCCCCGGACGCGGCGCCGACGATGGTCGCGAGCGCGGTCGAGATGAACAGGGCATTGCCGAGTCCCCATCCGGCGCGGAAGCCGATGACGGCGTCGACGCTGCCGCTGAGGGCGCACAGCAGGGCGAAGACGACGATCAGGGCGAGCCCGATGAGCAGGGTCGCCTTCGCGCCGATCCGGCTGGAGATCCAGCTCGTGACGAGCATCGCCAACCCGGTCACGAGGAGGTAGCTGGTGAACAGCAGCTCGGTCTCCACCGGCGACGCCTGGAGCGACTCGGCGATCGCCGGCAGGATCGGGTCGACGAGTCCGATGCCCATGAATGCGACGACGCATGCGAAGGCGACGGCCCATACCTGTGCGGGCTGCTTCCACACCGACGTGGTGGGGGGAGTGTTCACCGAGATTCTCCTGTTCGTTCTGAAGCGGTGTGCGCGGACAGGATCTCCGCCGCGCGAGTGAGGGTCGACCAGTCCTCGTCGCTCAAGGCCGCGAACCGGGGTGCGAGCGTCTCGCGGAACTCGGCGCGCCACGCCGCGACGGCAGCAGCGCCCTGCGGGGTGATGTCGACCACGGTGGCGCGTGAGTCGTCCGGGTCGGGGGAGCGGAGCACGAGCCCCTCGCGCTCCAGCCCGCCGATCAGGCGGGTCATTCCCGGCTGCGTGGTGCGCGCGGCGGAGGCGAGCTCGCCCACCCGTCGGGCGCCCGCCTGCTCGAGGAGACTCAGCACCCGCCACTGGGCGGCGGGGGCATCGTTTCCTGCGTCCTGGGCGGCGATGCGGCCGAGCGCATACCCGGAGAGCACCAACGACGCGATGACGTCTGCGCGATTCATACCAACAAGTATATACCTCTTGGTATGTAACTGACGTCTAGCGTCGAGAGCTGGCGATCCGGGCGGAGAGCTGATGCGCGTGGGCGAGGAGGGTGCGGCCGAGCTCGGCCATGCGATCGGGGCCGAACCGGAACTCAACACCGGTCAGGCTCAGTGCCCACTCCGGGCGCCCTGATCGGTCGAACACCGCGGCGCCGATGCCCCAGCTTCCCTCCACGATCAGGCCGGGGTTCACGGCGTAGCCCCGTTCCTTGGTCTCGAGCAGACGCGCGCGCAGGGCGCGTCTGCCGTGCGTGCGGCCCCAGGTCCTCTCGAGTTCGGGGTGCCGCTCCAGATAGGCGTCCACATCGTGGTCAGGGAGGAACGCGAGGATCGCCAACCCGGCGCTCGCGACCCCGAGCGGGAACCGCACGCCCTCGCTGAGGACGAACGACCGGATGGGGAACGAGCCCTCCTCGCGCAGGAGGCAGACGGTCTCATCCGCGCGACGCACCGAGAAGAACGCGCTCTCCTCCGTCTTCACGGCGAGCGAGCGCACGATGTCGCGGGCGAGGGCCGTGACGTCGTAACGCGCGGCCGCGACCGAACCCATGAGATAGAGCTCGGGCCCGGGCATCCACCGGGTGCTCTCCTCGTCGCGATCGATGAGTCCCTCGAGCTTGAGCGCGCTGAGCAGGCGGTGCGCGGTGGAACGCGACAGGTCGGCGGTGCGCGCGAGGTCGTGCAGGGTGGCGCCTTCTGCGCCCGCGGCGGTCACGAGACGGAGGAGCCGAGCCGCGCGGGCGATCGCCTGTGCTCCGGGGACGGTGGGGCCGGAGGATTCCATATCGTGGACGCTACCTCCGAATCCGACCACATCACAAGACCGGGGTCTTGCGTTGCGGTGCCGAGGGCGGATGCTGGAGTCAGGCACGCATTCGAAGGAGCAGACGTGATCGACAAGCAATGGGAATCTGCGGCCGCCGCCGTGTCCGACATCCCTGACGGATCCTCTCTCGCGGTCGGCGGGTTCGGCCTGTCGGGCAACCCGATCGCGCTGATCGAGGCCCTGCTCGCGCAGGGGACGAGCGGCCTCAGCGTGGTGAGCAACAACTGCGGCGTCGACGACTGGGGGCTCGGGATTCTGCTCGCCGCACAGCGCATCCGCAAGATGACCTCGTCGTACGTGGGGGAGAACAAGGAGTTCGAGCGTCAGTTCCTCAGCGGTGAGCTCGAACTCGAGCTGACGCCGCAGGGCACACTCGCCGAGAAGCTCAGGGCCGGCGGCTCGGGGATCGCGGCCTTCTACACTCAGACCGGCGTCGGCACCCAGGTCGCGGAGGGCGGACTTCCGCGTCGCTACAACCCGGACGGGACGATCGCGGTGGCGTCCCCGGTGAAGGACGTGCGCGCGTTCGACGTGGATGGCACGCCGGCGGACTTCGTCCTGGAGGAGGCGATCACGACGGACTTCTCCCTCGTTCATGCCGCCCGCGGCGACCGCCACGGCAACCTCGTCTTCAACAAGGCGGCGCGCAACTTCAATCCGCTGGCCGCGATGGCCGGTCGCATCTGCATCGCCCAGGTCGAGCAGCTCGTCGAACCGGGGGAGCTCGATCCCGACAGCGTCCATCTCCCCGGCGTCTTCGTGCACCGCATCGTCGAGGTGGGCACCGACATCCCGAAGCGCATCGAACGGCGCACCGTCGCCGCGGAAGGAGCCTGAGATGGCACTCACCCGAGACCAGATGGCCGCCCGTGCCGCAGCCGAGCTCGAGGACGGCGGCTACGTCAACCTCGGCATCGGGCTGCCGACGCTGGTGCCGAACCACGTCTCTCCCGACATCACGGTCGTGCTGCAGTCCGAGAACGGGATCCTCGGCGTCGGACCGTATCCGCAGGAGAGCGCCGTGGACCCCGATCTCATCAACGCCGGCAAGGAGACCGTCACGACTCTGCCCGGAGCGGCGTTCTTCGACTCCGCGACCAGCTTCGGCATGATCCGCGGCGGCAAGATCGACGCCGCGATCCTCGGCGCCATGCAGGTCTCCGCGACGGGCGACCTGGCGAACTGGATGATCCCCGGCAAGATGGTCAAGGGCCCCGGAGGCGCGATGGATCTCGTGCACGGAGCGGGCCGCGTCATCGTGCTCATGGAACACGTCGCGAAGGACGGATCGGCCAAGATCGTGGACGAGTGCTCGCTCCCTCTGACGGGTCGTGGCGTGGTCGACCGGATCATCACCGATCTGGCTGTGATCGACGTCACGGAGGAGGGTCTGGTGCTCGTCGAGACCGCCCCGGGCATCACCGTCGACGAGGTCATCGCCGCGACCGAACCACCGCTCGCCCTCTCTCCCGCACTGCTCACCGGAAGGACCAAGGACCATGTCTGAGAACGACGTCGTCATCGTCGCGGCCGCCCGCACCCCGCAGGGGCGCCTGAAGGGACAGCTGGCCGCCTTCACCGCCCCCCAGCTCGGATCGTTCGCGATCCGCGGTGCTCTGGAGCAGGCGTCGGTCGACCCCGGCGACATCGACGCCGTGATCGTCGGACAGGTGCTTGCCGCGGGGTCAGGACAGAACGCCGCCCGTCAGGCGGCCATCGGCGCCGGTATCGGGTGGGACGTCCCCGCGCACTCCGTCAACAAGGTCTGCCTGTCGGGCCTGACGGCGATCATCGACGCCGCCCGGATGATCCGCACCGGCGACGCGGACGTGGTCGTCGCCGCGGGCATGGAGTCGATGACGCGCGCTCCGCATCTGCTGATGGGATCCCGTGACGGCTGGACCTACGGCAGCGTCGAGGTGCTCGACCACATGGCGTACGACGGCCTCACGGATGCGTACGACCGCGAGAGCATGGGCGCCTCCACTGAGCGGCACAACGCCCGGTACGAGCTCACGAGGGAGGCGCAGGATCAGGTGGCCGCGCTGTCGCACCAGCGGGCGTTCGCGGCACAGGAAGCGGGGGTCTTCGACGCGGAGATCATCGTGGTCGAGGTGCCCCAGCGGCGAGGTGAGCCCGTGCGGGTCACGAAGGACGAGGGCGTGCGTCCCGACACGACCGTGGAGACGCTCGCCGGCCTGCGCGCGGCCTTCGCGGAGGGCGGTTCCATCACGGCGGGGAACTCCTCGCAGATCTCGGACGGCGCCTCGGCGGTGGTCGTCACCACACGGAAGACAGCCGAGGAGAAGGGCTGGCCGGTCCTCGCCGTGGTGGGCGCGAGCGGGCAGACCGCCGGTCCGGACAACTCCCTGCAGGCGCAGCCAGCCAGGGCCATCGAACG
>Ga0160431_100460_pt1 | contig 17551 bp, 17 predicted proteins | sample HID1971K_E0MG_FD_108212 | JGI IMG/M metagenome (GOLD analysis project Ga0160431, IMG submission 108212) | Enriched millipede-associated microbial communities from UW Madison campus, WI, USA - HID1971K_E0 MG | ecosystem: Host-associated > Arthropoda: Insects > Digestive system > Unclassified ...
ACGCTTCGCTCCGGGGTTCCCTCGCTCCGGTCTTGCTCCCGGGAGGACCGCGCTGCAGGCCCCATCCTGGGGCCCAGCGCTTGACGGGCATCCATGCCCGTCACCTCCCTCCGCAAGACCTCCGCTCGGCCTCCTGACGTCGCAATTGGCGGTGACTGAACTACCGCGCGCTTAGAAGCAAAAGCAAATGCCAAAGCAAAAGCAAAAGCAGGGCAAGCCGCGCTGCGCGACGCAGTGGCGGCAGGTGGCTATTGGTCTGCGTCACGCTATGCGCGACAATAGCGATCATTTGCGGAGCCCCCCATGACTGAATTCACCCCTGACGCGATCCTCGATGCCACCGGCCTGAACTGCCCGGAGCCCGTCATGATGCTGCACCAGCACGTGCGCAACCTGGCCGCCGGTGGCCTGCTCAAGGTCATCGCCACCGACCCCTCGACCCGACGCGACATTCCCAAGTTCTGCAACTTCCTCGGCCACGAGCTGCTGCAGCAGCAGGAAGAGGCAGGCACCTTCCTCTACTGGATTCGCAAGAAAGCCGACTGAGCCGCGCTGGAACACGCCCGTCGTAGCGCCTACACTGCGTTCCCCTGACAGGAGAGCGCCATGCTGATAGTTGCCGACGAGAATATCCCGCTGCTCGATGCCTTCTTCGAAGGCTTCGGCGAGATCCGCCGATACCCCGGCAGGAGCCTCGACGCCGCCAGTGTCAAAGAGGCCGATGTCCTGCTGGTGCGTTCGGTGACCAAGGTCGATCGGCAACTGCTCGAAGGCAGCAAGGTACGCTTCGTCGGCACCTGCACCATCGGCACCGATCACCTCGACCTGAACTATTTCGCCGAAGCCGGCATTCACTGGAGCAGCGCCCCAGGCTGCAATGCCCGAGGCGTGGTCGACTACGTACTGGGTAGCCTGTTGACCCTGGCCGAACTGGATGGCGTAGCGTTGCCACAGCGCACCTATGGTGTGGTCGGGGCAGGTGAAGTCGGTGGCCGGCTGGTGCGCGTGCTGCACGGCCTGGGCTGGAAGGTGCTGGTGTGCGACCCGCTGCGCCAGGCCAGCGAGGGCGGCGATTTCGTCAGCCTCGAAACGATCCTCGAACAGTGCGACGTGATCAGCCTGCACACACCGCTGCAGCGAGACGGCGAGCACCCGACCTGGCACCTGCTGGGCGCCGCGCAACTGGCAGACCTGCGACCGAGTGCCTGGCTGATCAACGCCAGCCGTGGACCGGTGGTGGACAACGCAGCCCTGCGTGAGCTGCTGCTGGACCGCGAAGACGTGCACGCCGTGCTCGATGTCTGGGAGGGCGAACCGCAGGTCGATCTGCAACTGGCCGACCTGTGCACCTTGGCCACGCCGCACATCGCAGGTTACAGCCTGGATGGCCGCCAGCGTGGCACGGCGCAGATCTATCAGGCGCTGTGCCGCTTCCTCGACCAGCCCGAGCGGGTGCAACTGGCCGACCTGCTGCCCAAGCCGCCGCTGGCGCAGATCGAGCTGGATGGCGAGGCTGACCTGGGATGGGCGCTGGCGACCCTGTGCCGAGCGGTGTACGACCCCCGTCGCGACGATGCCGATTTCCGCCGTAGCCTGAGTGAGGATGCCGCCGAGCAACGGGCGGCGTTCGACCAGCTGCGCAAGCATTATCCGCCACGGCGCGAAATCGAAGGGCTGGCGGTGCGGGTGCGGGGCGAGGCGCCGCAGTTGGTGCAGATGGTCAGTGCCTTGGGTGCGGTAATGGTCTGACGGACTCGGGCATGCTGTACCGGCCTCATCGCCGGCAAGCCGGCTCCCACAGGTTCAGCACAGGCATTGAGAGCAGTGGTTTACCTGTGGGAGCCGGCTTGCCGGCGATGAGGCCGGTACAGGCACCCCCGAACGGGCAATAAAAAACCCGGCGCAAGCGCCGGGTTGCAAAGAATTCGCGGCTCAGCCCTTGCGACTTTTCTCGTCGCGGCTCTCCTCCAGCTTCTTGCATGCGTGTTGAATCATCTGCTCGGTAATCGGAACCTCACGGCCCTGGGCGTCGATGATCGAACCGCAGGCCTTGGGTTGCGAGGTACTCTGGCTTTTCGGGGTATCGCTGCCATGCTGCAAACTCATTCGCTGTCTCCTCATCAGGTCCAATATCAAAGTAAACCTGTGCCGTGACCGGCCTGTGACAAGGGCTCTTGGGTGTCGCGGACATTCCACAGTCCAACAGAAAGCGCAAAAAACCTCCAGAGGCCCGTTAGAACGTTGGGCTATAGCCGCAGGCGCGGTGGTTGAGTGGTAGTCTGCTTTTTCCCCCGCTGCTCTGGTCGCTGCCATGCCCGAACCGGTTTCCACCCGCCAACGCCGCGCCTTGCGCCTGGGCTGGCAATTCATTCGTCCTTACCAATGCCAGGCTCTGCTGGCATTGCTGGCACTGGTCGTGACTGCAGGCATCACCCTGTCCATCGGGCAGGGTATCCGCCTGCTGGTCGACCAGGGCTTCATGACCCGCTCGGCGCACCAGCTGAACCAGACCATCGGCCTGTTCCTGGTGCTGGTGCTGGCGCTGGCGATTGGCACCTTCAGCCGTTTCTACCTGGTTTCATGGATCGGCGAACGCTGCGTAGCCGATATTCGCCGGGCCGTGTTCGATCATCTGGTCGGGCTGCACCCCGGCTTCTTCGAAGACAACCGCAGCTCCGAGATCCAGTCGCGGCTGACCACCGACACCACCTTGCTGCAGTCGGTGATCGGCTCGTCGCTGTCGATGTTCCTGCGCAACGTGTTGATGGTGATCGGCGGCGTGGTGCTGTTGTTCATCACCAACGTCAAGCTCACCAGCATCGTGGTGCTGGCCCTGCCGCTGGTGCTGGCGCCGATCCTGCTGTTCGGCCGAAGCGTGCGGCGCCTGTCGCGGCAGAGCCAGGACCGGGTGGCCGACGTGGGCAGCTACGTGGCCGAAACCCTGGGGCAGATCAAGACCGTACAGGCCTACAACCACCAGGCGCGCGACCGTGCGCTGTTCGCCGACACGGTCGAGGCGGCCTTCGCCGTGGCCAGGCGGCGGATCGCCCAGCGCGCGTGGCTGATTACCCTGGTCATCGTGCTGGTGCTGGGCGCGGTGGGGGTGATGCTGTGGGTCGGTGGCATGGACGTGATCGCCGGGCGCATTTCTGCGGGCGACCTGGCGGCGTTCGTGTTCTACAGCCTGATCGTCGGCAGTGCCTGCGGCACCCTTAGCGAAGTGATCGGGGAGTTGCAGCGCGCCGCCGGCGCTGCCGAGCGCATTGCCGAGTTGCTGGCGGCGCGCAGCGCGATCCTGGCACCCGAGGTGGCGGTCGCCTTGGCGCGCCAGCGCGGTGGCGGGCGCATCGAGTTGCAACAGGTGACGTTTGCCTACCCCTCGCGGCCCTCGGTGGCAGCCATCGACAACCTGAGCCTGGTCATCGAACCCGGTCAGACGCTGGCGCTGGTCGGGCCTTCGGGGGCCGGCAAGTCGACGTTGTTCGACCTGTTGCTGCGCTTCTATGACCCGCAGCAAGGGCGCATTCTCCTCGATGGCGTGCCAATCACGGCGATGGAGCCCAGCGAGCTGCGCCGTCAGTTCGCCTTGGTGGCGCAGAACCCCGCCCTGTTTCGTGGCACTGTCGAAACCAATATCCGCTATGGCCGGCCCGAGGCATCCATGGCCGAAGTCGAGGCTGCGGCGCAAGGCGCCCATGCCGACGAATTCATCCGCCAGTTGCCGCAGGGCTACCAGACGCTCTTGGGCGAGGGCGGTGTCGGCTTGTCGGGTGGCCAGCGGCAACGCCTGGCGATTGCCCGTGCGCTGCTGGTGGATGCGCCCATCCTGCTGCTCGACGAAGCCACCAGTGCCCTCGATGCGCAGAGCGAGTACCTGATCCAGCAGGCGCTGCCCAGCTTGATGGCTGGCCGCACCACGCTGGTCATCGCCCACCGCCTGGCCACGGTGCAGCATGCCGACCGCATCGCCGTCATCGACAAGGGGCGGGTGGTGGCAGTGGGGAGTCATCGTCAACTCATCGAGGATAGTCCGTTGTATGCCCGCCTGGCTGCGCTGCAGTTCGCCAGCGGCTGAGTCATCGTCAATCTGTAACATTTTTGTAGCAAATGCCTGAGAGTATTGCCCCAACTGTTGCGTAAGTGCTCGACCTGGCTGCTATCGATCGATGGCAGCTTTTTTTTGGCCTACGAAAACGTTTCCCTACTTTCCTGTACCAGAGATCTGCGATGTTGCGTACTTCCCTCAGAGTGCAAATTCTCACCTTGCTGGGTGCCAGCCTGGCGGCGATGCTGCTGATAGCCTTGGTGTGTTTCCAGTTCCTGTCCTCCAGCGTCCGGGGATACGCCGAGCTGGTCGATGGGCCGCTGCGGGCTTCGCAAACCCTCGACGAAGCCAACCTGCAGTTCAAGATCCAGGTGCAGGAATGGAAGAACGTGCTGTTGCGCGGGCGCCAGCCGGCCGAGCGGGACAAGTACTGGCAGCAATTTCAGGCGCGCGAGCAGCAGGTTCAGCAATTGCTTGGGCAATTGATCGACACCAGCGATGTGTCTTTGAAGGCACCGTTGCAGCAGCTGCGCGACAGCCACCGGCAACTGGGCGTGGCCTATGAGCAGGGCCGCCAGGCGTTCATGGCCGCCGGTGGCGACCCGGTGGTAGGCGACCAGGCTGTCAAAGGCGTCGACCGTGCCGCCAGCGAACAGATGAGCGCGCTGGTCGAGCAACTTCGCGCCGATGCCCGCACGCGCGCCGCCAGCATCAGCGCCAGTGCCGAGCGCACGGTATGGCTGGGGATGCTGGTGATGCTTGGCTCGGCGTTGCTGGTGGGGCTGTTCAGCGTGTGGCGGGTAAACCGCAGCCTGATCGAGCCGATCCGCCAATTGATCGAGTATGTGGCGCAACTGAGCCAGGGGCGCTTTGCCGCGCGTGTCGACAGCCGTCGCGAGGACGAGCTGGGCCGGCTGGCGCGTGCAGCCAATACCTTGCGTGATTTTCTCGCCGACACCGTGGGCAGGCTCAAGGACAACGCCCAGGAACTGGAAGGCGCCAGCGGCCAGTTGCGCAACATCGCCGGGGACATGGCCCGTGGCACCCACGACCAGTTCCAGCGTACCGACCAGGTGGCCACGGCCATGCACGAAATGTCCGCCACCGCCCAGGAAGTGGCCCGCCACGCGGCCGAAGCCGCCCGTGCAGCCGATGAAGCCGACCACAGTGCCCAGGCAGGCGAGCAGGTCATGCAACTGACCATCGACATCATCGGTGTGGTCAACCGTGAGATTGCCGGAACCGCGGCGGTGATCCGCGACCTGGAGAGTGACAGCTCGCGCATCGGCAAGGTGCTGGAAGTGATCCGCGGCATTGCCGAACAGACCAACCTGCTGGCGCTCAACGCCGCCATCGAGGCGGCCCGTGCCGGTGAGGCCGGGCGTGGTTTTGCGGTGGTGGCCGACGAAGTCCGCAGCCTGGCCCAGCGCACGGCAGCCTCGATCGCCGAAATCCATCAGATCATCGAAGCCGTGCAGTCAGGCGCGCTGGAGGCGGTCAAGGCCATCGAAAGCGGGCAGCAGCGCAGTGAGGAGGGCGCCGAGCAGGTGCAGCAGGCCGGGCACATGCTGCAGCGCATTACCACCGCGGTCGAGGCGATCCGCGACATGAACCGGCAGATCGCCACCGCTGCCGAGGAGCAGACCAGCGTAGCCGAGGACATCTCGCGCAACCTGATCGAAATCACCCGCATCGCCACCGCCAACCAGGAGGCTGTGCAGCATACCGAGCACGCGGGCCAGCACTTGCATGGGTTGTCGGGGCAGTTGGGCGAGGTGACGTCGCGGCTTACCGCTTGAAGGTTTCTGTGCGCTTCGCGAGGTTGCCCGCGAAGCGCACAGCGATTTTTTCAGGCACAACAAAAAGCCCGCACAAGGCGGGCTTTTTGAGCAGGATTTGGTCGGAGAGACAGGATTCGAACCTGCGGCCTTCTCGTCCCGAACGAGACGCGCTACCTGGCTGCGCTACACTCCGATGAACGAAATCCTACTGCATCGCTTTTTCGAGCGCAAGCCCTTGTTGTTAAAAGGGCTTATGTCCAAAACAGCGGCTGAATCAGAGCTCTTTGACGGTGCGAACCTGGTCTTTGTTCAGGCGCGTGCGCTTGCCATCGAGCTGCTCGAACTCGTAAAAACCGGAGTCCTCGTCATAGGAAGGGGTATCGGTTGCCTGGATCTCGCGGCCGTCGTTCAGGGTGATCACGCTCGGCGAGGAGCAGCCGGCAAGGGCGCCAATGCCGAGGGCGAGCAGGAAGGCGGGAAGAGTCCGTTGAATCATCGTGTTTCTCCAGTGCAAGGGTGCTAGATGATTTTATGACGCGGTGCGTCTGCGCAAGTTCCTTAGCAGTTCAGCATAGCCCTGTTAGTGGGTTATTGACCTGGATCTGCAGGGCTGGCCCGAGGCCTGCTGTGATATAAATGCGGGCATCCTCTTCCCCTGCGACGGACACTCATGAAAGCCAAGGCAGATACCCCCTTCGTGGCGCTGAACATCGCCGTGCTGACGGTCAGCGATACCCGTACCTTCGAAACCGATACGTCCGGCCAACTGTTCGTCGATCGCCTGACCGCCGCGGGCCACCAATTGGCAGCCCGTGTGCTGCTCAAGGACGACCTGTACAAGATCCGCGCCCAGGTCGCCACCTGGATTGCCGACGAAAGCGTGCAGGTGGTGCTGATTACCGGGGGTACCGGCTTTACCGGTCGCGACAGTACGCCGGAAGCTGTTGCCTGCCTGCTGGACAAGCAGGTCGAAGGCTTCGGCGAACTGTTCCGGCAGATTTCCGTGGCCGACATCGGCACCTCCACCGTCCAGTCGCGTGCCTTGGCCGGCCTCGCCAACGGCACCCTGGTGTGCTGCCTGCCGGGCTCGACCAATGCCGTGCGCACCGGCTGGGACGGCATCCTCGCCGAACAGCTCGATGCCCGTCATCGTCCGTGCAATTTCGTGCCTCACCTGAAGCAGGTTGCGGCCTGTGAAAGCCGTGGCTGAGGCGCCACACGCCCGGCCGCTGATGCCGGTGGAAGAAGCCCTCGAACGTCTGCTGGCGCTGGCTGAAGCGGCACCGATCAAGGACATCGAGCAGGTCTCGCTGGCCGAAGCCGAGGGTCGAGTGCTGGCGACCGACCTGGTCGCCTCGCTCGACCTGCCGCCGTGGCCGAACAGCGCCATGGACGGCTACGCGCTGCGCATGGCCGATCACCTGGGTGAACCTTTGCCGGTCAGTCAGAGGATCTTCGCCGGCCACGCCCCGGAACCTTTGCAGCCAGGCACCTGCGCGCGGATCTTTACCGGTGCGCCGCTGCCGGCCGGTGCCGACTGCGTCGAGATGCAGGAAAACACCGAAGTACTGGACGACGGTCGAGTGCGCTTCCTGGAACCCTTGCAGATCGACCAGAACGTTCGCCCCCAAGGCCAGGAAACCCGCAAAGGCGAGCAGGTGATGGTCGCTGGCACTCGCCTGGGGCCGATCGAACTGGGCCTGGCGGCAACCTTGGGGCACGCCCATCTGCAGGTCGTGCGCCGGGTGCGCGTAGCTGTGCTATCCACCGGCGACGAGTTGGTCGAGCCAGGCCTGCCGCTGGGCCCAGGGCAGATTTACAACAGCAACCGGCGCCTGCTGGTCAGCTGGTTGCAACGCCTGGGCTGCGAAGTGCGCGACATGGGTATTCTTCCCGATGACCTGGCGCGCACCCGCGAATGCCTGGGCGGGCTGGGCGATGTCGACCTGATCCTGTCCACCGGCGGTGTTTCCGTAGGCGAAGCTGATTACCTTGGGGCAGCGCTGCGCGAAGCGGGCGAGCTGGCCCTGTGGAAGCTGGCGATCAAGCCGGGCAAGCCGCTGACCTTCGGCCATTATCAAGGCGTTCCGGTGATCGGCCTGCCGGGCAACCCGGCGTCGACGCTGGTCACCTTTGGCCTGCTCACACGCCCCTACCTGCTGCGCCGCCAGGGTGTGGCAGCGGTCACGCCGCTGCAGTTCGACGTGCCGGCCGGATTCGACTGGCCCAAGGCCGGTACCCGGCGCGAGTACCTGCGCGCCCGTATCGAAAACGGTCAGGTGCGTATCTACAAGAACCAGAGTTCCGGTGTGCTGCGCAGTGCCGCCTGGGCCGAAGGCCTGGTCGAGGTGCGTGAAGGCAGCACGCCGAAGGTGGGTGACAGCGTGCCGTTCATTCCGTTGAGTGAACTACTCGGTTGAACGGCCTATCCAGCTGGCACTGCGCTGCGAGACATCGGCCGGTGCCGACTGGATCAGGCGCATGTGCACGGTCTCCAGTTGCTGCGCGGCAATGCTCCAGTCGTGGCGTTGCCGGGCAAACTGGCGGCCGGCCTCGCTCATCTGGCACATCCGCCAGGGCTGGTTGAGCAACTGGGTGATCGACAGCGCCAACTGGTCACCGTCGTCGCTGCCCAGGTAGTGCTCGCCGTTGTTCAGCGCAAGGCCTGAAACCCCCTTGGCGGTGGTGATTACCGGCAGTCCGGCGGCCATGGCTTCGAGGATTTTTACCTTGGAGCCGCCCGCGTAGCGCAACGGTGCGAAAAATAGCGCCGAACGCCGTTGCAGCTCGCGCAGGTCGGGGCGATAGCCGATCCATTCGATACGCGGGTCGTTCCAGTGTCGCTTCCAGCTGGCGGGCAGGGCGTGTCCAGCAATCGCAAGGCGCACCGCCGGATTGCTCATCCATACCTGCGGGAGAATGTCCTCCAGTGCCCATTCGATGGCTTCGAGGTTGGCACCGTACTCGAAGTTTCCGACGAACAGCAGGCGCTGGCTGTGCAGGGCCGGGCGCACGTCCTGGTAGTAATCGCAATCCACGCCATTGACCACCACGTTTACCGGTCGCCCGCTGATCTGGCTGATCAGTTCGGCGTCGTGCGCACACACCGCTACCACTTCGCTGGGTTGGCGCAGTACGCGCTGCTCCCAGCGCCGATAGCGCCAGCGGTCGAAAGCATTGAGTGGCCGCAGCCACAATGGCAGGCGATCGTGGCAGGCCGCGCCCATCACCGATTCCAGGGTGTGCTCGCTGAGCAAGTAGGGCAGGCCGCGGGCTTGCAGGGCTTTTTCGAAAGGCTGGAAACTGTAGCTGTGCTCGATCTGGATCACGTCCCAGGGTTCGTCCAGCAACTGCTCGAAGCGATGCCGCAGGCGCGGCGCAAGGCCATTGATGATCGCGCGCATCGGGTAGTCGATGATCGGCGAGGCCAGCAGGTTGAGCGGGCTGTGCAACGCGCGCCTGGGCAGCACGATCAGACGTTCGACCAGCGGTTCAAGGGCTTCACGGGTAGCATCGCTCAGGGGGATCTTCGACTGCACCAGCAAGGTGATCCGGTGGCCATGCTGCGCCAGCGCGCGCAGCAGGTGGTATTGCCGGGTCTTGCTGCCGCTGGTGGTGGGCCAGGGCAGGTAGGGCAGTGTCCAGAGTATGCGCATAACCCGGAATCCTCGCTAAAAGCCGCGGACAAAAAAAGCGCCCTGTGCAATCGATGCTGCCGGGACGCGTCCGTAGCTATCAGTAAAGCCCACGATACCGTCTTCGCCCAGGTACTCGCTGCTTTGTACCTCGATCATCTCCAGGTCGATGGCGCCGGGGTTGGTCGGACGGTGAGTGCAGCGATGCAGCATTGTGCCCCTGCTTGTGGTCGAGATCTGGACTGACGGCTTCCCATGGAGAGGCACAATGCAAAAGCGCAAGGCGATGTTGATCCTGCATGGCAAGCAGGCGATGAACGAGGACGTACGTCAGGCAGTCATGGCCATGCGCGAGCGCGGCTGGACGCTGGATGTGCGAGTGACATGGGAAGGTGGGGACGCCCAGCGGCTGGTCGGCGAAGCGCTATCGGCCGGTTATGGCCATGTGGTTGCCGGGGGTGGCGATGGCACCTTGCGCGATGTGGCCGAAGCCATGGGCCAGGCGAAAACCGATGCCAGCCTGGCCCTGCTGCCGCTGGGAACCGCCAATGACTTCGCCAAGGCAGCCGGGGTTTCGTTGCAACCTGATGAAGCCCTGTCATTGCTCGAACTGCCGCCGAGTCCGATCGACCTGGGGCGGGTGGGCGATGAATGGTTCCTCAACATGGCCACGGGCGGCTTTGGTAGCCAGGTCACCGCCAGTACCTCCGAGGACTTGAAGAAAATACTGGGCGCGGCGGCCTACCTGTTCACCGGCCTGTCGCGTTTCAGCGAGCTGCAGGCTGCATCGGTGGAACTGACGGGGCCGGACTTCCAGTGGCAGGGCCAACTGCTGGCCCTGGGGATCGGCAATGGCCGCCAGGCCGGTGGCGGGCAGGTACTGTGCCCGGAAGCTCGGGTGGATGATGGCCTGTTGGACATCGCCATACTGCCGGCACCGCAGGAAATGGTTGGGGCATTGCGTGAGTTGCTGGCGGGGGAGGGATTGTTCGTGCGTTCGCGTTTGCCCTGGGTCGAAATCAAGTGTTCCCAGGGCCTGGACATCAACCTCGATGGTGAACCGCTACAGGCTGACAGCTTGCGTTTTGAAGCCTGCCCCGCAGCATTGCGGCTGCATTTGCCGGCGGACTCGCCGCTGCTCAGTCGTCCAGGCTGATGATCTTCTCGCGCACGGCAAACAGCACCAGCCCGGCGACATCGTAGATCTGCAGGCGTTTCATGATTTGCGAGCGGTGGGTTTCCACGGTCTTGATCGACAGGCCAAGACCGCTGGCGATTTCGCGCGTGGACTTGCCGCGTGCGATAAGGCGCAGAATTTCCAGCTGCCGTGCCGTCAGGTTGTGGCGGTCGGCATGGGCGTGCTTGCCGTGCTGCGCGCGCATCAGGGCCTGGTTGATCACGGTATGGGCGATGGCCGGGCTGAGGTAGCGCTCGCCGCTGCGCAGGGCGGTCAGCGCCTGCTCCAGTTCGGTGGCGGTGGCATCCTTGAGCAGGTAACCATGGGCGCCGCTTTCCAGCGCCCGCATGATCAGCTCCGGGTCGGTGTGCATGGACAGGATCAGCACCCTGCAGGCGTGGCCATTGGCGCGCAGCAAGGTGAGGGCATCCAGGCCGCTGGTCGAGCGCATGGAGATGTCCAGCAGCACGATGTCGGGTGCCAGCTGCTGAGCCTGCTCAAGCAGTTGGTCGCCGTCATCGGCCTCGCCGACCACGGTGTACCCCGGGATATCGGACACCAGGGCGCGCACCCCGGCGCGGATGAGCGAGTGGTCATCCACCAGCAGCAGTCTACAGGTCATGGAGAAATCGGGGTCCTGGCGCGTTCATGGGTGCGTGGTTGCCACGGAAACAAGACATCGATCCGCGTGCCAAGGCCGAGCTGGCTGGTAATTTCCAGGCTGCCCTTGAGCGCGGTGGCGCGTTCCTGCATGCCCGCCATGCCGCGTTGGCCCGCCTCGGCAGGGTTGATTGCAGGGATGAAACCCAGGCCATCGTCCTGGATAGACAAGGCCAGCCCATCGGGCTTGCGCTGCAGGCGGATGGTCAGGTTGCGTGCCTGGGCATGGCGCAGCATGTTGGTGACGGCTTCCTGAGTGATGCGAAAAGCGGCCATGGCCACTTCCTCGGAAATCCCGCCCAGACGCTGCTGGCACTCCAGGCTCCAGTGCACATCACTGCTTTCCAGGGTGCGCACCAGGTGTGCGCGCAGGCTGGCTTCCAGACCAAGGCTGGCCAGCTGCCGTGGATTGAGGATGGCGGACACGTCGCGCACCTTGCTCAACGAGTCTTCCAGGGTGCTGCGCAAGGTCCCGCAGTGCGCCTGCAATTCATCCGGCAATCGCCGTTGCAACCAGTCCAGCTGCAGCTTGGCGGCAGTGAGCAACTGGCCAATGTCGTCATGCAATTCACGGCTCAGGTGCTGGCGTTCGCCCTCCTGCACCTTGAGCATGCGATCGGCCAATTCCGCCGGGCGCATGCTGATCGACCTGGCGCCGTGGCTCAAGTGCCAGCAGACGCCGAGGGTCGCGACCAGTTGCAACAGCAGCAGGCCGGCCGGAAGGGCCTGCGTGACCACCAGCGACAGATTGGCGACCAGCGACACCACGCACAGCGATGCTGTCGCCCAGCGCAGCAAAGTGGCGCGGGAACAGCGACGCAGAGGAATCTTCAAGCGTGGGGACATAGATAGGGAAGCCACTGAAGTCTTGCTGATGGAGGCCGTGCGCATGGTTTACCAGAGGCGTTGGCGTCGAGCTTTCAATAATTGGCGAGTGCGCGTTGAAAGCAATTCATATACGGCTGGCCGGTGTTTGTTGGTGCGCATGGTATCACTTCGGACTGCGTTGGTCGCGGCCGGGTAATGCTTTGAAACCTCGGGATTTACGGGCTGATCGCGGCGTCTTCCCTACGCCGCAAGATGGCAAAGTGACACCACTGATTCAACCCTTCGACTTACCCACTGCAACTTTGTGAGCGGTTGGCTGCAGGCGTTTGGCTAAAGGCCTTGGCACTAGGCAAGTTTGACCTGATACAGCATCGCCAGTGTTGCTTAGTTGCCCCGTGCCGCACTTGCCAGTGCATTGGCGCGGTTGGCTACAGGTGTGTGCGGGTGAATACAGCTGCTGCCGGTTTCATGGCAGGGCGCACACGTTTGCGGCAAGGGCTGACGCAGCGCGCTCGCCAGGTCGGTCAGCAGCGCTATTTGCTCGCTGGTGTCGAGGGCAAGCCGGCCGGTGCGCACATCCACCAGTTCCAGTTGCCAGGCCAGCAATGTCAGGCACGCCTCCAGCGGCGGCAGCGCTTCGCTGTGCAGGTGCAGTTGCCGACAGGCCGGCGCGAGCAGCTGCTGCAGGGCGTCGGCGTAGTGCGCGACTTCGCGCAGGTTGAGGCCGCTGGCGCGTCGGGCGAGCGTGTCGAGGGTATTGTTCAGACAATGACAGGCGTCGGGGTCGTTGGTGATCAGTTCCAGGTGTTGCAGGCATTCCTGGGACTGGGTCAGCAAGACCTGCGCATCCAGCAGAAATTCCTGCAGGGCGCTGTTGTTGAAGACGGTGCTGTCCATCATAACACTCCTGCGCGCAAGGCAAGAGCAGGGGATGGCCACGTCAAGTCGATCGCTCGCAAAAGCCTGACTCCATTCATGCAGTGAGAATGGCGTCACATTAATGGCTAAAGGATATCGCGAACATCAGGTTGCACCCGATTGCCACTAGGGGTTTCCCTGATGGCTATCTAGGGTGCGACTGCCGTGAGCAGGAATGGATCCAAGGTGGCGATTCTCGCAGTAAAGCATGATGGTAATATGATATCAATTGCTCGCGCGGCATTTTCCCAACAGGGTCAAGCTGAGCCTGAAGCCGCCGATACAGGGAAGATCAATTGACCATTTCCCACTCAAGCCCGGGGGTTTTCCAATGGCTGGCATTCTCGACACGGTAGACCAACGCACGCAACTGGTGGGTGAGAACCGCCTGGAAATTCTCATGTTTCGCCTGGCCGGTCGCCAGCTGTTCGCAATCAACGTCTTCAAGGTGCAAGAGGTGCTGCAGCTGCCCAAACTGACCTTGATGCCCCAGCGTCATGCGTTCGTCTGCGGTGTGGTCAACCTGCGTGGGCAGACCTTGCCCGTCATCGACTTGTCCCAGGCGATCGGCATGCGCCCGCTGCAGCCGGGGCCGAACAGCACCATCATCGTTACCGAATACAACCGTTCAGTGCAGGCGTTTCTGGTCGGTGGCGTCGATCGCATCGTCAACATGAACTGGGAAGCCATCCTGCCGCCGCCTTCCAGTGCTGGCCGCCAGCACTACCTGACGGCCATCACCAAGGTGGATGAGCAACTGGTGGAAGTGATCGATGTGGAGAAAGTGTTGGCCGAAATCGTGCCGTACAACGCCAGGGTTTCCGGCGACAAGCTCGCCGATCCGGTGCTGGCCCGCGCCCGTGGGCGTGAGGTGCTACTGGTGGACGACTCCAGCGTGGCCCTGGCGCAACTGCGTGACACCCTCTCGCAACTGGGGATGAAACTGCATGTGGCCAGCGATGGCCTGAAGGCCTTGCGCATGCTCAAAGGCTGGGCCGACGCCGGCGAGGATGTGTGTGAAAAACTGCTGATGGTATTCACCGATGCCGAAATGCCGGAGATGGACGGCTACCGGCTGACCACCGAGATCCGCAGCGATGCGCGCCTGCGCAAGTTGCACGTGGTGCTTCATACCTCGTTGTCAGGCAGCTTCAACGAGTCGATGGTGAAAAAGGTGGGCTGCGACAACTTCCTCTCCAAGTTTCAGCCTGACCGCCTGGTTGACGTGGTCAAGCAACGCCTGCTGCTCGATGTTGCCACTGCGTGATCCTCGAGCCTGCCAGGTATAAGCTTGGCTTTTGGCATGGCACGAGGCAGGCAAGGATGTTTCTGAGTGAGTTGTATCGATACCCGGTGAAGTCGGGGCAGGCCCAGCGCCTGCAGGGTTCCCCAGTAGACCTGCTGGGGTTGCAAGGCGATCGCCGCTGGATGGTGGTGGAGGAAGAGAACGGACGTTTCCTTACCCAGCGCGCCTGGCCGCAACTCAGTCAGCTCAAGGCCAGCGAGGGCGAGTCCGGCGCGCTGTTGCTGGAAGCGCCGGGGCAGGCGCCGTTGCAAGTGGCGGTGCCCGCCGCCGATGACAGCTTGCGGGGGGTGACCCTCTGGCGCGACACGTTGCGTGTGCCCGATGCGGGTGACGAGGCGGCGGCCTGGTTGTCGCAGCTGCTGGGCAAACCCCTGCGCCTGGTCTATTGCCCGGAGCAACGGGCGCGCTACCTGCCCAACGGTTATGGTCTGAACAGTGACCGCGCGGCGTTTCCCGATGGCTTCCCATTGCTGCTCATAGGGCAGGGTTCGTTGGACGAGTTGAACCGGCGGATAGGCCGGCCAATGGAAATGCTGCGTTTCCGACCGAACCTGGTGGTGCAGGGGGCCGAGCCATTCGCCGAAGATGGCTGGAAGCGGATTCGTATTGGCGAGCTGGAGTTTCGAGTGCTCAAGCCCAGTGTGCGGTGCATCTTCACCACACTGGATCCTGCGACCGGGGAGCGCAGCCCGGACCGTGAGCCGCTGACTACCTTGAAGACCTTCCGGGAGAAGGAGGGGGATATCCTGTTCGGGCAGAACCTGGCGGTGGACGGCAGCGGTAGGCTGGAAGTGGGGATGGCGGTCGAGATTTTGGAGTAGTGCTTGGCCTCATCGCCGGCAAGCCGGCTCCCACAGGTACAGCACAGGCCTTGAGGGCAGTGGAGCACCTGTGGGAGCCGGCTTGCCGGCGATGAGGCCGGTCGAAGCTCAGCAGCTATCAGTTGTCATCGAAATACCGCTCATGCCAGTCCACCAGCGGCTGCGGCGCATTGAGCTTCTGCCCGTAGATCACCGAGTACGACAGCACGTTCTGCACGTACTGGCGCGTTTCGTCGAACGGAATCGATTCCACCCACACATCGAAGCTCAAATGCTTGGCGCCCTTGAGCCACTGGCGCACACGCCCCGGCCCTGCGTTGTATGCCGCCGATGCCAGTACCCGGTTGCCGTTGAACTGGCTGTGCACCTGGCTCAGGTAGGCCGCGCCCAGTTGGATGTTCTTGTCCGGGTTGAACACCTGCTGGGGCGATGCCAGCGGAATGCTGAACTTGCGTGCGGTTTCCTTGGCCGTGGCTGGCATCAGCTGCATCAGGCCACTGGCGCCGACGCTGGAGCGGGCATCTTCCATGAACGCGCTTTCCTGGCGCGTGATGGCGAACACCCAGCTCGAATGCAGGCCGCGTACCTTGGCTTCGCGCACCAGGGTATCGCGGTGGGCCATCGGGAAGCGGATATCCAGGTCGTCCCAGTACTGCGCCTGGCTGATGGTGCGAATGGCCGGGAAGTACCAGCGCAGGTCATAGGCCAGGCGCGCCTGGGCGACCATTTCGTCCCGGGTAAAGTGGCGGCTCACGTGGTACCACTCGCGGCGGCCTTCGACGATCTGCCCGCGGGCATGGAATTCCAGGGCGCGCTGCACGCCTGGGGTGTTGCGCACCTTTTTGACCAATGCCGGGCTCAGCACCAGCGGTTTGTTGTTCAGCTGGTACGGCGTCTGCGCACGGTCGGCGGCGAGGAAGCCGTAGAAGTCGCGCTCGCGCGCCACGTTCTTGTACAGCAGCGGAACCTGCGGGTTGTTCGGCTGCGCAAGCTCCAGGCTGCGCGCTTGCCAGTACTTCCAGCGGTTACTGCTGGCCAGGTCCTGCGGCAGGCGTTTGGTCAGCTCGTAGGCATCTTCCCAGCGGCCCAGGCGCAGCAACAGGCGCAGGCGCCACTCGCTGACGGTGTTGTCGCGCAGTTCAGGGTCGTAGCGGGTCATCAGGTCGAGGGCCCGCGGGTCGTAGCGGCGCGCCAGGGTCAGGCCGATCTCGCGGGCGATGGCGACCTTTTCGTCGCGAGAGAAGTGCATGCGCTGGGCGTAATCGTCAAGCAGTGCCATGGCCCGTTCAGGGTCCTGGCGGGCCAGGCGGCGCAGGCCGAGGCTGACCACGTCGGACATGGCTTCATTGACGGGGGTGAAGCGCGACGGTTGATTGAGCAGCTCGGGCTTCTGCGCCACGTCGATCAGCAAACGACCCTGCGGGCCGAGCGTGGTCAGGCCCTGGACCAGGCTGTTGGCCAGGCTGTAGTTACGTGCCTGGGCCGCCAGCTTGGCGCGGTTCCAGCGCTTGGCCTCGGTCAGTTGACCTTCGGCGGCCCACATGCCGAACAGGGTGTCACAGGCGGCCGGTTGCGACTTGCCCACGTTCCACAGTTTCTCGGCGCTGGCATAGCCTTCGGCACGCTTGCCGTGGCTCAGCTCGTACTGGCCATTGAGGCAGTCCAGCTCGGTGAAGTTGAGCTTGGGGTCGTAGTACTTGACGAAGGTGTTCCACTCGCCACGTTCTGCCAGCCAACGCAACCAGCGCAGTTTCATCCAGTTGGCCTGGGGCAGGTCGCCGTGCTTGGCGAGGAAACCTTCGATTTCCTCGTTGCTGGCGCTCTTGAGGCGCGCGGTGAGTTCGTCGTAGGCCAGGTAGGGCGTCAGTGGATAGTCGCGCAGTTCCTGGGCATAGCGCAGGTAAGGGCCTTTGTCGCCCTTGGCCAGTGCACGCTTGGCCTGGTCGTAGTACTGGCGCTGAAGGGTGAGGTCGGTGGCCTGCGCCACGTTGGCGGTGGCGGCGGTGAGCAGCAGGCAGGAAGCAATCTGTAACAGGCGGCTGCGCATGATACGTCCGGGCAGTTGAACCATGGGAAAGTGACGGCGAAGCCAGCACTGTTGGAAGCTATTGCCTTAGCTTAGCCGTTTGCCGGCAGCGGGTGAAAGCACTGTGCTTGTATCAAGGCGTTAACACCGACCGGATGTCGCAATACCCTGGCAAGGAGGTCAACTTAATGCTGGAACGGGCCAACTCAGGTAGAATGCGCGCCCGCTTTCTGGAGACGAACATGACCCTGCTCAAATTCAGCGATGTGTCCCTCGCATTCGGCGCGATGCCGCTGCTGGACAAAGTGTCCTGGCAGATCGCCCGTGGCGAGCGGGTGTGCATCATCGGCCGCA
>Ga0160431_100465_pt1 | contig 17351 bp, 11 predicted proteins | sample HID1971K_E0MG_FD_108212 | JGI IMG/M metagenome (GOLD analysis project Ga0160431, IMG submission 108212) | Enriched millipede-associated microbial communities from UW Madison campus, WI, USA - HID1971K_E0 MG | ecosystem: Host-associated > Arthropoda: Insects > Digestive system > Unclassified ...
CCCTGCGACCCCCCTGCTCATGTCGCGATGTTTCAGCGCTTCGCCTGGCAGGCGTCAGGGATGACATGCCGCACCGAGAGCGCGGCGTCGTCGTTCGTGGCTGGGATTGCGGGAACATCCAGGCTCGGCGCGACGGCGATACCGGCGGCGATTCCCGCGAGAGCTTCGTTCGCACAGGGCCCCCTCTCCGAGCGGCCGGTCGTCGCCTGTCGAAGAGTTCTTCCGGCTGAGGAGGGAGTTCGGATGCAGGAGGGCCGAGGATTCTCGAACGTCACCTGCGAGTGTCATATCTCGTCATCGCCGGACACGCTCAGACACTCGGAGGCGATCCGCGCGGACGGCGGTTAGCGTGGGGTCATCGCGGCGATCCGGGCGGTCCCGGGCACCGGTTCATACCCGGGAGCGTTGCGGGTTCGACTCCCGCCGTCGCGTCCACTCGCGCACCTTGCGATGTCCAGAAGCACTGAGATCGCAAGGACGCTCTCGTCGTTCTACGTCGAGGGACCGAGGACGAGTCGGGGCTCGACGAACCGCTCGCCGCCGGTCGCCGCCGGCTCGATGACGTTGTCGGCTGCCACGCGCCCCACGCCGGTCAGGTCGAGGTCGATGGTGGTGAGGCGCCGGAGCTTCTGGTCGAGGATGACTTCCTCCCAGTTGTCGACGCCCACGACGGCGACGTCGGCCGGCACGTCCATCCCGGCGGTCTCGAGGGCGTCGAGCACCCCGAAGCCGATGTGGTCGTTGCCGCAGAACACGGCGTCGAACTCCGTGCCCGACGACTGCAGCGCGCCGACGGCCTGCTCGCCCCACTCGCGCCGCCAGCTGCCGTAGAGGGTCGGCAGCGATGGCACGCCGGCCTCGGCGAGCGCGCGGCGAAAGCCCGCTTCGCGGCGTCGGACCGCGAGGTCGTCGGCATCCGCCGTGACATGGGCGATCCGTGTGCGGCCGAGCGAGAGCAGATGGCGCGCGGCCAGGTAGCCGGCGTGCTCGTTGTCGGGCACGAACACGGAATCATCTGGGTTGTCGGATGCCGCGAACGCGTAAGTCACCGGAACCTCGAACTGGTGGGTGATGGACGGTGTGACCCGCCCGAAACCTGCGCCGACGACGAGGAGCCCGTCGATGCGACGGTCGCGGAGGGTGCGGATGCTCTCGGTCATCTCGTGGTGGGCGTTGATGCGCCCGTCGAAGACGAGCGCGGCGCGCTCACGGCGGCCCAGTTCGAGGATCGCTCCCATGACGACGGCGCGGGAGAAGGTCGCCGTCGCCCGATGCGTGAGGAGGCCGACGGTTCGGCTGCGACCGGAGGCGAACGACAGCGCCAGCGCGTTCGGGCGGAAGTCGAGCCGTTCGGCGGCCTCGCGCACGCGCGCCTTGGTCGCCGCAGACACGACGGGGCTGTCGTTGAGGGCCTTCGACGCCGTCGCCTTCGACACGCCTGCCACTGCGGCGACGTCGCTCAAGCGCACAGCGCGTTGCGTGACCATCTCGTGATCCTACTTACCCAAGGCCGCGAGCACGGGGAGGTCCCGCCTGCGGTCGGCACGCGCGGCGGAGGCCAGCTGCTCCTCGAGGAACCCCGCCTGGCGCGGCCAGTGCCCGGCCCCGCCGCCCTCGTGCTCGTTGAACTCGAATGTCACCATCTCTTTCACGGATGCCGCGTACGCGTTGTACGCCGCGAACACCGTCGACGGTGGGCACACCGGGTCTTGCAGGCCGACAGAGAACAGTGCGGGCGCAGTCGCCCGCGCGGCGAAGTTCACGCCGTCGAAGTACGACAGCGTGCGGAACACCGCGTCGGTGCGGTCGCGGTGGATCGCCAGGTAGCGAGCGACCTCCTGGTAGGGCTCGCGCCCGGTCATCCCGACGGCGCGGCGGAAGTGGCACAGGAAGGGGTAGTCCACGATCGCCGCCACGAGATCGTGGCGCAGTCCGGCGACGGCCAGCGCGATGCCGCCGCCCTGGCTGCCTCCGGCGACGGCGACCGCGGAGGGGTCGATGCCCTCGAGACCGCGCACCGCGTCCACGCATCGGACGCCGTCGGTGAACACCCGGCGGTAGTAGTAGGTCGCCGGATCTCCGATGCCCCGCGTCAGGAACCCCGGCACGCTCGGGTGCGACCCGTGCGGGTCGGCGGTGTCGGCGGCCGCCTGCCCGCGCGTGTCCATGACGATGTGGGCGAAGCCCGCGGCCGCCCAGGTGAGCCGCTGCTGCGGCATCCCTCTCCCGCCGCCGTACCCGAGGAACTCGACGACCGCGGGCAGGTCGGTGGCAACGCCCGCCGGGCGGAGGTACCACGCCCGCACGGGTTCCCCCGCGAACCCGGGGAACGTGAGCTCGCGCGCCGTTATGGCGCGCAGCGGCACGTCGACGTCGGTGACCGTGACGCGGCCGCCGGCATCCCGTGCCTCCGCGATGGTCTGAGCCCAGAACCGGTCGAAGTCGTCGGGCTCTGCGACGTCCGGCCCGAAGCGGTGGAGCTCCTCTACCGGAAGATCGAACCTCGTCATCGGGACACCGCCGCCGGGGTGCCGACGGCCTGCCCTGCTCCGGCAGCGGCCAGTGCGGTCGCGGCGGCGCCGAAGGGGAGGTCGCGGATCAGCACCGGCGCTCCGGCGGCCAGCGAGTCGTTGCCCGCCACACCTACTGCCATGGCGCGGACGCCGTCGAGCCAGGTCGCGGCCCGGCAGAGAGGATCGGCATCCGCTCCGAGGAGCAGGTCACGAAGCAGGGCGTCGTCGGCGCCGCCGTGTCCGCCGGCCGAGTGGGGGATCGCAACCTCACGCGCCGCGTCGAAGTGCCGCTGGACCACCAGGCGCTCGCCGACCGGGCGCCCGGTCTCGTCGGCGACCGATTCGGGGCGCGCGCTCGGGTCGACGACGTGCTGCCGCCCGGACCCGTCGAGCAGGATGGCGCCGCGCTCGACGACCGACAGTTCGGCACGACCTGCCGTGCCGTTGACGGCGACGGTGTACCCCTCCCACGGGGAATGCGCGTTGAGCGCGTAGGTCATGCTGGCCCCCGTCGCGTAGTCGACGATGAGCGAGAGGTTGTCTTCGATGCTGATGCCCTCGTCGAACACGTCCCGGTCGCGCAGATACCCGTCATGCTGCTCCTGCTCGTAGTACAGCCCGCGCAGCACGTCGTGCTCGCGCAGGTCGAGCGCGAACGGATCCCGCCGGGCGGCGTCGACGGTGCCGCGCTCGGGCCTCTCCCCCAGTCCGCGTCGCGCCGCGTTCTGCGCTCCGTAGAAGCGGAGTCCGCCGCTGGCGAAGGCGCGGACGGGCAGGTCGGCGAGCCACCAGTTGACCAGGTCGAAGTGGTGCGACGACTTGTGGACGAGCAGACCGCCCGAGTTGTGCTTGTGCCGGTGCCAGCGACGGAAGTAGTCGGCACCGTGCGAGGTGTCGAGAAGCCACTCGAAGTGCACCGAGGTGACGTCGCCGATCTCGCCGCTCGCGATGACGCGCTTGAGCGCGGCGTTGCGCGGCGAGTACCGGTAATTGAAGGTGACGGTGACCGCGCGGCCGGTGGCCTGGACCGCCTCGGCGATGCGGCGGACGCCGTCCGCGTCCGTGGTCAACGGCTTCTCCACCACCACATCGGCGCCGCCGTGGAGTGCGGCGACCACGAGGTCGGCGTGGGCGAAGTCGGGCGCGGTGACGATGACCCGGTCGATGTCCAGCCGGTCGACCGCGTCCGACAGCTCCGCCGCATCGATCCGGGTGGGTGCCGCCCGGCCGGCGGCGAGGACCTTCCGCTCGTTCCAGTCCAGGCGCCCCCGGTTCGGATCGGCCCAGGCGACGAGCTCGGCGGTGCCGGCGTAGGGTCCGCTCAGCGCGTCGATGTACATCTGCGCGCGAGCTCCGGTGCCGACGATCGCGTAGCGGGTGGGTGCGGTCATTCGAGGTCTCCCTGTTCGTCTGATGGGGCGCTGCTGCGCGTGCAGTCGCGGGCGGGAACCGGCAGATCCACGCTCGTGTACGACGCTGCGCGATCGGGCGCGAGATACGGCACGTATGCGGCGACCCGGACTTGCCCGGCATCGGTCGTCGCCTGTGCGGATCGCAGTTCGATGACCCTCGTCGCACGCGCGGGCACGCCGGAACGTTTCTCGTCTGCGAACGACGAGGTCGCGCGGAGATCCGACGCGAACTCCGAGGTGTTGCGCACCGAGACGAGGTACTGCACGCGATCGCCGACACAGCGCGATGTGACGGATGCCTCGACCGCGGCATCGTCGCCTCTGACACGCTCGATCGCGATCGTGTAGGTCGTGCTCGCCCGCCCGTCCGCCGATGCGACCACGGTCGCGGTGCCGGGAGCGTTCTCCGGCTGCGTCACCTCGAGACGGATGCCGTCGCCCGCGGTCGCGGTGATCACCGGCAGGGGTCCTCCGGCGAGCGCGGACGCCTCGTAGTCGGTGCGGTCGGGCGCGAAGCCGTCGAGAGGGCGGCCGTCGACGTCGATGCCGCTGGCCTGAGTCGCGGGGACCGCCGCGGCCGGCACGACCGGCAAGAACAGCGCTGCGTTCTTGCCGGAGCCGATCCCGCTGCCCCATTCGTAGAATCCCTCGCGGATGCCGCCGTCGTTGTCGTTGACGAGTATCGAGAACGAGAAGGCGCCATCGGCGGGGTCGACACCGAGCACGTCCCAGGGCACCGTCAGGTCGTACGAGGTGGTCGTGCCGTCCCGCATGATCGCGGCTGCGGCGTCGACGACACCGACGGGTGCGGTGTAGCGGTACACGCCCGCACCATCCGCGCCGAGGTACGCGCCGAGCTCGACCCGCGATGCGGGATCGGCACCGGGAAGGCCCCGGGCCACGGCGAACTGCAGGGAGTCGCCCGCCCACAGCCTGTCGATCGTTGCCGCGGCGGTGTGGTCCTGGTCCTGTACGTCGGCGCGCACGCGGAGTCCGTCCTCGCTCCACGACACGGCGAAGGTGCCGCCTAGGTCGTCGGCCGTCGCGGCGGCTCCGCTGAGCGGCACGTACGTGCCGTGATCCCTCCACTGCACCGGGATGCCGTCCGACGGTGCCGCGGCGATCGGGGCCAACGCGGTCGTCCCCGCCAGCTTGCGCTCCTTCGACCCTGCGGTGGCGCTCACCGTGAACGGGTAGGGCTGCCACGTGGCGATGTCGCCGAGGTCCAGCTGCAGTGCAGCCGTGTCGCCTCCTGCGACCTGCACCGCCGGCTGCGCGCCGGATGCCGAGCCCACCGTCCACGCGATGTCGTCGACCTCGGCCGTCGGTGCTCCGGCGAGGTTCTGCACGTTCAGCGCGAGAGCGGCGCCGTCCTCGCCGGCGACGGGGCCGAGCGACAGCACGGGGTTCTCGACGACGGTCGTGATGTCGTCGACGAACGCGATGACCGCGTCGCCGCTGCGCACGGTGTATGCCACCGGGTGCAGGCCGAGCTCCCGCATCGATGCGAGCGTGATCGCGCCGGCGACCTCGCCTGCGGCTCCGGTGAGCGTCGTGCCTGGGCCGACCGGACCGAACGCCGACACGTCCCCGGTGACTCCGAGCGCGGCGCGATCGACCGTGACGCCGACGCTGGGTGCGCCGTCGAGCGGGACCTGGTCCGGCGTGTCGATGTGCACGGCGGGGTCGGCGACGCGCGTGGGCGTCGCGAGCGTGCCGGTCAGGTAGACGGGGTTCGCCCCGACGGTGACCTCGACGCGGCCGTTCGGCTGGGCGCGCCACGATCGGCCGTCCCCCTTGATGAGACTCGCGGTGCTCCCGGTGTCGGCCGCGAGGGTCACCGGGTCGCCTGTCGCCCACATCATCCGCAGCACGTCGCCCGCGGCATCCGTGTACTCCGCCACGATGGCGCCGTCGAGGCGCTGCAGGCCCGAGAGCTCACGGTCGGCGGTCAGGCGGTTGAACACCGCGAGCGCGGGATAGGCCGGCTTCGGGGTGAGCGCCGTGCCGCCGTCGATGGGCAGGCGCGAGATGCCGAAGTTGTGCTCCTGCTCGGCAGGATTGGCGCCCGAGTCGATCAGCTCGTAGTAGACGACGCGGTCGACACCCGCCGCTTCGAGCAGCGCCGCCGACCTCACGATGTACGCGGCCTGCTGCAGTTCGGTGGTGCCCCCGGTGGTCGTCGTCCAGCCGTGCTCGCTGAGCCAGATCGGGATGCCGGAGCCCGGCGCAAACTGCTCGATCAGGGCCCGCAGCGTCGCGACGCCGGCCTCGGTGCGCCCTTCCGGCGCCACGGGGAAGTCGTACGTGTGGTAGCTGACGACGTCGAGGTGCTCGAGCGCGCCGAGGGCGAAGAGGTCCTCCATGAAGTCCCACTTGGCGCCGGCGCTGACGGGCCCGACCACGCGCGCACCCGGGGCGGCGGCGTGGATGGCCGCGGCGGCCGGCACGAGAAGGTCCATGTAGCAGGCGGCGGTCATGCCGCAGGCGCCGTTGTTGAAGGTGTGGTTGAACTCGTTGTAGATCTCGTAGTCCACGTCCGAGCCGTAATGAGCCGCGGCGGCGGCGGCATAGTTCGCGAACGCCGCGATCCCCTCGGGCGAGCTCGGCGTCTTGCCGCCGTCGTACCAGCGACTGAAGTACGCCAGGATGACCAGCGGCCGCTCACCGCGGGCCTTCGCGGCGGCGAGCTGCGCATCGAAGTGCGCGGGGAACTGGTACACCCCGGGCGACGTCTCGATGGTGTCCCACGACGGGCCTTCGCGCAGCGTTCCCGCGCCGAGCGGGCCCATCAGGCTGTCGACCTGGTCGACGGAGTACCGGTTCACGTGGACGGCGAGGCCCACCGGATGATCTGCGGATGCCGCCTCCGCCGCATCCTCGACGATGGCGAGCGTCGCGGTGCGCGTCGCCGCGACAGGCCCCGTCACCGACATCGTCACGGAGTAATAGCCGGCGGGGAGCGCGGTCAGATCGATGGATGCCTCGCCGTTCGCGACGACTTCCGCGCCGGAGTCGACGCGCTGCCCGGAGGAGGCACGGACGTCCCACGTGACGCTGCTCGCCAGCGTGGTCACGCCGATGTTCGCGTCGCCGACGCCGTAGACGAGGGCGGTGTCGGTGAAGGCCAGGGTTCCGGGCGGCGGGTCGTGCTCCTCGAACGACGGGTTGATCACGAGGTTGGCCTGGCTCGCCGGCGCGGTCATCCGCACGTCGTCGATCCACACCGTTCCCACGCCGCGCACCAGCAGCCGCATGACGAAGGTCATGCTGCCGAGCGGCTGGGTGTACGTCCACTCGAGCTTGGTCCAGTCGTTCGTGCCGGCGGGCAGCTCGACGCGCTGCGAGTGGTCGCCGCTGAGCACGAAGTACGCGGCGCCCGACGAGGAGAGGTCCTTCGTCTTCACCCACGCGCTCATCGCGTAGGTGGTGCCGCCGGTCGCACGGATGTTCTGGCGGAGATCGACGTAGCTGTTCGAGTAGGGGGACGCGTACTCGACTCGCGCCGCGGTCGCTCCGTCGTGGGAGACCGCGGTGTCAGCCGACACCACGAAGTCGGGCGTGCCCGAGACGTTGGTCGTCCAGCCTTCGAACGAGTCGGACTCGGTGAGGCTCGCCCGCGCCGGCGAGGAGGTGGCGAACAGGATGCCGACGACCAGGGCGAATGCCGTCAGCATCGCCGCGACGGGCGCGACACTGCGCCGGTGCATGTGAGACATGTACTGATCCGATCCGGGTGACCGCCGTGGTCACCCCTTGATCGCGCCGGCCTGGCCGGCGCTGCGGAGGAACTGGCGCTGAAACATCAGGAACAGCGCGATGGGGATGATCACCGAGATGAACATGCCCGCCATGAGGAGACTCGTCGGAGCGGTGTCGCTGACGCGGTACAGCCCGACCGACAGCGGCTGCAGATCGGGCGAAGGCAGCACCAGCAGCGGCCAGAGGAATTCCTTCCACGAGCCGACGATCGTCAGCAGCGACACCACGCCGATCACCGGGCGCGACATCGGCAGGACGATCGACCAGAACACGCGGAAGACCCCGGCGCCGTCGATCCGCGCCGCTTCGAACACGTCTCTCGGCAGCCGGTCGAAGAAGCGGGCCACCAGCAGCACGTTGAAGGCGCTGGCAGCGGTCGGCAGCCACACCGCCCAGTACGTGTTGACGAGATTGACGCCGATCAGCGGCACGTCGAGGATCGTCACGTACAGCGAGATCAGCGACACGACACCCGGGATGAAGAGTGTCGCGAGGACGCCGGCGTTGACGACTTTCGCGTACCGGGGCTTCAGGATCGAGATTCCGTAGCCGCCGGTGAGAGCGACCAGCAGCCCGAAGAACCAGCACCCCGCCGCCATCCAGACCGTGTTCAGCAGGTACTGGCCGATGCGGATCTGCGACCAGGCGTCGGGCAGGTTCTGCCACTGGATGCCGCTCGGCCACCATTCGAACGGATACTTCAGGATGTCCTGGCTGGTCGACAGCGCCGCCTTGAACAGCCACAGCAACGGCCCGAACGACACGACGACCAGGCACGCGATGAGGACGACGGCGAGGATCCGCGTCGTGAGACGCACCGAACGCCGGGACCGGTCGAGCGCTGAGACGTTGCTGCGGTCCTCGGATTCCTCCGCCGCCTTCTGCTTGCCGATCGCGCGGACCGTGGTGGTCACGAAGGTCACGATTCGCTCCACTTCCGCGTCAGCCGCAGGTAGATCGCCGAGATCACGCTCAGGACGACGGCGAGCATCAGGCTCAAGGCCGTCGCCTTGCCGAAGTCGCCCGACAGGAACGCGTAGTTGTAGATGAGCATCAGCAGGGTCACCGTCCGGTTCTCGGGTCCGCCGCCGGTCATGACGAACGGGTCGGTGAAGACCTGCATGGTGCCGATGATCTGCAGCAGCAGCATGAGCAGGATGACGCTGCGCAGCTGGGGAAGCGTCACGTGCCAGGCGCGCTGGAGGATCGATGCGCCATCGACTTCGGCGGCGTCGTAGAGCTCCGCCTGGATCGACATGAGCGCCGCGAGGTAAATGATCGTCGCGGTGCCCGCCGTCGCCCAGGTCGCCTGGATGACGATGCTGGGCATGGCGAGCGCGGGGTCCTGAAGCCAGCCGATCGGGCCGAGTCCGAACCATCCGAGCACGGTGTTGAAGAGCCCGGAGGACGACGGGTCGTAGAACTGCTTCCAGAGGAGGACGCTCACCACCGGCGGGATGATGACCGGGAGATAGACGAGCACGCTCGAGATCTGCCGGCTGCGGCGAAGTTCCGCCATCACCATCGCCATCAGGATCGGAAGCGGAAACCCGATGAGCAGAGCCAGGACGGCGAACCAGACCGTGTTGCCGGCGGCGGTCCACAGCAACGGGTCTGCCAGCACGCGCTCGAAGTTGCGCAGGCCCACCCAGGACGGATCGTTGATGAGGTCCGTCTGCTGGAAGGCGAGGATGAGGCTCTTGAGGATCGGCCACCACGCGAAGTAGCCGAACGTCAGCAGCAGCGGCAGGAACATGACGAGCGTCGGCACCCCGCCGTTGCGCACCCACGCGAGCAATCGCGCGCGAAGGCTCTTGCGGCTGCGTGGAGCGACGGGCGGCGGTACCGAGTCGGCAGCGGCGGCGTCGGCGGGCAGGCCGACGAAGGGCGGGGCGGTTGCGGTCACGGTGTCTCCCGTCGATGTTCTCGGGCTGGATGCGTCCGGTGGCCGCGACTGCCCGCGGCCACCGGAGCGGATCATCCGGCGTCGACCAGGTCCTGGACCTGCGTCTGCGCGGACTCGAGCAGCTCGGCGAAGTCCGCGTCCTCGCGGGTCAGGACCGCCTGCACCACGGGATCGAGTGCCGCGTACAGCTCCTGGGCCTTCTTCGCCGGCTCGGGGACGATCGTCGCGGTCGCGAGGCTGTCGAGGTACGCCGTGTAGTTCTCTCGGGGCACGTTGATGTAGGGCTCGATCCAGCCGAGGTAGGTCTCGTACTGCTCGTCCGAGACGACCGGCACCTCGGGCAGACCCACCGGAAGGTCGTCGGCGACCTGCGCCTCGGCCCATGTGACGGCGGCCTCCTCGTCGACGTAGCGGTTCAGGAAGTAGAACTTCGTCCACTCCAGGGCCGCGCACAGCTGGTCGGGCGTGGCCTTCGGATTGAACCACTGGATGTTGCCGCCGCCGAGCACGCCCACGGGGTCGTCGCCGGTCGGGAACGGGGCGAGCCCGAAGTCCTCCTTCGGCATGCCGCGGCCGATCACCAGGCTGTTGTACAGGTTCGCGCCGTTGAGGCTCTGGCCGATGGAGCCGGCCGCGATGTCGTCGCGGATCGCGTTGTTGTCGTAGAGGAAGTTGGCGCCGGCCGCATCCTCCTCCCATCGCACGTCGTGCAGGAACTGCAGGCTGGCCTCCATGCCGGGGGTGTCGAGCGTGACGGTCGTGGTGTCGCCGTCGACCTCCTCGACGAGGTTGCCGTTCGAGTACGACATCGACGTCAGCAGCCAGCCGCCGGTGTTGGCGGTGGTCGGGATGATGAAGCCGGTCTGACCGGTCTCCTCCGAGATCGTGGCGGCGGCATCCAGCACCTCGTCCCACGTCGCGGGCGGGGCGTCGGGATCGAGGCCTGCCTCGGTGAAGAGCGCGCGATCGTAGATGAGACCCATCGTGTAGGCGGCCCGCACCACGCCGTAGGTGTGACCGTCGGCGTCCTCCGTGACGGCCTTCAGCTGCGGGTTCAGCTGGCTCAGCACGTCGTCGTTCTCGACGTAAGTGGTGATGTCGGCGGCCTGGCCGCGCTCGATCAGCGACTGGATGTCGGTGAACGGGACCTGCAGGGTCGTCGGCAGCGTTCCGCCGACGAGGAGCGCGGGGAATGTGGAGACGTCGTACTTCGTCTCTTCGTCATCGATCGTGATGTTGGGGTGGTCGTCCTCGAACTGCGCGACCGCGTTCTCCCACGCCTCGAGATTGGCCGTCTGGTCGGGCGTCGGTCGCTCCCCCACCGTGATCGTCACGTCGGCGTCCGGGTCGCATGCCACCGCCTCCGACGACGGCGTCGAAGTGGGCGCGGAGCCGCCCGCGCATCCGCTGACGAGCAGTCCCGTGACGGCGAAGCCCGTGACGAGCCCGCCCACGCGAACCCAGCGCTGGTGTGTCATTTGTCTCTACTCCCTCGTAGTTCGGCGTGCACTTCGATCTCGATGCAAATCGCAACCGGTTTCAACACTCTGGCGTGATTCGATTCCGATGTCAAGCCGGCGGGGAACCATCCGGCAGCCACCCCTCGCGCGCGAGCCATGCAGCGCAGGCGTGCGTCCACGGCACGAGGTCGCCTCCGAGCCCGCAGCCGTGCCCGCCGAGAGGGTACAGGTGCAGCTCGTGCGGGATCCTCGCTCGGTGGAGTGCCGACGACAGCAGCAGCGAATGCTCGACCGGGACCTTCTCGTCGTCGAACGAATGAAACAGGAAGGATGGCGGCGCATCGGCGGTGACGAGAGACTCCAGCGAGAGCGCGATCCGGCGCTCGGCCGTGTCGGCGTCACCCAAGAGGACCTCACTGGATCCCTGATGAGAGTGCTTTTCCAGTGACACGACCGGATACCCCAGCACAAGTCCGTCGACGCGGCCGGTCGAGCCCGCAGGACGAAGCGCGGCCAGACCGGCGGCGTGTCCGCCGGCGGAGAACCCCACCAGCAGCACCCGGTCGGCTCCGGCCGCGCGCAGCTGAGCGATGCGGGCTCCGATCGCGTCGTGCGCGGCAGGATGCGGCATCCCGACGGGGTACCGCAGGATGTCGGCGTCGATTCCGAGACTGCGCAGCCACGAGGCGACGGGCTCGGCCTCGTGCGGCGCATGCCGGCGATAGCTCCCACCAGGGAGGACCAGGGCTTTGGAAGTCATCTCACACCTTTGAAACCGGTTGTTGCTCTCACAGCGTTGCATGTACGCTCGGGGGCGGGCAACTCCGATGCGAAGAAGCGGGGGCCCTGCAGTGAGGAGCAAAGGTGCACGACGACCGGTCGCACGTACAGGCACGCCTGCGGAGGTTCACCAGGGAACGGCTCGAGCCCGCCGTCCACCCCGAGTTCCAGCCGCTGCAGGTCGCACACTGGTCCGTTCCCGACGAGCCGGTCCCGTTCACGGACGCGGTCGACCGCGAGTACGAGCCGACTCCGGCCGGCTGGACGTGGGGTCGCGCCTGGAGCTCGACGTGGTTCCGGCTCTCCGGGCGACTGCCGGAGGGGTGGAGTCCCGAGCACACCGAGATCGTCTGCGATCTCGGCTTCACCGCCGATCGTCCGGGCTTCCAGGTCGAGGGTCTGGCGTTCCGCCCGGACGGCAGCGTCCTCAAGGCGGTGTCGCCGCGCAGCCACCATCTGCCGTTCGAGGCGGATGCCGAAGGCGATATCACCCTCTACATCGAGGCCGCCGCCAACCCGGACGTCGCCGGCGAGTGGACGTTCGCGGCCACGCCCTTCGGCGACAAGCTGACATCGGGCGACGCCGCGCTCTACCGGCTCGGCGCCATCGGCTTCGTCCGGAGGGATGAGACGGCATGGGAGCTGCTGCAGGACATCCGGGTGCTCAGCGGCCTGCTGCTCGAGCTCCCGCAGGACTCCCCCCGGCACCACGCAATCGTGCGGAGACTCGAGCGGATGCTCGACATCGTCGATCCCGACGACGTCGCGGGGACCGCGACTCTTGCCCGCGAGGCCATCGCACCCCTTCTCGCCTCCCCCGCGCACGCGTCGAGTCATCGCATCGTCGCGGTGGGCCACGCGCACATCGACTCCGCGTGGCTGTGGCCCACCCGCGAGACGATCCGCAAGGTCGCCCGCACCTTCGCGAATGCGCTGGAGCTCATGCAGCGGCATCCGGAATTCGTCTTCGCCGCCTCTTCCGCACAGCAGTACGCATGGCTCGACGAGCACCACCCCGCGCTGTTCGCTCGCGTTCGCGAGCAGGTGCGGGCCGGCAGGTTCGTGCCCGTCGGCGGCATGTGGGTCGAGTCCGACACCAACATGCCCGGCGGCGAGTCGATGATCCGGCAGTTCCTCCACGGAAAGCGGTACTTCCGCGAGCGGCTCGGCGTCGAGACCGAGGAGGTGTGGCTTCCGGACTCGTTCGGCTACTCGGCGGCGCTGCCTCAGATCGTCCGCGGGACGGGCAACCGCTGGTTCCTGACGCAGAAGCTGTCGTGGAGCCAGGTGAATCAGCTGCCGCACCACACGTTCTGGTGGGAGGGCATCGACGGCACACGCGTTTTCACCCATCTGCCACCGGCCGACACGTACAACTCCGAGCTGACTCCCGCCGAGCTGCTGCACACCGAGCGCAACTTCAAGGACGCCGGTGCCGCCACGACCTCGCTGGTGCCCTTCGGGTTCGGAGACGGGGGCGGAGGGCCGACCCGCGAGATGCTCGCCGCGGCCGCGCGGTCACGCGACCTGGAAGGCCTTCCTCGCGTCGAGATCGCCGCGCCGAGCCGGTTCTTCGCGGATGCCGAGGCGGAGTATCCGGACGCACCGGTGTGGTCCGGTGAGATGTACCTCGAGTTGCACCGGGGCACCTATACCTCGCAGCTGCGCACCAAGCAGGGCAACCGACGCAGCGAGCAGCTCCTGCACGAGGCGGAGCTGTGGTCGGCGACGGCCGCGGTCCGCACGGGTGAGCCCTACCCCTACGACGAGCTGCGACGAGCCTGGGAGAACGTGCTGCTGCTGCAGTTCCACGACATCCTGCCGGGCAGCTCCATCGCCTGGGTCCACCGCGAGGCCGAGCGCGACCACGCGCGGATCCAGGAGGAACTCACGGCGATCGTCGACCGCAGTGCGGCGGCCCTCGTCGGCACCGGATCGACGCCGCTCGTCGCCAATCCGACGCCGCTGCGCGGCCGCGGCGTCGACGCGTTCGCGATCGCCGCACCTGACGAGACGGCATCGGCGGCGACCTGGGAGCGCCGACCCGACGGCGGACTGCTGGTCGACAACGGCGTGCTGAGAGCCGTCATCGACGCGCACGGTCTCGTCGTCTCGCTCGTCGACGCGGTCTCGGGCCGCGAGGCGGTGGCTCCGGGGGGTGCGGCGAACCGGCTGGTGCTGCATCGCGACACGCCCAACGAATGGGATGCCTGGGACATCGACGACCACTATCGCCGCAACGCCACCCCGCTCGACGCCGGTCACCCCGATTCGCTGGACGTGGTGGCAGGCGACGACGGATCGGCGGCGGTGATCGTGGTCCGCTCCTTCGGAGCGTCGCGGGTCACGCAGCGGCTCACACTCGCGCCCGGCGCGCCCGCGCTGGATCTCGAGCTGGTCATCGACTGGCACGAGAGCCAGAAGCTCCTGAAGCTCTACACCGATATCGACGTGCACGCCGACTTCACCGCGGCCGAGACGCAGTTCGGCCACATCAACCGCGTCACGCACGAGAACACCTCGTGGGAGGCCGCGCGCTTCGAGTTCTGCGCGCATCGCTGGGTGCACATCGGCGAGCCCGGCTACGGCGTCGCGGTCGCCAACGACTCCACCTACGGGCACGATGCACGCCGGACGCCGCGCGCCGGGGGCGGGCGCTCCACCACGCTGGGCATGTCACTCATCCGCGCGCCACGCTTCCCCGACCCCGTGGCCGACCAGGGCACACACACCCTGCGGGTCGCATTGCGGCCGAATGCCGGCATCCGTGATGCCGTCGCCGAGGGGTACCGGCTCAACCGGCCCGTGCGACGCGTGGTCGGCGACCACGCCGCCGAGGCCCTCTTCGCTCTTCGCAGCGAGACGGTCGTGGCCGAGACCGTCAAGCTGGCCGACGACGAGTCCGGCGACGTCATCCTCCGGCTCTACGAGTCGGCCGGCGGACGCGGATCGGTGTCGGTGACGGCGCTGTTCGATTCGGCGGGCTGCGAGCGCACCGATCTTCTCGAGCGCGCGACCGGCGATGCGCACGACGCCTCGTCGGCGACGCTCGAGCTGCGGCCGTTCGAGATCGTCACGCTCCGCTACCGACGCCGGCCCTGAGAGGACAGGATCTCAATGGGCCGATGAGAGTCCGGCAGCAGCTCAGTCGTCCGGCCGATTCTGCAGCGGTGAAGACCATGATCGTGGCGGAAAACGCTCCCACGTAGATACACAGTGGAGACGGGCCGCGCGAATTGAGGATGACCGGGTTTCCCTCGGCTCCCGCCGTCGCAGCCGGGACTCCACACCTTTCCCCTGCGCCGTCTCCCGCCTAATCCGCCACCTCCGCGGCCCGCACGAACCGGGCGGCGAGATCACGCAATGCGCCGGCGAGCTCGGGCGCATCACGCACCTCGAACTCGGCGTCGAGCATGCCGAGGTACAGCGCGAGGGAGCGGGGATCGTCCGAGCCGACCTTGAACTCGCACCGATTCGGGCCGTGCTCGGTGATCGCGAGCGGAACCGGGATCCGGGTGCGGATGTGCTCGGCGGACGCGTGGACCACCACACGAGCACGGAACCGCCACGTCGCGGTCGAGATGCCGCGCGCGACGTGCGCGGTGATGGCGTCGTCCGGCGGCAGCGGCTTCGGAGCGAATCGCGGACCAGCGGGGAGGCGCAACGTCATGCGGTCGACGCGGAAGGTGCGCCAGTCGTCGCGGTCGAGGTCCCAGCAGAACAGGTACCAGCGGCCGTCCCCGCCGACGAGCCGGTAGGGCTCTACGCGGCGTCGGCTCGTGGACCCGCTGTGGCTGTCGTAGTCGAAGGGCAACTGCTCGCCATTGCGGCATGCAGCAGCGATCGCCACGAGCGTGTCGAGGTCGACGGGCGTCCCGTGTGTGGGCAGCGGGAGCGCCGCAGAGCGGAGCGACTCGACGCGTTCCCGGAGCCGCGACGGCAGCAGGCGCTGGATCTTGGTGAGCGCGCGCAGCAAGGCCTCCCCCGCTCCTTGGAGGGGCGCCGCGGATGCCGTGCGCAGCGCGACCGCGACGGCGACCGCCTCGTCGTCGTCGAGGAGCATCGGCGGCATCGTCGCGGACTCGCCCAGGCGATAGCCGCCCGCGATGCCCGGCTGCGCCTCGACCGGGTAGCCGAGCCTCCTCAGCCGGTCGATGTCATTCCGCACGGTGCGGGTGGTCACGCCGAGGCGATCCGCGAGCACCGGACCGGTCCAGTCGCGGCGCACCTGGAGCAGGGAGAGCAGGCGCAGCAGTCGCGCCGAGGTTTCCAGCATCCGTCCACCATCTCGCTGATTGCGGAAAGGAGCGTTCCGCATCGAAGTCTAGCCTGAGCGCAGACGCGATCGCACCGGCGGTCGCCGGAACGAGGAGAGACCGATGGACGAGCAGATCCGCCCCTTCCGCAGCCCGGTCGACGAGGCCGATTGGGAAGACCTGCGAGACCGGCTGAAGCGCACGCGGTGGGCAGACGAGTCTCCCACCGAAGGGCGGGAGCGCGGCATCCGTCGGGCAGAGCTTCGCGAGCTCGCGGAGTACTGGCAGACGTCGTACGACTGGCAGGGGCAAGAGGCCGCGCTGAGCGGCATCCCGCAGTTCGAGACCGAGATCGACGGGCAGCGCATCCACTTCTTCCACGCCCGGTCGTCGCGGCCCGATGCCCAGGTACTGCTGGTCACGCACGGCTACCCGAGCGCGAACGTCGAGTTCGCGCGGGTGATCGAACTGCTGACCGAACCCGAGACGGGTCCTGCCTTCCATGTCGTGGCGCCGTCGCTGCCGGGCTACGGACTCTCGACCCCGCTCTCGGGGGCCGGCTGGACGATGGCCCGTATCTCACGCGCGTGGATCGAGCTCATGGCACGGCTCGGGTACGCGCGGTACGGGCTGCACGGCGCCGATATCGGCGCGGGCGTCTCCGGCTACATCGCGAGCCTCGACGCCGAGCACGTCACCGGGCTTCACGTCGCCACCGACCCGCTGACTGCGGCCAACACCGCGACCTTCATCCCCGGGATGGCCGACGGCCTCGACCGCGACGATCCGGTCGACCAGCTGATCCTGGAGCGGATGCAGGCGTTCACCTCGGACGGGTCGGGATACCTCGCGATCCAGAACACACGCCCGCAGACCATCGGCTACGGCCTCGACGACTCTCCGGCGTTCCTGCTCGCGTGGATCGTGGAGAAGATCCAGGACTGGACCGCGATCGACGTCGACCGGGACGTGATGCTCGCGGTGGTGAGCGCCGCCTGGTTCGGCCGCGCCGGCGCGTCGGCCGCCCACGTGCTGTACGACCAGGCTCACGCGCACGACTGGGGTGGCGCGGTCACCGTGCCGCAGGCGGTCGCGGCGTTCGGAGCTGACGCAACCGTGCGCAAGGTCCTGCGCCCTGCGCCCGAGACTCGGTGGACCGAGTTCGCCGAGGGCGGCCATTTTCCTGCGATGGAACTGCCCGCCGTGCTCGCAACCGACCTGCAGGAGTTCTTCGGCGATCTCCGCTGAACCCGCACGTCGCC
>Ga0160431_100467_pt1 | contig 17303 bp, 15 predicted proteins | sample HID1971K_E0MG_FD_108212 | JGI IMG/M metagenome (GOLD analysis project Ga0160431, IMG submission 108212) | Enriched millipede-associated microbial communities from UW Madison campus, WI, USA - HID1971K_E0 MG | ecosystem: Host-associated > Arthropoda: Insects > Digestive system > Unclassified ...
CACGATGATCAAGGCCGCAGCCTGGTCTGCCCCGGTCATCGCGGTCGCTGTCGCCACCCCGCTCGCCGCCGCGAGCGTCGATGTCCAGCCGGCACCCGGCGGCGGTCGGTCGGAATGGCAGGGCGGCACCTCGGTGCAGACGTGGACGACGTCGACGCCCCAGCGTGTGCAGATCAACAACAACCAGAACGTCGGATTCATCGTCTACGACGCGGACACCGGTGACTTGGAGCCCGACGACAAGTACACGGCCGGCGTTCTGACCGTGACGATCACCTGGGGCGCGGGCGGCGTGGTCACCGAGCCGACGAGCTACCGTGCGCAGGAGCAGAGGCTGAACGGCTGGGTCCGTGTCGGAGCCCTCGAGGAAGGCACGTCCGGGCGCCTGACCTACACCTACACCGGCATCCAGAACGGAGCGAAGAACACCATCCCGCTTCCGGTGGTGTGGCTCCTTCCGAGTGCCGGCGGAGGCCTCACGGCGACCTACGTGAACACATCGCTGTCCTCGGACTTCCTCAGCGAGAAGACCTCCGGCTCCAAGGTGCCGTAAGCCCCAGGGCGCAGCGCGCGCGTATCGTGGAGAGGCCCGTCAGGCGAGACCTGGCGGGCCTCTCTCATCCGCTCCCGGTGAGCGGGCCGGTCATCGGAAGCCGGCCGACTGCACGGCTTCGCGCCGTGAGGTGACGCCCAGCTTCCGGTACACCGAGCGGATGTGCGTCTTGACCGTGGGATAGGCGACGCCCAGATGAGTGGCGATCTCCTCGGCCGTCATCGTCGTGCGCAGGCAGGCGAGTACTTCGGCCTCGCGTCGCGTGAGTATCCCGGACGCGCGGCGTGCGTTCTGCCCGCGACGCTCGAGGATCACCCGGAGGAGGTCGTCGTGGCGCGAACCTCGATGCGCGTGGGCGCTGAGGAGGTCGCCGATCAGCGGATCCTCGGCGAGGAACGGGGTGAGGATGCGCTCGGGCGTCGCGGCCTCGAGTGCGCGATCGAGGTGCTCGTGAGCCTCCGCTCCCTGCCCCGCGGCGGAACGGAGTGCAGCGGACGTGACCAGCGTGCTCACTCGCGCATAGCGGGGCAGTGCGCCGGAGGCAGTGAGTCGCAGCGCCTGGGCGGCGAGCGCGGGTTCGTCGAGGCTGCGATAGAGCTCGGCGAGCACGGCATGGGCGACGGCCGCGCCGGTGCGGGTGAGTGCGGGCGCGGCGAGGCTCCGCGCGTGCTCGTCCCGGCCCTCGGCATGGGCGAGCGACGCGGAGACGACTCTGCGCAGAGTGTCCCAGGGGACGCCGTGCTTGTCGGTCCGGCTCACGCCCTGGAGCAGAACGGCGGCGTGGTAATACCGGTCCTCACGCCCCACGGCGATCAGGCTCAGGACGAGATACAGGCGGGCGAGCGCCTCGAAGTTGTGTCCTGGACCGGAGTCTGCGACCACCGAGTCGAGCTGCGCGATGGCCTCCTCGTAGTCGCCTCGCCAGTACGCGATGCAGCCGCGGTTGGCCTGAGGCAGTCCGCCTTCGAAGGCGTCCCAGTCTGAGGACGAGGGCGACGCGGGGAGGGTGTCGAGGATCTGCTCGGCCTCGGTGAACAGGCCGGCGTGCGTCAGCGCGAAGGCCAGGTTCGACTGCGCGAGGCGGAAGGTCTCGGTGCGTTCGTGCAGTCGCGCCTCGGCGGCGGCGGAGCGCAGCAGGCCGATCGCGTCGGCGAGGTCGCGGCGAAGGCGCACCTCGGTCCACCCGAGCAGGAAGAGCGCAGACGGATAGTCGTCGTCGGGGCCGCACTCGGTCAGGGCCACCCGCGCGCGGTCGGCCGCAGCGGCCTTGGAGGGGGTGTCCGCAGCGAGGAGGAGCTCGGTGAAGCAGGCGACGAAGTCGTCGTCGGCGACGCGCAGTCCCTGGCCGCGGAGGAAAGCCGCGCCGTGGGAATCGCCGAGGAGGTCGCGGCAGCACGCGCGGATCAACAGGATGTGGGGGTCGTGCGGATCAGGATGGGCGAGGCAGAGCTGCTCGAGCTCGCTGGTGTGGGATTCGAGGATGAGGCGGAGCCAGTTCCGCCGCAGGACCGTGCGCGCATGCTCCGGCGCGCTGGAGGCGAGTTCCTCGCGGACGGCTTCGATCACGCCTCAACGATATCGGCGCGCGGACGGGTGGGGCCGGGGATTACCCGCTGTCTCATCCGCCGAGGATGAGATCGGGTTTCCGACTCCTCGCCACTGGACAGACTGACAGCGACGCTCCGTGTGCACGCGCGATGTCCGCGGTTCACGGCGTCCTTTCCCCTCGTTCTCCTCCGGAGCGCGCGACGCGCTTCGCCACGACAGAATTGGAACCGGCAGACATGATCTTCTGGGAAACGCTCGGCTGGATGCTCTGGGCCACCGTCTTCATCGGCTACCTCTTCGCCCTGTTCGCGATCATCGCCGATCTGTTCCGGGACCGCGCGCTCAACGGCTGGTGGAAGGCGGTGTGGGTGGTCTTCCTCATCTTCCTGCCCTTCCTGACGGTGCTCGTCTATCTCATCGCCCGTGGCCAGGGCATGGCGGAGCGCAGCAGCCGCGCCGCGCGCGAAGCCGAGGACGCCGCGCAATCGTACATCCGCGAGGTCGCGGGCAAGACGCCCAGCGAGGAGATCGCCGGTGCGGCCGCCCTCCTCGAAGCCGGGTCGATCAGCACCGAGGAGTTCGAGCGCCTGAAGTCCAAGGCTCTCGCCTGATCCCGCTGCTCGCCCTTCGGGCAGCAGCGCCGCAGCTGCAGATCGACATGAGCCCGAATCCTGTCGCATCACCGATGAGGAGAAGACACGATGGACACACCGACCGATCGACGGGTTCCGCTGCGCAGCGCGCCCAACCTCCGCGACCTGGGCGGTCTGCGCGCACGGGGAGGTGTCGTCCGCTCCGGCGCGGTGTACCGCTCGGCCACACTCGCGAAGCTGGACCGCGATGACCAGACCGCGTTCGAGCGTCTCGGCATCTCCACGGTGTACGACCTGCGGACGGTCGGGGAGCGCGCAGCGGCGCCCGACCGACTGCCCGCGGATGTCAGGTCGGTCGGCCTCGACGTGCTCGCCGACAGCAGCACCGATGTCGCGGCGGGCGTCGGTCAGCTGGGCAGCGATCCCGCGGGTCTCGCCGCGTCGTTGGGGGACGGGCGTGGCATCGAGCTCATGCGGGACTCGTATCGAAACATCGTCGGTCTGCCGTCGGCTCTCGCGGCCTATCGCACGTTCTACCTCGATCTGATCGATCCGTCGCGCTCGGGGGCGGCTCTGTTCCACTGCACGACCGGGAAGGATCGCACGGGCTGGGCCGCCGCATCTCTGCTCCTGCTGCTCGGCGTCGGCGAGGACGACGTGCAGGCCGACTACCTCGAGACCAACACCGATCTGCTCCCTGCGCTGCAGCCCCTCCTCGCAGCGGCGGCGGAGAAGGGCGTCGACACGCAGCTGCTGTTGCCGGTGCTCGGTGTCCGGCGCGAGTACCTCGACGCGGCGATCGACGAGGCGCACACGCGGTTCGGCGGTGTCGAGGGCTATGCGCGAGACGGTCTCGGACTGGGAGACGCCGACCTGGACGCGCTTCGTCGACGGTTCGTGCTCCACGAGGGATGAGCGGCGTGCCGATGCCCGGGTCGAAGCGTCCATCCTCCTCCGCGGAGCCGACGCGAGGCGCTCTGACCGCGATCGACGTCCTGCTCGAACCGGACGCGCGGATGCTCGCACGGGCCGCTGAGATCAATGCGCGCCTGCTGACGAGCATCCCGTCGCCTCAGGGCTTCGCGCTCGATGCGAAGCATCACCCGCACGTGACGACGCTGCAGCGGTACGTCCGATCCGCGGAACTCGACGAGGTCCACGCTGCAATAGGCACGGTGCGCGACACCGTCGACCTGGCACGGTTGTCCTTCACCGCCCACGCGCTGACCCACGTCGTGCTGCGTCCGTCGATCGGCATCGGAGTGATCGTGCTCGCGCCCGGCGAGGAGGTGCTGGAGTTGCAGAGACGACTCATCGATGCGGTCGAGCCCTTCGTCGAGGCCGGCGGTACGGCCGACGCCTTCGTCCGCACCGAGGCGGAGCCCGACATCAATGACGAGACGATCCGGTTCATCGAGGAGTATGTGCCCGGCCACAGCGGCGTGAACTACGTCGCCCACGTCACGGTCGGTCTCGCGACGCTGGACGACCTCGCCTCGTTCGAAGCAGAGCCTTTCGAGCAGCTCAGCTTCTCCGCGCAGGCTCTCAGCGTCTACCAGCTGGGGGACAACGGGGTTGCTGCACGGAGGCTGCGCACCTGGCCCCGCTGACGTCTGGGATCACTGCGACTGCTTGTGCGATTGTCACTTAGTGTCTACAGTCGCTATGTGACAAATCTCGCCGTCTTCCTCAGACGCCCGTTCGACATCATCGGCACGCACCGTCGTGCCTTCGTCATCCTGACCGCGGCGTCGCTCGGCGCGTTCCTCCTCGGAATCCTCGTGACCGTACTCGTCCCCGAACTCCGGCCGGGCGGTCTGGGAGCCTTGCAGGGCGAGTCGGGCGCTCTCGGCGTCGGAACACTGATCGCGGACTCCTATCGAAGCGGCAGCATCCTGATCGCCGCTGTGGTGACCTTCGCCGTGAACCTGGTGCTCGCGTCGGTGCTCCAAACCACCCTTCCGACGCTGATCATCCCGTTCCTCGGCGTGGTGCTGACGTTGGCCAGGGCGCTCTCCTGGGGCGTGCTGTTCACCCCCGTCGGGGCCGAGGACCCGCGCTTCCTGCTCCACTGGGTGACTCTCGCCATCGAGGGAGCCGCGTATCTGATCGTCGGATTCGCCGCCTGGGTGCACGGCCGATACTTCCTGCAGCCGAAGCGCTTCGGATTCGCTTCCCGCGGAGAGGGCTACCGGGCGGGACTTGTGGCGACGCTCCAGCTCTACGTCCTCGTCGTGATCCTCCTCGTGGTCGGTGCGATCTACGAGGCGGCCACCGTCATCCTCTTCATCGCATGAACGGCAGGAAGAGGGACGATACCGCTGGGAGGGTCGGCGCCGTGACTGACGTGAGTGTGCCCCCCGTGGACCTGCGGCGACGCGGAGACGCGAAGCTGCAGGTCTCCCGCATCGCCGCCGATCTGATCTGGCAGAACGGACTGGCGGCGACCCGTGGTGAGGACATCGCCGCCGCTGCCGGTATCTCGACCCGCACGCTGTGGCGATACTTCCGCTCGAAGGAGTCGTGTGTCGAACCTGTGCTCCTGCAGTCCAGCCGCCGCTTCACGGCGGTACTGGCGGCATGGCCGCAGCAGGAGTCGATCGACGAGTATCTCGGACGGGCTGCTGAGCCCGGAGCGGTGGCGTACTCGCCCGACGACATACGGGCCATGCGCATGGTGTCTCTCGGCTTCGAGGAGCCGTCGTTGCGGAGCGCCTGGCTGATGGTGTGCGACGAGGCCGAGCAGCAGAATCGGGAGCTGTTCGCCCGGCGTCTCGGTCTGCCCGCCGAAGCGGCGGAGGTCCGACGGATCGCCGCCGCTGTCGCCGGGGCCGTGCGCGCGCTCAACGACGCGCTGAGCCTCGACTTTCTCGCCACCGGACGGGAGCCGATGGCCGCAGACGTCCTCGAGCAGCTCGGAACAGCGCTCCGTGAGGCCAGCGGCGGACGGATCGGGCCTGCTGCCGAGGCGTGAAGACCACCCGAACCGAACGAGGGGAACTGAGGACATGATCGATCTGACACTCAACAACGGCGTGGTGATGCCCGCTCTCGGCTTCGGTGTCTTCCAGAGTGGTCCCGAGGAGACCGCGATGGCCGTCGAAACAGCGCTTGCCACGGGCTACCGTCATGTCGACACTGCCGCCGTCTACGGAAACGAGACGCAGGTCGGCGAGGGTATCCGTCGGTCCGGGGTCCCGCGAGAGGAGGTCTTCGTGGAGACGAAGGTGTGGGTCTCCGACTACGGGTATGAGCCGACGCTGCTCGGTTTCGAGAAGTCGGCTCGCAAACTCGGGATCGACACCATCGACCTGCTGATTCTGCATCAGCCCGCGCCGGAGCGGTTCGAGCAGACTCTCGATGCGTATCGCGCGCTGGAGACCCTCCTCGCTGACGGCCATGTGCGAGCGATCGGCGTCAGCAACTTCCTCCCGAAGCATCTGGAACGGCTCGTATCCGAGAGAGACGTCATCCCTGCCGTCAACCAGGTCGAACTGCACCCGTACTCCCTGCAGTCCGACGTGCAGGCGGTCGACACGGGCTTGGGCGTCGTCACGCAGGCCTGGTCGCCGATCGGTGGCATCACGTTCTATCCGGGCTTCAACCCGGACTCCGACAACATCCTGGAGGACGAGACCCTCCGGGCCGTCGCCGACGCTCACGGGAAGACCGTCGCGCAGGTCATCCTCCGCTGGCACCTCGACCAGGGTCGATCCGCGATCCCGAAGTCGGTGACACCGTCGCGCATCGCCGAGAACTTCGACATCTTCGACTTCGAACTCACGGTGGCGGAACGGGCGAGAATCGACGGATTGGACCGGGGGATGCGTCGCGGTCCCGACCCGGAAGACCCGGAGACGCCTCAGCGCTACAACTTCGACGAACCGATCCCCGACTGAGGTCCCTCACTTCGCCCGGCGGAGGACCGCTCGCTTCAATCGAGGCGCAGCGACGGTGATCAGGCGCGCAGACAGACACGAAGAGCCCGTCTCGGCATGTTGCTGAGACGGGCTCTCCGTGAACCGCGGCGGACCTCGTGGGGACTGATCCTCCGGAGGCCGACGGGTCTTGGCTACACGCCGAAGTACAGCTCGTACTCGAACGGGTGCGGGCGCTGGGCCATCGGGAGGATCTCGTTCTCGTACTTGTACGAGATCCAGGTCTCGATGAGCTCCTTGGTGAACACGCCGCCCTCGAGGAGGAACTGGTGGTCGGCCGCCAGAGCGTCGAGCGAGTCCAGCAGGGAGTTCGGGACCTGCGGGATGTCCTTGGCCTCCTCGGGCGGGAGCTCGTAGAGGTCCTTGTCGACCGGCTCGTGCGGCTCGATGCGGTTCTTGATGCCGTCCAGGCCCGCCATCAGCTGTGCGGCGAAGGCGAGGTACGGGTTCCCGGAAGCATCGGGCGCGCGGAACTCGATGCGCTTGGCCTTCGGGTTGGAGCCCGTGATCGGGATGCGGATCGCCGCGGAGCGGTTGCCGGCCGAGTAGACCAGGTTGACCGGAGCCTCGAAGCCCTTGACCAGACGGTGGTAGCTGTTCAGCGTCGGGTTGGTGAAGGCGAGCAGAGCCGGCGCGTGCGCCAGGATGCCGCCGATGTACCAGCGCGCGATGTCGCTGAGCTGACCGTAGCCGGCCTCGTCGTAGAACAGGGGCTTGCCGTCGCTCCACAGCGACTGGTGGGTGTGCATGCCCGAGCCATTGTCGCCGTACAGGGGCTTGGGCATGAAGGTGGCGACCTTGCCCCACTCCTCGGCGGTGTTCTTGACGATGTACTTGAACTTCAGGATGTCGTCCGCCGCGTGCACCATCGTGTCGAAGCGGTAGTTGATCTCCTGCTGGCCGCCGGTGCCGACCTCGTGGTGCGAGCGCTCGAGGATGAATCCGGCGTCGATCAGCTTGAGGGTGATGTCATCGCGCAGGTCAGCGGTCTTGTCGACCGGGCTGACGGGGAAGTAGCCGCCCTTGTACGGGGTCTTGTTGCCGAGGTTCCCGCCCTCTTCCTCGCGGCCGGTGTTCCAGGCGCCTTCCTCGGAGTCGACGCTGTAGAAGCTCGAGTTGGAGGTGACGTTGTAGCGGACGTCGTCGAAGATGTAGAACTCGGCCTCGGGCGCGAAGAACGCGGTGTCGGCGATGCCGGTCGAAGTCAGGTACTTCTCGGCCTTCTTGGCGACCTGACGCGGGTCCTTCGAGTAGATCTCGCCGGTGCGCGGGTTGTAGATGTCGAAGAGCATCACGAGGGTGCTCGCCTCGCGGAACGGGTCGACGTACGCGGTGGTGACGTCGGGGATGAGCTGCATGTCGGACTCGTGGATGCTCGCGAAACCGCGGATCGAGGAGCCGTCGAACAGCTGACCGTCGGTGAAGAACGCCTCGTCGACCGTGGAAGCAGGAATGTTGAAGTGCTGCTGCACACCCGGGAGGTCGGTGAAACGGATGTCAAGGAACTTGACGTCGTTCTCCTTGATGTAGGACAGTACCTCGGACGAATCTTTGAACATGTACGACTCCTGTAATGCGGATCGATGGCTTCACGGCCACTCTGCAGAGTACGGACGGGGGATTTCTCTACGGTATCCGCTTTGTTTCGGGCGTGTTACAGGACCGCGGGCCTCTGGCGTCTTTTCGCGCTCGGTAGGCTGGGGGAGTGACGGATGCTGTGAACACGTACCCCGGTGAGAGACTCGGACTCCCGGAATCGGGCACCGGGAGCATCGCCCGCCCCGGTCGCCGCATCGGCGCCCTGCTGATCGACTGGACCGCCGCGGTGATCCTCTCCGTGGCGTTCTTCCAGTACGACGCGTTCGCCACGCTGGTGATCTTCGCCGTGGTGCAGATGGTCTTCATCCCGACCGCAGGCGGCAGTCCCGGTCATCGGATCCTGGGCATGCGGCTCGTGCGGCTCAGCGGCGGATGGGTGGGGCTCTGGCGTCCCGCCGTGCGCACCCTCCTGCTCATCGTCGTGATCCCCGCGGTCGTCTGGGATCCCGATCAGCGCGGTCTCCATGACAAGGCCGTCGACACGGTTCTCATCCGCGCCTGAGCGCCGGGTTCAGACCTTGCCGCGGTTGCGGCGTCGTGCCTCGCGCGGTGCCCGACCGCCGAGGAACGATCGTGCCGGGTCGACGGAGAAGCCCTGACGGAGCGCTTCGCGTCCGATGAGCATCCGGAAGCCCATCTCGTCGCGATTGCTCAGCGTCACCTCGGCCAGCACCTCGCGGTCCACGAGGCGGATGAGCAGCTCCACCACGAGACGCTCCTGCGCGTGCCCCGAAGAGCTGCGCACGGCACGGCGATCGTGCACCGGGCATTCGACGACGACGGCATCCTCCTGGCTGTCCTGCCAGGGTTTGACCTTGAAGCGCACCCACGGCTGGTCGTCCTGGGGGAACTCGACGATGTCGAATGCGTGCAGGGACGACGTGCGCGCACCCGTGTCGATCTTGGCCTTGAGCCAGTCGACTCCGAGATCGGGCAGGCTCACCCATTCTCGCCACCCCGTAAGGGTGTTTGAATGGGGGGTAGTCCTACTCACCTGATACATCCTGGCAGGAAAATTCCCCCGTGAAGATCGCAGTGCTCTCCCGCGCGCCGCAGGCGTACTCCACCCAGCGTCTGCGCGCGGCCGCGCTGCAGCGCGGTCACAACGTCAAGGTGCTCAACACCCTGCGCTTCGCGATCGACCTGACCTCGGACGAACCCGACCTGCACTACCGCGGACGCCAGCTCAGCGACTACGACGCGATCCTGCCGCGCATCGGCAACTCGATCACGTACTTCGGCACCGCCGTGGTACGCCAGTTCGAGCAGATGGACGTCTACACACCCAACACCGCGAACGGGATCTCGAGCGCGCGCGACAAGCTCCGCGCGAACCAGATCCTCTCGCGGCACAACATCGCGATGCCGCCCACCGCCTTCGTGCGCAACCGTGCCGACGTGCGTCCGGCCATCGAGCGCGTCGGCGGTGCTCCCGTCGTGATCAAGCTCCTGGAGGGTACGCAGGGTATCGGCGTCATCCTCGCTCCGCAGGTGAAGGTGGCCGAGGCGATCATCGAGACGCTGCACTCCACGAAGCAGAACGTCCTCATCCAGAAGTTCATCTCCGAGAGCCGCGGCCGAGACATCCGTGCGCTCGTCGTCGGCGACCGGGTGGTGGCCGCCATGCGGCGTTCCGCGGCCGGTGACGAGTTCCGATCCAACGTGCACCGTGGCGGATCGGTCGAGGCCATCGAGCTCGACCCGGTCTACGAGCGCGCGGCCGTCCGCTCGGCTCAGATCATGGGCCTGCGCGTCGCCGGCGTCGACATGCTGGAGGGCGACGACGGGCCGCTCGTCATGGAGGTCAACTCCTCCCCGGGCCTGCAGGGGATCGAGACGGCCACGAAGCTCGACGTCGCGGGCGCCATCATCGACTACATCGCCGGTCAGGTCGCGTTCCCCGAGATCGACGTGCGCCAGCGACTCACCGTCTCGACGGGATACGGCGTGGCAGAGCTCATGGTGCACGGTGCGGTCGACCTGGTCGGCAAGACGCTGGGTGAGGCGGGACTCTGGGAGCGGGACATCACGGTTCTGACTCTCCACCGCGGCGTCAGCGTGATCCCGAACCCGCGCAAGCACGTGGTCCTCGAGGCGGACGACAGGCTCTTCTGCTTCGGCAAGCTCGATGAGATGCGGTCGATGATCCCCGAGCGGCGTCGTCGTCGTGCGAAGGTCCGTCGACTCCCGCGGCAGCCGCTCTCGGAATGACGCCCTCGGCGTGACAAAAGAGAGCGCGGCCGCTCCTCAGACGAGGACGGCCGCGCTCTTCGCTTCTGCGGAGTCGGGACTCAACGAGGTCGCTGCGAGCGCACCTTCGTGGGGTCGATCCCCTTCGGGATCGGCAGCGAGGACAGCGACTGCGACACGGAGTCCACGCGGCGGATGACGGCGGCCATGGTGGACTTGTCGATCGCCTTGGGCAGCTTCTTGATAGTCTTGGCGAGGTCGGCGATGGCGACCTCGTCATCGCCGTGCCCGACGTAGAGGACGGTGACCGGCACGCCATGGGCGACGCGCTGCGCCTTGCTGCGCTCCTCGTTGACGAGACGGGTGAGACGGCCGCGTGCTCCTTCGCCGACGACCACGATGCCGCCGCGACCGATCGTGCGGTACACGGCTTCCTGCGTCTTCGGGTTGATGCCCACAGGGGTCTCGGAGGCCTGCCAGCTGCGACCGAGGCTGGTGCTCAGAACATGACCGGTGGCGCCGGGCATGCCGTCGATCTTCATGTACATCGCCGACGTGGACAGCCGGGTCATGAGGAAGAGGGAACCGAGGATACCCAGCATCAGACCGGTGATGCCCCAGAGGACGAGCGTCCAGATCTGGAACGGCGGGATCAGGTAGCCGGCGACGAGACCGAGCAGGATGCCGCCGACGAGGATGGCGGCCTGAGCCCACGGCAGCCACTTGTAGGCCTCACGTGTGAACCGGAAGAGGGACTTGATCTGGGAGAAGAACCCAGGACGCTTTTCGGGTTCAGGAGCACGCTTTGCCATGGGGACCAGCCTACCGAGTCCGCGGGCGTCATGATGCCGTCGTTCGCGCGGAGCGGAGCAGGAACGGCTGGACTTCTCCTGCACAACGGAGATATCGACGGATTCCGTTCGCATTCGCTCCGAACGCCGGTGTCGGCGGGGAGCGTGCGCTGTGATGAGGGCATGGCAGATGTCGAAAGCGGGGACGACCGTGAGCCCGTCCTTCTTCCCGGTGCACACCGGGCGGTCCGGACCCTCGATGCCAGTGAGGGCCCGTTCGCCGGCACGCTCGTCACCTCGGGGGACGCGGTGATGGTGCGGGTGGATGCGGCGACCCTGGGTGGGTGGGTCGGCTGGCGGTACGCCGGCGCGGAGCATGTCGCCGCGCCCGTCGACGTCTGTCGTCGAGGTGGCGGGCACGACGCCCTGCTCCCGTGGTGCACGGACCGTGTGCTGGGGTTCCTGGTGCGTCGCGCGGCCACGGGGGCGGGGCTGGTGCCGGGGGAGTGCTGCACTCTGGCCATCAGTCTCCTGCGCGGGATCGATGAGGTGGGAGAGGGCCTCGAGGGCACCCGCAGCGGCGGCTGGTGGCTGACCGACGGCGGACGACCCGTCTTCGTGTTCGGGGAAGGGGCGGACATCAGGGAGGGGGCGGTGGAGATCCTCGGCCGGCTCGCTGCGGACAGCCGCGACAAGGTGCTCACGCGTGCCCTTCGCGCGGTGGAGCAGGGACTGAGCAACGCCATCGCGCAACCGCGTGTCCCTCGAAAGCTCCTCGATGCGTGGGAGCGCGATCTGCTGATCGTCGCTGCCCCTCAGCCGCTGGAGCGCGGCGCGCACCCTCCGGAACGAGCGAGTGGGGTCGCGCGAGCTGTCGGGTGGCAGACGTCGGACCCTCCACGGAATCGTCAGCGCATTCGCGCCGACCGCGGTCGCAGCGACGACCGCCGCGGGATCGCGCCCGGTATCCGCGCGTTGGGCGATGCGGCGCAGACGTTCGCGGGCGTGCAGCTCTCGCGGGTGAGGGAGTTCGGCCGTGCGGCGGCATCCGGTCGGGCGGCATCCGGGCGGGCGTCATCCGGTAAGGCTGCGGAGGGCGGCGGTGCGGGGGAGTTCCGCGGTGCCGAGGAGGTCGGCGGTGCGGCCACCGGACTTCGTTCGGCCACGACGGGTCGGGGAGGGGGCGCGCGCTCTCGAGGTCTGCGGCGACGGCGGTCGATCCTCGTCGCCGGGGCTGCGGCTGCGGTCGTGCTCGCTGCCGGGCTGCTCTGGCCCGGTGGGGGTGCGTCGGGAGAGCCGGCGGGCCCCGGCGAGAGCGCCCGAACCCGTGCGCCCTCTCCAGGGCGAGATCCGGTCGCATCGGAGGGCTCCGACACGGCGGCTAATGTCGAACCGGAGGATGCGCCCGCAACCTCCGCGCAGCCGACGACCGAGTCGGTGCCGCCGACGGACGAATCCCCGTCGGCAGCCGCAGTCGGGTTGCTGGAGACGATCGCCGACTGCCGAGCGGCGGGAGATTCCTCCTGCGCGGAGGGAGTCGCCGCAGGTTCGACGGGTGTCGTCGACGCGCTCGAAACCGTGGAACAGTCGACGCCCGCCATCGAGCTGGTCGACGAGTACGGAGACGTGGCGGTGCTCAGCCTCGGCCTCGACGACGCTCAGGAGGAGATCGGTTCCGACGTACCGGGGCGGCTCATGCTCGTGCTGATCCGCACAGACGCGAAATGGCTGGTCCGCGACGTCTATGACGTCGCGGACCAGCCAGGATGATCTCTCGGGTCAGGCGCCGAGCTGCGAGGCGAACTGGGCCGACTCGAGGCGAGCCTTCACGGCACCCAGGAAGCGAGCCGCGTCGGCACCGTCGATGATCCGGTGGTCGTACGAGAGCGCGAGGTACACGTAGGACCGGATGGCGATCGCGTCTGCGCCGCCGACCTTGACCAGGCCCGGACGCTTGACGACCGTGCCCGTGCCGAGGATCGCGGACTGCGGCAGGAAGACGACGGGAGTGTCGAACAGTGCGCCACGAGAACCGGTGTTGGTCAGCGTGAACGTGCCACCGGCGAGCTCGTCGGGCTTCAGCTTGTTGTCGCGGGTCCGGGCGGCCAGGTCGGCGATCTCGTGTGCGATCTGCGCGATGTTCTTCGACGCGGCGTCACGCAGCACGGGGGTGAGCAGACCGCGCTCGGTGTCGACCGCGATCGAGACGTTCTCGCTGGCGGGGTAGACGATGTTCTCGCCGTCGACCGTCGCGTTCACGATCGGGAACGCCTGGAGGGCCTCCGCGGTCGCGAGGGCGAAGAACGGCAGGAAGGAGAGCTTGTCGCCCGTCTTCTCCAGGAACGACGCCTTCACGCTGTCGCGGTACTCGGCGAGGGCCGTGACATCGACCTCGACGACCGTGGTCAGCTGGGCCGTCTGCTGCATCGACTCCACCGCACGCTTGGCGAGGACCTTGCGCAGACGCGACATCGGCTGAGTGGTGCCGCGCAGCGGGGAGACCTCGAGCGGGGCAGGAGCGGGAGCCGCCGCCGCAGCCGGTGCTGCCGACGCGGTCTCCGCAGCCTTGAGGACGTCTTCCTTGCGGATGCGACCGCCCACACCGGTTCCGGTGACGGAGGCCAGATCCACGCCCTGCTGGGAAGCCAGGCGACGCACGAGCGGCGTCACGTACAGGTTGTCGTTCTCGGTCGGGAGCGCCAGCTTCGACTCGGCCGGAGCCGCAGCGGCAGCAGGTGCCGGAGCAGCCGGAGCCGGGGCGGCGGGTGCCGGAGCCGCAGCAGGAGCCTCAGCAGCAGGTGCCGGTGCGGCGGGTGCCTCAGCGGCGGGAGCCGGAGCGGCGGCAGCCGGTGCAGCACCGGAGCCGACGCGGGCCAGGACGGCGCCGACCTCGACGGTCTCGTCCTCACCGGCGACGATCTCCTGGAGAACGCCGGCGACCGGCGACGGGATCTCGGTGTCGACCTTGTCGGTGGAGATCTCGAGGAGGGCCTCGTCGACCTCGATGTTGTCGCCGACCTGCTTCAGCCAGCGGGTCACGGTGCCCTCGGTGACGCTCTCACCCAGCTCGGGGAGAACGATGTCGGTCGCATCGCCGGCCGGCTCGGACTCGGCGGCGGGAGCCGGAGCCTCTGCGGCGGGTGCGGGCTCGGCCGGTGCAGCCTCGGCGGCCGGTGCAGCCTCGGGAGCCGGTGCAGCCTCGGGAGCCGGTGCGGCCTCGGCGGCAGGCGCCGCGGCGGCAGGGGCATCCTCGGCGGGTGCCGCGCTGCTGCCGTCGCCGATGCGGGCGAGGAGAGCGCCGACCTCGACGGTCTCGTCCTCGGCCACGAGGATCTCCTCGATGACGCCGCTGACGGGGGAGGGGATCTCGGTGTCGACCTTGTCGGTCGAGATCTCGAGCAGGCCCTCATCCGCCTGCACGGTGTCTCCCACCTGCTTGAGCCAGCGGGTGACCGTACCCTCTGTGACGCTCTCGCCGAGAGCGGGGAGGACGACGGATGTGCTCATGACTGAGTCTCCTTAAAGAAGTTGTATGACGCTTGTCTAGCTTAGTGACTCGGGCACCGGTTGGTGCTCAGAGGGCGTGCAGGGGCTTGCCGGCCAGCGCGAGGAAGGCTTCGCCGAGGGCCTCGCTCTGGGTCGGGTGGGCATGGATCAGGGGGGCGATGTCCTCGGGGTGCGCTTCCCAGGCGACGGCGAGCTGGCCCTCGGTGATGAGCTCTCCGACGCGATCGCCGAGGAGGTGGACACCGACGACGGGGCCGTCCTTGAGGCGGACCACCTTGACGAGACCGCTCGTCCCGATGATCTCGCTCTTGCCGTTCCCGGCGAGGTTGTACTCGTACGCGACGACCGCGTCCGCGCCGTGCTCGGCGACGGCGGCTTCCTCCGTCACGCCGACCGAGGCGACCTCGGGGCTCGAGTAGGTCACCTTCGGGATCTGCACGTCGGGGATGTTGGCGGAGGAGAGCCCCGCGATCCGCTCCGCGACGGCGATGCCCTGCTGGAAGCCGCGGTGGGCGAGCTGAAGTCCGGGCACGATGTCGCCGACGGCCCACACACCCGGGACGCCGGTGCGCAGGTTCTCGTCGACCGTCACGAAGCCGCGGTCGAGGACGACGCCGGCTTCCTCGAAACCGAGGTCGGCGGTGACGGGGCCGCGTCCGACCGCCACGAGGAGGTAGTCGGCCGTGAACTCCTTGCCGTCTTCCAGGGTGACGGTGACGGACGTGTCGTCCTGGACCGCGTTCTGGAACCGGACGCCGAGGGAGTACTGGATGCCGCGGCGGCGGAACGCCCGCTCGAGTCCCTTGCTCAGGGCGATGTCCTCGTTCGGGACGAGGTGCGGCAGTGCCTCGATGATCGTGACCTCGGAGCCGAAGGAGCGCCAGACGCTGGCGAACTCGACGCCGATCACGCCGCCGCCCAGGATGAGCACCCGCTCCGGGATGACGTCGAGGGCGAGGGCCTGCTCGCTCGTGAGGATGCGCCCGCCGATGTCGAGGCCCGGCAGCGAGCGGCTGTAGGAACCGGTGGCGAGGACCACGTCCGCGCCCACGTACACGTCATCGCCGACGCTGACGCTGTGGTCGGGGTTGAGTCGACCGAGTCCGGCGACGGTCGTGATGCCGCGCGCCTTGACGAGCCCCTCGAGACCCTTGAACTTCTTCGCGACGATCCCTTCGCGGTACGCGCGGACGCCGGCGGGGTCGATGCCCTCGAGCGTCGCGGTCACGCCGACGGATGCAGCGTCGCGCACGTGCTCGGCGACCTCGGCCGCATGCAGCAGCGCCTTGGTCGGGATGCAGCCGCGGTGCAGGCAGGTCCCGCCGACCTTGTCCTTCTCGATGAGTGCGACCGTCTTGCCGAGCTCACTCGCACGCAGCGCCGCGGCGTAGCCGCCGCTGCCGCCGCCCAGGACGACGACGTCGAAGGTGTGGGTTGTCATGTGTCATGCCTCCTTGTGGGATGCTGCGGCGAAGGCGACGATCGATCGGACCATCGCCCCCGTGGGGCCCTTCTCGGTGAAGCCGTACGGCGATCCGCCGTGCTCGCCGGAGCCGGCGATGTCGAGGTGCACCCAGGGGATGCGCGGGGCGTCCTCGGCCTCGGAGGTGCGTCCGACGAAGCGGCGCAGGAACAGGCCGGCGAACGACGCGCCACCCATCCGGTCGCCCATGTTCGCGTTCTGCAGGTCGGCGATGGGGGACTCGAGCGACTCCTCCATGTAGGTCGGCAGGGGCATGTGCCAGGCCGGCTCGGCGACCTGCTCGGCGGCGGTGAGGAACTCGGCGACCGTGTCGTCGTCGCCGAACACGCCCGTGTGCCGGTGTCCCAGGGCGGCGACGATCGCACCCGTGAGCGTGGCGACGTCGATGATCACGTCGGGCTGCTCGCGGCTCGCGGCGACCAGTCCGTCGGCGAGCACCAGGCGGCCCTCGGCATCCGTGTTCTGCACCTCGACGGTCGTGCCGTCGAGGATGCGGATCACGTCGCCGGGGCGCAGCGCGCGGCCGGAGGGCATGTTGTCCGTGATGCACAGCCACGCGGTCACGTGCACCGGGAGCTCCAGCGCGGCGATCGCACGGAGCGCGGCGAGGGAGGTGGCGGCTCCGGCCATGTCGAACTTCATCCCGACCATGGACGCGGCGGGCTTCAGCGAGAGACCGCCGGTGTCGAAGGTGATGCCCTTCCCGACCAGCGCGATGTGACGGGTGGCACCGGCGGGGGCGTAGTCCAGACGCACCAGGCGCGGAGGACGGTCCGACCCCTGACCCACGCCGAGGATGCCGCCGAAGCCCTGCTCGGCGAGAGCCTTCTCGTCGAGGATCTCGACCGTGACGTCGAGGTCGGCGACGCTCTCCGCGGCGCTCTCCGCGAGCTGAGCGGGGCTCTGCCACTCGGCGGGCACGTTCACGAGGTCCTTGATGAGGGCGACGGCGTCGCCGATCACCTGCGCGTGCGTCGCGTCCGCATCGTCGAGAGCAGCGTGGAGGGTGACCGCGGTCGCCCGGGTCTTCCCCTTCTCGGTGCGGTAGCCGTCGAAGCGATGACCGCCGAGCACGGCGCCCTCGGCAGCGGCGGCGGCGAA
>Ga0160431_100471_pt1 | contig 16935 bp, 16 predicted proteins | sample HID1971K_E0MG_FD_108212 | JGI IMG/M metagenome (GOLD analysis project Ga0160431, IMG submission 108212) | Enriched millipede-associated microbial communities from UW Madison campus, WI, USA - HID1971K_E0 MG | ecosystem: Host-associated > Arthropoda: Insects > Digestive system > Unclassified ...
GCCGGCCTTGGCCGTCACGGTCGTTTTTACGAATCCCTCCCTCTTAAAGGCCTGGATCAATGAGCAAGCAACCCTCCCTGAGCTACAAGGACGCCGGTGTAGACATCGACGCCGGCGAAGCACTGGTCGAACGCATCAAGGGCGTGGCAAAACGCACCGCACGCCCTGAAGTCATGGGTGGCCTGGGTGGCTTCGGCGCCCTCTGCGAGATCCCGGCCGGCTACAAACAGCCTGTGCTGGTCTCCGGCACCGACGGCGTCGGCACCAAGCTGCGCCTGGCGCTGAACCTGAACAAGCACGACAGCATCGGCCAGGACCTGGTCGCCATGTGCGTCAACGACCTGGTGGTCTGCGGCGCCGAGCCGCTGTTCTTCCTCGACTACTACGCCACCGGCAAGCTCAACGTCGACGTGGCCGCCACCGTGGTCACCGGCATCGGCGCCGGCTGTGAACTGGCTGGCTGCTCCCTGGTCGGCGGCGAAACCGCCGAAATGCCAGGCATGTACGAAGGCGAAGACTACGACCTGGCCGGCTTCTGCGTCGGCGTGGTGGAAAAGGCCGAGATCATCGACGGCTCCAAGGTCGCCACTGGCGACGCGCTGATCGCCCTGCCCTCCTCCGGCCCGCACTCCAACGGTTACTCGCTGATCCGCAAGATCCTCGAAGTGTCCGGCACCGACATCGAGAACACCCAGCTCGACGGCAAGCCGCTGACCGACCTGCTGATGGCGCCGACCCGCATCTACGTCAAGCCGCTGCTGCAACTGATCAAGCAGACCGGCGCGGTCAAGGCCATGGCCCACATCACCGGTGGCGGCCTGCTGGACAACATCCCGCGCGTCCTGCCGAAAGACGCCCAGGCCGTGGTTGACGTGGCCAGCTGGCAGCGCCCGGTCGTGTTCGACTTCCTGCAGGAAAAGGGCAACGTCGATGAACACGAAATGCACCGCGTGCTGAACTGCGGCGTCGGCATGGTCATCTGCGTAGCCCAGGACCAGGTCGAAGCCGCCCTCAACGTCCTGCGCGCCGAAGGCGAGCAGCCGTGGGTCATCGGCCGCATCGAGCAGGCCGCCGAAGGCGCTGCCCAGGTCGAGCTGCAGAACCTCAAGGCACACTGATGCCAAGTTCGCCCTGCAATGTCGTGGTACTGCTGTCGGGTTCCGGCAGCAACCTGCAAGCTTTGATCGACAGCTGCCGCGGTGAAACCAGCCCAGTACGCATCGCCGCGGTGATTTCCAACCGCGCCGATGCCTACGGCCTGCAACGGGCTGCGGCGGCCGGCATCGCCACTGCCGTGCTGGACCACACTGCTTTCGACGGCCGCGAAGCCTTCGATGATGCGCTGATGGCGCGCATCGACGGTTTCGCCCCGGACCTGGTGGTACTGGCCGGTTTCATGCGCATCCTCAGTGGTGGCTTCGCGCGCCATTACCAAGGCCGCCTGCTCAATATCCACCCGTCGCTGCTGCCCAAGTACAAGGGCCTGCATACCCACCGACGGGCGCTGGAAGCGGGCGACACCGAGCATGGCTGCAGCGTACACTTCGTCACCGAGGAACTCGATGGCGGCCCTCTGGTCGTACAGGCAGTGGTACCGGTCGCGCCAGCTGATACAGCTGAAAGCCTGGCGCAACGGGTACACCACCAGGAACACCAGATCTACCCGCTGGCAGTGCACTGGTTTGCCGAGGGGCGCTTGCGCCTGGGTGAACAGGGTGCGTTACTGGATGGCCAGCCCCTGCCGGCCAGTGGTCATTTGATTCGACCCTAGGAGAAATTATGCGTCGCGCCCTGCTCTTGGCTCTTGCCGTGCTTGCCCTGCCACTCCAGGCAGCTGACCTGAAGCCTTTCTCGGCCAGCTACACCGCCGACTGGAAGCAATTGCCCATGAGCGGGACTGCCGAGCGCAGCCTGGTCAAGAATGCCAACGGCACCTGGGACCTTAACTTCAAGGCTTCCATGATGATCGCCAGCCTGACCGAGCAAAGCACCCTGCGCCTGGACAACGACACACTGTTGCCGCAGAAGTATCACTTCGAACGCGGCGGCCTGGGCAAGGCCAAGAAGGTCGACCTGAACTTCGACTGGAACGCCAAGAAAGTGACCGGCAGCGACCGCGGTGACGCAATCAGCCTGCCGCTCAACCGCGGCGTGCTGGACAAGTCCTCCTACCAGCTGGCACTGCAGCATGACGTGGCCGCTGGCAAGAAAAGCATGACCTACCAGGTGGTCGACGGTGACGAGATCGACACCTACGACTTCCGCGTCCTGGGCACCGAGAAAGTCACCACCAAGACCGGCCAGGTCGATGCGGTGAAGGTCGAGCGCGTGCGCGACCCGAGCCAGAGCAAGCGCATCACCGAACTGTGGTTCGCCAAGGAATGGGACTACCTGCTGGTGCAATTGCGCCAGGTCGAAACCGATGGCAAGGAGTATGTGATCGTGCTGCAGGATGGCACGGTCGACGGCAAGGCGGTGAAAGGCAACTGATTCTCTGCAGCCCGTAATACTCGGAGCCCCGCCCTGTGCGGGGCTTCTTTTTGCCTGGGATATCCACCGGTACATGAAACTTGTTTCATGGCGGTTTTACTTACTTAGCCTGCTAACAAACTCTATAAAAGGGGTGTGCGACACAATGTCGCAACCAACCAAGAAGTGGAGTTTACCGATGACAGTCCAAGTAACCGAACGCGACGAATCGAGAATGTCCCACGAAGGCGTGGCCGCTGGCGTGCGGATCTGGGATGTGCACCAGCAGGGCCAACTGGTGGGCATGTTCCACCATGAACATGAAGCTCATCAGTACCGTGTAGAGCTCGAAGACCTGGAAAACCAGCGCGACATGCAGTGACCCCACCTTCCATGAAAAAGCCCCGCCTAGGCGGGGCTTTTCAGACTTACCACATCAGATCATCCGGGATCTTGTAGGCCGCATACGGGTCGTCCTCGTCCGCTTCCTCGACATGGGTGTTGAGCAACAGGATGCGGTTAGGGTCGCGCTCCTGGATCTTCACCGCCGCTTCCCGCGGAATCACTTCGTAACCACCGCCATGGGCAACGATCGCCAGTGCGCCGTTGCTGAGCTTGCTGCGCATCAAGGCGTTGACGGCAATGCGCTTGACCTTCTTGTCATCGACGAAGTTGTAGTAATCCTCGGTGTTCAACTTGGGCAGGCGGGTCGCTTCGATCAACTGCTTGACCTGTGCGGCACGGGCTTTCTGCTCGGCCTTCTCCTGCTGCTGGCGGTTCAGTTCCTGGTCACGCTTGGCCTTCTCGGCCATGGCTTCCTTGGCCATGCGCTGCTGGCTGTCGTCGACTTCGACCTGGCCCTTGTGCTCCAGGCGTTTCTGTTTCTTCTCGGCCTTGTTGGCCTGGGAGACCTGTTTCTGGTTGACCAGACCGGCCTTGAGCAATTGATCGCGAAGGGAAATACTCATGGATGTTCACTCACTTATGCAGCCACTCAGCCGCAGCTGGGCAGGTTCTTTTCCTGACGCTTGGCTTCTCCCCAAAGGGCGTCCAGTTCGTCAAGGTTACAATCTTCGATGGGTCGACCGCTGTCGCGCAATGCCTGTTCGATGAAGCGGAAACGCCGCTCGAACTTGCGGTTGGCGCGGCGCAGGGCGTTTTCCGGGTCTTGCTTGAGGTGGCGGGCCAGGTTGACGGCAGCAAACAGCAGGTCACCGACCTCGTCTTCCAGGGCCTGGGCATCACCCTCGGCCATGGCCTGCAGCACTTCGTCGAGCTCCTCGCGGACCTTGTCGAGCACTGGCAAGGCATCCGGCCAGTCGAACCCGACAGTGGCCGCGCGCTTCTGCAGTTTGGCCGCCCGTGACAAGGCCGGCAAGGTTGCAGGCACGTCATCGAGCAACGACAGCTGCTCTGGGCCACTCTTCTCGGCGCGTTCCTCGGCCTTGATCTCCTCCCAGCGCGACTTGACCTGGGCCTCGCTCAGGCTGGGGGTATCCAGCGGCGCGTAGAGTTCGCCGGTGGGGAAGACATGGGGGTGACGACGGATGAGCTTGCGGGTGATGGCATCGACCACGCCGTCGAACTCGAAACGCCCCTCCTCCCGGGCCAGCTGGCTGTAGTAGACCACCTGGAACAGCAGGTCGCCGAGCTCGCCCTGCAGGTGCTCGAAGTCACCGCGCTCGATGGTATCGGCGACCTCGTAGGCTTCCTCGATGGTGTGCGGGACAATGCTGGCGTAGTTCTGCTTGAGGTCCCATGGGCAGCCGTACTGCGGGTCGCGCAGGCGGGCCATGAGGTGCAGCAGGTCTTCGAGGGTGTAGGTCATTTAAGCAGGTCCTTCGGTGGTGCCTTCTTCGCGGGGCAAGCCCGCTCCCACAGGGCCAGTGCATGGCTGAATGCTTGCACCCAATCCTGTGGGAGCGGGCTTGCCCCGCGAAGGGGACGCCGCTGTTTCAAGGGGTTCGATTACGCCGCGTCTCGATGATGTTCGGCAACTGCGAGATCCTGCCCAGCAGGCGCCCCAGCGCATCCAGGCCAGGAATCTCGATGGTCAGCGACATCAGCGCCGTGTTGTCTTCCTTGTTCGAGCGGGTGTTCACCGCCAGTACGTTGATCTTCTCGTTCAGCAGCACCTGTGACACGTCGCGCAGCAAGCCCGGCCGGTCGTAGGCACGGATGACGATATCGACCGGGTAGGTCTGTACCGGTATCGGCCCCCAACTCACCTGGATCATCCGCTCCGGCTCACGCCCGGCCAGCTGCAGCACCGAGGCGCAGTCCTGGCGGTGAATGCTCACGCCGCGGCCCTGGGTGATGTAGCCGACGATGGCATCGCCCGGCAGCGGCTGGCAGCAGCCGGCCATCTGTGTCAGCAGGTTGCCCACGCCCTGGATCTGGATATCGCCACGCTTGCCGGTACGCGGGCCGGTAGGCTTGCGCGGCACCAGCTCGATCTGTTCGATGCGATCGGGTTCGAGCAACTGCTGAGCGGCGTTGACCAGGTGCGCCAGGCGCAGGTCGCCGGCACCGAGCGAAGCGAACATGTCCTCGGCGGTCTTGACGTTGGTCTTCTCGGCCAGGCGCTCGAAGTCCACCTGGGGCAGGCCCAGACGGCTGAGTTCGCGTTCGAGCAGGGTCTTGCCGGCGGCGACGTTCTGGTCGCGCGCCTGCAGCTTGAACCAGTGGACGATCTTGGCCCGCGCCCGCGAGGTGGTGACATAGCCGAGGTTGGAGTTCAGCCAGTCGCGGCTCGGGTTGCCGTGCTTGCTGGTGATGATCTCCACCTGCTCGCCGGTCTGCAGGCTGTAGTTGAGCGGCACGATGCGCCCGTTGATCTTGGCGCCACGGCAGTTGTGGCCGATCTCGGTGTGTACGCGGTAGGCGAAGTCCAGCGGGGTAGCGCCCTTGGGCAGGTCGATGGCATGGCCGTCCGGGGTGAATACATAGACCCGGTCCGGTTCGATATCGACCCGCAGCTGCTCGGCCAGGCCACCGATGTCGCCCAGCTCTTCGTGCCATTCGAGCACCTGGCGCAGCCAGGAAATCTTCTCTTCGTAGTGGTTGGAGCTGGGCTTGACGTCGGTGCCCTTGTAGCGCCAGTGGGCGCACACGCCGAGCTCGGCCTCCTCGTGCATGCCGTGGGTACGGATCTGCACTTCCAGCACCTTGCCCTCGGGGCCGATCACCGCCGTGTGCAGCGAGCGGTAGCCGTTCTCCTTGGGGTTGGCGATGTAGTCGTCGAATTCCTTGGGAATGTGGCGCCAGAGGGTGTGGACGATGCCCAGCGCGGTGTAGCAGTCGCGCACTTCGGGCACCAGCACGCGCACTGCGCGCACGTCGTAGATCTGGCTGAACTCCAGGCCTTTGCGCTGCATCTTGCGCCAGATCGAATAGATGTGTTTCGCCCGGCCGCTGATATCGGCATTGACGCCAGTGGCCAGCAGTTCGTTCTGCAGCTGGTTCATCACATCGCTGATGAAGCGTTCGCGGTCCAGCCGGCGCTCATGCAGCAGTTTGGCGATCTGCTTGTACTGATCGGGTTCGAGGTAGCGGAAGGACAGATCTTCCAGCTCCCACTTGATATGGCCGATCCCCAGGCGGTGGGCCAGCGGCGCATAGATGTCGAACACTTCGCGGGCCACGCGCAGGCGCTTTTCGTCATCGGCGGATTTCACCGCACGGATCGCGCAGGTGCGCTCGGCCAGCTTGATCAGTGCCACGCGCACGTCGTCGACCATCGCCACGAGCATCTTGCGCAGGTTCTCGACCTGCGCCTGGGAACCGAGTACCAGCGATTGGCGCGGGCTGAGGCTGGCGCTGATGGCGGCCATGCGCAGCACGCCGTCGATCAGCTTGGACACTACCGGGCCGAAACGCTGGCCGACTTCGGCCAGGGTCACCTTGCCCTCACGCACCGAACGATAGATGACCGCCGCCACCAGGGAGTCCTGGTCGAGCTTGAGGTCGGCGAGGATTTCGGCGATCTCAAGACCTGCCTGGAAACTGGAGGTACCATCGGCCCATGAATGCTTGGCCGGGTTGCCCTTCTTCTCGATTTCCTGGGCGAACTCGCAGGCCTCTTTGAGTGCCACGCGATCCAATGCCGAATCGACGCTCACCACATGATCCAGCCATGCTTCGAGATTGATACTGCCGTCGGTGTTGACCGGCTGGTGCACTCTCACCTGTACCATCTTTCTTTTACCTTTCCATACAGCGCACCCCATGGGTGCACTGGCTATCACCGTGCGACTCCCAGTCCATGGAAGCCGCACCAAGGGGCCAGTTCGCTAGCCCGCTTCGAATAACGCCATGGCTTCGACATGCGCCGTCTGAGGAAACATGTCGAGAATCCCGGCCCTTTTTAACCGGTACCCCTGGCCGACCAGCACCTGGGCGTCTCGCGCCAGCGTGGCCGGGTTGCACGATACGTAGACCAGCCGTCTGGCCTTGAGGCGTGCGATGCCTTGCACCACCTCGAACGCACCGTCGCGCGGTGGATCCAAGAGTACCGCAGAAAAGCCCTCGGCGGCCCATCCGGCGCCTGCCAAAGGCTGCGATAAATCGGCCTGAAAAAACCGTGCGTTATGCACATTGTTGTTTCGGGCATTGGCTGCGGCGCGGTCGACCATGGCCTGTACACCTTCCACCGCCACCACTTCACGTGCCTGACGGGCCAGCGGCAAGGCGAAGTTGCCCAGGCCGCAGAACAGGTCCAGCACACGCTCGTCGGCCTGCGGCGCGAGCCAGGCCAGCGCCTGCTCGATCATCGCCGTGTTGACCTGGGCATTGACCTGGACGAAATCGCCCGGGCGCCATGCCAGCTCAAGCTGCCAGGGCTCCAGGGCAAAGCCCAGTTTCGCCTCGGCATCCACCGGCGCCGGCTCACCTTCGCCTTGCAGCCAGAGCTGCGCGTTGGCTTCGCTGCAGAATGCCTGCAGCCGCGCCAGGTCTTGCGCCGACAACGGCGCCACATGCCGAACCAGTACAGCTTCGGCGGTGCCGCTGAACAACTCCACATGGCCGATCGACTGTGGCTTGCTCAGCGAGTGCAGCACGGTCGGCAAGTGACGAAGAATAGATTGCAAAGGCTGTACCAGCACTGCGCAGTCATCTATGGAGACAATTTCCTGACTGGCTTCGGCGCGAAATCCCACATCCAGCTGGCGCGCTTTCACATCCCAGCGCACCGCTACCCGCGCCCGGCGCCGGTAGCCGAACTCCGGGCCGCTCAAGGGTGCAGCCCACTCTTCGGGCTGTACGCCGGCAACCCGCTGCAGCTGTTCAGCCAGGGTGCGCTGCTTGAGCGCCAGTTGGGCGTCGTGCGGCAGGTGCTGCAGGTTGCAGCCACCGCAGCGTTCGTAGTGGCGGCACGGCGCCTGGCGGCGTTCCGGGCTGGCTTGCAGTACCCGCTCCAGGCGCGCTTCGACTACCTTGCCGCGGGCATTGAGTACCCGCGCCTCGACCGCCTCACCGGCCAGCGCTCCGCTGACGAACCAGGTGCGCCCATCGAGGAAGGCGATGCCGCGGCCGTCACCGGCCAGGCGCTCGATTTCCAGACGCTGCTTCTTGCCCACGGGGACCTGGGGGGTGCGGTTGCCGCCGGCCGGCTGGAAGCGCAGGCCGCTGTTGCTTTTCTTTCTGGACATTTAGCTCGGGTCGAACAGGCCGGTGGACAGGTAACGGTCGCCGCGGTCACAGATGATCGCAACCATCACCGCGTTTTCCACTTCTTGGGACAGGCGCAGCATGGCTGCCACCGCACCACCGGAAGACACGCCGCAGAAAATGCCCTCTTCGCGGGCAAGGCGGCGGGTGGTTTCCTCGGCCTCCTGCTGGGACATGTCGACCACGCGGTCGACGCGGGTGGCGTCGAAGATTTTCGGCAGGTACTCCTCGGGCCAGCGGCGAATGCCCGGAATCGCCGAGCCTTCCATCGGTTGCAGGCCAACGATCTGCACCGCCGGGTTCTGCTCCTTGAGGTACTGCGAGCAGCCCATGATGGTACCGGTGGTGCCCATGGAGCTGACGAAATGGGTAATGGTGCCCTGGGTCTGCTGCCAGATCTCCGGGCCGGTGCTGGTGTAATGGGCGATCGGGTTGTCGCCGTTGGCGAACTGGTCGAGGACCAGGCCGCGGCCTTCGGCCTGCAGCTTCTCGGCCAGGTCGCGGGCGCCTTCCATGCCCTCTTCCTTGGTCACCAGAATCAGCTCGGCACCGTAGGCGGTCATGGCAGCCTTGCGCTCGGCGGTGGAGTTGTCGGGCATGATCAGGATCATCTTGTAACCCTTGATCGCCGCCGCCATGGCCAAGGCGATGCCGGTGTTGCCGGAGGTAGCTTCGATCAGGGTATCGCCGGGCTTGATCTGGCCGCGCAATTCGGCGCGGGTGATCATCGACAGTGCCGGGCGGTCCTTCACGGAGCCGGCGGGATTGTTACCTTCGAGCTTGAGCAGGAGAGTGTTGCTGGTTTCTCCAGCGATGCGCTGCAGGCGAACCAGGGGCGTATTGCCGACGCAATCGGCGATGGTTGGGTACTGCAAGGTCATGGTGTATTTCACAATCCGGACGGCAGGGGTGCCTATCATACCGGCAAACCCTTCGCCGCCATATCACGCAATCTGTGGTCGGTATAGCTACAAGCTATATGGCCTTGTGTTGTCGGTACCGGCCCTATCGCCGGCAAGCCGGCTCCCACAGGGTCAGCGCTTCACTACGACACTTGCGGGAGCCGGCTTGCCGGCGATGGGGCCGGCGCATGAACCGGCAGGCGCATGCACAAGCGCAGCCCGCGCTTGCCATTCTCGGCCCACAAGGTGCCGCCCTGACGCTGGATCGCGCTGCGGGCAATGCTCAACCCCAGACCGAACCCACCATCCCCCGGGCGCGAGCCGTCGAGGCGGGAAAACGGCGCGAAGATCCGCTCCAGGTCGCCCTCGGCCACGCCACCGCCCTCATCTCCCAGCCACAACCGCCAATAGCTACCCTCGCGCTGCCCGCCCAAACGCACCAGGCCGTTTTCCGGCGAATGGCGGATGGCGTTGCGCAGCATGTTTTCGACGGCCTGGGCCAGGTGGTTGAGGTTGCCCTGCACCCAGCAATCGGCCGGCAGTTCGCAACGCAGGCGCTCAGGCGACCAGCCGCTTTCATAACAGGCATCCTCGACCAACAGCTCCCACAACGCCTGTACCTGGATCGGCTCAAGGTTCATCGGTGCCCGTTCGGCATCCTGCCAGGCCAGCTGCAGGGTGTCCTCGACCAGCTGCTGCATGCAGTCCACCTCACGACCCAACCGCTCGCGCAGGCGCTCAAGGTCGGTTTCACCGTCACAGGCCACGCGCAACCGGCTCAGGGGCGTGCGCATCTCGTGGGACAAATCGCGCAGCAGCTGCTGCTGCATGGCCACCGTGCCCTGCAGCCGCTCGGCCATCTGGTCGAAGGCACGCGCCAGTTCGCCCAGCTCGTCATGCCGGGCGATGGTGCGTGAGTCCAGACGTGCCGAGAGCTGGTCGGCGCGCCAGGCGTTGGCCTGCTCGCGCAGCTGGTTGAGCGGCACGATCAGCATGCGGTACAGGCCGATGCACAGCAGCAAGGTGAACAGGCCAGGAATGATGCCGTTGGTGACGACACGCCAGGCCATCTGGTACTGACCGGGGGTGAAACGTGTCGGCAACTCGATCACCAGCATGCCTTGCGCCGGCGCCCCAGGGAACGGAATGCGCAGCCAGGGCTGGTCGATGCTGCGCCGGCTCATGGGCCAGTCGACACCGCGCAGGCGCGTCAGGCGTTGCATGATCTCCGGGCCCAGGGTGGCACTGTTCAAGGGCCGCAGCTGGCTGTCGAGCACGCCGAGCCAGCCCTGCTCGCGCTGCTGCATGGCCGCGACCCATTGATCCAGCCCGGCCTGCCCGCCGCTGCGCCAGGCCTGCTCGGCTTCGCTGGCATAGCCGCGCAGCACCTGGCGGGCGGGCTCGTCGAGAAACGCGTTCTGGGTTTCCATGTGGCGGCCCCAGGTGTAGCTCAGGCCGATCATCAGCAGGCAAAAACCCACCAGCAGGATCGTCAGCTTCCAGAACAGCGAATGACGGTCGAGCATCGCTCACTCCGCCTCGCCGACACTGAGCACGTAGCCCTTGCCCCAGACGGTGCGGATCTGCCGCTCGTAGTAGCCGATACCCTTGAGCTTGCGGCGAATCTGGCTGACATGCATGTCCAGGCTGCGGTCATGGCGCGAATAGCCACGCTGCAACACCTGCTGATAAAGGAAGGGTTTGCTCAGCACCTCGTCGAAGTTGCGATTGAGGATGTCGAACAGACGGTATTCGCTAGGGGTGAGGCCCGCATGCTGGCCGCCCAGGCTGACATCGCACAGGCCATCGTCGAAGCGGAGCTCGCCCGTGGCGAGTTCCTGCGCTGGCTGGTGCCGACGTTCGAGGGCGACGCGGCGCAGGATCGCCTCGATGCGAACCTGCAACTCGGCCATGCTGAAAGGCTTGGGCAGATAGTCGTCGGCTCCACGCTGGAAGCCACAGATTCGATCGGCTTCCGCGCCCAGTGCCGACATCAGGATCACCGGCGTGGCGCTGCGTCGACGCAACTGGGCCAGGGCGTCCAGGCCGTTCAGCCCCGGCAGGAGGATATCCAGCAGTACCACGTCGAAGGCCTGCCGACCGGCCGTTTCCAGGCCTTCGAGCCCGTTGCGGCACCAGGTCACCTGGAAGCCACCACGCTGCAATTCCTCATGCAGGTAGGCGCCCAGTACCGGGTCGTCCTCGATGGCCAGGATGCTGGAGGTGTGAATAGCTACGGGATTCATTGGCAACTGCCATGCATTCTCAATTGCGTGCAATTATTGAGCATGCTACCGATCTAGGCAACCGCCCCGCGACCAATGCAGTGACAGCCCAGAGAAAACACCGCAAAGAGGTGCATTCATGCGGCAGGCAGAGTAACTTTCCGCTTTGGCTCGCGGCTCCGGCCGCGGCGTACAGGCACATGACAGGAGGCTGGTGTGCTCGATCGTTTGGGAATCCGCAGCCGGGTTCTGTTGCTGGCACTGCTACCGGCCAGCCTGATGGCGTTGGTGCTGGGCTGCTACTTCACCTGGTTGCAGCAAAATGAGTTGCGCACCCAACTGTTGCAGCGCGGCAAGATGATCGCCGAGCAACTGGCTCCGCTGGCCGCCCCTGCCCTGGCCCGACTGACGCCCGCGCAGCTTGAGCGCATCGCTGCGCAAACCCTGGAACAGGCCGATGTGCGCGCCGTGGCGTTCCTTGCCCCGGACCGCAGCCGCCTGGCCCACGCCGGCCCCAGCATGATCAACCAGGCGCCCAGCGGCGGCACCGGCACCCAGCTGCTGGAGCGCAGCGGCAACGACGCCACCCGCTACCTGATGCCGGTGTTCGGTCATCACCGCGACCTGGCCACCGATGCCGTGCCAGCCGAAGCCGAGCGTCTGCTGGGCTGGGTCGAAATTGAACTGTCCCACGACGGCACACTGCTGCGTGGCTACCGCAATCTGTTCACTACCGTGCTGCTGATCCTGGCCTGCCTTGGCCTCAGTGGCCTGCTGGCGATGCGCATGAGCCGTACCATCAATGACCCGATCGCGCGCATCAAGCATGCGGTCAACCAGCTCAAGGACGGCCATCTCGAAGAGCGCCTGCCCGCCATGGGCAGCCACGAACTGGACGAACTGGCACGCGGTATCAACCGCATGGCCGAGACCCTGCACAGCGCCCACGAAGAACTGCAGCACAGCATCGACCAGGCCACCGAGGACGTGCGCCAGAACCTGGAAACCATTGAAATCCAGAACATCGAGCTGGACATGGCGCGCAAGGAGGCCCTGGAGGCCAGCCGTATCAAGTCGGAGTTCCTGGCCAACATGAGCCACGAGATCCGCACGCCGCTCAACGGTATTCTCGGGTTCACCCACCTGCTGCAGAAAAGCGAGCTGACCCCGCGCCAGCTGGATTACCTGAGCACCATCGAAAAGTCCGCCGACAACCTGCTGGGGATCATCAACGAGATCCTCGACTTCTCCAAGATCGAGGCCGGCAAACTGGTGCTCGACAGCATCCCGTTCAACCTGCGCGACCTGATCCAGGACACCCTGACCATCCTCGCCCCCGCCGCCCACGCCAAGCAGCTCGAACTGCTCAGCCTGATCTACCGCGACACGCCGTCGTCGCTGGTCGGTGACCCGTTGCGGCTCAAGCAGATCCTCACCAACCTGGTGAGCAACGCGATCAAGTTCACCCGCGAAGGCACCATCGTCGTGCGGGCGATGCTCGAAGACGAACACGAAGACAGCGCGCAACTGCGCATCAGCGTGCAGGACACTGGTATCGGCCTGTCGCCGCAGGACGTGCGCACGCTGTTCCAGGCATTCAGCCAGGCGGACAACTCGCTGGCCCGGCAACCGGGCGGCACAGGCCTGGGCCTGGTGATCTCCAAGCGCCTGATCGAACAGATGGGTGGCGAGATCGGGGTCGACAGCACGCCGGGCGAAGGCTCGCAGTTCTGGATCAGCCTGAGCCTGCCCAAGGCCCACGACGACATGGAGGAGCAGCCGCTGCAACCGCTGCTGGGCCGTCGCGCGGCGATCGTCGATGGCCATGAGCTGGCGCGCCAGGCCCTCGAACACCAGCTGGAGGACTGCGGCCTGAGCGTGAGCCTGTTCGCCTCCTGCGATCATCTGCTGCAGGGTGTGCAGGCTGCGCACCAGGCCGGCCTGCCGTTCGAGTTCGCCGTACTGGGCGCCAACCTGGGCAGTATGTCGCCCGAGCAACTGGGCCACTACCACCAGCAACTGGAACGTTTCCAGTGCCTGTGCGTGGTGCTGTGCCCGACCACCGAACAGGCGCTTTACCACCCGTTCCTGCCCAATGGCCACGGTCAGCTGCTGTCCAAGCCAACTTGCACGCGCAAGCTGCGCCGCTTGCTGCTGGAGCTGCTGCAACCGCGTCGCCCGTTCGCCGAAACGAACGCGGGCAACCGCGGCGAGCGCCGGGCAAAGATCCTCTGTGTCGACGACAATCCCGCCAACCTGCTGCTGGTGCAGACCCTGCTCGAAGACCTGGGGGCCGATGTGCTGGCGGTCGACAACGGTCAGGCCGCACTGCAGGCGGTGCAGAGCGAAACCTTCGACCTGGTGCTGATGGACGTACAGATGCCCGGCATGGATGGGCGTGCCTGCACCGAGCAGATCCGCCTGTGGGAAAACACCCAGAGTGGCAGTCCGCTGCCGGTCGTCGCCCTCACCGCCCACGCCATGGCCAACGAAAAACGCGCCTTGCTGCACAGCGGCATGGACGACTACCTGACCAAACCGATCAGCGAACGCCAGCTGGTCCAGGTCGTGATGAAGTGGACCGGGTTGAGCCTGGGCGCCGCGCCCCTGGAGCGCCTGGATGAGCAGCAGGCCGATAGTCGTGACCTGCGGGTGCTCGACCCTGACGAAGGCCTGCGTCTGGCAGCCGGCAAGCCGGACCTGGCCGCCGACATGCTGACCATGCTGCTGGCGTCGCTGGACAGCGACCGCGAAGCGATCCGCGCGGCGCGCGAGGCCGAGGACCACACCGCGCTGATCGAGCAGGTGCATCGACTCAACGGGGCATCGCGTTATTGCGGCGTGCCGCAGCTGCGCGCGGCGTGCCAACGCAGTGAGACCTTGCTCAAGCAGAATCATCCGCAGGCGCAGCAGGCTCTGGATGAGCTGGACGGGGCGATCTGCCGGCTGGCGGCGCAGGCGCGGCTCAGCGCCTGACCTCAAGGGCCTTGTGGGAGCGGGCTTGTCTCGCGAACACGGGCCAAGCCCGTGCCAGACTATTCCAGTGCCTGGGCCGGCCTCTTCGCGGGGCAAGCCCGCTCCCACAGGTCCCCTGGCCTCCATGAAATCGGTGCTGAATCTGTGGCGTCAGGGCCGGTACAGATCAACACCTTTGCCCTGGCAGCTGGCTACAATCCCCACTACCTCGAAATAGGAAGCCCGACCATGCGCGCCCTGTTGTTCAGCAGCCAGCACTACGACCAGGAAAGCTTCACCCAGGCCAGCCAAAACCTGCCCCTGGAGCTGCACTTCCAGCCCGCCCGCCTGACCCTCGACACCGCCGCCCTGGCCCAGGGCTTTGATGTGGTGTGCGCCTTCATCAACGACGAACTCGACGCCCAGGTCCTGCAGCGCCTGGCCGCCGGCGGCACGCGCCTGATCGCCCTGCGTTCGGCCGGCTACAACCATGTCGACCTGGCCGCCGCCCAGCGCCTGGGCCTGGCAGTGGTGCGTGTGCCGGCCTACTCGCCGCATGCGGTGGCCGAACATGCCGTCGCGCTGATCCTGGCGCTGAATCGCCGCCTGCACCGTGCCTACAACCGCACCCGCGAAGGCGACTTCACCCTGCATGGCCTGACCGGCTTCGACCTGCACGGCAAGACCGTCGGCGTGGTCGGCACCGGCCAGATCGGCGCTGCCTTCGCCCGCATCATGGCCGGTTTCGGCTGCCAGCTGCTGGCCTACGACCCCTACCCCAACCCCGAGCTGCTGGCGCTGGGGGCCCGCTACCTGGAGCTGCCCGAACTGCTGCGCGAGGCGCGAATCATCAGCCTGCACTGCCCGTTGAGCGAGCACACCAAACACCTGATCAACACCCAGAGCCTGGCCCAGCTGCAGCCCGGCGCCATGCTGATCAACACCGGCCGTGGCGCGCTGGTGGACACGCCGGCACTGATCGATGCGCTGAAAAGCGGCCAGCTCGGCTACCTGGGCCTGGACGTCTATGAAGAGGAAGCACAGCTGTTCTTCGAGGACCGCTCGGACCTGCCGCTGCAGGACGATGTGCTGGCGCGCCTGCTGACCTTCCCCAACGTGATCGTCACCGCGCACCAGGCCTTCCTGACCCGCGAAGCCCTGGACGCCATTGCCGCGACCACGCTGGACAACATCATCCGCTGGGCGGCTGGCAAACCGCAGAATCAGGTCACAGGTTAATGCTAGGATACGCGGCATTTCTGGAGGACCCATGGTCGAGCACGATTTCCGCTACACCCTTTTCAACCCGCAACACACCCTGATCGAATGCCGCGCCCTGGTACCTGGCCGTTACCAGGTGACCGGCAACGGTGGTTCGATGCACAAAGGCGACACCCTGCTGGTCACCCTCAAGGGCAGCAAGGACCTGGCCATGCGCCTGACCGTGGAAAGCGTGCGTCACCTGATCAACCCACGCGGCCAGTGGGTTGCCGTGGCCAGCGGCCCGGTGTTCAACGAGCTGGAGATCCTCACCTGGCAGGTCGAATGCGACAGCTGCGACGCGGTGCTGGACTTCGAGTTCGCCGTGGACGCCAAGCTGGGCAAGAAAGCCCGCCAGCCGGCCGCCACCGCGCGCGTCACCGAGCTGGGCTGGGCCAGCCGTGGCGACAAGCACCTGTGCCCGAAATGCCAGGAGAGCGCCGCGTGAAGAATGTGCTGACCGGCCTGCTGGTTGCCAGCGGCCTGCTTGGCTGCGCCGCCGAACCGTCGAAGCTGCAGCAGGAACGCAGCTATGTGCTGGAGTGGATCGGTGAACGCCCGCTGATCGACTACAGCCACCTGACCCTGACCCTGGCCAGCGATGGCCGCGCCTATGGCAATGCCGGCTGCAACCATTGGTTCGCGCCGTATACCCTGGACGGCGAGCACCTGAGCTTTGGCAAGGTAGGCAAGACCCGCAAGCTCTGCGCGCCGGCGTTGATGGAGCAGGAAAAGCGCTTTTTGCAGGCGCTGGAGACGGTGCAGCGCTGGGATGTGTCGCCGGTCGAGCAGATGCGTTTCTGGCCGGCTGAAGGCAAGCCTTTGCGCTTCTGGCCTGAGGAAGGCTGATACTCTGTTGGCTGTACCGGCCCTATCGCCGGCAAGCCGGCTCCCCCAGGTACTCCACTGTTCTCTAGGTCAGTGGTTTACCTGTGGGAGATGAGGCCGGTGCAGACTTGCATCAAGCGCCTTTCAGGGCCTTGATCTTGGCCTGCAGCCCTTCCAGGGTCTGCTCGCCCAGCAGCTGCTCGCGCACCTTGCCCTTGTCATCGATGATGTAGGTCACCGGCAGCGCCTCGCTGCGCGGCAGGTCGTAGCGCTCGGCCGGATCCTGGGCCAGCACGGTGAAGCCAATGCCCAGGGTATCGGTCGCCTGTTTCAATTCCGGCCCCTGCAAGCCGTCGAAGTTCACCCCGACCACCTTGATACCGTCGGCCGCCCACTGCTTGGCCGCCGTGTTCAGTTCCGGAATCTCGGTACGGCACGGGCCGCACCATTCAGCCCAGTAGTTGAGCACCAGCCAGTGCCCGTCGAGCTGCTCGGCCTTCACCGTATTACCGTGTTGGTCCACGCCGTAGTCGGCACCGCAACCACCGAGCAACAGGCTCGCGGTGATGGCCAGTACTGCTGCCAAACGCCTTGCCATGGGTCAATCCTTCTCAAGTTTTCGAGCA